>Ga0209515_10006655_pt1 | contig 14272 bp, 16 predicted proteins | sample Subgroupgradi54m_FD_187454 | JGI IMG/M metagenome (GOLD analysis project Ga0209515, IMG submission 187454) | Subsurface groundwater microbial communities from S. Glens Falls, New York, USA - GMW60B uncontaminated upgradient, 5.4 m (SPAdes)... ...
ATTTAGTTTGCCATCAAAAATATAAGCGGGAAGATTGTGCTCTTTGGCGAATTCTTCAAGGTTGCTTCCCTTGGTCAAGACAATCATCTTCGCTCCCTTTGCTTTTGCTTCCTCAGCACAAGAAAGCACTTCCTCCGTGGTGCCAGAATAACTAGTAAGCACAACAAGCGTGTTTGATCCGACGTAATCGGGCAAGTAGTAATCACTCACTACTTCTGTAGGGAAGGGCATAGTGCGCCCAAGCAGTGCTTTGAGGACAAGTGCTCCATAGATCGATGCTCCCATGCCACAAAAGACGACGTTTGAGATATTTTCCAATTTGGGAAGTGTGAGACTGTTCACTTCTTGCCAGGCAGTTTCACATTGTTTAAGCAAAAGCTCTGTAGCACCTAAGGTGTTTCGTGGGTCAACTTTTTTAATGGCTTCAAGATTATTGAGATCAAGCATGTTATTCATTCCATCCACGATTTGGATCTTTTCTTACTTCTTCAGTCTCATCTGGACGCTTATAATCATCATCTAGTCGATAGGTCGTGCCCTTTTCCGGTGTTGAGACCTCAATAATATCACAATCGGTAATACTTATGAGTCTATGTCGTTGTCCTACTTGCGTCGTATAACCCTTGCCATATTCAAATTCTGTTTCGACAAGTTCTCCCTTATCATTATCCCACAATACTTTCGCGCGACCATGCATAAGATACCAGCTTTCTTTCTTTTTATCGTGTATTTGGAGAGAAACACGCGCGCCTGCATTAACATGCAGTATTTTCCCCATGTATGGCTCGCCATCAGGAACGAAGTGGATCTCATATCCCCAAGGTTTAGGAACTCTTCTTACATACGAAGTTGTGGTAAAGGTTGTTTTATCAAATTGATTTGGGTCAAACATGGTTAGAGAGAGAGCGCTTGTTTAATGGTATCAACTTTGTTTTCAAGAGTCACCAAATCTTTTCTGTCAGCTTTTAGCTTATCTGTCTCTACAAAAAGAGCGTTAACAACCTCACCAATATCTTCACAGATGATTTCTGTTTGCTTATCAAGTCGTTGATCAAGATAGTCCTTGGTTACAAGATCCTTAAGGTCATCCTTGGTGGCGAAGTTTTTAGCATCGTCTTTGGTTAAGAAATGTTTAGCATCGTCTTTGGTTAAGAAATGTTTAGCATCATCTTTGGTTAAGAAATGTTTAGCATCATCTTTGGTTAAGAAATGTTTAGCATCATCTTTGGTAACCATGTTCGCAACAATGGCTGTCATAGCTTTTTGAAGCTCTCCAATTGCTAGTTCTATTTTTTCTAATTTTGTGAAGAGTTTGTTGTCCATGCTTTTACTTTACTCTCATTTCTGTAGATCTTCAATAAGACAAACTGATTCAGAGTAGTTCAATTTTTTGCCAAACCTTTTATCAATGCCATGAGCTCGTCTCGCTTTGTTTCCATTTCTTGTTGATCAAAACTTTCGAGATTAAGCCTTAGTAATGGCTCAGTATTGGAGGTGCGGACATTGAATCTCCAAGTAGGGTAATTGACGGAGACGCCATCCAAGGTATCTAATTCGCCATCTTTGTATTTTTCTTTAAGTGCTTCCAAGATTTCGGGAGCATTGGTGACTTTAAAATTAAATTCTCCAGATTCGTGACTGCGCTTTAATTCTTCTGCAACTTGAGAAAGCGTTTTTCCTTCCTCTGTGAGCACTTTCAGGACACAAAGTAGGGTGTTGAGTTGTGATTCACCGTTGCCATTTGCTTGATAATAGAAGTGTCCTGACGATTCTCCAGCAAAAATACCTCCAAGTTTACCAAGTTCCTCCGTGATAAATGCATGTCCAACTCGAGTAATAGCTGATTTGCCACCAAATTCCTCAACGATCTTTTTCGTACCCATGATATATCGGATATCAACAAGAATTGTTGCTCCTGGCTTCTCTTTCAAAAGTTCCCGAGCGACAAGTGCGGTAATAATTGTTGCTGGAATAACCTGACCTTTTTCATCGACGAAATAGAGTCTGTCTCCATCGCCATCTGGTGCAAGACCAAAATCCGCCTTCTCTTCCAGTACTTTTTTCTGTAAATCTTTGAGATTATCAAAATTGAGTGGGTCTGGTTGATGAGCTGGAAAGCTCCCATCAAGTTCAAAGTTCATTTTAATCAAATCTGCCGGGATTTTGTTAAAAAGTGCTTCAATATATTGTGCGCCCATCGCATTGGCAGGATCTGCAACGATTTTGAATTTTTTAATTTGTGGACGCTCAAAAACAGAGAGAGCATTTTCTACTTCATCTTCCAAGATACCAGCTTTTGGCGTAATTGTCCCTGGAGTTTGATTTGCAAAGGTGACACCAGCAAGAGATAACTCCTTAATCTCAGGCATGCCAGTTGATCCACCAATTTTGATAAGACCCTGAGAGCCATTGATGACAAATTTCAACCCATTATATTCTTTAGGGTTGTGGGATGCGGTTATTTGAATACCACAGTCATAACCGTAGTGTGATGCTGCAAAATAGAAAGAGGGTGTAGAAAGCATTCCAGCATCAATAACATTTGCTCCAATTGTAGTCAGTGTCTTTTTGGCAGCATCAAATAATTGGGGGCCTGAAAGACGCATGTCATAGGCGAGAACAAGGGTTAGTTGCTCTTTACCAATTTTTCCTTGGAAGAATTTATAAATTGCACGGATGATATCAACAATGTTATTTTCATTCAGTTGTTCAGGATAAATGCCACGGATATCGTACGCTTTGAAAATTTTTGGATCAATAGCATTCATGTCATTATCTTATATCTCAAGCAGTAAAAAGTCAATTGTTGCAGAGAGGGGAGAAGCAAGGCCACCTGTTTTTTGGGCGACTTCAATAGCAAAGAGTTTGGCATAAAACTCTTGCAGTTTTTCTTTACCAAATAATTCAGCTTGTTTTTCGAGTTTACTCTTCTGCCAAGGAGCAAGTCGTTTAAGTTCGTCAATAACCCCCTCTGACTCCCCCTTATCAAGGGGAGAAAAAGATCCTCCTCCCCTGACAAGGGGAGGTTGGGAGGGGTTTACCGCAAGTAATAACCGTACCTGTCTTACCAACATGAAAAAAACCATTTCTGCTTCAGTTACTGCAATAGTTTGGTGAAAAAGAACAATCAGTTGCTTCCCATTCCCTGGACGGATACTGTCCAAGAAAAGAAAAAGTGTTTGAGGGAGCTTAAATACTCGTGGCACTGCTGTTTTAAAACTCGCAAGCGCACCTCGGTCAAGTTCTTTTCCTTCCCAGAGAAAAATCGTATTGCTTGATTGTTTTTGAAGATAGGTAGCAAAGAGCGCAAATTCTTCTTTTTTTTTCTTTCTGTTGAAGAACTGTTCAATGAAGACTGTTTTCATCTCACTAAACAGCCCTCCTCCTTCAAAAATTTGCGTGAGATCAGTGAGCGTTATCTTTTCTCCGTCAAGAAGAACGGAATCTTTATATCTCTCTTTTTCGTCAAAGAAAAATTTACGCGACTTCGCTGTATCGTCACCGTGGATAATGGTAATCATGTTTGGGTTTTCTTTTTATACTCTTTAAAGAGCTGATTTGCAAGACTATGGAGATTGCGACTTCTCGTCCGATGGGGGAGAAGCGCACCTGAGAAATTTTTGGGAATGTGCAAGAGCTCATGAATGAGCACTTTCTTTTTTGCATTTGCATCAAGTTTATCGTAGTGCTTGGATAATACTTCAATGACATACGCTGGCTCCACACCAAGTGCCCGTTGAAAAATCTTCGGAAAGGCCCACGTCCGGGCATAGGCTCTCACTTTTGACCCAGTCGTGCGATAACAATGCACCTTTGTAATATCAATATGAGGAAGATCGATTGTCGCCAAAACATGTTGGAGATCTTGTTTAACATCTTCTGCTTCATCCCAATCCATAGCGTTAAACTCCTTTCAACTTTGCTAAGAAACCCTGTACCATTTTTGCAAAAGAAAATCCAGTTTCTGGTTTGCTAACTTTTTTATCAGGTTGGGTTTTTGACGTTTCTGCGGCAAGGACTTTGACTGGCATCAGGGGTACACCTTTTATTTTGGGTAAATCTCGAAGCATTTCGTATTGCTTTGTGACAAGTCCCGTCTCTGTCAAAAAAGAAAATTTCTGAAACGGGCCACTTCGTGCATCGAAAAGAAACGGCGTGATAGCAACAATTGACGGATCATTCCAAATAGTCGCAAATGCTTCTTGATAATACTGAATTCTTTTTTCTTCTGAAACGGTATCTGCAGACCAGCCGGTCTCGGTAATAAAAGTAGGAAGGTCTTTCCCACTCAGACTCTTTGCCAAATCGCGTTCGAATTTGAAACTCCCAACACCGGTATTGCTTTGCAGACTTGGAGGTTGCGAAAAACCAGGGTTGGGGTAGGAGTGACTGGCAAGCCCATCAACTTGGTTAAAAATACCTGGCACAGCATCATGCATTTTTTGCATAAAAATATATTCATTCATATATGTGGCTCCTTGATTGGGCGCAGCATTATCAAGTCCGCTACTGATAATAAAATAATCAGGATTTTTTGATTTGAATACGGTTACAGCAAAACTCAATATATCCGCATACTCTGCGGGATTTGCAGCTCCTCCCCATTCATCACCACGGTTTACTTCGTTAAAGACGATCACATATCTATTTTTGATCGGCCAATCAAGTTGATCCAAAAAGGTTGCAAAATCGATAACATCAGCAAGTTTGGGTCTTCGCCAAACGGTAGTATTGGTTTGATCTGCGTCTGTTGCAAGACGAAGAATCGGGATAAGATGCTGTTTTTTCGCCTCACGCATGAAGACTTGCCATTTTTCAAGATCGCGATCATTTGCATGAATCGGTACCGTAAGATATCCCCAATCACCACCGTTTGCATTAACCAACTTCGCTGCATCATACAGTTCTGAAGGGAAAAGAATATGGATACCTATTTTGTTGTTTGGACGGATGAGGGGATTATCAATTGCATGTACCTGAGTAACAGAAACGAAAAGAAGAAATAAGAAAATAAGAAAAAAAACAGAGCAGGATTTTTTGAACATTAGTTTTATTATAGCACGGAGAACGAAGTTTTTACGCGCATTTTTTTAAAATCGCTGTCCAGAGTAAAAATTTCATCCATTGAGAAATCTTTATAAAGCACATACGTCGTCGCGTCAGTGAAGGAGACTTTATGTTCGGAGAATTTGAGAAATATTTCTTGCGCCTTTTCAAAAATAACCTTATCAACAGATAAAAGTGTCAATTCTTTTTGTTCTATCATTTGATTAATCTGTTTTACCTTTATTTTCATGATATATTCTCCACAATCATAAAGCAGTCGTGTAAACAATTCATCAAGAATATAGTCTGATGTAAAAAGAAGAGTGTTTTGCTTGCGGTATTCTACATATTGGTTACTAGTAATTTTGTGATTAATATCCTCTTTGACGAATAGAGCAATAAAGGCACCTGTATCGACCAATATTTTCATTTTCAGACTCTGCGATATATATCATCAACGGTTTGAGAATAATTAACCTTTTTTTTACCTTTTATATGAATAGAACCGACGAGTTCATCCATGATATATTTTTTTTTCTTTATTGGTAATGTAAATGCTTGGATAAGTTGTTCTTTTAATTGATTCAGTGCTTTTTGAACAATTTCTGATCTTGGTATTTTCAGTATGTTGTTTAACTCTTCCAAATCAGTTATAGCTTGTTGGTCAAGAGATATAGTAGCTCGTTTCATAGTAGATACATTAAAACAAATGAAGGAGAAGTTGTCAATTATTGTGTGCCTTCGTCCCAGGAGGAGAGGTAGGTTTGTTGCTCTTTTGTTAGTTTGTCAATGGCAATTCCCATCGCTTCGAGTTTGAGTCGTGCAACTTCAATATCAAGATTTCTTGGTAGTACGTGAACTTTGTTAGCAAGTTTGCCTTTATTTTTCACTAAAAATTCTGCTGCAAGTGCTTGATTGGCAAAAGACATATCCATCACTTCTGCGGGATGGCCTTCAGCAGCTGCAAGATTGACGAGTCGTCCTTCACCAAGAATGTGCAGTTTCTTCCCGTTGCCCAAAACATATTCATCAAGTGATGGACGGATGCGACGCTTGGATTTTTTCATCTTTTCAAGCGCTGCCATATCAATCTCGACATCAAAATGTCCTGAGTTGGCAATAATCGCACCATCTTTCATTGCTTTCATTGTCTCTTTGGAAATAACATGTTTGTCTCCCGTTGCCGAGACGAAAATATCCCCAATCGTTGCAGCTTCAATCATCGGCATCACACGATACCCATCCATTGCTGCTTCAAGTGCGCGGATTGGGTCAATCTCTGTCACGATGACATTGGCTCCCATGCCTTTTGCTCGCATCGCAATCCCGCGTGAACACCAACCATAGCCTCCGACGACAAATGTTTTTCCGGCTAATAAAATGTTGGTTGCTCGTAAGATCCCATCAATCGTTGATTGTCCGGTGCCATAACGATTATCAAAAAGATGTTTGGTGTCTGAATCATTCACCGCGATAACGGGGAGCTTGAGGGCTCCTTCTTGTTCCATTGCTTTAAGGCGAATGACACCGGTGGTTGTCTCTTCTGAAGAACCAATGAGATTTTTCAAATCTTCTTTTCGTGAGGTATGAAGCGCATAAATCAAATCGCCACCATCATCCATCGTAATCGTTGGCTTGACATCGAGAACTGCATTCAAATGTTCAAAATAGGTTTTGTTGTCTTCTCCTTTGATCGCATAGGTAGGGATGTCATAATCTTTGACAAGCGAAGCTGCGACGCTATCTTGGGTTGAAAGGGGATTGGAGGCATTACAGACAACTTTCGCGCCACCAGCTTTTAAAGCAATTAATAAATTTGCTGTTTCACTGGTGATATGCAAACATGCGGCAAGAGTGATTCCCTTAAGAGGCTTTTCTTTTGCAAAACGGGTTTTTATTTTTTCAAGCACTGGCATTTGCTTACCAGCCCACTCAATCTTTAATTTCCCCTCAGGTGCTAATGTGAGATCTTTAACGTCGTAGGAATTGTTTTTCATAGCGTTACTACTTCAAAAGTAGAGTTTCATTATACGTCTCTTTATAGCGCTTTGTAAACTGGCGTTTTGTATAATTATGTTCTTGTGTGCCGTAATTTTCAACAGCATAAACAGCCGCAATTGCTCCCATTTGTCCACACGTTTGAAGATCGAGTCTCCTCGCAAGCCCAGCAAAAAATCCTCCACGCCATGCATCTCCTGCGCCACTTGGATCAACGACTGCTTTTGGTTTTGCCGGTTTGATGATAAGTGTTTTACCATGATCCTGAATCGTTGCACCTTTTTCTCCAAGTGTTGTAATGACGGTTTTATCCTTTACGAGCGATGCGTAATGCTTTACGCGATCTTTGATAAGACTAATTTCATAATCATTGCCGATCAGAAATGTTGCATGTGCGACACCAAGCGTCAAATCTTCATCGCTCACCTGCGTTAAGATGAAACCTGGATCAAACATGTACGAGATACCAAGTGCGACACATTGTTTGACAAAAGACAGTGATCCCTTGGCTCCTTGTGGTCCGATGAGGACAAAATCATTTTTCTTCGCGATTGTTTTGAGTTTCAATTGATCAACGAACTCATTTGCTCCATAGAAAAACCCCCAAATTTGATTGTTCGTTTTATCCGTCATTCCAAATCCAGTTGCAGTATACGTATCTTTATGGATTGTAACTGAACTCGTATCGATGCCCATTTTGGCAAACACCTTTTTATATTGAGTAAAATCCATCCCTGCTGTTGAAAAAAGTTTGTGTGGTGTTTTTAACAGACCTAATGTATAACTCACATTTCCGGCTGTACCACCTCGACGTTTGGCGAATTTTTGTACGATAAAAGAAAGATTAATCTTGTGAATTTGGTCGGGGAGGATATGATCGCCAAATGATCCCGGAAAATCCATAATATAATCATAGGCGAGTGAGCCAGTAACGATGAGCATATTTTGCAATAGTATAGCAAACGGTGTAGACTAAAAGAATATGCAAAATTTTATGAATATTTTTCTGTTCAATACTTCGTGGATGGCATTCAATCTCTATTTGGCATTTCTTCCGATTGTCTTTTATTGGCTATTTTTTACACTGAAGGGTAAATTCTTGAAATGCATTTTCGCTTTGTTGTGGTTGGTATATCTTCCAAACACGATTTATGTTTTTACTGATTTGCATCATCTTGTTGAACAATGGATAGAAGTAAACACGCTTGGAAAACTCTTTTTGGCGTATCAATATGCGTTCTTGGAAATTATTGGATTGACGTGTTTCTTATTCGCGTTTTATCCTTTGGAGAAGGTTATCCATTACTTCAAATGGAAGAAGGACACTCGTTATACGGTTCTTATTCTGCTCAATTTTTGTATTGGGTTCGCGATGGTTTTGGGGAAGATTGAACGGGTTAATTCGTGGGATGTCTTTCTTAATCCACAGTTTGTGATATTATCAACGATCAGTATCTTAAGCTCTATAAAAATGCTCGGACTCGTCATCCTCTTCGGTCTCTTCGCCAACTGCTTCTATTTTCTTTTTAGAAACAGGGCAAAGCGTTTATATGCCAAGTTGTCTACTTGAAAAATTATTTTACTTCAGGCAACATCTTCCATATAAAATCAAACAATGTCATAGAGTTGATATAATGTTCAGAGTTATGCAGTACAACTCCAGCTATTTTTCCCCGTACATCGATGATTGCAACTTTGTTATCATAGATTAAATGGACTGAAGATCCGAGCGTTACATCAGAGGGCATAAATTTATAAAAGTATCGATCGCTGTTTGCTGTATAGCTAAACTGTTTGATTGCCTGAGGTGAATCGCCATAAATTTCAAATATTCTTAAGTGTCTATTCTCTTTAAGAGCATTCTCGAATAAATCAGGATCGTTTGGAAATAAAGGTGCAATTTCAGATAAGTTAGCGTACAAGCGAAGCTCTTTCCCTTTTAAAGCGTCTTTGTAGATTCTCATTATGCCTTGTTTGCCTTTATAGTATTTAATTTCTGCTTGTCCAATGTCCTTGTTCCTTGGATAGATAGCATTGATCTCGTTTGCTATAGTAAGAAATTGTTCCTGTACCGTTTCAGCAGATTTCAATTTTTCTTGAACTAAATGTTGCAGACTCTCTATGGGTTCATTTACAGCAATATATTTATGGCCTCCTTTGACTATTTTCATCAGTAATCCTTTCTCAATCAATTGATCTACATAAACATATGCTGTTGTTCGTTTTACTTCGATCAATTCAGCAAGTTCTTTGACACTAATTGGACCAGTTTCAAGCAATCTAAGATAAAGTTTTGCTTCAATTTTCGACAAATCCAGTTGTTCTAAATAATCAAGAATCTGTTTCATATAGAGTAATTATACCATTTTTTACTTTTAGACTCGTTGTCCTTACATCATTATACTATATTATATATAATCTGAATAAAGTTGTCAAAATACGACAACACTCTTGACAATTGAAAATAAAAAGGATTATACTATCTTTGTGAACATCCATACACAAAAATCTATCTCTCTCACATCCTCCTATAAAAAATTCCAAGAGATTATTGATTATCCCGGGATGGTTGTACCTTCTATGTCTGAAGAGGAAATACGGGTAAGTGTTCTTGAGGCAGTGTTGGGATATGTAGAAGGGGATTTCCCACTTGAAACATTGACCACAATCACAGCAAAAATACAATACTTTATGGGAATGCGCGGAGCAAGCAATACCCAAATTGCCAATGCTTTAACAAAGATTATCTCTTTATCTTCTCATAAGTCTCTTCATGATAACGGCAATGACTTCATTAGTAACAGTTTGGTTGAGGCAATCGACGAGCTCTCATCTCAAGAACGAGCATACCAAGCTCACTGATTGATTTTGTAATCGTAGGAAAGAAGAAAATGGTTCGCATTCAGAATCATATGATTAAAGACAACCACTGTCTTTTTATCCGCAGTATAATTAATAAATTTCGCATCAATGACAGGATTGGTACGGACAATCTTCAAATGCTTTTGTTCCTCCAAAGTAGGAAGTCGTGCAACGATTTCTTCATGAAGACATTCAATCTTTTTTCCGAATTTTTTTGCTATTGTTTGAATAAGATGATAGTAAGGATCTGTATAGAGAGACTCGAGCATCGTATCATCGATAAACGCCATAGAATAATACCCATTTACTAAACGAAGTGGAAGTGTTTTTGTCCCCTGTCTTCGTCTCCTGAGGAGAACTTGTGCATTTTTGGGCAACAGCATTATTTGTGCTATTTCTTCTGAAGGCGTAATGACCTCAGGTCTCTCAATGAATTCACCTTTTGGTTCAAGTCCTGCTTTTTCAAGATAATTAAAGAACTGCGCGACAAGCCCCGGCATGCGTATACGAGAATCGTTGACAAAAACTCCCTTTGAACCCATAGAGACTAAAACTCCCTCTGCTTGCAGAGCTTGCATGGCTTTGTTCATGGTTTCTTGGGTTGTTTGATATTCTGTAGCTAAATTTCGAAATGAGGGCAAACGCCGGTCTTGACCGAATTCACCGGACAAGATGCGACTTCGTATGGCGTCAGCTATTGTACCAACTTTTGACGTCGTAGACATAGTTGTTGTCTCTCGTATTATAGCGTATTGTTTGTGATTTGACAAATATCTTGCAATGATCTTAAATTAAGAGAGAGGGATCTGTCCAATGCAAACAAAGAAACGCGCTAAATCAGTCTCATTTGGTAAAAAAGTGAAAGAAACAGCACCGATTGCTGTTGAGAAAGAGACTGTTGAAATTCCCACACTGGTTCCTACACCAGAAGAATTACAAACAAAACAAGAGGTCGCTCCACCTCCTATTGATCTTGGTCAAGAGACAAGTACGCCTCTACAAGAACCACCAATTGAAGCAATTCCTGAAAAGCCATCTGTTCCCACCGAACAGACGCTCGAACCCCAACCGCAACCAGAAACGTCTGCACCAACTCCACCAAAATCTGGATCTAGTTTTGGTAAAGATTCTTATGAAAAGGAAGGCAAATCACATTTCTTTCGTTATTTCTTGCTACTGACCTGTGTGGCATTTCTTGTTGGACTATCCATTCTTGCAGGCATTTTTTATGGTTTACCCAAATATAAAACGATGCTTACCAATTTACCAATACTGCAAAAGCCGACAGTCACTCCTAAACCATCTCCAACTACGACAGTAACACCAACACCTGCAAAAGTGACATCGTATAAAATTAAATTGCTTAATGGCAGTGGGATCACCGGACAAGCAGCCAAAGTAAAAAGCCAACTTGTGACAGCAGGCTTTACGGTGGCAGTCGTTGGCAACGCGGATAACAGTACCTTTACCAAAACGATTATTTCAGCACAAAAAGAAGTTGATGAAAACTATACCAAAAAATTAATCGAGACCTTGAAGAAGTCGTATGATGTCGATACAGCAGTAAAATCAATTCCCTCAGGAGTAGGGGATGCCAACATCATCGTCACCATCGGCAGCTCTCTTGCAAAGTAGTGTATCATATGATATATTACTTTTGGAGCTGGTAATAATAAACTAGTTTGTGCTTAGATGCTCCTGAGTGGTACACTCCGAATTGAGTCTAAGAACAACACAGCTAGCACCACCGCTCTAAAAAAAGATCTGCCAATGCGGGTCTTTTTTATTTTTCCCACTTCTTTTCCCAATAATTAGTAAAAAGTTCTCGTTCACCAACGATATTACCCTTTAAAATGTTGTAGAGAGTATCTCCTAGAGATTTTCCCTCATAATATCTTGCCAATGCTCCACATATCCAATCAGCAACTTGTACTTGTGGGCTAGATGTTGAATCTACCGCTTCGGCATGAAACATGGTTTTTGGAGGCAGCTTAGGAAGCAAACTTACTTTTAATTTTTCGTGGAATTCTCTTGGACTCATGCCTTTGAGTGTTCTTCTATCTCGAATGACGATAAAGTGAGATTGTGTTACTGGTATATATAATTCTAATGTTGCTCGTACAATTTCAGCATATAAGAGCCCTGATTCAGAAACTTTCCTTTTTTTTCTGTACTCTTCAGGAATATTGGTTATTTTAAAATAGGTATAAAATATTCTTACATCTTGTTTTGCTAAATAGGTAATTGTCTTCTTGCGAAGCTCATCAGTAATATGGGCATCATTAAACTTTACTTCTGATTAATCTCGTAGCTTTTTAGGAAACTTTGTATGCTGCCACCTTTTAAAGGCCCGGGCGATTCTGTGTGAATCTCCAACGGTAAAAGTAGCGATAATAAAATATGCACCACTGCCTTTTGATAAGTTTCCGCTTTCATCAAGATAAACAAACATAGAGATAGTATAAAGAATATTCTAGCAAAAATATAGGTTTACTAAAAACTTGACTATTGAAAAAGCACTTGAGAGATGATACGATAGAAAAAGTTTACTATGATTAATCGTCTTGCACAACTTATTGTCGTCATTCTTACCCCGTAAGGGCGGTAGGTTTGATATGACATCAACACCCCGCCAAGAGGCGGGTTTTTTGATGGGACACAACATTTAGTCCCATCATAGTATGCGGCAGCATAGCTATAAAACTATGAAACTAACCGGTGCACAAGCAGTCATGGAATCACTTCTTGCTGAAGGTGTTGATGTCATCTTCGGCTATCCGGGTGGAGCAATCATGCCTGTCTATGACGCGTTGTATGACTACACTGATAAACTTCGCCATATTCTCGTGCGTCACGAACAAGGCGCAGGTCATGCTGCCGAAGGCTATGCGCGTATGACTGGACAGCCTGGTGTTGCCTTAGTTACCTCCGGCCCGGGAGCTACCAATCTTGTCACCGCCATCACTGATGCAATGCTTGATTCAGTACCAATGGTTGCCATTTGTGGTCAAGTAGCAGCACATCTTCTCGGAACTGACGCGTTTCAAGAAGCAGATATTATCGGTATCACCACACCGATTACCAAATGGAATTATCAGATTACCAAAGCCTCAGAAGTCCCTGAAGTCTTTGCCAAAGCATTTCACATTGCGCGTACTGGTAGACCAGGACCAGTGCTCATTGATATTACCAAAAATGCACAAATGGAACTCATGGACTTTTCATACAAAAAGGACGTACAAATTGCCGGGTATCAACCAAACATTGTTGCTAATGACCGACAGATAGAAGCGGCAGCGACATTACTGAATAATGCAAAGAAACCATTTATGCTTGTGGGTCATGGTGTGCTTATCTCCAAAGCAGAACAAGCAGTAAAAACGTTGGCTGAAAAATCAGGCATGCCTGTCGGTGTAACGTTACATGGACTTTCAGGACTCGCGACCGATCATCCGTTATATATGGGGATGCTTGGCATGCATGGCAACTATGGTACGAATATTTTGACCAACCAGGCAGATGTTATTTTGGCTGTTGGGATGCGATTTGATGACCGCGTAACCGGCAGACTTTCTGACTACGCAAAACAAGCAAAGATCATTCATATCGATATTGATCCAGCAGAACTCAATAAAAATGTCCATGCGGATGTACCAATCGTCGCTGATGCAAAGCAGGCTTTGGAGGCACTAATTCCACACGTGAAAAAAAACACCCATGACACTTGGGTAAAAGAGTTTCAGGAGTATAACAAAGAGGAATACGAAAAAGTCAAAAAACATGAGATCCACCCAACAGATGGGGGAATAACCATGGCTGAGGTAATCAATCGACTAGCTGAAAAAACAAAAGGTGAAGCAGTGATTGTTGCAGATGTGGGACAACATCAGATGATGGCTGCTCGGTATTCACAATTTGCGAAAACCGATGGGTACATCACCTCAGGAGGCCTGGGAACCATGGGATTTGCTTTACCAGCAGCACTCGGTGCCAAGATTGCCTCTCCCAAACGTGAAGTCGTCGCGATCATAGGAGACGGAAGTTTTCAGATGAATATTCAAGAGTTAGCAACGCTTGCCCAAGAACAAATTCCTGTCAAAATTATTGTCTTGAATAATAATTTCTTGGGGATGGTACGCCAATGGCAAGAACTCTTTCATGGCAAACGCTACTCATTTGTTGATTTAAAAAATCCTGATTTTGTCGCTGTTGCAAAAGGCTTCTTTATCGATGCGGAAAAAATTGAAGAAAGAGAAGATATCGACGCTGCTCTTGATCGGCTACTTGCCTCCAACAAACCAACCCTTCTTGAGGTAGTTGTCAGAAAAGAAGAAAAAGTTTTCCCAATGGTGCCAAGCGGGGCATC
>Ga0209515_10006660_pt1 | contig 14262 bp, 15 predicted proteins | sample Subgroupgradi54m_FD_187454 | JGI IMG/M metagenome (GOLD analysis project Ga0209515, IMG submission 187454) | Subsurface groundwater microbial communities from S. Glens Falls, New York, USA - GMW60B uncontaminated upgradient, 5.4 m (SPAdes)... ...
GAGTTTTGAATTGCGTTTGAATTTCATTGATTTTATTCATGTCCAGCTTAGGCCTCATAAGTTCCTGATTAAGGGTTTCTTTATACGACCGCATTTTATCAAACAAGGCTTTTCTTTTCTCACGGGTTTTTGACTTATTATTTTCTAACTGTTCTTTTTGCTCCTTTGTTAAATTCAATTGATTGTAAATCTCCTGAATTTTCTTTCCCATTCTTTCCTGTTTTTTTTCAGAAAAATTCGAATGCTCGGATGAAGAACTGCCGGTGTCATTGGCATAAACCATCGGGCTAACAAGAAAACCACAGATCAGACCACAGGTGAATATAATCTTTTTAAAATCCATTTTGCCCCCTTTAGATTGTTAACAATGTTATCTTTCTTGTCGCTTTCTTAGACAACGAAATGCTTGAGAAAGTTCTTCTCTATAAAAAGTATTTTTCTATCGGAGTTTCCGGCACATTATTTTCTGTTTCCGGGGAAACCTCCGTTGCTCCCAAAAGATAAACCAAATACTCCACCTGTTCTTTTTCTTTACCTTGCTTCATTTGCTGATTATAGAAAATCAGCGATCCGACCAAAATCAATAACACAAAACTTCCCAAAACCGGTGCCAGCGCGGGAAAGGACAAAGACTCCATCAGTCTGTGGATAAAATTTCCTGCCTTTTCATTCAAACGATTTTCCTTTTCGATATTTTCTTTAACCAACAACCATAGATGTTCAGGAACATTCTTCCTGACTGCATTCTTAAAAGAAGCGACTAAAAAATGATTAACCTCCTCGGCAAATCGGCGGCAATTCGGACAGACAAGCAGATGACTATCGACCTGCTGTTTCATTTCCGTATCCATCTCCCCATCGATATAATTCGTCAGAATCAAATCTTTGTATTTTTTACAATTGTCCATAATCCACCCGCTTTCTTACCCCCAACAATTTTTCCCTGGCCCTTTTAAGCCTTGTGCGAACGGTATTGATGTTGATTTTTAAAGTTTGCGCAATCTGTTCATAACTTAGCCCCTCCATATTGCGCAGCACAATACACGCTCTTTGATCCGGATTAATGATATTGAGAAGATCCTCTATCACTTTTTCGCGATGCTCCTTATCTATTCCCTTTTGAACATCCCCGACAACTGTTCCTGCAATCGATGTATCTTCATACTCTGCTGTCTTGTTTCTTGTTATCGATGTCTTCTTGGCAAAATTAATGGAGTAATTGACCGTAATCCTGTACATCCATGTTTTAAACGAAGATTCAAAACGAAACCCTTTGAGTTTATGATAAATAATGAAAAATATCTCTTGGGTCACTTCTTCGGCATCCTCTCTATTATTAACAATCCTCAGTGCGACGTTATACACAAAACCTGCAGAGGCTTTATAAAGCTCCTCGAAAGACTTCAAATCACCTTGCGAAGCTTTTATCAAAACATCGTCGGATATATCCTGCATAATTCAATTTCCTGCGATACATCAATAGAGTGAAACTCAAAAGAGCATTCTAACGTCCATACATGACCCGCAACTGCTCGACCTTAGGGGAATTCTGGATAAAACTCTCCCTGGCGGACCGACAAAATCGTCTTCCGATCTTTTTAAAACAACAGCTGTGTATCCCCCTTTAGAATTAGGGATATTAACGGTAAACGATTCTTCTGTCCCTTGTGTCTCAACTGTACTTTGTGACTTGACTATATTTTGTGTTTGAACCGCCGGGGCAATAACATGGGCGGGTTGGACAACCGTTACTCCGGGCTGAGGAACAACTACATACCCTCTGGGTGTGTATTGGTAGTAAATACCATCGCTCGTATAATAGGGAACCCCATTAATAATGATTGGCTGATAATACGGCGGGATATCTCTAATAACAGCTCCCGGCGGAGGAACAACAACGACATACCCATGTCTACCCCTAGTGTAATAAACCCCATCACAATAATAATACCTTGATCCAACGACAAAAAGTGAAATAAGTCCATCTATCAGATTAAGCTCAACCCCCCCCATTGCGGGGGTATGGATGATAATCATGAGGATAGTCATGATGAAATTCATGATGCGATCTTCCCCACCACGCATAGGCTTGAGCTGGCTGAGTTAATAAAACCAAAGCTAAAAGAACAGCAAATATTTTATTTATATTTCGTAACATGCCCTTCCTCCTTTATTTAAATAACCGAGTTTTCCAAACATACACTACTTAAATTAGACAAAATAAATCCTTAAAAAGTTCCCTTGCGAGAAAAAATAAATGATCCGATAAAAAATCCCGATCAACATGGTCAATCAAAATTTTTGTTATCTCTTGATGGATAATCACCCAAAGATTAAAAATTACCACTCAAATACCTCATCCAGGAATACGTGGACTATTACGATACCAAACGACCGCATTCGGGAATTGATAACGAACCAATCGAATATAAACCAGCAAAGGGAAACGGAAAGCTCAACTGTCATTCACGGCTGGGCGGGATGATTAAGCATTATTATTGGGGGTAGATTTTATTTCTGCACCGGGAGGTTAATATTTGCATAGGTAGTTCTGTAATTCAAAAACACTGTATTTCATCAAGGCTGTCCCAACGTTTTTAAATAAGTTTTTATAACTGGTTGATGTTTATATGCTAACAGTAAAAAACCTTTTAATCGATTTGAATTCAATCGCGTGTTATTTTGGCGTTCCTACCATAGGAGCGTTCAATGAACACGGGCAAAACAATTTTTTCTCAAGTCATGGAATTTTTACCAATATACGAATTCCGCAAATGTGTCGCACGATATCACGGCGATTACAAAGTACTGAGCTTTTCATGCATGGATCAATTTTTATGTATGGCTTTTGCACAATTAACCTATCGCGAAAGTTTGCGCGATATCGAATCGTGTCTGAGATTCATGCAACCGAAGCTTTATCACATGGGCATTCGCGGTCAAGTCTCTCGCAATACATTAGCCAACGCCAACAATCAACGCGACTGGCGTATCTATGCCGACTTCTCGCAGGTTCTAATTCATCAAGCCCGCGGACTGTATCTCGAAGATTCATTCGGAATCGATCTCGAGAATACGGTTTACGCGCTGGACTCAACAACCATCGATTTGTGCTTATCGCTTTTTCCATGGGCGCATTTTCGAAAGAACAAGGGGGCGATCAAACTTCATACGCTTTTGGATTTGCGCGGACCGATCCCGTCATTTATCGATATCACCAACGGAAAATTCGCCGACGTCCATATTCTGGACATCTTAATCCTCGAGGTGGATCATTTTACATCATGGATCGCAGCTATCTCGACTTCGCGCGTCTATATGCCATGCATCAGGCGCATGCCACATTCATCACCCGGGCCAAATCCAATACACAATACCGGCGCCTTTATTCACGTCCGGTCGACAAAACCACGGGACTGCGTTGCGATCAAACAATTCTTTTAACCGGTGTACAATCGGCCAAAGATTATCCACAACAACTTCGTCTGATCAAATTTTTCGATTCCGAAATCAACAAACGTTTCACCTTTTTAACAAACAACTTCGAGATCGACGCGCTTACCGTCGCGCAGCTTTACAAATGCCGCTGGAAAGTCGAACTATTTTTTCGCTGGATCAAACAGCACCTGCGCATCAAGGCTTTCTTGGGAACATCGCAAAACGCCGTCAAGTCCCAGCTCTGGATTACGATCTCGGTTTACGTGCTAGTCGCCATTATCAAAAAACATCTCAGTCTGAAGCCAAGTCTTTACATAATTTTACAGATTTTGAGCGTGACCATTTTCGAGAAAACGCCTATATTGCAAGCACTTACGGAAACTAAAATCGACGATCAGAATGCTCATAACGATAAACAATTAACAATGTTCAACTTATGATGGGACAGCCGTGTTATTTAACAAATAGGCTTATACGGTTGACTGACCTTCAGGTTATGAGCTGCTTCGACGATGTTGATGCTGTTTACTATTGTTTGCTAATCGTTAGGAGTGTTTCCAGTTCAGCGAAATCACGGTTTGCTCTTGATTCAGACTATTTCATCCTCTTTCGGCGTGTTTTGTTAGCACAGTGTTAGCACGAAATATTTTGTAAATCATTTTTAATGCCTGTAAGAAAAAGCGGTTGCTGGGTGGATTTAGTTAAAATTTGTTTAAAACACTCATAAGACTGCTTACAGTAAGCTATTTATTTTGTGAGGTGATATCGACATCTGGAGAAACTTTTTTGTAAATAAACGATTTCATTTCATCGATTGTCTTATCCGCAGCAATAACGTACTGGTCAACCTTGCTCAAAATATTTATCGAACGGAAAAGGATTTCCCTTAATTGCAATTCCGGCAATTGCGTTACGTCTTCATCCAATAAAATCTCCTTCGCCATGACGGCAGAAAAAATAATTTTCTGATGCCAGTTTGCCAATTCGTGGAATCGATTTTGCAGAGTGGCCATTAATTTTCTCCTTCTTTTTGTCCAAAAATTCTTTTAAGGACTTGATCAACCGAATCTGTGTGGAAAGGTTTCTTCAAGAAATCATAGGCGCCTAATTCTTGGCTCTCCTGACCATGTTCTTCCTTATAGGCAGACATCATAACCACTTTTGCATTAGGCAAAAGTTCTTTTGTTTTTTTTAATACCTCTAAGCCTCGAACATTATCTGCCAGCTGGATGTCCAGAAAAATGACGTCGGGCTTTTCCAATTCAATTCTGATATTAGCCTCTTTACCGGTAGAAATCTTGGAAATATTTTTACATCCTTTCATTTCCAGATAATCCGACAATAAATCACAGATATCGGCTTCATCTTCAACAATCATAATTTTTAACGAATCCATTAAATTTTTTTCTAATCCATTGATCATCATTGTCATTTTCTCCTTCTGATTATTTAAGGACTTACGATTCGCCGGGCGCCAAAGGCAAGGCAAAAATCATTTTTGTATATTCCCCATTTTTGGATTCTATCCTCAGATGACCCTTACTTTGCTTAATATAATAAAACATCATATGGATTCCCATGCCTGTACCCTTAGATGCGCCCTTGGTTGTAAAAAATGGGACATCCACTCCTTTCTTCAGTCGGTCTTCCTCAAAACCAACTCCGTTGTCCTCAATCTCGAAGATAAAATTTTTATTAGCCACATGACCACGGATCATAACACATGGCTCATAATCTTTGATGTCGATCTCACCTGACTCACATAATCTCTTTTTTACAACCATGGCATCACAACTATTATCAACGGCGTTAAAGATCACTTCCTGCAGATTCGAGAAATTGACCCACAACAAAACGTCACTCGGATACTCCTCCACAAATTTGAATCTGAAATTATGATGTTTAACGTAGAGAAGTTCCATGCTGTTTTTGACAACGGATTGGAAAGAAACGGCGCTCGGAACCGCATCAGCTTTTTTGGCATAATTTTTGATAGCCTCAGTAATCTCGGCTCCCCGAACCGAGCTTCCCACCATTTTTTCTACATTCTGTATGACCATCTTTATTAGTTTTTCCAATTTCGGCGATAAATTTTCCATATCTATACTCTTAATCACTTGCAATAAAGACTCTCCTCCAAAAGTAATAACATGAAATCTATTGTGCATTTGATGAGCTATTCCTGTCCCTAATGCCCCCAAAGATTTGAGCCGGCTCTCGTGAAATTTTTGGGCCAAATCTTTTCCGGTCTCTTCATAGAAAATAGCGTTCTCGATCGCCAGAGCCGCTTGATTGCCAAGGACAGCTAAAATATCAATCAGAGCTGATGAATACATGTTTTTTTCTTTTCTTTCTCCTAATATAATAAAACCCAATAAAAAATTTTCGACGATGGCAGGGACAATAATACCAGCGGATAATTTTCCCATCTGTGATACAACGCCTTTGAGATGCTCCTCTTTGTGACTCTCCGATAAAAGCCGCAATTCTTCATAAACAACCGGATATTTCCTTTTCTTTAACTCTTTGATGAGGGGACTATTCTCCTCAATAGAAGCGCCCGCTTCATTCTTATTGAGCGGTTCGGAGACTTTTAAAACATAAGTATTGTTACTTGATTCCAGTAAATAAATTGCCGTATGATTTAAAGCTAAATTTTTCATCAACAGATCCAGAATCACTTTCAACACCTGGTGAATATCCCGCATGGTGGTCATTCCCGTTGAAGCTCTCTTTAATAGATTCTGTATCTTTTTTTCTTCCTGTAAAATAGCATCTTCGGCCTTGCGTTGAAAATAGAGGAAAATAAAAGGACCGACGGTCGCCAGGATAAGCAAAGATAACATGGGAACCCAAAGCCAAGCTTCTCCAAAAGCGTGGAATAACCGTTCTTTTTCAAACCCCATCAATCCAAAGGGAATCCCCAAAACAAGGGTATAGACCAGAACAAAAATCCCCATTCGGGTGACCGCGATTTTGATATCCATGAGTTGATACCGGAAAATCGCGTAAGTCATCATCACGGTATAGATGCAGATCGTAAAATGCCATGCCGGATATACGACCGGTAAATTGTAGGGAGGAATCAACGTGGTTAATCCCCCGGCCCATCCCAGGGCCATCCCCCAAAATAAATACAAGGCTTGTATTTTTTGAATCCCTTTTGCCGTTTTCAGAAATATAAGTAATTCAATAAACGAAGTCGTCGCAATGAATACAAAAACAGTGACCCAGGCATTAAATAAGGCTGTCGCTTTGTGATAAAAAATTGAATTGAAAAGATAGAGCGTGGAATTCACAAAATAATTGGAGAAGACAATCAGAGGAAGGAAAAAAATCCCTTGGATGTAGGCGGCAACAAGCCACTTTTTTCGTTTGAGATGACAAAAAGAACAAACCAAATGGTAAAAAACGATGGCGATGAAGGTACAGGGAACGTAAGCCAGCTTCCAGTAAAAAATAGCATCCGAAGAAGTCTTGGATATTCCCGCTAAAAACGTCCCCAGTCCCCAAAATGCCACAACGGCATTAAAAGCAGCCCAAATGCGATGAACCGGCCTTCTGGCTGAGATCAAAACAAAAGCAGCCAATAAAAGGCACGCTATCCCTAAAGATAAACCCGCCCAGGCGAACAAAGTCATTTCTATTTGAGTTTCCTAAATACCAATGACGCGTTGTAGCCGGCAAAGGCCGAACATGTTTTTAAGACGGTTTTTATTTCCTTTTTTATTTCCTTTTGAACTAGGTTGATCTTCATTTTGGGATCCAGTTCTTGAGTGTTTAAAACCGGCGGGATCACATTATTCTCCAAACCCAAAAGTAAAATCGCCAGCTCAACCAGCGTACTGCCTCCCAGGTTATGTCCGATGTAAGGTTTGAAAGCGGTGGTGGGAGTATTCAGTCCCTGAAACACATCGCTAATGGCCTTGGCTTCATAATAGTCGCTTGCCGAAGTTCCCACCCCATGAGCACAAATGACATCAATTTCTTCTCCATGCACACAACCGGCAGCCAGAGATTTTTCGATCGCCTCTTTATAAAAAGAGCCGCCGATCATCGGCGTGGTCACTCCCCAGCCCTCCAGCTTAAAACCTCCCCCTAAATATTCGGCATAAATATGCGCATTGCGTTTCTTTGCATATTCATACTCTTCTAATATTAAAGCGGCTGCACCCTCTCCCATAACAAAACCTTTCCCCTCTCTTGCAAAAGGTTTTGTCTTTCCATCGGAGGGATACATTTTGATCATCTTAAACCAGAGATGTTTAAATACGTCGGGGCAATCCCCGGCAACGACGATCATCTGCTCGAATTTTCCTAAACGGATTAAATCAGCGGCCAGTTCAACGGCATATAAGCCGGAAGCGCACGCATTCGATATAAAGAAAGAATAGTCATGCACATGAAATGTCCTAGCAAGATGAAATAACTGCATAAAAGTCTGGGTTTCATAAGCTGTCTTTATAATTTTCTCGGTTAACTGATAACAAAAATCTTTTTCGCCGAGGCCGGGATCGCTTTTGAGTAATTGAAAAGATTCTCGATATGTCTTCCACAAAAGCTGTTCCAGCCCCGGGTTTTCATGGGTCACAACCAGCCCGAGATGGTTTGGTTCCGATTCATAATCGATTTTGCTGTCATCCAGCGCTAATTTAACAGCGGCCAGCAAAAACAACAGATCTACGTTATCCTCTTTTTCTTTCCAATTGTTTATATAATCCAAATCGTCCTGATTAATTCCGAAATTCTTAATATTAAAGTCTTTGACTTTGTGCAAATAAAATTTTTCCCACAAATCTTTAATAATGAGATTTTCTACGACTTCGATTCCTGTGTTCTTCTGAATGATTCCCTGCCAAAAAGGTCCTTTTCCAATGCCTGCAGAGGCAATGGGCCCCAGGCCGGTGACAACAATTCTTCGTCCAGGCTTAGTCATGTTGATCTTTCTTTTTTGCCAACAATCGTTTCATTTCTTCAACGATTAATCGAGGGGTGACCAATTCCTGAATCTTAGCATCATCCACCCGAAGGCCGAATTTTTGCTGTAACGCGACCACTAATTCTATTCCTTTAATCGAATCGACTCCCAAATCGCGATAGAGATGGACTTCGGGCTTGATTTTTTCCAATTCTATCCCTGTCGCTGTCGAAATCATTTCTTTAACTTTATTTTCAATTTCATCCAATTCAACGTCCTGCATGATTTTTATCCTCTCTTTCATTTAAGTTACTTAAATTTTTTAATGACCACGCACGCATTGTTCCCGCCAAAGGCAAACCCATTGTTTAAAGCAACATTCACTTGATGCTTTCTGGCCACATTCGGCACACAATCAATATCGCACTCGGGATCGGGCGTCTCAAAATTGATGGTGGGAGGAATAATATCATGTTTGACGGCCAATACGCAGGCCGCCGCTTCTATGGCTGAAGCCGCTCCCATGGTATGTCCGAGCATGGATTTGATGGAGCTGACCGCAACTTTTTTGGTCCTCCGGCCAAATAGCCGGTTGATCGCGGCTGCTTCGGCTTTATCGTTTTGTCTTGTCCCGGTTCCGTGAGCGCAGATATAATCGACGGAATCCGCCGGTATTTGCGTCTCTTGAATGGCCTCATCCATGCATTCATAAATACCCTCGGCCTGTGTATTGGTCGGATGAAAGGCGTCACAGCTTAGCCCATAGCCCAAAATTTCGGCATAGATGCGGGCGTCCCGGGATAAAGCCACCTCCAAAGGTTCCAAAACAAGAATGCCTGCCCCCTCCCCAAGCATCATTCCTTTTCTATTTTTATCAAATGGCTGGCATTTTTCAGGGGCCACGGAACGAAATTGATTGAATCCGGTAAAAGGAATCCAAGAAAAAGCATCGGCTCCCCCAACCAGAACAGCATCAGCCTCTCCATATTGAATAAGATCATACCCAAACCCAATCGCATAGTTTCCGGCGGCACAGGCCGTGGTAAATACACGCACCGGTCCTCGAAACTTACATTCTAATGAGACGCAAGCGGCCATATGAATGGTGGAAAACTGGAATGCCAATCGCCTGTCGATCGCCTGCGGTCCTTCTTTAATCCAGGCTCGATCCATAACTTCCAAAGCCGGCAATTCTCCCAAGGTCGTTCCCAAACAAAACCCTACTCGTCGCTTCGAGAAATAATCTTTCTGCGTGCCAGCGTCTTTAAGGGCCAGTTTTGCCGCGGCCAAGGTCAACTGAGAACCTCGCGCCATAAATTTAATTTTTCTTTGATCTATAAATTCTTCGGCAACAAAATCTTTAATTTCTCCAGCTTTGTGTGTGACATGGCCTGATGTATCAAAAGAAGTGATTTCTGAGATACCCGATTTTCCTTCTATTAAATTTTTCCAAAAACTCGCGTGTCCTATCCCAATCGAGGAGACGACTCCCAATCCGGTAACGACCACTCGTTTCTTTTTGTTGTTAACTTTCATTATATTAATCTAACGGTGCGTCATTCTACCCGCCCCGGCCTTCGTGAAGGGCGGGCCGGGGAGGAGCGTCAGCAACGAAGAATCTCATCCACTAATTAATCGGAAGAGATCATTCACTTCGTTCAGGATAACGGAGAAATGGAAACCCGCACATACGTTATTAATCTAGTCTCTATATCGTCTTATGATTACCGAACTGCTGGCTCCATTTTGCCCAAAGGCATTAATCATGATTGTATCGATTTTCATTTCTTGAGCTTTATTCACCACCAGATTAAGATTGATCCGCGGGTCCCTTGATTCATGATTGATCGTCGGCGGAACAAAATTATTTTGTAAGACCCCCAGCGACGCAATGGCGGCCATGCCTCCGGCCGCGCTGTAGGTTTCTCCAATCATGGATTTGATGGAACTGACCATAATTTTGTCCGCGTGGAGACCAAATACTTCTCTGATTGCTTTACACTCAATTAAATCGGCCGCGGGAGTAGAATTCGCATTGGCACAGATGTAATCGATGTCTTCCGGGTTCAGTTCAGCTTTTTTGATGGCCAGCCGCATAGCTTCCACCATTCCTACAGCTTTCGGGTTATACCGATGTAATCGATATGGATCGAAATTGGAAGCGGCGCTTAAGACTTCAGCGTAAATGTCGGCCCCTCGATCTCGAGCTGATTCTAAATCTTCAAAAATAAGGACACCCGAACCTTCCCCAAAAACAATCCCGTTCCGACGTAAATCAAAAGGGCAAGATAGACAAACCGAACCATTGTTCATACCGGCCAGCATGTTCAAAGATCGGAATCCCAAGAAGGTCTGTTCACACATTTCTTCGACGACCCCAACCAGGACTATTTTCCGGTTATGGGACTCAATGGCCTTGATGGCGTAGTCGATTGCATCTAAACCCGCGCACATGCCGGTGGAGATCGTTGTATTAAAACCTTTGATCTTAAAATAAATTGAAACCTGACTGGCCGGAAGGTTGGCGACCGTATTTGGAAAACGGGAAGGGTTAACCAGCTGCGGGCCTTTAATAACGGATTCTTTATCAAACTCCGAAAGACTTTGTAAACTTCCGAAGGCTGTTCCCACGACCACCCCTATCTCTTTTGTATTATGCTCGGTGATCGTCAAGCCGGCATCTTCAATGGCTGATTTAGATGAGACCAAAAGCAAAGATGTTGCCCGGTCGAGGGTCAATAGTTCTCGTTTACTAAAATATGTTTTAGGATCGAAAACCGAAGCTTCTCCCGCTAATTTAATTTGATAAGGATCACTGTTAAAAAGAGTGATCGGTTTTATCCCGGATTGACCTTCTCTTAACGCTTTCCAATAACCGGTCTTTCCTATCGCGATGGAAGAAACAACGCCGACTCCGGTGATAACAACCCTTTTATTACACATTTAACATCATATTCCCAGTCCGCCGTCTATTTGTATCACCTGACCTGTGATGTAACGGGCTTTTTCAAGAAGCAAAAAATTCACAGTCTCGGCCACTTCTTCCGGTTTTCCAAACCTTCCCAAAGGAATCAAGGCTTTCATTTTATTTCGATAATCTTCTTTTAAGTTCCCGACCATCTCTGTTTCAATAAAACCCGGGGCAATCGCATTGACACGCACATTGAAAGAGGCGACTTCTTTGGCCAACGATTTTGTAAACGCAATCATTCCGCCTTTGGAGGAAGCATAATTGCATTGCCGCGCCATCCCCATCACCCCGCTAACGGAGGCAATATTGATAATATCCCCTCTTTTTTGTTTCATGAAAGTAATGATGGCCGCTTTTGTCATATTAAACGTCCCGTTTAGATTCGTATCAATAACATCCAGCCAGTCATCTTGATTCATCATGGCCAGGGCCGAGTCTTTCGTAATCCCCGCGTTGTTGATAAGAATGTCGAATGTTTCGAATTGATCTAAAACAGACGCCTTCATTTTTTGAACCTGTTCAAAGTCACGCACATCGACCTTAAAAGAAGAAGCCGACACCCCGAGAGATTCAATCTCTCTTTTGAGGCCGTCGGCTATCTGTTCATTGTTTAAATAATTAAAAGCGATATTGGCTCCTTCTTGAGCCAATCGTAAAGCAATGGCACGTCCTATTCCTCTGGTGGCCCCAGTTACAATGGCCGTTCTACCTCTTAGATGCATGAATGGAACTTTCCTTTAAGTCTTTAATTTAATCAAAAAAATGACCTTTGGGAATCGGCTCTGTACCTTTTCTTCTATCCTGATTCCGCCACCTCGACTAATTTCCATGACAAATCAGCTATACTCAGGTGTTATGAATGCAGATAAAATAAAATTGGGCAAGAGGGGTAAAGAACTGCAGACTAAAAAAAAATGACTCAAGAAAAAATTGGCGGGGCTACGGAGATTAATTATAAATATCTGCAGACGATTGAAGAGAATAAATTTTCCCTTGCTTAACGTGTGGCATTACACACATTAAGTTACAGACGGCATCTCAAAAACTCCCCTTAGTGGATGAGTTTTGCAACTTTTTGCAATATGAAAAATGTCCTGTCTCATTTCTGCCCTGCCAATAAATCACGGGCCAGTTTCATGTTAGCCTTGGCTTCTTTATAATCAGGATTAAGCTCTAAAGCTCTTTCAAAATGCTGCAAAGCTGTTTTTAATTCTCCCCTGAGGACCAGGGTCACGCCTAAATTATTATGCGCTTCTGCAAACCGCGGATCAATTTCGACCGCTTTTTTTCCATATTCCAAGCCTTTTTTAAAATCGCCCAACAAAGTATACGCGTAGCCGATATTGCTGTAGGCCTGCGGATGATTAGGATTATAGCGGAGTGCGTTTTGATTAAATTTTATTTCATTATCATAATCACCCCGCTTGCCATAAACAGCACCCAGGTTGATCAAAAGTTGCGATTTCTGCGATGTCGTGAATTTGTCAAAATACTGCAAAGCCTTTTGATCAGAAGCAATCGCTTCATTTAGCCGTCCCAGGCGACTGTAATAGACACCAACAATTGCGTAGGAACGATAGTTGTTCGGGTCTTTACGGATGACATCTTCCCAAAGCGTTAATTCTGTTCGCCAAATTTTGTTGCGTTCAAACGTCAGAACGCTCAACAGGCACAAAACCGCGAATAATAAAATCTGTACCTTCTTTGTATTCGTCACCGTTTCAAAAATGACCAAAGGCAAAAAAATAGCGAATCCAACCATTGGCAGGTACAACCAATGTTCATAAATAACACCCTTGTGGACAAAGCACACTGTTACAGCCTCCACCGCTGTGGCGATAAAGAACCAAATGATTGAAAAGCTTAAAAAACGTCGATCTGGAAACTGCCAGAGGGCAAAGACTAAAAGGGATCCCAGTAGAAAAAACGAAAACAACGTCGAGACTTGAAAGAAACTCTGGACGATCGGGTACTCGTAATCACACAATTGATTGACCGGCAAGACTAGTAATCGCAAATAAGTTCGCATCACATTGATTTCGGTGAATAAATACTTCCAATTAAAAGCACCGGCAATCTGATATTTCAGTCTTAAAAGTGAATCCGACCGGTCCATCTGAAAAACCAGCAACAACAAACTAATTAAAAAAATGAAAGGCAAAAAAACCAAAAATAGACGAGACCATTCGTTTTTTGACCGCATAAAAAAATACAATTCATAGATCAAGACAGCAAACGGAGCAGAAATAACCATTTCTTTTGTGAATATTCCCAAGACCATGGAAAGATACGCCCCCAGTAAATAAAAAGGCTGATTCTCAAGACGAGCCCAGGCATAGAAAAGAATCGTACCCAAATAAAAGAATGTCGCCATCGCGGTGATCCGCTGGGAAATGTAGGTCACGCTTTCTATCTGAATAGGGTGGGCCAGAAAAATCAATGCAGCCCAAAACGCTATAAGAGAACTCTGGTGGCGGAGGTGTGAACTTGCCATTCTTGGAGTGCGGAATGTCAAAATAACCAGTCGATACACCAAAAAGGCGTTCAAAATATGAATCGCCAGATTGAACAAACGGTAACCGACAACATTGAGACCACCTAGCCAATAATTAAAAGCGAAACTTAACCCTGCTAAAAAACGCGTATTAAATCCATACCAGATATCCCTAACGTGGCTAAAATGCTTAATAAAAACATTTTGTAAGATAAAAATTTTGTCATCATTACAAAATTCATAATGTATAGTCTGGCCATAAAGACCTAAAGTTAACAAAACTAGGAGGACAAAGACATGCAAAGGATTTTTGCTGAAAGATTGTCGCAACATTACAATTCCCGTTGTCACTAAATTAAAATAGGAAGCAAAATTACTTCTGCTGTCCTTTTACACCACCGTACGTACGGTTCCGTATACGGCGGTTCATAAAGATTTTAA
>Ga0209515_10006662_pt1 | contig 14261 bp, 8 predicted proteins | sample Subgroupgradi54m_FD_187454 | JGI IMG/M metagenome (GOLD analysis project Ga0209515, IMG submission 187454) | Subsurface groundwater microbial communities from S. Glens Falls, New York, USA - GMW60B uncontaminated upgradient, 5.4 m (SPAdes)... ...
TGATCGCTTCCCACCCGCGGGCCCCTAGCTCAGTGGTAGAGCACGTGACTTTTAATCACGGTGTCCTGGGTTCGATCCCCAGGGGGCCCACCACCAAACAGCGTTCGGGGTCACACCGGGGTCACACGGCGCCCGCGGTCCGCGTCCAGCCACACGCCCTTCTGGCTTGAAAGGTCGGAGACACGAGGCGGGCGGCGACACCCCGCTAATGCTATCGTCGCTATACGCCAGTCAGACGATCCAACTCCTCCGTGCTGTCGCCGAACCGCTCCATCGGCACGCCGAACTTGTCGATCAGCGTTAGCGAGAGATTTGCCAGCGGGGTGCCCTTCGGATAGCGAATGTGGCGATTTCCCTTGATCTGCTGGTCTCGCCCGCCCACGACAACGACCGGAACGCTGTAGTTGTTGTGGGTGTTGCCGTCGCTCATGCCGCTGCCGTAGAGCACAACGGTGTGATCCAGCAAGCTGCCGTCGCCATCGGGGATTGCCTGCAGCTTCCTCAGGAAATAGGCGAATGTTTCGGCGTGATACGTATTCAGTTTCGAGAACACCGCCATCTTTTCCGGATTGTTTCCATGGTGCGACATGGCGTGATGCGCTTCAGGCAGGCCAATCTCGCCGTAGGAGCGGTTGATATTCTCGCGCGCCATCATGAACGAGCTCACGCGGGTGATATCCGCCTGGAACGCCAGGACTTGTAAATCGAACATGAGTTCAGCGTGCTCTTTGAACGTCTCAGGCACGCCGACAGGCCGTTCCGGCACCGCGAAGTCGCTGTTCGTGGATTCGGCCTTCGCGATGCGCTGCTCCACATCGCGGATGGCATCGAGATACTCACCGAGCTTGGCGCGGTCGCGCACGCCAAGCCGGCTCTTGAGCTTTGAAATCTCCCGCGTGATGCCATCGAGAATGCTGCGGTCTTCCTCGGTTCGAGCCAGACGCGCTTCGGCGGTATCTCCACTGCCGAACATCCGTTCGAACACGAACCGCGGATTGGTCTCCGCTGGCAGCGGCATCGTCGGCGTCTTCCACGACATCGAGTTCATGTAGGAGCAGGCGTACCCGTGGTCGCAGGCGCCGACGACGTCGTTGCGGTCCACGGCCAGCTCCAGCGACGACAGCTTCGAGTCACGGCAAATGTGCGCCGCGATGATCTGGTCGATCGTCGTCCCGGCCCGCACATCCGCGCCTTCAGTCTGCTTGGGGTGAACAGAGCTCATGAATGCCGGTGCGGCACGCGGATGCTGTCCGCCCGAGTCCCCCTGGTCCGTCGCTGGAAAGTTATCCAACCCGGTGAACACCAAGGTCCGATCGCGAAACGGCTCGAGCGGCTTCAGGATCGGTGAGAACGCGAAACCCGCGCCTTCCGTGGCCGGCGTCCAGTCGTTCATGTTGGCGCCGTTCCCGACATAGATGGCTGCGAAGCGCGGCGCTCCCTTGGCCTGGGCCGACATGGCCGGCACCATCGCGTCCAGGAACGGCAACGCCAAAGTTGCGCCCACGCCGCGAAGGAACGTCCGACGGGGCAACACGATCTTTGTGATCACCATCGAGCCTCCTCAGTTCGTGATCGCGTGCGCCATTCTCATCCGGAACGGCGTGCTGGCGACGATTCCCTGAATCAACGACGCAAATCGGTAGTTCGTGCGTGCCGCCTCGCGCTTGATCTGCCGGATCGCAGGCGCGTCGGCGGATTCAACTCCTCGCCCCAGTGCGTAGGTCAGCATCTTCTCGGTGAGCGTCGTCAGGAAATCATCCGAATGGCTCATCAGCACTGCCCGAAGTCCCGTCGGGCCTTTGAACTCTGTGCCGTCCGGGAGCTTCGCCGACGTGTCAATCGGCACGCCCGACACATCGGTGTCTCGCCACTCTCCGATCGCGTCGAAATTCTCGAGCGCGAACCCCAGCTGGTCCATCTGCGCGTGGCAGGCGGCACACACAGGATTGGCGCGGTGCTGAGCCATCTGCTCCCGCATCGGGAGCACCTTCGACGGATCTCGCTCATCCTTGAGATCGGGCACGTTCGGAGGAGGCGGAGGAGGCGGCGTACCGAAAATATTCTCCAGGATCCATTTCCCGCGGATCACCGGAGAGGTCCGGTTCGAGCGCGATGTATCCGTGAGAATCGAGCCCTGCCCCAGCAGTCCGCGGCGCACGCTGTCTGCCGGGAGCGAGACGCGCCTGAAATACTCGCCGTACACGCCCGGGATTCCATAGTGCTTCGCCAGCCGCGCGTTCAGGAACGTGTAGTCCGCGTCCAGCAGGCCCAGCACGCTTCGGTTCTCGCGGATGATACTGTCGAAGAACAACGCGGTTTCGCGCTCAAAGGCCTGCCGGAGATTGTCGTCGAAGTGGAAGAGCAGCTCAGGACTCGGCCTGAATCCCGACACATTGCGGGTATGAAGCCACTGTCCGGCGAAGTTGCTCACCAGCGCCTCGGAACGCGGGTCCGCGAGCATTCGGCGCACCTGCTGGTCCATCACGGCCGGATTGTGGAGCGTGTTCTTCACCGCCAGATCCAGGAGTTCGTCGTCCGGGATGCTGCTCCACAAGAAGAACGAGAGACGCGAGGCCAGCTCCAGGTCCGCGATGCGGTACGGCGCGTTCGACGCGACCGTCTCCGGCTGGTTCTCGAATCGGAACAGAAACTGCGGGCTCACGAGGATGCTGCGAACGGCCAGTCCGACGCCGGATTCGAAACCACCATTCCGCCCCAACGCGGCTGCCGCGTTGGGGGCCCCGGCTTTGCGCGCGCCGTCGCGATACAAAGACAGTGGCAGCTCGAGATCCTCGTCCGTCACCGGGCGGCGATACGCGCGGCGCGCAAGCGTGGAAATGATCTTCCTGGCGCACGGTGCCTCATCGGCCGCGGCCGCGGGACGGCACACGAGCAGCTTGCGCCGGCTCGGTGAATCGTTCGCCGGCGCGGGCGTATTGGGACGTGTCGCGACGGAGCCGTGAGACGAAGGCGGAGCGGTGACCGTGACGGTCGACACCGCAGGCTCCCCGTGGCCCTCGCGATACGGATCGCGCCGCCGCTCCGGATCAAACAGGTCTTCAAGGTACGCCGTCGTCTTATTGACGAAGTAGACCTCCACGAGATGGGTGCCCGCCTTGACGGGCGCTTTGAAGGTCAGGTTCGGCAGCACGCGCCTGCGGTACGGCGCGAGATTCGGATCTGCGGGAGCCGCAGGGCCAGGCTCAGGGGCACCTGCGCGTCCGGGAGGCGTAGTCGTTGGCCCGCCGATCGTGACGTCCCACACTTTGGCCTGATCAATTCTCGTCTCGAGTTGATGCGGCTCATCGGTGAGGCCCATCACACCGCCGTCGGCGCCGCTTTCCTTCAGCCGGAGTTCGAACGTATATTCGCCATCGACCGGGAAGTAGTAGCGGAATGCCAGTCCTCCGCGCGATCCGAACGGCAGGTCGTCGCTCACACGAATGCCCTGATCGCGATCGGTCGGCACGAAGAACGTGTCCGGCGGCGGCGACTCGTTCACCCGCGCGAGCGCCATCTGCCCGATCTTGGCGGCAGCGGCGAGATAGCGTTCGGTGAGCGCCGGCGACAGCGACAGCGCGTCGGCGACGTTGTCGAACCCATAGGCCGCATTGTCTGCCGGCAACAGCGACGCGGCGTCGATGTCGAGGGCCAGAAGATCGCGAATCGCATTGCGGTATTCAGTGCGATTGAGCCGGTGGAGCGACGGCCGGCCCGGATTCGGGCGCGCGAGCGCCGCGTGGTCCAGCGCGGTCTCGAGCCATGTCGCCGTGCCCTCTGCAGTTGTCTTGTCGGGCCGCGGGCGCCCCGCGGGAGGCATGGCGCCCGTGCGAATCTTGCGGACGACTTTTTCCCACACCTCGGGGTGGTCGCCCACCTGCGCCAGGTCGAGCGCGTCGAGCGTAAGGCCGGCGGTCTTCGTGCGCTGGTTGTGGCAGGTGGTGCAGTACTTGTCGAGAACCGCGCGCGGATATTGCTCCGGTGCCGCGGCCCCAGCGGCGCTCACGGGCTTCGGCTGCGGAGCCTGAGGCGCCTGACCTCTCACTTGCGCGCTGGAGGAGAACGCAAAGGCGAAGCACGAAATGGCGGCAATCAGCGCCAACCGATAGCCCCTCATTTCTTGACCGCCTTCTCCGGAATCCCCTTCTCCTTGAGCACCTTGCTGACGGCCTCGTCGGAGAACAACGCTTCGCATTCGCCTGGGCACGGTATGTCCTTCGCCCCCAGCTTGCGCAGCAGCGCGGCTGTCTGCGGTTGGGCGGCAAACGAGTTGCCGTACTCAACACCGTCCGCGACCTTCAAAGGCGTCCGGCCGTCCAGGCCGACCACGTCGAGCTTGGCGCCTTTGTCGAACAGATATTGGACGACGGCATTGGCGCCCCGATAAGCGGCCGCGTGCATTGCGGTCTCGCCCGTGTCGGCGACGTAGTTGACGTCGGCGCCGCGTTCTCCGACGAGCAGCATGACGGCCTCGAGCACCTGCGCTTCGCTGGCGCGGTCCTGGTTCGAGGCCCAGGCGATGCCCGCCGCCGCCATGAGCGGCGTGATATTGAGGTCCGTGTTGATCGTGGGATCGGCGCCCTGTGCGAGCAGCAGGCGCATCGCCTCCACGTCAGCGGATTTCGCCGCGAACAGAAACGCCGTCGCACCGATCAATCGCCTGCGATACCTGGCGCCCGACCATCTGGGCTCCATGTCGCTGTTTCGGCCGTTGACGTCGGCGCCGTGAGCCAGCAGCGATTTGATCACGCGCAGCCTGTCGATCTTCACGTTGATGAACTGGTCGCTGATGTGCCAGTTGGCAACGTGCACGGCGGCCTGCAACGGCTTTCCCCAGGTATTGTTTCGGCCGTTCCCGCCCTCGGTCGCCACATCGCGAAGTTGTTCGGCGTAGGTGGGCGTCTTGATTCTGATCTCCAGCGGCCGAGCGCGCACGCCCTTTACCGTGAGGTTGGTCGTTCCACCTTCGGCATTTGGGTCGGCGCCTTTGTCGAGCAGCAGGTCGACGAGATCTTCGTGGCCGTTGATGATGGCGACGAGCAGCGACGTCGCGCCGTCGGGGCGCCTGCCGTTCACGTCGGCACTCCCATTGATCAACGCGCGAACTGCGTCGAGATTGCCTTTGCGCACCGCGAACATCAGCGGCGTCATCCCGGTGTTGGAAACCGTGCTGATACGTGCGCCTTGATCGATGAGCGCCTTGACGACGGCGCCGTGGCCAGCGGCGGCGGCCCACATGAGCGCCGTTTGTCCGTTCCAGGTTTCCTTCGCGTCGATGCTGGCGCCGGCCTCGAGCAGCACGTTCACCGCGTCAACTCCGCCGGTGCGCGCCGCCAGCATCAGCGGTGCCTCCCCGGCCCGCACGACGCCGTTCGGATTGGCGCCGGCCTTCAGCAGTTGTTGAATGATTGTTGCGTTGCCGTTTTCGGCGGCCAGGGTGAGCGGCGGAATCCCGTAGTTGTTCGGCGCGTTCACGTGTGCGCCGGCGCGGATGAGCAGGCCCGTGGTTTCCGCGTCTTCCAGGTACGCCGCCCAGTGCAGCGCGGTGGTGCCATCGCCTTGGGGTGCGTTCACGCCCGCGCGCTGCTTCAACAGCGACAGCACAGCCGGCTTGTCGCGGCGCTGGACCGCATCGGCGATATGACTCGCGGCGGCCGCTCGGGTCACTTCGCTTGCGGGGGCCCCTCCGCCCCGCGCCGCTCCGCGACCTGAGTCCTGGGCCCCATCGCCCGCAGCCGACACACCAAGGCCGCCAAGGGCCAACATCGCCGCTAGGGACAGTCCGGGCAGAGACTTAACCCACATCATTCATTGCTCGCTGCGTATGCTATTTTACGCCTCAAGCCGGCCTGCGGTGCCGCTCATTTGGCAGCCGTCACCGCTTCACCCGCACGGACTTCGCAAGGCGCGCACGCACGAGCCCGTCTTTGAAGGTGCGAACGAAGACGGAGGGCCGTGAACGTGTGCGTTACCGACCGGCGGCGGCGGCGCTCTCGGCGCGGCACCAGGCGAGCGTGAGGCGCAGCCCTTCTTCGAGGCCGACGATCGGCATGTAGCCCAGAATCTCTTTCGCCTTGGTGATGTCCGCCTGCGAATCCTTCACATCGCCCGGGCGGACCTCTTTGTAGATCGCCGTCAGATCGGTGCCGACGATGCGATTCATTGTGCGGAGGAGTTCGTTGAGCGACACGCGTCCGTTCGTGGCGACGTTGATGACCTCACCCGCCGCCTTCGGCGCCTCGCACGCACGGAGCACGCCGTCCACGACGTTCGCCACGAAGGTGAAATCACGCGTCTGCTCGCCGTCGCCGTAGATGGTCGGCTGCCGTCCCTCGTTGAGCGCCGTCGAGAAGACCGAGATGACGCCGGAATACGCCGAACTCGGATCCTGCCGCGGGCCGAAGACGTTGAAGTAGCGGATGACCACCGTCTCGAACCCGTAGAGACGAGTGAACATCTGGCAGTACTGGGTCCCGATGACCTTCTGCAGCGCGTACGGCGACAGCGGGCTCGGCGTCATGTCCTCGCGCTTCGGCAGCGTCGGCGTGTTGCCGTACTCGGACGAAGAACCGGCGAACACAAGGCGTTTGACGCCAGCGTCTCGCGCGGCGACCAGCACGTTCAGTGTGGCACCCGCGTTGGCGCGGTTCGAGGTAATCGGATCCTTCACCGAGCGCGGCACCGAAGGAATCGCTGCCTGGTGCAGCACGTAGTCCATGCCGACGACGGCCCGCTGTGCGAACGGGAGGTCGGCGAGATCCCCTTCGAGAAACTCGACGCCCGGGAGGTGATCCAGGTTGCGGCGCTTGCCGGTGATCAGGCTGTCTGCGACGCGGACGGTGTGGCCGCGGCGGAGCAACTCTTCAGCAAGATGGGAGCCGATGAACCCGGCGCCCCCGGTCACGAGATACGAAGCCATAGTGACAAGCCGCGCGGCCGAAGCCTCGCGCTCCCTCAGTTGGTAAATCCGGCGTGCGAGAGGCCGGGGGTGAGCTTCAGCGCGTTTGCATAGTAGACCTTCTTCAGCACCTGATCGGGCAAGCCGATCCCGTACAGCTTCCAAAACGCATGGTAGTCGCGGTAGTAGTCGAAGTACTCGTCGTTGGTCTCGAACACGCGCCAGTAAGACGGATACTCGTCGGGCTGATAACTGTCCTTGCCGAAGAGAATCCGGTCCTGATACTTGACGAAGAAGTCGTGCGACGCCCGCGGCTGGCGTCCGAAGTCGTACAGCACCGCCGCCACGTCGTAGTAGACGTTCGGGTACTGATCGAGCAGCTTGCCGGCGCGGACCAGGTCGTTCGCGTGCCACCCGAAGTGCGCCAGGATGAACGTGGTGTTCGGGTGCTTCCGGATCAGGTTATTGCGCTCCGTCATCAGCTGCTCGAAACGCACGCCATCCTGATGGCGCCGATCCGAGTACAGCGAGAGCTCGAGCCATCGCTCGTTTGTGTAGTCGAGCGGCTCGAAGAAGGCCGGCGGCTCGGCGATGTGGATCAGGATCGGTACGTGGTTTCGCGCGCAGGCCTCCCACACGGGATCCAGCTCGGGATCGTCGACCGGCAGGCGCGCGCCGTTCGACTTCCTGACGAACATGCCGAGGTCCTTGAAGATCTTCAGGCCCATTGCGCCGGCCTTGATGTCATCGTCCAGTTGCTTGGCGGCCTTCGCGCCGAACCCTGGTCCGACGGCTTCACGGAAGTTGATGTTCGCGAACAGGACCATGCGGTCCTTGTACTTGCTCGCCTTGAGCGCGTCGACACCCTGGCGTAGGCGGGTGCCGAACGAGCCGCTCAGGTTGACGAGGATCTGGAGATTGTTCGCCTCCATGCCCTTCATCACACGGTCGTACTCCGCGGGCGAGATCGCCGTCGGCTGATGGCTGTGGATGTCGATGACCGGAAACTTCGCGCGCGGCACCGGGTGCTGCGGCGCAACGAGCTGGGACCTCGGTTTGTACTCGCGAATCGTCGGCGGCTTGAATTCGGGATCGCGTCCTTCCGCGGGCCGGGGACGAATCTGACCAGGCGTCGGCTGCGCGACAACGATGGGGGCTGCCAGGCCGATGACCAGCAGCGCGAGGGGCAGTCGCTTCATACGTGTGAAGTCTGACATTTCAACTCTGAAATCTGAAATGCAAAGATCGCAGTGAGCCGTAAGCCGAATTCTGTCCCTTCGACTCGGACGCTTTCGCGCCCTCGCTCAGGGTGACGACCATTCCTCTAGCCCCGCCATTGCTGGCGGGATCAAGCGACCTACCCGGAGACTGCCGGACGGGCCGTCCGGACAGCGCGTCACCAGCGCGTTGCCGCGCCGGGTGCCGTTCGCCTCCCTATTTGGTCTTGCTCCGTGCGGGGTTTTGCCTGCCACCCGTGTTACCACGAGCGCGGTGCGCTCTTACCGCACCTTTTCACCCTTACCTCAGAGAGGCGGTACATTTTCTGTGCCACTGTCCTTCAAGTTACCCTGACCGGGCGTTACCCGGCGCACTGCCCTGCGGAGTTCGGACTTTCCTCCCCCAAGTTCGGGCAGGCCTGAAGGCCTGCACTACACCTGACGGCGGCCGTCTGGCTCACTGCGAAGGGACGATTGTACAAGCTCGTCATGGCTTATGGCTAATGGCTGATGGCTATGGTCGATGGGACGCGCATCTTCCAGAGCCGTTGGCCAGTCGCCATGATCCATTCGTCCTCAGCCATCAGCCATCAGCCATCAGCCATTCGTTAGCCATCCGAGTCCTGGCTGATCTGATACTGCTCCAGCTTCTTGTACAGATTGCTGCGCGGTGTGCCGATCACTTCGGCGGTCTTCGAGATGTTCCAGCCGTTCTCACGGAGCTTGCCGACCAGGAAGACGCGCTCGGCGTTCTCCTTGAACTCGCGCAGCGTGCCCGCCTTCGCCGACTCGTTCTCGCCCACCGGCTTCGTCGCGCCAAGCCCGGAGTAACCACTGCCCGATGACGGCGACCGTACGCCTTCCGGCAGATCCGCCAGGTCGATGACGTCGGCGCTGGTCATGATGTTCAGCCGCTCGACGGTGTTGCGCAGCTCGCGGATGTTGCCCTTCCAGCGGTACCGGCCGAGGGCGTCGAGCGCCGCTTGCGTGATCCGCTTCGGCCGCACGTTGTTCTCGCGGCTGAAGTAGTCCATGTAGTGGCGGACGAGCCCCGCGATGTCCTCGGGACGCTCGCGCAGCGGCGGCACGTGGATCGGGATCACGGCGAGGCGGAAGTACAGATCCTCGCGGAAGCCTCCCTTTTCGATCTCTTCTTCAAGGTTCTTGTTCGTCGCGGCGATGACGCGGACGTCCACTTTGATCGTGCGCGCCGAACCCAGCCGCTCGACCTCGCCTTCCTGGAGCACACGCAGCACCTTGGCCTGGGTCTTCGCGCTCATGTCGCCGACTTCGTCGAGGAAGATGGTGCCGCGATCGGCCTGCTCGAACTTGCCGACCTGCTTCTCGGTGGCGCCGGTAAACGAGCCTTTCTCGTGTCCGAACAACTCCGACTCGATCAGCTCCTCGGGAATCGCCGCGCAGTTCACCTGCACGAAGCGCTCGCGGCTCCGCAGGCTGTTGCGATGGATGGTCCGCGCCACGAGCTCCTTGCCGACGCCGCTCTCGCCGGAAATGAGGACGGTCGCGTTGGTGGGCGCGGCTCGCCCGACGGCGGCCATCACCTGCTTCAAGCCGGCACTGTCGCCGATCATCTGATGCCGGACTTCGACCGCCTTCTTCAGCGTCCGGTTCTCGTCACGCAGCTGCCGCGAGTCGAGGGCGTTGCGCAGGCTCACCAGCACGCGCTCGCTCGCGAACGGCTTCTCGATGAAGTCGAACGCGCCCTTCTTGGTCGCCTCGACCGCCGTACTGATGGTCCCGTGCCCCGACACGACGACCACCGGCAACGATTCGTTCATGTTGCGCAGCCGCTCGAGGACGTCGATGCCGTCCATGCCGGGCATCTTCACGTCGAGCAACACGAGGTCAGGGGCCTCGCGCTCGGCCAGCGCCAGCCCTTCCTGGCCGGTCGCCGCGCCGAGAAACTCGTAGCCTTCGTACTCGAGCGTCATCCGCAGCGAGTCGCGGATGGCGGCTTCGTCATCGATCACCAGGATGCGGACCTTCATCGATCCTCGATCCGAATCGTCTTCAACTGACGCTGATCGAGATCCGGCGCGTAGACGTACAGCGCGAGGATGTCGCCGGCGTGGGCGGCGCGCGCGATGCGACGATACTCGGCGACCGACTCGACGCGTTGGCGGTTGATTTCAAGGAGCACCGTCCCGCGCTCGATCCCGCCGTCGAACGACGAGCTCATCGGCTCGACGCGCGTGATCAGCACGCCCCGGATCTGTGTGGGCAGGTCGAGGCGGTCCGCCGTCGCCCGGTCGATGTCGCGTACGTTCAGGCCCAGCAGCACGTTCTCTCCGCCGCTCTTGCTCCGATCAGCCGGCGATGGTGGAGGATCCGCCTTGTCCGATCGGTCGCGCGCGGGACGCTCCGACAGCTTCACGATGAGCGACTGGTCGTGGCCGTCCCGGACCAATCGCAGGCGCGCGGCCGAGCCGGGCGGCCGCGCCGCGATCTCGCGAATCAGCTGATCGTCGCTGGCGATCGCGCGATCGTCGAGCGACGTGATGACGTCGTACGGCCGCACGCCGGCACGATCGGCCGGCGACCCCGCCGTGATGTCCTGCACCAGCGCACCACGATCGACGGTCAGTTTCAGCGACCGCTCGAGATCCGCGTCGACGTCGCGCAGGCCCACGCCCATGTAGCCGCGGCTGACCCGCCCGCGCGCGCGCAGCTGTGGCAGCACCGCGCTGGCGCCGTTAATCGGCACGGCGAAGCCGATGCTGCTCGCGCGCGAGCTGATCGCCGCATTGATGCCGACCACCTCGCCGCGCGAGTTGATCAGCGGGCCGCCGCTGTTCCCGACGTTGATCGCGGCGTCGGTTTGGATGTAGTTGTCGAGGCTCATGTCGAACAGCTTCCGCCCGAGGAAGCTGACGACGCCGACGGTCACGGTGTGCTCGTAGCCGAGCGGGTTCCCAATCGCGCAGACCCACTCGCCCATTCGCAGCGTGGACGAGTCGCCGAGCGGCGCGACCGGCAGGCCGCTTTGCCCGTCCACTTTGATCAGCGCGATGTCGGTATCCGGGTCCGATCCGATCAGCCGCGCCCGAAGCGTCCGTCCGTCAGAGAGCTTCACCGTGATGCGTTCGGCCCGATCGACGACGTGGTGGTTGGTCAGGATGCTGCCGTCGGGGTCGATGATGAAGCCGGTGCCCGCGCCGCGGCGCGGCGCATCGCGGTCGCGCGGCGTGCCGAACTCGAACGGGCCGTCGAGCGGGTCGGCCCCATCCGGCACGCCCCGTCCCTGCCGCTTCCGGCCGTTTCCTCTCGTCGTCGTGTCGATGTTCACGACCGCGGGATTCAGGCGTTCGACGACGTCGGCGAAGTTGACCAGAGAGACCATGGCCGGCCCGCTGGACGTACGTGCCGCCAGCCGGGCCACGGGCAAAGAGGATCGCCCCGGCGTGCCCGCCAAGACGGCCGAACGGGACACGCCGCCGGCGACCACCGCGTCAACGAGCGCGCCGACGAGGAAGGCGACGACGGCGGTCAGCGTGATGGTGACGAGCGCGAAGCGCCGCGACATCGACATCTCAGTGTTCTCAATTATAAGCGTTCAAGAACGCCAGAAACTGCGTCTCGTCCATCCGCCCGACGCCAAGCTTCTCCGCCTTCTCGAGTTTGCTTCCCGCCTCGGCACCGAACACGACCCACGTCGTCTTCTTGCTGACCGAGCTCGAGACCTTCGCGCCCAGACGTTCGAGTGCCGCGGCCGCCTCCTCGCGGGACATCGCGGTCAGGGTGCCGGTCAGGACGAACGTCTTGCCCGACAGCGGACCGGGCTGATCGCTCGGCTCCGGCAGATTCGTGGTCATCCCGACCCCGGCGGCCGCGAGACGCGCGACGAGGCCGCGGTTCCGTGGCTCCTCCGCGAACGCCCGGATCGATGCGGCGACGACCGGTCCGATCTCCGACACGGACTGGAGTGCCTCCGGAGGCTCTGCCAGCAGTCGATCCATCGACCGGAAATGCCGGGCGAGCGTTGCCGCCGCCTTCTCGCCGACATGACGGATCCCGAGCGCGTAGATCAGCCGCGACAGGTCGTTCGCCTTGCTGCGCTCCAGCTGCGCGATGACGTTCCGGCCGACCTTGCCCAGCTTGCGCGGCACGGCGCGCTCGGATCGCGGCTCGCGCGGCGAGACCACGAGCGTCTCGAGCTGCTCGGCCGTCAGCTGATAGAGATCCGCGTAGTCGCGCACGAATCCCTGCTCGATCAATTGATCGACGAGCGACGCGCCGAGGCCTTCGATGTTCATCGCCGTGCGCGATGCGAAGTGCTCCAGGCTGCGCCGGAGACGCGCTGGGCACGACGGGTTCTCGCAGCGCCAGACCACCGCTTCGTCGTCGCGCTGGAGCCGGCTCTCGCACACCGGACATTGCGTCGGCATCTGCCACGGCGCGCCGCGCGGCACGCCGTCAGGATGCGGCAGGATCGCCTTGACGACTTTCGGGATGACGTCGCCGCCCTTCTCGATGAGGACGCGGTCGCCCGGGCGGACGTCTTTGCGCGCCACGTCTTCGGCGTTGTGCAGCGTGGCCATCGAGATCGTGCTGCCGGCGAGCTTCACAGGCTCGAGCACGGCGTACGGCGTCACCGCACCGGTCCGGCCAACATTCACTCCGATCGCGTTCAGCGTCGTCGTCGCCTGCTGCGCGGGGAATTTGAAGGCGGTCGCCCAGCGGGGAAATTTCGCCGTGGCGCCGAGCGTGTCGCGCAGCGCGAGGTCGTCAACCTTGATCACGACGCCGTCGGTGTCGAAGTCGAGCGTAGGCCGTTTGTCGCCCCACTCCGCACAGAACGCCACAACCTCGTCGATGTTCGCGCAGCGCTTCCAGTGCGGTTCGACCGGCAGCCCCCAGGACGCGAACGCCGCCAGCGTCTCGGCGTGCGTTGGGCCGACACGCGGGTCGGCCCCTACAAGTGCCTCGGCGTGTGTAGGGGCGGCCCCTCCGGGTGCCTCGGCGTCTGTCGGGGCGGACACTCCGGGTGCCTCGACGGGTGTCGGGGCGAATCCTACGGGTGTCTCGGGGTGTGTAGGGGCGGACCCGTGTGTCCGCCCCGCGTCAACGAGTTGATACACAAACGCGCCCAGACCGCGTTTCGAGACGAGCGCCGGATCCAGATTCCGCATCGTCCCGGCCGCGGTGTTGCGGGGATTGGCGAAGAGCGGTTCGCCCGCATCCTCGAGTTCGCGATTGATCCGCTCGAACGAGGCGCGCGGTAAATACACCTCGCCACGGATCTCAACGCGCCCGGCAGGGCCGCCACGCAGTGACAGCGGGATCGCGCGGATGGTGCGCACGTTCGTGGTCACGTCCTCGCCGCGCGATCCGTCGCCGCGCGTCGCCCCGCGCAGCAGACGGCCGTCCTCGAACGTGAGCGCGATGCTCAATCCGTCGATCTTCAGCTCGGCGACGTAGGCGATGTCGTGAGGAGCGGCACCCTTGCGCACGCGCTCGTCGAAGGCGCGCAACTCGTCCTGGTTGTACGCGTTGTCGAGGCTGAGCATCGGCACGACGTGATCGACCGTTTCGAAGCCGTCGACTGGACGCCCGGCGACGCGCTGGGTCGGTGAGTCCGGCGTGACGAGATCCGGATGCTCGGCCTCGAGCCGCTCGAGCTCGTGCAGCAGCCGATCGAACTCCTCGTCAGAGATCTCGGGATCGTGGTGAATGTAGTAGCGCTCTTCGTGATGCCGGATGGCATCGGACAGCTCCTTAAGGCGCTGTATGCGGGCGGTTTTGGACATGTTGGTTGGGGGCGGACCAGTGTGTCCGCCCGGGCCGATACGCGGGTCGGCCTCTACAGCGTATCAGCCTGACATCGGGCAATCGGCCGGGCCGTCGAGCGGCGAGCCGAGCAGCTCACGTGCCGCCTCGGCGAACGCGCGGTACGCCGGAAGGCCGAACAGGACGAGCCGCACCAGCCGCAGCGACGCCGCCGCGCCGGCGTGCGCGCGGATTGCCGCGATCATGACACGGGCGCACGCGTCGATCTCAAACCCGCCGACGCCGGTGCCGAACGCCGGAAACGCGATCGTCGTGATCTGCCGCGTTTCGGCGAGCGCGAGGCTGTTGCGCGTGGCGCGGTCGATGAGCGTCGCGGACGTCCGCAGATCCTGACCCAT
>Ga0209515_10006663_pt1 | contig 14260 bp, 12 predicted proteins | sample Subgroupgradi54m_FD_187454 | JGI IMG/M metagenome (GOLD analysis project Ga0209515, IMG submission 187454) | Subsurface groundwater microbial communities from S. Glens Falls, New York, USA - GMW60B uncontaminated upgradient, 5.4 m (SPAdes)... ...
GCGACGACGGCGGCACCGTTCGGGGTGATCTCACTCATCCCGTGCACTTTTTCATGACGGGTGAAGCCGTGCGTCGCGTCCTCGAAAAACCTGGCGAACCGCCTTACACGCCATACCTGTATGCGCAGAGCCTTTTCAGTACTGAATTTCGCGAGGCGATCAAGAAGACCTGGCCCACCTACATGGATGGCAAGCGCACGCTCCAGGAGGCTGCCGCTGACCTGATCCGGGCACTCGAAAAGTAGCGGTACTGCGAGCCGCCCGTTCGTCCCGTTCCAGATCGATACGATGTCTGCCTCGATCGCCGCAGGTTTTCCTTCGAACGTACCGGCCGGCATCGATTTTTGTGATTGATCCTGAGCACCCCTTGGATAAGTGAAACAGGAACGTAAACGATTGGCGCCACCATTTCGGAAGGGTGACACTCACGTTTCACCACGGGCTGCCAGCACGCGTTCGGCGGGGTGAAAAGAGCCAACGGAAGCGTCCACTTGTGCGAGGAGAGTTGACGGCACGGTTTTCGGCGCGTATGACCTGAGTGACGTGATTCGTTGCATAATCCCGGAGCGGGGCATCCCGCCTCCACCGCCGTTGGCGTCCACAAGGAGGTCGCAACCATGAATGCCTCTCTGATCGCCGTCGTAACGGTCGCTCTGAGCGCGCCGCTCGCGGCTCAGTGGTTGAACCAGCCCACGCCGGGGATCCCGCGCACACCCGACGGCAAACCGAATCTGGCCGCCCCAGCGCCACGCACGCCTGAGGGCAAGCCCGATCTCTCTGGCCTGTGGAACAAGATTTCCCCGAAGTATGCTCGCAACATTGCGGCGGACATGAAGCCCGAAGAAATTCAATCGTGGGTGCAAGCGCTGGTCGAGCAGCGGAGGGAAGATCTTGGTAGGGATTACATGAACGTGCTGTGTGTGCCTTTGGGACCGGGCTACGCCACCTCCGCCGACATCACCGGGGCCGAGATGATGAAGATCGTCCAAACTCCAGGGCTCATCCTCATGCTCAACCCCGATCTCACCTATCGGCAGATCTTCCTCGACGGCCGCGCATTGGAATCTGCCCCCAACCCAAGTTGGATGGGGTACTCAGTTGGCCATTGGGATGGAGACACGCTGGTCGTGGAGAGTCTCGGATTCAATGACCGCACCTGGCTCGATCATGATGGCCATCCCCACACCGAAGGTTTGCGCATGACCGAACGCTACCGCCGCCGCACCTTCGGCCATCTCGAGATCGAGGTTACGCTCTCCGACCCGGCGGGTTACGCAAGGCCCTGGACTGTCGCCCTCCGGGCCGAATTGGCCGCCGATACCGAAATGATCGAATTTGTCTGCAACGAAAGCAGCCATGGCGTGGAGCACTGGGTCGGCAAGGCTTCTGATGAACGGAAAAGCGAGATACAGGTCGCCCCCGGGATTCTCGCGAAGTATATCGGCACCTATGAGGAGCAGCGCCCGCTCTGGAGATCGGTCCCCCGAGTCGTCGAGATCACGCTCTCGAATGGCAGGCTTTTCGCCGACATGGACGGCAGAGGGAAAGTACCGCTGATCGCATCGTCGGAGACCGCTTTTTCCGGTTTGTATGGACTCGGGGTCGAGTTTATCCAAGGCGGCTCTGGCGGGCTCTTTGTGAAGCACGTCTCGGGCGATTACCGGTTCGCACGGAAGTAAACTGAAAGCTCTAGAAAAGGCGGCGGAGCTCCGGAATCAAGGAGAGGACGATGCCGAATCGCAGGGGCTTTATCAAGAACGTCGCGGGCGCTACTGCCGGAATGTTCGTCGGTGGTCGCGGTCTCGCGGATCTCGGTTTTGCGTCCCCTCAGATCGGGGCTCCGCCAGGCAAACGGCGTGAGGTGTTCATCGGCGGTCGTCGGGTCAAGACCGTGGACATTCACGCCCACTGTTTCGTGCCGGAGGTCTGGGACCTGGTCAAGGACACCAATCTGGCGGCATTAGCGAGGAACAACCTCACCGGCCTCATTGCACTCGGTAACCAGCAACGACTGCAGGATATGGACGCCCAAGGCGTCGACTATCAGGTCATCAACATCAACGCCTGGGGGTACTCGGCGGAGCGCAGCCTGGCGCGCGACATCGTCAAGCTTCAGAACGAAAAAATTTCGCAGTGGTGTGCGGCTCATCCGGACCGATTTGTGGGGATGGCTGCGGTGGCGTTGCAGTATCCCGATCTGGCGGCCGACCAGTTGGATGAGGCGGTCAGGAAGCTGGGCCTGCGAGGTGCCGCGATCGGCGGCAGCTGCGAGGGCCAGGAACTGTCGGATCGCAAGTTCGATCCGTTCTGGGCCAAGGCGGAGGAGCTCGGGGTCATGCTTTTCATGCATCCACAGCCCGCTCCGGGAACCACGCAGAACAATCGGCTTCAGGGAAGAGGCGGTTTGGGCAATACGATCGGAAACCCGTTAGAAACCACCGTTTTCCTCTCCCATTTGATTTTCGAGGGAACGCTGGATCGTTTTCCCGGTCTGAAAATCTGCGGGGCCCATGCCGGCGGGTACCTGGCGTCTTTCAGTGGGCGATCGGATGCATTCTGCGGGCGAGGTGCGGGGGCCACCGACTGCAAGAGCCTCAAGAAGCTCCCGAGTGAATATTTCAAGCGTGAGCTCTTTGTAGACACGATGGTCTTTCACCCGGAAGGCTTACGGCATCTGGTCGCTGAGGTCGGCGTCGGCCAGATCTTCTACGGAACGGACTACCCCTTTGACTGGCCCGTCGGCGTGGATTTCGTCCTGAACGCACAGTTCTTGAGCGACGCCGACAAGGAACGGATCCTCGGTGGGAACCTAATCAAACTGCTTCGAATCGCCGCGTGAGGCGGCTTCTACGCTGCCTGTTCACTTCTTGGTCTTGTCGTCGGAGGGAGCGCCGGTGCCGGACGAGCCGATAAACAGCGTCTGCCCGTTCGGCAGCGTGACGTCGCGACCGTTCGCTCTCAGAGACCCATCCTTGGACTGATACCCGTCGACCGTGATTTCCGTGCCGATCTGCAGCGACTCCTTCGTGAACCCTCGCCGGAGCAGGGTGTTCGGCGTGCCGGCTTCCACCATCCACTCCTCCGCGCTGCCGTCGGTCTTCTTCACGTCGACGTAGATCCAGGCGTGAGGGTTGACCCAGACCATCTTCGTGACAGTGCCCTTGAACTTGACCGGCCGCTTCGCGTCAAATTCCGCGGCGAAGGCATGATGGGCCACCACCGGCTTCGCCGCCAGCGCGGCAAGGAGGCCGACACCCGCAACGACAACGCCCAGTCTTGTCCGCATCGTCTTTACCTCTTACCTTCCCCGTTCTTCTCGCGCGTGCGCGCGCCACGCAGCAGGTGCACGATATCGTAATTGTCTTCGTGGCAGCCGTATTCGTACATCTGCTCGGCCGGATCGATTTTTGTCCACGGGATCAAGGCGGTCCACGGTTTGGTCCAGGTCGTCGGATCCTCGACGGTGAACTCGTAGCTGATCGAGTCGGGGGCCACGCGCCTCAGGCGCTCCGTGATTGTGTAGGTCGCGGGATTCGCGCCCTGAAACACCACGCCATCGTCGGTCCGGAAGTTGGTGGTCTCAATGACGAGCGTGCCGCCGTCGAATCGGCCGCGCGTGTCTCCCAGCCATTGGCGCAGGTTCTTGCCGAGGTGCGGCCGGCCGTCGAGCGGGATGATGCGAGCGCTGTGGATCATCTCCGGCGCGATCACCACGAACCCCGGACTCTGGAAGATCTGAAAATCATTGTTGTAGATCGTCGGCAGGTAGGGCGGTGAATCAGTGCGAATGATACATCGCACGGGCAAAGACATTTCCTCTGGGCTGTACGGCATACCGGCGTTGAAGCGGGCATTCGCGTTCGCGCGGGCGGCTCGTGCGTTCTGTCGCTCGGGGTCGAGGGGCACCAGTGGAGGAATTCTTCCATCGGCCGGATCCACGATCAGCGAGGTGCGGCGGTCGGCGGTGATCTTCAGCCTGCGTGCGTCCATCCAGTGATCGTTGTACGCGCGGTTGACGTCGGCCTCGGGCCCTCCATCGCGTCGATCGCGCGTCAGATCGAAGGCGAGCTCCTGCTGGAACTCATTGGCCTCCTCGTCTGAGAGCACGTCTTTGCCACCGCGAGTACTGGGGCGTTGAAGGGGCGTGCTGGTCGCGTCGTTCCAGACGCCCTGCAGATCCGGATCGCCCCACGGCGTACGAGTTGGGGTCCACGCCTTCGGCGGCGCGGGCCGCTTCGGGGCGGGCCTGCCCTGAGCCGCGTCGAAGGGCTTCGACGGCACGGCGGACGCAGGTGGGGCGGCGGAGGCCGGTTGTGCCGGCGGCGCCTGTCCCGCGACCGCGCGAAGCGCGACCGGCACAATCACGACTGCAACGACGACCATCGACGTTCGCCATCGATACTTCATATGACGCCTGCTCTCGCCTCCGCCTGATCCGTCACGGTGTTTTCCGAAACTTCCCGAACAACAGCTCTTCCGTCCAGGGCACGCACTTGAACTCCAACTGCTGCACGTCCTTCTCCATCCGGCGATAGAGCGGAAAGCTGATCTTCCAGGGCCGTGTGAAGACCTTCGGGTCCTCGATCGTGGCTTCGTACATCAGGTGATACGGACTGACCGGGGTGTACCGCTCGACGACGTGAAGCGCGTCGCTGTGATAGTTGCCCGCGCGATCGAACCACGTCTCCTCCCGTTGTCCCGTGACGTCGACCACCAGCGTGTCGCCCTCCCAGCGTCCGCGCGACCATCCCATCCACGAGTCGGTCGGCGCGTCTCCCTTCCAGTTCATCCGAATGGTGCGCGTCGCGCTGGTGAATTCGTACGCGATCAAAATGTAGGGACTCGATCCCTGGACGATCTGAAAGGGAAATGGCATGTACGTCGCCCGGGGCACGCCTGGCAGATAGCACTTGAATTCCGGATCGCCGAGGTCGTGCCATTTCTTGTCGTCGCTGACATCGACCTTCATCCGATTCTCGAGGTTCTGTGTCCTCTTGGCGAGCGCCGACGTCTGGTACGGAATCTCCCCGCCTTCCACGATGCGCTGTCCCGCCGGCCATCCGCCGTAGGCGCCCAGCAGCTCCGGGTGCGGTCCCGATTGCGCCTCGTGGTCGTCGAGGTCGATATTCGCGGTCACAAGCGCCTGCCACAGGCCGTTCAAGTCAGGATGACCATCGGCCAGGCGCGGCGCCTTGTAGGGAGGGAACGGTCTGGCGGGCGACGCCTGCTGACCGGCGTTGGTCGCGACCGTCAGACCAACGGCGATGACGGCGGCCGTCACGCCGAGTATCATCACGCGTCTGCACAGATTGCGCATCTGATACTGTCCTTCAGTAACGACGCTTCGTCCCAAACCCGCGAGCCATGGCGGCGAACCGAGGAAGCCTTCGAAAGATGTGTGCGGAATTGTAGCACCATGTCACGTTTTCAGACGTCTGCGGATCGAAAACTTGGTGTGGCGGTGTGCGGCGTCGGCTGGTGCGCGTCGCAGCACATCACGGCGTTTCTGCGCAATCCGCGCACCGAGGTCACCTGGCTCTGCGCGCGCGACGCGGACCGCGCCCGCGCGAGCCTCGCCCAGTATGGCGTCGCGCTCCCCGACGCGCGGATCACGACCAGCTACGACGAGGTCCTCGCGGCGTCCGAGGTGGACATCGTCTCGATCGCGACGCCGAACCATCTGCATGCCGATCAGGCGGTGGCGGCGGCCCGCGCCGGCAAGCACCTGCTGCTGGAAAAGCCAACCGGTCTCGACGTCGACGAGCTTGTGCGCATTCGCGACGCCGTGCGGCGCGCCGGCGTGCGGACGATCGTCTCCTTCGAGCTGCGATACAACCCGTTCCTGATCTTCGCGCGGTGGCTGCGGACCGGCGGCTGGCTCGGCGAGATCCGTTTCGCGCGCACGCAGTACCTGTCGCGGGTGACTGACTGGTACAGCGGGTGGCCCTGGGTGCGCACGCGCGAGAGCGGGCGCAGCCACCTCCTCGCGGCCGGCTGCCACGCGGTCGACGCGCTGCGCTGGTGTTCCGGTCTGGAGCCGACGTCGGTGAGCGCCTTTCATACGCGTATCACCGCGGGCTACGAATGGCCGACGTCAATTGTCGCGAACATGACCCTCGGTGGTTCCGCCCTCGGTCATGTGACCAGCTCGACGGACTTCATGCTGCCGTATACGTTCCTGGTTGAGCTGATGGGCGAGCGGGCGACGCTGCGGCAGGACCTGCTCCAGTGGCTCGATACGCCGATCGAACTGGAGCGGCTCGCGGCGGCGAACCCGTTTCCGGACGTTCGGCTCGAACCGACTACCGATCCCGCCGGCCGGCCGGCTATTCGCATCGTCTGCACGATGCCCGACTCGGCCGACGTGACGCACCATCCGTTCCAGGCGGAGATCGACGAACTGGTGGCCTGCGTGCTCGAAGGCCGCGACACGTCGATCGACGTATTCGACGCGCAGAAGACGATGGAGATCTGCCTCGCGGCGGACAGGTCGGCGGAGCTCGGAGGCACGCCGATATCGCTGCCGCTCATCGCGGATTGATCAGACAATGGAGCCGACAAGGAGCGAGTTATGAGCACCCGAAAGTCGCGCCGTGAATTTCTCCGGGTGGTGGCGGGCGGGGCAGCGGCGGCGCCGACCGTCCTGCGCGCACACGCGGACGTCACGCCGCAGAACGTCGCGGCGAACGATCGGATCCGCGTCGCGCTGGTTGGCGCGGGGATCCGCGGCCAGCAGGACGCGCGCTCGGCGCTTCGCGTCCCGGGCGTCGAGCTGGTGGCGGTCGCCGACGTCTACGACGGGCGGTTGGCGCTCGCGAAAGAGCTGTGGGGCGGCCATCTGTTCACGACGCGCGACTACAGAGAGGTGCTGGCGCGGCCCGACGTCGATGCGGTGATGATCGCGACGCCGGATCACTGGCACATGCAGATGGCCGTCGACGCGATGAAGGCCGGCAAGGACGTGTACGTCGAGAAGCCGATGGTGCAGGAGCTCGACGAAGGGCTGCGCATGATCGACGCCGCGCGACAGACCGGCCGCATCGTGCAGGTGGGGAGCCAGCACGTCAGCTCGATCGTCTATGCAAAGGCGAGGGAGTTGTTTCGCGCCGGCGCGATCGGCGAGCTGAATCTCGTCGAAGCGTGGATCAACCGCAACTCCTCGATGGGCGCGTGGCAGTATTCAATTCCGCCGGATGCCTCGCCGCAGACGATCGACTGGGACCGCTTCCTCGGCCGCGCGCCCACGCGGCCGTTCGAGCCAGTGCGCCTGTTTCGGTGGCGCAACTACCGCGACTACGGCACGGGCATCCCGGGCGATCTGTTCGTGCACCTGTTCACCGGGATCCATTTCGTGCTCGACGCGCTCGGGCCGACGCGCGCGATCGCAAGCGGCGGAATCCGGCATTGGAACGACGGTCGCGACGTGCCGGATGTGATGCTCGCGCTGTACGACTATCCGAAAACCGCGTCGCATCCGGCGTTCACCTTGTCGCTGAAGGTGAACTTCGCCGAGGGTGCCGGCGACGCCTACGTGTTCCGCTTTGTCGGTCCCGAAGGCGTGCTCACCATTGGCGACAACTCGGTGACATTGTCACGGCGCCCGCCGGCGAAAGAGCCTGGTCACACGGCTGAGACGTTCGCCAAGGCGGCGCAGGACGCGTTCATGAAAGAGTATCGAGCCAAGTATCCAGATCGGTCGGAGCTGCAGCCGCGCAACGACGAGACCTATGCCGCGCCACAGCGGTACAACAGCACCGACGATCACTTCCGCAACTTCTTCGACGCCGTGCGCGCGCGCCGGCCCGTGGTCGAAGACGCTGCGTTCGGGCTGCGGGCGGCCGGGCCCGCCCTGCTCGCGAACCACAGCTACTTCGAAAACCGGCCAATCGGCTGGGACGCCGAAAAGATGACGCGGACGTCGATCGAGTCGCACTGATAACACGATGAACGCAAAGAGCGCTGAGAGCGCTAAGAACACGACATGAAAACCACGCTTCGCGGCCTTTGCGGTCTTCGCGTTCTCACGCTGTGTCTCGCGGCCGGTGTGATTGCCGCCGCCCAGTCAGTGCCAAACACGCTCAGCCCAACGGAGCGCGCGGAAGGCTGGCGACTGCTCTTCGACGGCAAGACGGCCGCCGGCTGGCGCGGATTTCGGCAGCAGACCCTGCCCGCGGGCTGGCAAGCCATCGACGGCGCGCTCACCCGCGTCGGTCAGGCCGGCGACATCGTCACCATCGACGAATTCGGTGATTTCGAGCTCACGCTCGACTGGAAGCTGTCGCCGAACGGCAACAGCGGCGTCTTCTATCGCGTCATCGAAGACGACGATGTGATGTGGCATATGGCGCCGGAGTATCAGATCATCGACAACGCGTACAAGGAACCGCTCAAGCCGGGGCAGTATGCCGCCGCCAATTACGACCTGGATCCGCCGTCGCGCGACGTCACGAAGCGAATTGGCTCGTGGAACCAGACGCGTATCGTTGCACGAGGCGCGCACGTCGAGCATTGGCTGAACGGCGTGAAAGTGGTGGAGTACGAGCTGTGGACGCCCGACTGGGAGCGGCGGGTCCGCGGGAGCAAGTTCAAGGACTACCCCACGTACGGCCGCGCCAGGCGCGGACACATCGGGCTGCAGGACCACGGCGATCAGGCCGCGTTCAGGAACATCAAGATTCGCGACATCAAGAACTAAGAACGAGCTCGACGATCGTATCGATCGGATCGACGGCGTCGCGTGGGAGCTTCACCACGACGCCGAAATCGTGCTCGGCGAATTCCGCCGCGCGACCGGTGGCCAGGAAACGCGCGCTGCGAATCCTGGAACCGAGCGGCGGAAGCAGCAACGACGTGTCCGGCGCCTCGAGGACGTGCACGTACACACGATTGCCTTTGCGCGTCGTCACACCCCACGCGTGGGGCGCGATCGGGCCGCCGCGCGTCCCGTAGATCGCCTCGCCATTTTTCGCCGTCCACAGCCCGATTTCCTGGAGCCGCGTCACGAATTCCGGCTGGATACGGCCGTTGGGCATCGGTCCGACGTTCATCAAGAAATTCGCGTTCGATCCGGCCGCGCGCACGAGGTAGCGGATGAGATCGCGCGTGGACTTGTACCGCCGGTCGGTGAGGTTGAACCCCCACGAGCCGTTCATCGTCTCGCACGTTTCGAGCGGCAGGTCGCCGATCTCGGAATCTTTGTTGAAGTCGGCCGTTCTGCCTCCCGGCAGATCCTTCTCGAACATCTGGAAGTCTTCGCCCGGGAACGGGCGCCGGTGATGATTGGCGCCGATGAGCGCCTGCGGCTGCAGCTGGTGAATGAGCGCGTAGGTGCGATCGAGCTGCCACGGCGCGTCGGGACGATCCCACCACCCGTCGAACCAGATGCCGCCGATCTCGCCGTAATTGGTCAACAGCTCGCGAAGCTGTCCGTCCATGTACTCGATGTAGCGGGACCACTCGCCCTGCTCCGGCCGTCCCGCGTCGCGGCCGGTGCGGCCGCGCGGAAAGTAATCGGGATGATGCCAATCGAGCTGTGAATGGTAGAAAAACAGCTTCAGTCCCTGCTTGCGACACTCCTCGGCGAGCGCCTTGAGGACGTCCTTCCGGTACGGCGTGCGCGAGACGATGTTGTAGTCGGAGACTTTGGAGTCGAACATCGCGAAGCCGTCGTGATGCTTGCTCGTGATGGTGATGTACTTCATGCCCGCGGCTTTCGCGAGCGCGACCCACTCGGCGGGATCGAACGCCACCGGATTGAACTGGGCCGGCAGCTTCTCGTAGTCGGCGGCGAGGATCTTGCGGTTGTTCATCACCCATTCGCCGTCGCCGAGCACGCTGTAGACGCCCCAATGGACGAAGAGGCCGAAGCGCGCGTCCTGGAACCACTCGCGCGCCGCCAGGTTCGACGCGCTCGGCCGATAGCCGGTCTGCGCGCGTCCGGTCGCCACGGTCGACAGTGCCGCCGCGGTTGCCGCAATCGCTAGGAGCGCGCGCTTCGCGCGGACAGTCGATGTGATGCTCATGGCGCGCCTCGGTCCGGCATCGCGGCAAAGGTCCGCTCGATGTTGTCCAGCACGGCCAGGGTCGAGCGGACGCCGGCGGCGATGTATCGCTCGCCCATCTCCGGCGTGGCCTTCCGCGCATCACCCCATGTGCCTGACTGTGTCGCCCGATACACCGATCCCGGCGAGGTGAAGAAGAAGGCGGTGTGCACCGGGGCCATGTTCACCGTGAATTCGGGGAAGGGTGGAAACTCCGCGTTCGCGCGTTCGAGGTCGACCAGGTCGGGGTTGATCGCGAGAACGGCCGACGTTTCCGCTGCGTTCGCGTGCATGCCGTTCTTCAGACCCGAGAACTCGGCGACTTCGTCCGCGGTGAGCCCGTCCCAGTAGTTGACGGGAAACGCCTTGACGCCCTTCGGCATTCGGTCGGCGGCATCGGCACACGCGTACGCGATCGCGTACGTGTTGTCGTAGTGCCCGTTCAGGAAGATGATGCGCGTGAATCCGATCCCCGCGAATGACGCGCAGAGGTCGGCAACCATCGCCATGAACGTCGGAATCCGGATGTGCACGAGCCCGGTGAAGCCGACGTGGGGATAGGACAAGGCGTAGCTGATCGGCGGCGCGACCACCGCGCCGATCTGCGGCGCCACGCGGCGCGCCACCTCCTGCGGAATGAGCACGTCGGTGGCGAGCGGCCCGTGCGGGCCGTGCTGCTCGGTCGCTCCGGTGGGAATGATGACCGTGTGATGCGACTCGAGGAACGCCTCGACTTCGCGATTGGTCATCTCGCCGAGAAAGACGGTGGAAGGTTTCATGGTGGCACGGCCTTCCTAGACGGGCTTCTGCCCAGCGAGGAATCGGTCGACGCGGCCCGCCAGATCCCTCAAGTACGCGGCGTCGCCGCCTGCGACTTCCGTCGTGACATAGCCGCGATACCCGACGTCGTCGAAGGCGCGCCGCACGTCGCGCCAGTCGATGTCGCCGTCGCCGATGTTGGTCCAGGCGAAGCGGCCGTTCGGCCGATCGAGGTGAAAGTCCTTGAGGTGCACCTTCGCGATGCGCGTCCCGAGGGAGCGAATCCAGTCCTGCGGGTACCCGTAGAACACGATGTTGCCCACGTCGAAGTACGCTTTCAACCACGGTGAGTCGAGCTCGTCGACGTAGCGGGCGAACTCCAGCGGGCTGAGGAGGAACTTATTCCAAACCTCCTCGACGGCGACGATCACCTGCAGCTCGCGCGCGAGCGGCAGCAGCCGCTCTCGAATCACCTGCTGCGACCTCGTCCACGCGTCCCGGTACGAGGTCGTCGCGTCGACGACGGCGGGCACCAGCAGCACGGCGTCGGCGCTCCACAGCGCCGCATTGCGCAGCGAGGTTTCCATACCGGCCACGCCGCGGTTCACGACGTCGCGATCGCTGCTCGACAGCGGGAAGCGCCAGTGATCCATGTTCATCACGGAATGAATCCGCAGCCCGGTCTGCACGGCTGCCTCGCGCGCTTCCGCCGCCTCGTCTTCGCGCGCGATCGTCTGCATTTCGATCGCGTCAAACCCGGCGTCCCGCGCGCCCTTGAAACGCGCCGCGTATGGGGGCTCCTTCGCGAGCATCGAGATGAGAACGGCCTTACGGAAGTTCGAAGTCTGAAGTCTGAAGTCTGAAGTGCTCGGCCCGGGCGCGACACGAAGATCGGACCGTGGAATCGGCGCGAACGCACCGGCGCCGAGAGCCTGCAGAAAGATGCGGCGATCCATCACACGTCGCCGGCGCGCAGATGCTCTTTCAGATGGTCCATCGTCCGCCACGCCATCGCGAGAATTGACCAGGTCGTGTTCTGCGTGCCGCCGCAGACGAACGGCGCCGCGTCGGCGACGTAGACGTTTTTCGCGTCGTGCAGCCGGCAGAAGCGGTCGGTGACCGAGGTTCGCGGATCGTCGCCCATGCGGGCGGTGCCGATCTCGTGAATCGACCAGCCGGGCGGCAGCGGCTCGCGTTCGATCTTGATGTCCTCGGCGTGCGCGACCGTCAGCATCTCCTCGATGGAGTCGGCCATGTCCCTGGCCATCTTCAGCTCGTTGTCGCCGAATCTGTAGTCGAACCGCAGGACCGGGATGCCCCACGCGTCCTTCACGTCTGAATCGAGCGTGACGCGGTTCTCCTTGCGCGGCAGCACCTCGCCAAAGCCGCCGAAGCTGATGAGGGCGGGATAGTGCTTGCGCACGCTCGACTTGAACGCCTTCCCGTACCCCGAGATGTCGTGCGCCATGCCCGGGTACTCAGCGCAGCCGCCGCCGCCCTGGAAATGGTAGCCGCGGATGAAGTCGGGGTGCCGATCGGTGATGTTGCGAAACCGCGGGATGTACGGCGCCACGGGACGCCCATCGTCCAGCGTCGTTTCGGTCCCCATCCGGGCCGGGATGTACCCGCTGCCGCGGATTCCCATGAGGTGCTCGCTCAGGTAGCAACCGAGGAGTCCCGATGAATTTCCGAGGCCGCCCGGATGCGCGCTCGACCGAGAGTTGAGCAGAATCCGCGTCGTGTCCAGGGCGCCGGCGCCGAGCACGACGACCGGCGCCTTGAAGTCCATCACCTCGCGCGTGTTCGCGTCGATGACGCGCACGCCGCTTGCGCGATTCGACGATTCGCCAACGAGCACTTCGGCGACGATCGAGTACGGCCGCACGGTCATGTGGCCGCTGTCGCGCGCCGGATAGATGAGCGCCGTCGGCGAATGGAACGCCGCCTGGATGTCGCATCCACGCCCGCACCGGCCGCGCCCGGCGCAGCGCGCCCGGTACTTGTTGTTCAGGACACCCTCAGTCGTGACGCCCGCGCGGCCTGGAATGTAATGGCGCCCCATCTTCGCGATGGAGCGCTTGAACGCCACTTCGACGCAATTCAGCTTCGACGGCCGCTGGAACACGCCGTCCGGCACCTGCATGAGCCCTTCGTTGGTCCCGGAGCATCCGAGCAGCACGTCGACCTTGTCGTAATACGGCTTCACATCGTCGTACGAGATCGGCCAGTCGACGTCGAAGCCGTCGCGGCTTGCGGCGTTGAACTGGAGCGGCCCGTACCGCAAGGCGCCGCGGCCCCAGAAGTTCGTCTTGCCGCCGAGGATGCGCGCGCGAACCCAGGAGTACGGCGTGCCGGTCGTCGGATGTTGCCGCTCGTCCACCACCCAGTTGCGGGTGAACCGGTTGCCCGCGTACGACATCACCTTCTTGTGCTTCTCGAACGCGGGATTGTTTCCGTACGGGCGATCGAGAAAGCTGTACTCAGCGACGTCGATCGGACGCTCGCCTGGCGGCAGCCGGTTTCGCCGATTCGAGGCGTAGGGCCATTCCATCGTCCGGTACTCGGTGCGAACGTCGATCATCCGGCCAGCTTCGAGCAACAGCACCTTGACACCGGCCATCGCAAGCTGGAACGCCGCCATCCCTCCCGCTGCTCCGCTGCCGACGACGATGACGTCCCAGCGGTCGCTGCCGGGTGTGATCGACTCCGCGAGCTGCTTCGACTCGTCGAGCGCGCGGGTCAGATTGACGTTGAGCGTCGGATCATCCTGCATCATGGTCTTTCTGAGATTGCAGATTTCAGAAGTGCAATCTCACCTACAAGTGTTTTTGCCCGCAGTGCGGACAGTCCTTGCCGTCCTCGGTCTGGCAGCCGACGAACTCCCGGAGGAACTGGTTGCCCTTGTAGCGCAGCTCCTCGTGGATGCCGATCTTCGACGTGTAGTAGCCGCGGATCGTCGCCTGCTTGGCCATCACGAAAAACGTCTCGAGCGGCGTCTGCGGCGCCTGTTCGTTGCGGCTGATGCTCAGCAGGATCGCGTCGACCTGGCCCGCGCCGAGCCGGCCGAACGGCACACGGAATCGCGACGTGGCGTCAGCGTCGAGCGCCGCGAGCCCGCCGAACCACTGCAGCGTCAGCTCGCGGTCGCCTTCACTCAGCAGCAGGTCGATGTAGTCGGCCACGCGGGCCTGCTTTGCACCGGGAGACCGGTCGTCGGTGGGAATGATCGCGTCCACGAGCACCTCGAGGGTCTGGAACTGCGACGGCGAGAGCACCTTCAGCTGGGGCGCCGCATTCGTTTCCTGGATGCGGGCGAACGCGATCAGCCCTTCGTCGGACAGCCACGGCAACGCCGCCACGGTGCCGATGCCGGTGCCGATGGCTCTGAGTGCTGCCCGGCGCCCGACCCTGGCGGGCCTGGACTCTACGGCTTTCTGCATGGGCACATCATGCTGCCGACG
>Ga0209515_10006664_pt1 | contig 14257 bp, 14 predicted proteins | sample Subgroupgradi54m_FD_187454 | JGI IMG/M metagenome (GOLD analysis project Ga0209515, IMG submission 187454) | Subsurface groundwater microbial communities from S. Glens Falls, New York, USA - GMW60B uncontaminated upgradient, 5.4 m (SPAdes)... ...
GACACGCCGAAGATTCTGGAAGAGTTCCGGGCGGCACACGGCATTGTCGTGCTCCGGCATCCTGTGCGTCGAGGGAAGGGGACGGCTCTTCGGACCGGTTTTGCGGTTGTCAGCGGCGATATCGTCATCATTCAGGATGCCGATGGCGAATACCATCCTGAAGAATACCCGATCCTCATTCGGCCCATCATGAGAGGATGGGCCGATGCGGTCTATGGCAGCCGGTTTGTGGGAGCGCATCGCGTGTTCTTGCTGTCCCATCGCATCGGCAACTGGATCGTCAATGCCCTGGCCAATGTGCTCTATGACTCGATGCTCTCGGATCTCGAAACCGGTTTTAAAGCATTCCGGAAAGGCGTGCTCAATCAGTTCACGCTGCGGTCAAAAGATTTTCGAATTGAAGTAGAGCTGACCGCAAAGCTGCTCCGGCACCACTTTCGCGTGTACGAGGTACCCATTTCTTACTCTGGACGTTCGTACGCGGAAGGGAAGAAGCTCACGTGGCGAGACGGAGTGCTCGCGCTCTGGGCACTCATGGTATTTCGGTTCTCCGAGTAGGCGTCCGAGTCATCTTGGTCTGCTATTTCCCTAGCATGCCAGGACAGAGAGCCGGGTCGAGCAGGTTGTCAGGAAAATTGGTGGTTATGTTATACTTTGTCAGGTAAAGAGAGCAGAGGCGGTCCCAAGGCAGGTCCTGGCTCAGTGTAGAGGGTTCTCACGTGTGGGGATGGTCGTTGATGAATGGTTGAGAGGAGAGGGTATATCTAAACATGCTCAGCGGAGTTAGAGAGCTGAGGGGGACAGGAGAAGCGGTGCAGTACTCCGTCGTTATACCGCTCTTCAACGAAGAGGAGAATCTACTTGAACTGCACCGGCGTTTGACTGTAGTGATGGAGAGGCTTGGCGGTACCTACGAGATTATCTTTGTCGATGATGGCAGCAAAGATCGCTCTGTCGCCAGGCTGAAAGAATTGCATCAACAGGATGCTCGAGTGAAAGCCTTAATTTTCTCCCGCAACTTTGGACACCACGTGGCGTTGACTGCTGGAATTGATGCTGCGAGGGGGGAGGTGGTTATTCTGATGGATGGCGATCTACAAGATCAGCCAGAGGAAATTCCGAAACTCCTCGCAAAGCTGCATGAAGGTTATGACGTCGTGCACGGTAACAGGAAGAATCGTAAGGATGGTGTCGCGAAACGCGTGGCTTCGCGGATGTTTGTCGCCGTTGTGAATCGCGTTATCGGTTCAGGGCAACCAATTAACAGTGAGATCTTCCGAGTGATGAATCGGCAGGTGATTGATGAGCTAAAGCGGTGTCGCGAGGTCTCCCGATTTATTACCGGTCTCGTGAGCTGGCTTGGTTTTAAGCAGGCTGGCGTCGATGTTGAACATGGTGCCCGCTTTGCCGGAGAATCAAAGTACACGATCTGGAAACTCATGAAACTCGCCCTGAACACTTTCACATCATTTTCCTATTTTCCCTTGCAACTTGCGACTTACCTTGGTTTTTTCACAGCTCTGCTCAGCGTATTGGTGGGGACCTCGATTATTCTCCTCAAGCTGATCTATGGCATTCCGGTGGCTGGCTACGCGTCGTTCCTAGTCGCGGTCCTTTTCCTTGGCGGCATTCAATTGATTATGCTTGGACTGATTGGTGAGTACATTGGCAGAATCTACACGGAAACTCAAGGCCGGCCTCTGTATATCGTGCGAGAGACGCTTTCGTAGCGGTAACAGTGACATGAGTAGACTCCGGAGCCAGCCTGGCACAATTCGGCGGCTCACGCCAACCGATCGGGACAAGCTACGGTGCTTCGCCGCGCGGTATCGCTTCAAACCCTATTATTACTACGATGGCGCTAGTCCGAAGCGACTCACAAGATATTTTCACCATCAGCTCTATACAAAACTTTCCCAGGAGAATGTGTATGGCTATATCGTGGCTAACCAACTCCAGGGGGTGCTTGTGTTTGAGCATCTGCCCTGGGACAGTCAGCTGTTTGGTATGCCGATGGCTAGGGTCGCGCTATATCTTCATGAGTATGATGGCTCGCAGGCGCGCAGGATTGCCGTCCAACTCCTTGCGAAGGCAGACCAGGTTTGTGTGAAAAGGAAGATTCAGCACGTGATGTGCAGGGTCAATACCCGGGAGCTCTCTACGGCGCAGGCGCTCGAACAGTGCGGGTTTCGGATTGCGGATACGATTACTGTGTTATTCGTACGGCTCCAGGGAACTCCTCCTTACACGGATATCACGAAGGGGGATATTCACATCCGACGGATGCGTAGCGATGACCTCCCATCGCTCATGGCGCTCTCACGAACAGCCTTCACGAACAAGAAGGACATTCTTACTCGGTTCACCGGTGATCCGGTTCTTGCACCCAGAGCAAGTGCTCTGTACGCCGCATGGTTCAAGAATTCCTCTCAAGGGGAGCAGGGCGACATCGTGTGGGTTGCGGAAGTGGACCATCGCCCCAGCGGGTTCATTGCCTGCCGGCGAGCATCTCATGACGTGACGCGTCACTTAGGTGTGCGCATTGGCTCTATCCCCTTGAATGCCGTGGCCCCGAAGTATCGGCAACAGGGGATCTACACGCAACTGGTCATCAGGGCGCTGAAATGGTTTCAGCGGCAGGGGGCTGAGTATGTGGAAATCAGAACTCAGATCCACACAGTGGGTATTCACCGTGCGTGGTGTAACCTGCGTGGTCACCTTGGGAGCTCTGACTACATCTTCCATCAATGGAGAGGGCGTCGAGTATGAGGAGAATCCTGATCACGGGTGGGGCGGGATTTATTGGGAGTCATCTCGTCGAACACCTCTTTAGAAAGTACCCGACCTATCAGCTGGTGGTCCTTGACGCTCTGACGTATGCTGGAAAGCTCAGCAATATTCCTGATGAGATTAAACGCAGCGAACGGTTTGAGTTCTGGCACGGGAATATTTGTAATAGCGATTTAGTGGACACACTCATCGGACATGTGGATATTGTGGCGCACTTAGCTGCAGAATCCCACGTCGCCCGATCAATTTTTGATAATCGAATCTTTTTCGAAACAGATGTGCTGGGGACGCAGACGGTTGCCAATGCGGTTCTGAAGCACTACAAGACCGTTGAGCGTTTTATCCATATCTCAACGTCCGAGGTCTACGGGACGGCTAGGCAAGTTCCCATGACAGAAGAACACCCCTTGATTCCTACAACCCCATACGCCAGCGCGAAGGCAGGGGCTGATCGGTTAGTAGCCTCATACTGGATTACGTATAACGTTCCTGCGGTGATCCTGCGCCCGTTTAATAACTATGGGCCCAAACAACACTTAGAGAAAATGGTTCCTCGATTCATTACACGGACCTTGCGGGGTGAGCCTCTCACCGTACACGGGCAGGGGGCGAATACGCGTGATTGGCTCTATGCCGAGGATACCTGCAAAGCGATTGATCGAGCCATGCACGTTCAACTCAGTAAAATCTGTGGGCAGGTGATTAATGTGGGGACTGGCCGTGAAATTAGCGTGCTGGAGATCGCAAAGCGCGTGCTGAAGAGACTCGAAAAGCCCGAGGCATTAATTACATTCATGGGGGAACGACCTGGCCCCGTGCAATGCCACCACGCATCGACTCACAAGGCCCAGGAACTCCTCGACTGGAAGGCGACCACATCGTTCGAGGAAGGGCTTGAGCGCACCATCGACTGGTACAGCAAGAATCACGATTGGTGGAAAGAGCAGGTGTGGATGGAAACGGTCAAGATCCGGACGAAGACGGGGGAGATTGAGTATCACTAATCCTGAACTCCTGCAGGACTTGCTCTGTTGTCCGACGTGCCATGCGAGATTGCAACAGAATGCAGCATACCTGCACTGTGCAGGGTGTCAGGCGAGGTATCCTGTTGTTGATGGCGTCCCGCAGTTTGTCGAGTCGTCCATCCCCCCCAGGATCGTCAGCACAGAACGCTGGCTCGTCCAGTTAAAAAATCAGCTCAAAGCTTTTCCAAAGCTCTACGAGTTTTTAACGGATATTTGCAGTCCCGTCCTCATGGCCGGAAAGAGTCGCGCCATCCTGCTCAATCGGCTCCCCCCCACCGCGGTTATTCTCAATCTTGGTTCAGGCACACGGCGGATCTCCTCTTCAGTGATCCAGGTCGATTATTTGCCCCTCGCGGGAGTCGATGTGGTGGCTGATGTGGCGCATCTTCCGTTTCCGGATTGCTCTGTTGACGGAGTGATTAGCGAGGCGACGCTAGAACATGTGCGCGATCGGCAGTGCGCCATTGATGAGATGCGTCGTGTTCTGAAACCTGGCGGGTATCTCTATATCATCGTCCCCTTCCTCGTGGGCTACCATGCATCTCCTGACGATTATTATCGATGGACACGTCAAGGACTCCTCGCAGATCTGCACGGCATCGACCCCATTGAGATCGGGGTTCGGAGTGGGCCCACCTCAGCACTGTTGTGGGTCCTCCAGGAGTGGTTCGCGATGAGCCTGTCGTTCAATATTACGTTCTTGTATCAAGTCCTCCTCCTCCTCTTTATGCTGATGACATTCCCACTCAAAGTGCTAGATATCATACTTAACCACTATGGCATGGCCTGGAAAATCGCCGCAACGTACTACTATCTGGGGAGAAAAACGTGATAGCAGGCTGCGTTGATACGCTCTACTGTCCTCATTGCTCGCGTACACTCTCAGCTACTGAGCAAGGTTTCCACTGTGAAAACTGCCAGTATCTGTTCCCTGTGGTCGATGGCATCGTCTCCTTGATGACCGAGGAGGGCAATCAGGATGGGTTTCATCCGGAAGTATTCGAGCTATTGAGCCGGGCTGAGGCGTCGTATTTCTGGTTCATCGGCAGACGGGAGATCATCGTCGAGACGCTGAAGCGCCAGATTCCTCAGTTAGCAGGCCGGTGCATGTTAGAAATTGGCTGCGGGCATGGGAGCCTTTTGGACTACCTCGGTCAGGAGACGCCATTAATGCTGGCAGGAGCCGATATGTTTCTCGAAGGGCTGCGGCTCTCCCGTCAGCGCCTGCAGGTTCCGCTCTACCAAGTCAACGCGACCCAGCTACCCTTTCGAAACTGTTTTGATGTCATTGGGCTTTTCGATATGTTAGAGCATGCCGATGATGATGGGCAGGTACTACGAGAATGTTGGAAGGCGCTCGGGACGCAGGGAAGACTGATGTTGACCGTGCCGGCATTTCGAGCGCTCTGGAGCCCCTTTGATGAGCTCTCCTGCCATAAGCGTCGTTACACACGTCCGGAGCTGGTTAAGAAATTGGCGGACGCAGGATTTATTATTGACCGGCTCTCATACTTCATGTGCGTTCTCTTTCCGGTTGTCTATTGCGCACGAGTGGTCAAACGCTGGATAATCCCTTCCCGAGGAAGTGTTTTGGAGCAGCTCGCCACGGAGCTGCGGATACCCCCCCTCATCAATGGAGCATGTCTCCACATTCTGCGATTTGAGCGATGGCTGATGCGCTACATAGATTTACCATGGGGTGTGTCGTTGCTGGTTGTTGCTCGCAAGCAAGAGCGAGGAGCGGCTTGAATGCAGAAGATCGAGTTTTTCAGACATAACATCGGAACAGCAGAGATCGCGCGCGTGACCAAGGTCCTCCGTTCACTGTTTTTGACGACAGGGGATGTGGTGGCTGATTTCGAAGAACAATTCGCGGCGTATCTTGCGTGTCGATACGCCATTGGGCTGACAAGTTGCACGGCCGCCCTCCACCTCGCACTCCTAGCATACGACATTGGCCCAGGCGATGAAGTCATTACCAGTCCACTCTCTTTTGTGGCAACGGCGCATGCCATCTTACATGCTGGTGCAAAGCCTGTTTTTGTCGATGTAGAGCATGAAACAGGGATCATCAATACGCATCTCATCGAGCGGGCAATCACGAAAAGAACCAAAGCCATCCTTCCAGTGCATCTCTATGGTCAGATGTGTGATATGAAGCAGGTCCGAAGCCTTGCTGACCGCCACGGACTGGTTGTGATCGAGGATGCCGCGCACGCGTTGGAGGCTGAGCGTGAGGGGGTGCGTCCGGGACAGCTCGGGCAGGTCGCGTGCTTTAGTTTTTACGCGACGAAGAGCATCACGTCAGGGGAGGGGGGGGCTGCTGTTACCAGCACCGCTCGGATAGCCAAGAAATTGAAGCAGCTCCGGCTCCATGGCATGGATTTGGGCGCCATCGATCGCTATACCAAGCGGTACCAGCACTGGGATGTGGAGTATTGCGGATGGAAATATAACATGAGTAACATCCAAGCGGCTCTCCTGCTCCCGCAATTGGCTCGCTGTGAAGAGCGTTGGCGCCTTCGGGAGGCCATTTGCCAACGCTATGAGAAAGCGTTTGCAGGGGTCCCAGAGATCGGGTTCCCAAGAATTTTGCCTGGCTCCAAAAGTGGGCGGCATCTCTTTACTATCTGGGTTAAACCAGCGCGGCGCGATCGCATTCTTTGGCGACTTCAAACGCGAGGAATCGGTGTGGCTGTCAACTTTCGTCCGATCCATCAGCTCAGCTATTATCGGCGCGAGTTGGCCTATCGCCAAGGGGCTTTTCCAATCGCTGAGGAGATCGGACGGAGCACCATCAGCCTGCCGCTCTATCCGCAACTTACACACCGAGAAGTCGAGCGTGTCATTCGGGTCGTCAAAGAGGTTGTTAGGACGACCTAACTCGGCGTTCTCCTCGTGAGGTTGAGGTATGCTGACTCGGTGGTGTGAAGATACTGATTGGCTGAGACGCGCCCATTGAGTGTCTCTATTTGGAGGAATCTGTGGACGACCGTGTATGCCCTGTATGTTCAGTAATTGACTCAAGGAGAGTGAGGGGGTCAGAGGTTCAGGATGCGCTCAGCGACCGCATGTAACGGAGCGACAACGAAGAGCCGATTAGGGCTTCTAGCGCTGTTTGTGGTAATGATGGCCGTTCATCTCTGGTCACTCATGCGCTTTCCACTCCCTTCGGAGGATGAGGCATGGCTTGGGAGCCGAGCCTGGGCTTTCCTCCACACCGGGCACCCGTTCGGTCCATTAGATGCTGGGGTCTTCGATCGGTTTGAGGGGTACTGGATATTTTTTCCCTGGTTGCCAAGCTGGCTGCAATCGCTTAGTCTGCATGCCTGCGCTGTGCCAGCACTTCTCCCGTTACGGCTCCTATCGCTCGGGTTTGGCCTCGTGCTCTTGAGCGCCATCTACGCGATTGCGCATCGTCTTGGCGGACGACGACTGGGTTTCTTGAGCGTACTCCTCGTTTCGCTCTCACCAGCTTTCCTCGTGGCGTCCCATTCAGCCCGCCTCGATATTATGACGGCGACCTTAGGGTTTCTAGCAGTGGCGCTGTGTTTGAACAGCCAGTCGGCGCCTGTGTTGCTGAATGCGCTCTCAGGTCTCTGTGTTGGGTTGGCGTTCGAGGTTCACCCTTACGGCGCGCTCTACGGACCTACGGTGTTGTCATTGCTTTGGATGACGTCACACGGCTCTTGCCTGCATCGGCGTTCCGTCTGGGGTTTTGCTGGTGGGGTGGTCATTGGCCTTATTTTTTATGCCGTCATGCACCTCGTGCGATATCCCCACACCTACTTTACGCTTGCTCGAATAGCATTCGGTCCGACACATATGCCCCCCATACTCCATCCGGGATTACTCCTTAAGGAGATTCGAGAGATGAGCGACATGCTCATCAATCTATATGGGATACCTATTCTTGTCGTCCTCTGGGCGGTGTTCCATTTATTGAGGAGTTACTCGCGTTCGGCTAAGATCCTATTGACTCTAATAGGCAGTCTGATTGTTGGATTTACACTGCTGGTTCGGAACAAGCTTCTCTTTTACACTATTCTGTTGAGCCCAGCGATTGATCTGATCGTAGCAGCATGGCTAGTTGGGCTAGTCCAACAATACGCTCCCAGCACCTCACAAGGAGCCAAGCGGCGCGCCCAGCGTATCCGCCATAACCTCCTAAGAGGTGCCGTGTGTGGTGGGCTCATCGTGCTGTACTTGTGTCCACTTACCAGACCGCTCTCGGCGTGGTGGATTTTTGCCGTGCAAGAGGACGCTCGCGTATCCTACCAACGTGTGCAGCAGAAGCTTCACGCGGTCATTCAACCCCAAGATTCCATTATGGCTTCGCAGACGTTCTGGTTTGGTTTACATGAGCACTCGTATTACTCGTGGGAGCAATTGGTCTTCTATCGACGCTACGCTCCTGGCAGCACGCTCAATCAAGCGCTGCAAGCGTTCCACCCCGATCTCTTCATTATCGATGACCACATGCGGATCTTTATCTCTGATAGCGGAGGCACTCATCCTTATTCGCTCTATCTGCGCCTGCCCCAAACGGAGTTGGAGCAATTCTTGGCACATCGTGCACAGCGGATTGCGGTGTTCGATGACCCTGCATATGGTGCAATTAGTGTGTGGCGAATTAATTGGAACCGACAGCAGGACAAACTCATCTAAACACCAGCTCTGAGTTCCCCGGGCTTGCCCGGGGGCATCTACGTTGATACGTACGTATGGTTAGACAGGCGATGTTCTCCCACCGCTTCTCTACTAGTAGTTATTGGAGTATAGACAGTTGTAACCGCCCCGGTACAGGGCGAGCCCTCACTAGTTGGAAGCCATCGAAGAAATAGAGTATCGGCGAGATAGGGGAGTTGACCCCATGACAAATTTTCGCTATGCTAGGGGCTCTCACGACGAGCTCAGCTGGGTTCGGTAAAGGGTAGTAGCAGGCAATCCGTCTGGTGCGCTTAAGACTTAAGAAGAGAGGATGAGCTGATGTACGCCATTATTGAAGCGGGGGGTCGGCAGTGGAAAGTTGAGCCGGGAACACGGCTGGAGATTAACCGTGTTACCGGCGATGCGGGCGCTCAGCACACGGTGGAGCGTGTGCTCTTAGCGCATGATGGCAGCGCCCTCCAGATCGGCCATCCGTATGTCGCAGGGGCCAAAGTCGTCTGTGAGGTGGTTGCGAAGTCGCAGGGGCCAAAGGTGATCACCTATAAATTTCGGCGCCGGGAGAACTGGCGAAAAACCGTCGGCCATCGGCAGCCATTGACCAAGCTGATCGTGAAAGAGATCCTCTGGAATGGTAAAGGTGCTGACGTGTCTGCTGCGACGGCGAAAACCAGCGCGGCCACGACTTCAACGGCAGAGAGTAAAACCAGTAAGAAGCCAGCCATCAAGCGTGTGGCCAAGACATCAACGCAAGTTGCGAAGAGCATCACGCGACCCACAAAAGAAGCCACCTAAGACACGTGAGGAGCGAATAAATGGCACATAAAGCCGGTGCAGGATCCACAAAAAACGGTCGCGATAGTAGTGGAAAGCGGCTTGGCATCAAGCGCTACGAGGGGGAATGGGTGTCAGCCGGATCCATCCTAGTGCGCCAGCGGGGCACAGTCTTTAAGGCCGGTTGGTTTGTCGGGATCGGAAGCGACTGGACGCTGTTTGCCAAGCGGGATGGCATTGTCCGATTCCCCAAGTCACGCGTGATCAGCATTGAGCCGCAGCCGCAACCCGCTGAGTCGGCAGGTGCCCGGTAGTTCGGGGCTCGTGTCGTTCGGTTTGTCCTTCCGCGTTTTATCCTCCACGACTGTGTTATGACCCATGTGGTTTGTCGATCACGCCAAGATTACCGTCATTGCCGGAGACGGCGGCCGTGGCTGCGTGGCGTTTACGCAGCCACCGTACATCCGCTATCCCTATGCGGATGGCGGTGACGGTGGTGATGGCGGCTCGATCACGATCGTGGCCGATCCGAACATCGCGACCCTCCTCGATTTCCATTTCCGTCATGAGTTCAAAGCCGGCCGCGGAGGGCATGGCGGGAGCAATGCGAAGACCGGCAAGCGCGGAGACGATCTGACGATCCGCGTGCCTGTGGGCACGGTGATCCGTGAGACAGAGACCGAGCAGCTCCTCCGGGATCTCACTAGCGTTGGGGGGCAGGTGGTCGCAGCCAAGGGCGGCCGCGGAGGGCTGGGGAATTCCACCGCCACCGAAGCGACCCTAGGAGCACCGGGCGAGCGACGAGTCCTGACACTTGAGCTTAAGCTCATCGCGGATGTGGGACTCATCGGATTTCCCAACGCAGGAAAGTCGTCGCTGCTCTCCCGCCTCTCAACGGCGCACCCGAAGATTGCCGCGTATCCCTTTACGACCCGTTATCCAGTGCTTGGGGTGGTCCATGTGGAGGGGCGTGGAGCGTTTGTGGCCTGCGATATTCCTGGGCTGATCGAAGGAGCGCATGACGGGCGAGGTCTGGGGATTCAATTCTTGCGACACATTGAACGCACTCGACTGCTCGTTCATCTCATCGATATGGCAGGAGTGGATGGGCGCGACCCGGTCGATACCTTCCATCAGGTGAACCAGGAGTTGGCGGCGTATAGCAAAGCGCTACAAGCCAAGCCACAGCTCGTGGTCGCCAATAAGTTAGACCTCCCTGAGGCCCAGGCGAATATTCAGCGCTTTGAGCAGGCGACTCATCAGCGCGTGGTACCCATCTCGTGCGCGACCGGGCGGGGGATTCCTGTGTTGATCCAGAAGATGTGGCACGAGCTGGAAGTCTTGCAGCCAGTGGCACCCAGCGCATAGGAGCGAGATTCTGTCATGGCTGAGCAAACGCATGCCATCAATCGCGTTGTCATTAAGGTGGGCAGCAGTGTGCTCACCGATGCCAGCGGCCGGCTCTTGCCGGAGCGCATTGAGCAGCTCGCCGCAGGGATTGCGGCGTGCGCTGCGGAGCATCGCCAGCCACTACTGATCTCCTCAGGGGCGATTGCCTGCGGGATGGCGAGGTTAGGGTTGACCCGACGTCCGAACTCACTGGCACAGCTACAAGCCTGCGCGGCGATTGGGCAAAGCGAGCTCATGCACCTCTACAATCTCGCGTTTGCGAAGCACCGCATCGTGACAGCGCAGGTCTTGCTGACCCAAGAAGATCTTTCGAATCAGCGACGCTACCATAATGCCAAGCAAACAATCCTCACGTTGCTCCATCAACGAGTGGTGCCGATCATCAATGAGAACGACACGGTCGCGGTTGAGGAGATCACCTTTGGCGACAACGACCGATTAGCGGCACTCGTCGCGGCTGCGGTCGATGCGCAACTCCTCATCATTCTTTCCGATGTTGATGGGTTTCTGCACAATGGCCATGTGGTGGCACAGGTTGAAACGCTCAGCCATCTTCGTGCATCGGTGCTCGACCGTGGGGGCCGCTCGACGACGAAGGGCGGCATGACGTCGAAGCTTGAGGCCGCACGGATTGCTGGCCATAGCGGCATTGCGACGGTGATTGCCAATGGGACCCGGCCTGCGGTGCTGGGCCAGCTCTTAGCCGGCGAGCCGGTGGGCACCTTATTTGTGCCTCCGCGGAGCCGGTTGACCCCAAAAAAGTGGTGGATCGCGTTCTCGCTTCGGCAGCCCAAAGGGGTGGTCACGATTGACGCCGGAGCGGCTGAGGCGCTCCTAGAGCGAGGAAAAAGTTTGTTGGCTTCAGGGATTCAAGAGGTGCAGGGGCAATTTGAAGCCGGCGAGTGTCTGGCCGTTCGTAATGAGCAGGGAAGCGAAGTGGCGCGTGGGCTGTCGGATTTTTCTTCCGGAGAGCTGCGGCGCATTCAAGGCATGAAGAGCGCTGAGGCGGCTCGAACGCTTGGTCAGCAGCGTCCGCGAGCAGTGATCCATCGAGACCATTTGGTTTTAGCGAAAGAGATTCATACATGATCCCACCACCTCTTCGAACACGTTCGCTGGGCACGCTACCCAGCGAACGTCTGCCAACCAACGGTTGGCAGACGCCCACCGATGGTGGGCCGTCACGAAGAGGGGGTGGGGTGACCCCCCTACCTCTTGAACTCACGCCTTCCGCTCTGGGCGGAAGGCGCTGGGCCGCTCACGCGGGTATGTTTGCTTCTTATGCAACGGTTCTCGATCGCCGCGGCCCAGGCATCGCTGCAGCGATTGAGGCAACAGCCGTACCGCGGCAGCGATGCGGTGTCCAAGAGGTGGTGGGATGAGCACACCAATCACTCGCTCCACATCAATCCAAGAGACCTCTGGTATTCGAGAGGACATTATCCGGGTGGTCCATGAGGCGAAGGAGGCGAGTCGTGCATTGGCGCGGGCATCGACCGAGCAGAAGAACACAGCGCTGCGGGCGATGGCTAGCGCGCTGCGACAGGCGCGTCAGGAGATCCTCGCGGCGAATGCTGAGGATGTGACATCGGCGAAGGCGGCAGGGCTCTCTTCGGCGCTGGTTGAGCGGCTGACGCTGACCGAGAAGCGGCTGGATGAGATGGTGCAGTCCGTGGAGGCGGTGATTGCGTTGCCTGATCCAGTCGGTGAGGTCTTGCGCCAATGGCAGCAGCCTAATGGGCTGCAGATCCAAAAAGTGCGTGTGGCGCTTGGCGTCATCGGCATCATTTATGAGTCGCGCCCGAATGTGACGAGCGATTGCGCAGCACTGTGTTTGAAAAGCGGCAATGCGGTGGTCTTGCGCGGCGGATCAGAGTCGTACCGCTCAAATCAGGCGATTGGCAGGGCGCTGAAGTCAGCGCTTCGTACCAGCAAGCTTCCTGAGGCGGCGATTGGTGTGATCCCGACGGCTGATCGCGTTGGGGTCGATGTGATGCTGCAGCTGGATCAGTACATTGATGTGATTATTCCGCGAGGCGGGGAGGCGCTGATTCGCAAGATTTCCGAGGAGTCGCGCATTCCGGTCATCAAGCATGCGAAAGGCGTCTGCCACGTCTTCGTCGATGAAGCGGCCGACCTATCGATGGCGCAACAGATTGCGCTTAATGCGAAGTGCCAGCGGCCGGCGACGTGCAACGCGATGGAAACGCTGCTCGTCCACGAGCGCGTGGCCTCTCGTTTTCTTCCTGAGATGATCACGCAGCTGCAAGCTTCGAAGGTCGAAGTGCGCGGTGATGCACAGACCCAGGCGATCGTGCCCGGGATCAAGGCGGCGACAGAAGAGGATTGGTCGACCGAGTATCTTGATCTTATCCTCTCGGTGAAAGTGGTCGCTTCGTTGGATGAAGCGATCGAGCATATCAGTCGCTATGGCTCGTCGCATTCGGATGCGATCGTGACCAAGGATGAGACGCACGCACAGCAGTTCGTGACAAAGGTCGATTCAGCCGCCGTGTATGTCAATGCGTCCACGCGGTTTACCGATGGGTTCCAGTTTGGCTTAGGTGCTGAAATCGGCATTAGCACCGACCGGCTCCATGCGCGCGGCCCGATGGGGCTGGAAGAGCTCACCACGTATAAGTATGTCGTGCATGGCCAAGGGCAGCTGCGCCAGTAGCATGCCGGGGATGAGGCGGACGCGATGACGTCATCCGGCAAGATGCGGCTCGGGATTTTTGGCGGGACGTTTAATCCCATTCATGTAGGGCACCTTCTACTTGCTGAAACCGCGCGTGAAACGCTCCATCTTGATCGCATCGTCTTTATCCCCACCCGCCAACCGCCGCATAAGCGCGCGCAGGATCTGCTCGCCGGCACGGAGCGCATGGCGCTCATTCAGCTAGCGGTTCGCGAGCAGCCTGCGTTTGTGGCCTCAGACATCGAGCTGCAGCGCGAAGGCCCTTCCTATTCGATTAATACCGTGAAGGCGCTCCACGCGCAGTTGCCGATGGCCGAGCTGTTCTTGCTGGTGGGCGAAGATATGCTCTCGGTGCGATGGCTGGCGTGGGATGAGCTGAAACGGCTGTGTACTATTGTGGTGGCGCACCGGCCAGCAACGAAGGTTGCGAAACGAGACGCGAAGCTGAAGTGGCTGGCGATGCCGCAGGTCGAAATCTCCTCGTCGGATATCCGACAGCGAATCAAAGAGGGACGATCGATCCGGTATCTCGTCCCATCGGCCGTTGAACGCTATCTGCGGCAGCATCAACTCTACCACCGCACCTCATCAGGACATTAACACACCCCAACAGCAGACGCCCACCCTCTCATGGTCATCACACTTCCGCTCCTCATCTTCCTAACCGTGTTACTGCTGCTCTCAGCATTGTTCTCAGCGTCAGAAGTAGCCATGCTGGCTATCAATAAGGTGCGTTTGCGCCACCTGATGGAGCAGGGCAATCGGAGTGCCCAGATAACCTTTCGCCTGCTGACACACTTGGACCAAGTGATTGGCACGCTCCTCGTCGCTAATAATTTAGTCAACGTGACCATCACCGCGATCGCCTCATGGATCTTTGTGACCTGGTTTG
>Ga0209515_10006666_pt1 | contig 14254 bp, 13 predicted proteins | sample Subgroupgradi54m_FD_187454 | JGI IMG/M metagenome (GOLD analysis project Ga0209515, IMG submission 187454) | Subsurface groundwater microbial communities from S. Glens Falls, New York, USA - GMW60B uncontaminated upgradient, 5.4 m (SPAdes)... ...
GAGCTGGGAGCAGTTGCGAAAATTAGTCTTCTTAGGGATGGAGATCGGCTCGCATGGGATGTCGCATGAGCCACTCATCGGATTCACGCGAGAACAACTCACGCACGAACTCACGCAATCGAAACAGTTGCTCGAAGAGCGTCTGGGCGTGCCGGTCCGCGCCATTGCAGCACCGAGGGGATTTTGGAACCGCACCGTCTCCGACGCGGTGCGCCAGGCGGGTTATGAAGCGGCGTGGATTTCGACGATCGGAACAAATGGTCAAGAGACACAGCCGCTTGCCCTGCGGCGTGTCGTGGTGCGCCAGCCCTTTTCCGCGGAGCGGCTCGTGACGATGGTGGAAGGGTGGGAGCCCTCGTTCTGGTGGGCGGCGAATCAGCAGCTCCTCATTCGATTGCTCAAGCGTGTGCTTGGGGTCTACTGGTATGAGCAGTTGAAGCGGCGTCTGGTGCCGAATGCCTAACTGACAAACAAAGACCGCGTACGCATTTTAGATTTTGGATTTTAGATTTTGGATTGGAAAGTAAGTCGGATGGACGAACAACAATTTAAACATCGAACAAAGCAGCTTGGGCTCCAGGCTATTGGTTTGGTGGATGAGTTACCAAAGAGCCGACCAGCCGATGTGATTGGTAGACAGTTACTGCGCTCTGCCACAGCAATCGGGGCGAACTACCGAGCCGCTTGTCGAGGCCGATCGAGCGCAGACGTGTTGAGCAAGTTAGGTGTGGTTGAGGAAGAGACTGATGAGACGCTGTATTGGTTGGAACTGCTGGCAGAGGCGAAGCTCGTTTCACCAGAGCGGTTGGCTGGTCTGATGTCAGAAACGGGAGAGATCCTGGCTATGACGGTTGCTTCCATCAAGACGCTTCGACTGCGAACGGTTGTAGTCGGCAGCCAATCCAAAATCCAAAATCCAAAATCCAAAATCTGCTAATGGTGCTGGCCTTTTGGTTATCTCTTCTTACGCTCCTCTACATCTACATCGGCTATCCGCTTCTTGTCTGGACGCTGGCGATGCTCGTTGGGCACGAGCCCACGCGAGGTGACATGACCCCCACCGTCTCGCTGCTCATCCCTGCGTATAACGAAGCGGCGCATATTCAGACCAAACTTGAGAACAGCCTCGCCCTTAATTATCCGAAGGAGCGTTTTGAGATTGTCGTCGCTAGTGATGGATCAACGGATGGGACCAATGCCATCGTCGAGCGCTATCGAAGCCACGGTGTCGTGCTGCATGCCATGCCAACGAATATGGGAAAGGCCGCGATGTTAAGCCAGGTGGTTCCCCTCCTGCATGGTGAGATGGTGGTGTTCTCAGACGCTTCGAGCGAGCTAGCACCGGATGCGCTGCGCGTGCTGCTGTCAAATTTTGCCGACCCTCATGTCGGCTGCGTGTCGGGATTGTATCGCTTATTGGATCGCTCCGATCTGCGCGCCGAAGGTGAAGGCTTGTACTGGCGCTACGAGACGTTTATCAAACAGCAGGAAAGCCGCCTCCACTCGATTCTCGGAGCCCACGGCGCCTTCTACGCCATTCGCAAAGGACTGTTTCAGGATGTAACTCGATCAGTGATCAACGACGATTATCTCATCCCGATGCGGGCGGTGGCTCAGGGCTATCGGGCCGTCTATGAGCCACGAGCGTGCGCCTGGGAGCGCGAAACTTCATCGGTCGAAAGCGAGTTTGCTCGCCGCCGCCGCATCGCCGCAGGGAACTGCCAGCAGATGATTGAGCTGCGGCAGATGCTCAGCCCGCGCTATGGTTGGGTGGCGTTCTGCTTTTTTTCCCACAAGGTGCTCCGTACCGTCGCGCCGTTTTTTATGCTGTTCATGTTATTGGCAACCTTCTGGCTGCCGCAGCCTTTTTTGCTGATCTTTATCACGTTGCAAAGTGTCTTGTATGTGAGCGCGTGGATCGGTTATCTCTGCCAACGCCAAGGTCGAGCCATCCGATGGCTCTCTCCGCCACTCTATTTCTGCCTTGGCAATCTGGCCATGCTCGATGGGCTACTGAAGTACTGCTTTAACAGGCGACGCCTTGCCTGGGGACGGGTCCCGGCCCGACCTTAACCAGAGCCGGGGCAGGCACAGTAGCATGTCAGGTTGCCATCAACACACTGTCGCATTCTTTCTCCATCTGGCGCGACATTTTATCGCTCTAATCAGCGCCAATCGCTTCGTAACAGGTATCTTCAGAAGCTTTCATGATATTTAATAAAACTTCTACGTTGTAAGTTATTCTAAAATAATAAGTTACGTTACATGAAAATGTTTTGCCAAATCGAGGCTGTTGGTACGGAACCTGCTTCCTAATAGGTTACGCACATGATGTACGTTGAGCTTGGCTTCGTTATATATGGATATATGGGGAACGCAAACAGTAGACAAGAGATTCGGATCCATTCATGAGCGTATTAATTGCACGGGTAGTGACGATTCGTCAGCAGCTTGCGATTGAGCTGCAGCGGTTCATGCTGCTCTGGAGCTACCAGCACCCTGTCACCCCATTTAGACTCTGGTGGCGCTTGGTGCTCAAGCGCATCGTGGATGGGTTCTCGGCAGTGGTAGGACTCATCATTGTCAGCCCGATCATGGCGGTGATTGCCCTCGCCATCAAACTAGACTCAAAAGGCCCTGCGTTGTATGTCCAAGAGCGGGTGGGCCGACTTGGGAAGCCGTTTCAGATGTATAAGTTTCGCACCATGGGCATCAATGCTGAAATATCCGGCCCAGTCTGGGCGGCGCGCGGCCATGATCCTCGCGTCACGCGGCTTGGCGCATTCCTCCGCAAGAGTCACTTAGATGAACTGCCGCAACTGTTCAATGTGTTAAAAGGCGAGATGAGCTTGGTCGGGCCTCGGCCTGAGCGACCCTGCTTTGTTGAAACACTGAACCGTGAAATTCCTCGGTATGATGAGCGCCTCTTCATCAAGCCCGGTATGACAGGATTAGCGCAAGTCCACTATCGTTATGACCAGACGCTGGCGGATGTAAAACGCAAGCTGCGCTTTGATCTCCTGTACATGAAGCGGATGTGCCTCATGTTGGATGCGCGCATTTTAGCTTGGACGCTCTTAGTCGTTGTGACAGGTCGAGGAGTGCGGTAATCATGGCGGGAATCGAATGATGAAACGGATTGCGAAAACGTTTGGCTTGTCCGTGTGCATACTAGGGGTACTGGCCATGATGTGTCCGGCCCAGTCGGAAGCGGTTGTCGTGCTTGACGCGTTTCTCTTTTCCACTTGGAGTACACCACCGAACGTTTCCTCCCCGTCGTTTCTCTTCAGCCCGACAGATGGGGTGCGGCTGACACTCAACGCGTCGGGCGTTCCCACCGCCCAGGTGGATGTGAATGCCCAGGGGCCGTTTTCCATTAACTCGGCGCTCACGTACATCTCGCACACCGGCACCATTAACTCCGGGGAATCGGGTGGTACTACCGCAGCTCATGTCAATTCCGAAGTCGGAACGCTCGACGACGTCGGGATTTTCAGCCCTAGTATCGACCAGTTGCTCAACTTGGATTTCGGGGATAATGCGGCGGTGATCTTTGCGCTGCCAGGGGGCGGCTTGACGTACCTCATGATCGCGGAAGACGCCGGCCTAGATCCCCTCAAGCTAGAGCTTTGCAGCAACGCCACCTGCACAACGACCAGCGGCAACACTGTGCAGACGTTATTTAATTGGTCCTCTTCTTCAGGAGGCTCCGTGCTCACCAGCGTTCTGAGCCGGAGTGATTTTGATGCGGCTGATGATGCGGCTATTGACCAAGCCTACCTCTTCCACTTTGGGAGTGCCGCAACGGGTTGGGCGCGCCTCACCGAGACCACCAACCCGAGCAGTAGCAGTGAGCGGCTCGAAGTTGATTTCCTTGGTGGGGGCCGAGCCACGCCGCCTCCCACCATTCCTGAACCGGCTTCGCTCTTGCTCTTTAGCATGGGTAGTCTAGGCGCGGGATTCATGGGTCGGCGCAAGCGGTTTGGTATCGTACCGTGCAGAACGGTTGAATTGTTTACTCCAGAATATGGTTCGAATAACGTTCTTAACAAGGGGGGGGTTAAATGAATCGTGGGAATAGTATCGTGCGTCTGTTGGTCGCGGGATTGAGTATGGGGGGAGCGCTTTCAGCGATGCCGGTGGTGGCCCATGCTGATAGCACGGGCGGCGATCTTTTCTACACGACGTTTGATGGGGCAGACCGTGTCTTCGAGCGCAGCTATTCCTTCGATGGCTCAACCCTCACGTATGGACTCGACACGGTGATTTCCTCAATCGCGGATGGCTTAGGCGGGGCTGACGGCCTTGTCTTTGATCCGACCGACAACAACTTTCTGCTGGTGGGTGGACAGAACAGCTCCATCTATCGGGTCGATATTGGCACCGGGGCTGCGACCGCCTCAAGCGCAACCACCGGCCTGAACTACCACCTCGCCATCACTCCGGATGGTTCGACGGTGCTTGGCACTAATATTCCTGGGACAACCGTCTCAGCCGTTTCGTTAACCCCATTCAACAGTAGTGTGGCCAACCTTACCATCGCCGGGGATGACACCGTAATTACCGGAATTGCCTTCGATGCCCTTGGCAAGGCATATTACACGACCGCTGGATTTGAAGGGACCGGCGGCAATTTTGGCACCGGCACAGAAGCCGGCGGAGTGATTACCACCACGCGGTTGCTCACGGGGATTGATGCGCACGGGATCTCCTTCGATCCGCTGACTGGTGACTTGATGCTCTTCGGTGACAACGAGGTCAACCAGTACCACCCAGGTACCGGCATTATCGGCACGCTGACCATTGGTGGAGCGAGCACCCAGTTTGACCAGGGGACTGTGGATGGTAAGGGGCACCTCTTTGTTGCTTCAAATGACGGCAAGATGCTCTTTCTCGACTATAGTGGAAGTTCAAACGTGAGCGATGGTGGGAACTTCAGCGATTTACGATTCTTCCGCTCCCACCTTGACGACGTCGCGCCACTCACCGGCTTGCACGTTGTTCCTGAACCAGCCTCCATGATGCTCTTTGGATTAGGCGGACTGGGAGCGGCGTTTAGTCGTCGTCGAAAATTCTTCTCGAAGGTCTCAGCGTAGACCGCGGAGCATCCATGACCCCTGACAAGCGCTGCGCGGTATCGAGCTCGGATCACCACGGGTATAGCAATGAGCGAGCAATGTTCACAACAAGGAGTGGCTTCAAGATGAAGCGTCCAAATACGTATGGCGTTGCCCGCTTGATGAGTGGGTTGGTGTTGGGTGCTATCTTCGGTGTGGTGAGCGCATCAAACGCTTGGGCCGGTGCGGTCATTACGAGCGGCCCGGTGAGCCTTGGCATCGCGACCACTGGGAACCTTGGCGATGAAGAATCTGGTACAGGGTTGGTGCTTGCTGCTGTGGGCGATGCCATTGCGCCAGGCTGTTTCTGCGAGGGCTGGGGTGTCGCTGGAGATGGGACAGTCTCAGCGGTTAACTCAGGATGGGCTAGCATTGCTGACGGCGGAATCGTCAACATCACTCCAGAGAGTTTTATCTCCGGCGCAAGCACCGCCACGTCCATCGTGCACCTTACCTCTATGCCCGACCTCCACGTCAGCCAGGCGTATGCGCCTTCGGCTGGGGCACCGACCGCCCTCTTCGAGGACATGGTGACGATCTCAAACACCAGCGCCAGCACCATCACGGATATTCGGTATCGTCGCAGCATGGACTGGGATATTCCGCCCACCGTGTTCGACGAGTTTGTGACCATCGCAGGCCTCCCAGCCGCGAACGTCCTATTTTCGAACGACAATGGATTCAGCACGTCGGATCCACTCGGCGTTCGCGGCCCCGACCTTGGAGGGTGTGGATCGACCGTCAATTTTACAGACTGCGGACCAACCGACCATGGAGCATTGTTTGACTTTGGCTTCGGCGATTTGGCTGCGGGTGACTCGAAGACGTTCAGTATCTTCTATGGGGCTGCCTATAGCGAAGCGGATGCATTAGCAGCGCTCACGTCCGTTGGGGCCGAGGTCTACTCGCTTGGCCAGTCCCACACAGCGGATGGGCCGACGCTCGGAACACCTGGCACCTACATCTTTGGCTTCAAGGGAGTCGGTGGCGCCCCGATCGGGACGCCAGTGATTCCTGAGCCGACGTCGCTGTCGCTCTTAGGGATGGGCTTCGTGGGCCTCGTTGCGAAATCTCGACGGAAAAAGACGATCTGCTGAACACTCATTGCGCTTGAACGTCTCACGTGACACTGATGGCCGCACACGAGTGTGCGGCCATCGTGTTTGTGGCGCGGCTGTGTTATGATGTCGCGGACGTACAGGAGTGCTGATCATGCGACGCCTCAGACAATATCAGTCTTTCAGTCTTACCGTGGCTGCCACATGTTGTCTCGTCCCATTGGCTCGAGCCGAGACAGGGAACGCGTCGGCTCAAGAGCCGTGGATTCAGGAGCTGGCACAGGCTTCTGATGCCACGCGTGAGCCGGGTCTTGGTCCTGCGCTCGAGGCGTTACGCCAGGGAACATTTGCCAAAGCCGACGAGGCTGCACGGGCGTTTGTGAAAGACCACCCTGGTTCGCTGCCGGCTATCGAGCTCATCGCTATCGCCGCACTTGCGCGAGGCGATCTCATGACGGCGCGCAGTGCGGCAACCGCTACACAGCAGCATGATTCGCAGCGCGCCATCAGCAAAGCGCTCTTAGGGCAAGTGGCGTTTTTGGCTGGCGATCCTGCTGAAGCGGAGATGTGGTTTCGGCATGCCCTGGAGCAAGCACCCTCGCTGAGGATGGCCCACCGAGGCCGCACCTTAGTCTTGATGAAGCAGGGCCAGCTCAAGGAGGCGCAACAGGCGGCCCAGGAGTGGGTCAAGCACTCGCTCTCTGACAGCGCAGAGGGGAAGTATATGCTCGCCAAGATCGACCACGAGTTGGGCCAGCACGAGGAGGCCGAGGGATTGCTGCAGGAGGTGCTGAGCCAGCAGCCAGAGTTCCAGGAGGCGCTGCTCCTCCAAGGGATCGTCAAGCTCGATCTGAAGAAATTCACCGAGGCCGCCACGCTTCTTAACCGCGTGATTGCGCGAGACCCAAAGTTACCCTGGGCCCGCTTGGGGATGAGCGTCATCCACCGCATGGACGGAGATCTGGCCCGCGCACGCGCCGAACTAGCACAGCTTGTGCGGGAACAACCCGGTTGGGCGCTGGCGCACTTTGCGCTCGGGGAAACGCTCATCGATCAAGGAGCGGTCGATGCTGCCTTGGCCGAGTTTTCGAAATCGGTGGAGTGGGCATCTAACCCTCCCCTGACACGATTACGCATTGCCGCAATCCTGCTGAAGTATGGGCAGAGCGAGCCGACCCTGAACCAAATCAAGCAGGCGGTTGCGCAATCGCCTGCGCTGGCCGCAGCCGCCGTGCCGTTGCGCATTCAGGCGTTGACGATGCAAGGGCGACGGAATGAGGCGGAGCAAACGCTCCAAAATCTTGTCAATGCCACCCCCAAGGAAGCGCTGTGGCTTACGGCGTTGGGGAGATTCTACCTTAGCGGGGGACGCCCAGTGGAAGCGCTCGAACAATTCAAGAAAGCACAGCAGCTCAATCCTCGGGTGGTGGAGCCGCTCGCGGCTGAGGTAGAGGTTGAGGTGGCCTTGAACCACAAGCGCGCAGCGATTGCTGCGGCGATCAAGCTGCGAGCGTTGCAGCGCAACACTCCGGAGGCTGAGGTGTTCGTCGGAACGGTCTATGATCGTCTCGGCGAGACGACCAGAGCGGAGAAAATCTACCGAGATGTGCTCAAACGTGCGCCGACACACGTGGGGGCGCAGCGCGCTCTGGCCTCGGTGTACGCGCGAACGAAGCGAGTCGCTCAGGCGGTTCAACTGCTTGAAAACGCGGCCCAGGCGTATCCCGAGGCCGTGTTGCCCCTGATGGATCTCGCAGAGATCCAGGCGCAGCAAGGCATGATCGATGAGGCGACGAGTGCGTACCACCAAGCGCTTAAGCGCCACCCCGACGACCCATTAGTCCTCAACAACCTCGCCTGTCTTCTCGGACGAGCTGGGCGCCAGCTGGATGTCGCATTGTCAATGGCGGAACGAGCGTTTCGCCTGGCACCGGCGAGCGCTCAGGTGGATGACACGCTGGGATGGATCGTGTACCTGCGAGGCGATTTGGACCGCGCTGCGGTGCTGTTAACTCGCGCCGTAGCGATGGCGCCCGACGATCCGCAGATACACTATCACTTAGGGATGGTGTACCTCAAGCAAGACAAACCCAACCTCGCTCGCGCTGAGTTGAGTACCGCCCTGCGCGCGAAAGATTTTCCAGAGGCCGCGAAGGCTACAGCTGCGCTTGAGTTGCTGCACTAGCGTTTTGGCATCCCACGCGTTTCACCTCAGGGTCACTATTAGAAATGTACGCATCATTAAGTTGTATATTTAATTCAACACTATGTCTGTATATTTAGACGTCAGTTAAAATGGATACGGGGCTTGCATGTTTAAAAAATCATACCTTGAATTGTTTTGAAATAAAATAAACGTAACATGCTTTTATATATATAGTTACAGTAATCCATTCATTACAAGACAAAGTAGTTTATTGGTACAAAAGCTGCTCTTTATTAGGTGAAGCAACACTAATTACTGAAGAGAAACTGTAAAGAATTGTAAAGAAAGGATGCAAATGAGAAAAATAACATCAGCGAGGTTCAGTCTTGTGCTCGTGGGGATCATGATCCAGTTAATGGCTGCTGGCTGTAAAAGTGGATCATCAGCTGGACTCTTTGATCTCTTCGGAGTCGGCGGATCTGAAGTCCTTGGAGCGTTTAGCGGAAGCTCCGGATCAGGTGCTAGCGGCACGGGTGGGACGACGATAAGTGGTAGTGGATCGAGTGGTGAGGTGGCGAAGGTGCACAATCCAGAACCAGCGAGCATGGCGCTGTTTGGGGCAGGATTAGCCGGTATTGGAGTCTTCCGTCGTCGGAAAGCTCGAAAGGCTGCCTGAGTTTTCGTGCAGCCACCAGAGCGATCCACCCTCTCTGCGGAGCATAAGACCATGTGGGCTATCGCTCGAGCCGCGCGAAATACCGCGCGGCTCTTTGGCTCACAGCGGAAACTGTGGGTTCCGTTTTTAGTTATTACTGTGATTGAGCTGCTCCTGATTGGCGGGGTGTGGCTTGCTCCACAGCATCCTTTTTCTATGTTACTGGCCCCGCCTATTCGCTACTTCTTCGGCGAGCAGAATCTGCACTACCCCTGGCATCTATGGTTCCTCTATCACGTCATGAAACACACCCATTTTCTTACGACCACTTTTGTTGGTGCGTATATGGGAGGGGTGGCATGTGCGATGGTGCGGCAAGCGCATCAGGGTCAACCGCTCTTGCTTCGCACCGCCATCGTCAGCAGCCAAGTGCGTTATGGTCGACTACTGCTCTTATGGCTGATTACGTGGGGTATTGCCACAGGTGCTATGGAGCTGGTCACGCACTTTGGGCCGAAGGCCAGCTGGATACTCTGGGTAACCATCGGGCTCAGCCTTGCGCTGCAGTCTCTCCTCGGCTATGTGATTCCAGCCGCGGTGTATGAGGGGAGTGTGTGGTGGAGAGCATTCTTCCGGGGGATTCGGGAGGTGCTCCGGTATCCCTTCAGTACCGTGGCGATTGTGGTGATTCCAACGGTCATCATCATTCTCTTTGCGGCAATGGTGCCTGAAACACGTGTAGCGCAGTGGATGGCTCAGACAGCGCCTGAGATTGCGCTTGCTTGCATTGCTATGCGGCTTCTGGTCTGGACGTTGGCCGATACCATTCTGACGGTGAGTCTTGCCCATCTCTGGTGGGCTCATCGTGCGATAGACCAAGTGACAGCGGCGACTCCCAGTGCCATCCAGAGTGGCTTGACCACGGCTAAGACGCAGGAGGACCCTGCTCTTGCATAACGCTTCTAAGACGTGCCAGCATCTAATGACACCCCTTACGCTTACACGACGTCTTCTCAGCGGCCTCGTGCTTGGACTGGTCATCACAGGTTGCAGCGCCTCCTATAATGGGGAGCGGCTGTTCTGGAAAGCGCAGCAGGTGCAGGCGGCTGCCCTGAAGAATAAGAAAGAGGCAAACCAGCTAACGGCTGCAGAAACGGCAAAGATCGTTAACGCGTATGCCGTGGTGATTCAGCGAGTGCCCGGCTCGATTTGGGCGGCGCAGTCTCAAGGGACGATCGGTTCGCTGTACGCTACGCAAAAGCAGTACGACAAAGCGCGCGAAGCCTATGGTCTGGTAGTGCAGAACTTTAACCAGTATCAAGGGGTGGCGCTAGCTGCGCGAGTCGCCATGGCGAAGACATATGAGTTAGAGCAGCGCTGGAATGAAGCCATGAAGTGGTACAACGAGATTGCGGATCTCTATCCCTGGAGTTCGGCCGGGCTTTCCGCTCCGCTGCGTATTGCGGTCATGTACGAAAAACACCAAGCTCCCGAACTGGCCACGCAGAGTTATGAGCGGGCAGTGGGCATGTATACGAAGCGCATTCCCGATGCGCCAACGCCAGAGATGGCCTTCATCGTGAAGGGATATCTTGCGCTCGCCTACCAGCGACTGAGTCAATGGGACCTCGCTGTCACCACACTTGAGGAATTGCTGAAGGCGCGCGCAGGCATCAATCGTCCCTTGGCACTGTTGACGCTTGCCACGATTTACGATGTGAAATTGCACGTCCCTGAGAAAGCGATTGCGGCCTACACAACATTCACGCAAGAGTTTCCAAATCATCCGCTTGGGAAGGTGGCCAAAGCCCAACTCGGGCGGCTCGCGGCGCTCAAAACTGACTCGACGTCGGCTGCACCCATGACGCCTGCGATACCTGCAGTGCCATTACCCAGCACCGCTACTCGGTAATGTCTATCTCCATCCGTCTTCCCTCACGCTCCATCATCGTGGGGCTCGTGTTCGTTGGACTCTTTCTGTTCTTGTTCTGGCCTACATTCGTGTGGATGGCCGAACGGTTTGATCGCTTTGACTCCTTCTATTCCCATGGGTGGCTCATCCCTCCCGCAAGTGTGTGGCTCATCTGGCAGCGGCGCGCGCTCCTTAAAGACTGTAACTTGCAGGCCAGTTTTTCAGGACTCTTCCTGCTGGTGCCTTCGGTTATGCTGCATGTCCTCGCGACAGGACTGAGACTCCATTTCATTTCAGGTTTCGCCATGCTTGGGACGATCTGGGGGTTGGTCTGGACACTGTGGGGATGGTCTGCGCTGTGGATGTTGCGTTTTCCACTCCTCTTCTTGCTCTTCATGGTCCCACTGCCAGGGGTGCTGCTTATTGCGATCAGCTTCCATATGAAGCTGCTGGCAGCCAGCATGGCCACCCATCTCCTCATCTTCACAGGGATGCATGCGGTCCAAGCTGGGTCGATGATTAATGTTCCCGGAGTGTCGGTGATTGTGGATGACACGTGCAGCGGACTCCGCTCCCTGATCAGCCTGATTGCGCTCTCCACCCTCTGGACATCGCTCATGCCTCCGACGGCCAAGCGGTGGCAGCGATTGGCGGTCATCGCTGCATCGGTGCCCATTGCCTTAACCGCGAATATGGTGCGCATCATCGTATTGGTGTTGCTTGCTGCCGTGTATGGATCGGCTGCTGCAGAAGGCTTTTTGCACTACGGTTCCGGCATTGTGGTGTTTGGCGTCGCCCTCCTCGTGCTGGCGTGGTTTAGTCGATCGATTCAAACATGGACACTCCCATCATGCGCCCACAACTAGTTGCCCTCCTCGTCCTAGGGCTTGCGACCGGCCTGGTGTGGACAGGCCTCACGGTCGCGCCAAAGACGGCGGGTACGCTCTCCCAGCCGATACCGACCACCCTCGGCGCGTGGGTTGGCACGCCGATTGGTGTCGACCAACACACCATTGACATTCTTGAGACGGATAATGTGAAGCTGATGGAATACCGGTTGGGTCAAGGGGGAAACGAACCGCCGATTTGGTTTGCCCAAGTGGCCGGGTTTGGAACCCGCGCCGCGTTTCATCCGCCAGAACTGTGTTATGTGGGTGATCATTATGAGGTCGTCGAACACGGTCCCATCACGGTCATGGTTGGCGGGGTACCGCGTCGCCTCGTGCGCTTGGTGCTTGAGAAGGGTCGGGAGCGTTTTGAGGCCTGGTATTGGTTCACGGCGAACGGCCGGGTCACCTCGAATTACTATCAGCAGCAAGCCTGGTTGCTGTTGGACTCCATGCGAGGCAAGCCGATGTCCGGAACGCTGGTGCGTCTTTCGACCCCCATGGATGACCCTGTGGCAGTTCACCAGCGACTGCTCGGGTTTGTCACCGCGCTCGTGAGCGCACCGGGCAAGGCTTCCCATGGCGCATAGAACGCCTCTCGCTGTTGACGCTGCTCGGAAAGTATGGTATCGTCCAACTGCGCTCGCCTCGAACGCTCGACCGACCGCACACATTCCGATGGAGCCTATCCCCCAGCAACCACTTGGTACGTGGGAGCAGTTGCTTTTCTCCGCTGCTCCATGCGGCCTGGTTTTTCTTGACCGGCAAGCCATTGTCCGGCTGTTGAACCCTTGCGCGGCCAATCTGTTAGGTCTTGACCCAGGAGAGGCGATCGGCAAACCGCTCACCGCAGTCCTTCCTGATTGGAAAGATACGCCCCTTCACGCCAGCCTCCCGTCATTGCTGGATGCGCAATCCACGTTTGAGACGATGGAGTTTGATGTCTCCGGTCCGCAGGAGAAAACCTTGCGCGTGTGGGCAGCCCATGTCCCTAACGGAGGTCAATCAGCGCGCGGTGTGCTCCTCTCCATTATGGAGTGCACCGAAGTCAGTACCCTCGAGCGCCGTCTGCATCGGGCCGAGCATCAAGCGGCGATTGGGAAACTCGCGCGCGGTATTGCGCATGAGCTGAACAGCCCGCTGGATGGCGTGCTGCGTTACACGTATCTTGCGCTCGAGCATCTCACCGAGGACTCCCCGGTGCGTGAGTACCTGGTCCATGTGAAAGAAGGGCTCGATCGGATGGTGCGTGTGGTGAAAGCTTTTTTGGAGTTCTCCCGCCAAGTGACCACGCCGGTGAATCGTGTCGCCAACCTCAATCAATTGGTCGAAGACGCGTTCCTGCTGGTCCATCACCGGGCCAAATTTCAGCAGGTACGCATCGTGAAGCATTTCGGAGAGAACCTTCCTGCGGTGCTTGATGCGGGATTGCAGCATGCCATCGTGAATCTCATCAAGAATGCCTTCGACGCCATGCCGCGCGGCGGCACGCTGACCATTACGACCCGTGCGACAGAAGAGCACGTGCATGTGGATATTGAGGATACCGGAGCCGGCATTCCAGAAGACGTCCAACCACGGATTTTTGAGCCGTTTTTTTCAACGAAACCCATTCATCAGGGCAGTGGCTTGGGCCTCATCATCGCCAAAGAGGTGATGGAGCGCTCCGGCGGGAGCCTGGAGTTCGAAAGTCAAAACGGGGTTGGCACCGTTTTTCATATGCATGTTCCCATTGCCCCAACGGAGGCCAGCGAACATGGAGCGTAATCGCATCTTGGTGGTGGACGACGATCCGCTGATTCGCGGCTCCCTGTATGAGATGCTTCGGGGCCAGCGCTTCGATGTGGAAATGGCCTCCGATGGAGCCGAGGCCATGGACCATCTCAAGCGTCGGTCATTTCATCTGGTCTTGACCGACTGGAAGATGCCCGAAGTGGATGGCATGAGCCTGCTCAGGCACATCAAAACGAAGTACCCTGACGTCAATGTGGTGCTGATTACCGGATTTGGCAACATCAACTCCGCGGTCGATGCGATCAAGCACGGGGCGTTCGATTATCTCACCAAGCCGATTCAGCCGCAAGAATTGGAGCTGACCATCCAGCGCGCGCTGAGCACCCAGTGCATGGCGCCGACAGAGACCGTTCAAGATCCTTTCGCAGGCATCATCGCTCAAGATCCGGGGATGCAGAAATTATTCTCCATGATCGAGATGGTCTCTACGAGCTCTGCCACCGTGCTTCTGGAGGGAGAGAGCGGAACCGGGAAACGGGTCATTGCCCAAGCGATTCATCGGGCGGATCCTAAGCGCCACAACCATCCATTTGTCGAGATCAGCTGCGGGGCGCTCCCTGAGACGCTATTGGAAAGCGAGCTGTTCGGTCATGTGCGCGGCTCATTCACCGGGGCGATTCGGGATAAGCAAGGACGCTTCGAACTGGCCGATGGCGGGACCATTCTCCTCGATGAAATTGACGCC
>Ga0209515_10006667_pt1 | contig 14253 bp, 10 predicted proteins | sample Subgroupgradi54m_FD_187454 | JGI IMG/M metagenome (GOLD analysis project Ga0209515, IMG submission 187454) | Subsurface groundwater microbial communities from S. Glens Falls, New York, USA - GMW60B uncontaminated upgradient, 5.4 m (SPAdes)... ...
GAGGGCACGCGCGTGCCGGCCATCCTGTATGCGTACCCTCTCGACTACGCCAGTACCGCGACGGCGGGCCAGATGAGCGGTTCGGAGCAATACTTCACACGCCTGCGCGGCTATCGGTTGTTGCTTCTCTCGGGCTACGCCATCATCGACGACGCAGCATTTCCTATCGTCGGCGATCCGAAGATGGCCTACGACACCTACATTGAACAGCTCGTCGAGGATGCGCGTGCAGCGGTCGCCAAGGCGGTTGAGCTGGGCGTCGTCGATCCCGACCGCGTCGGCGTCACCGGGCACAGCCACGGCGCACTCATGACCGCCAACCTGCTCAGCCATACCGACCTGTTCCGCGCCGGTGTGGCGACCAGCGGCTCGTACAACAAGACACTCACGCCTTTCGGCTTCCAGAACGAGCGCCGCTCCGTATGGAAGGCCCTCGATGTGTACCTGAAAGTCTCGCCCTTCTTCCTCGCCAACCAGCTCAAGACGCCATTGCTCATCGTCCATGGCGCCGAGGATGCAAACCCTGGCACCACACCTCTGCAAGCCGTCAAGCTCTACGAAGCGATCCGCGGTAACGGCGGAACGGCGCGGCTGGTCATGCTGCCCCACGAACCGCATTGGTACGCCGCCATGGAGTCCAACGAACAGCTGGCCTACGAGGAGCTGCGCTGGTTCGATAGGTACGTGAAGAACGCGCCACCCCGTCCTATCCCTTCTTCCCCTGGGTCGAAACCGTAGGGTGGCGCCGGACTACACAAGCAAGGGTTGGCCTCTGAAATGAGCGTCGGCATCCTCGTCGGAATCTTTCTTGCGGGCGGCCTCGTCTACAAGTACGTCACTGCTCCCGCTGACAACCTGGCGGAGCGCAAAACGTTCGAAGCTGCTGCCGCACGTCTCAGCGGCACGTATTCATCGCGTTCAAGAGGCCATTTCAGCGCTCCGTTTCACCGAATCGAGTGCGTGCTGAACGACGTGCCGCTGGTCATCGACCATGCGCGTGGGGAGCGGCAGAGCGATGTGACCTTCTTCACGCGCGTTCAAGCGCGCGCCAGCGAGCTGGGCCTACGCGACCTCTCGATCTCCCGAGAGGACGTCGCTGCGAGCCTGCACAAGATGGCGGGCGGGCAGGACCTCGAAGTCGGCGACCCCACCTTCGACTCGCGATTCCTCGTGAAGGCCGATGCGCCGGCGCGCGCGATTGCCTGGCTGGACGCGGAGCTGCGCGAATGTTTGATCGCGCTTCATGGCTGGAGCATTCGCGCCACCAACGGAGTGGTCGATGTCTACCGCAACGGCTTCGTCGACGACGCCGACGAGCTTGTCAGAGCTGCACTAGCGACGACGCTGCTCGCCGGCGCCGAGGAGCGTTGGCGTCGACGCTGGCAACAGACTGCGCAGGCACTTGGTGCGACCACCACGACCACAGGCACGTCGCGCTTCGAGACGTTCCGCGCCGGTATGCGTATGATGGTCGAGCCTGACTTGGGTGGCGCTCGTCCGCGGGTCTGCTTGCGCCTCGAGCTTGGTCGCGTGGTCGCCGAGCGACTGGAGATCGCGCCGGCTCCGGGCACGAGCACCTGGCCGACGCTTCCCGGCTGGCGGGTGGATTCGAGTCCACCGGCTGCCGCCGAGAGGTGGCTCAAGCCTGAGGCATGTACCGCGCTGGCAACGCTGGCTCCGCTTGTCGTGGTGATGGATGGCAAGACTGTCCGAGTCGACCTCGCAGGCGCCGAGCCCAATGTCGAAGTCCTTGAGCACGCCATGGCGCTCGTGGCCCTCTTGGCCTCCAACCACACTGCGGCCCTGTACCGTTAGCCCTAAGCAACCGTGGGCTGCCGTCTTCTCGGAAAGCCCTGGCAGCGTGGCTCCAAGCCTAGTTTTCAGGGTCGCCATCGCCGTTCCGGAAGTGTGCGCGAAGAGCGCCATGCGCAGCATTTGCCCTACAGCCCGAGGCGCGCCTACCAGGCGCTCCCTCCACGGCAATGAACAGGCTGCGGTAGCTTCAGTACGAGACCGCGTACGACGCGAGTCCGAGCACACCGGCGCGGGTCTCGCCCTCGATCGACACGAGCGACAACCCGCCCGCGACGCCGAGGAAATGGCCCTCGCTCACGAGCAGGCCGAGGTGCGGCCCGGCGGCGAGATCCCAGGCCACAAGCTCCTGCTTCTCGCCCAGCCCCTTGCGGCCGCGGGCACCCACGCCCAGGCTGAAGTGGCCGGCAACCAGGCTCGCGTCAGTGGCAAGCTCGGCGTCGCGCTCGTTGGCCTCGGGATCCTGGCCGTACGAGCCCTCGACGAAGAGCGAGACGATACCGGAACGGTAGCCACTGCGCAGGGTCAGCTCGAGCTCGCCTTCCGGTTCGGAGAAGCCCTCCGCCTTGTACTGCAGCAGCAGCTGACCGGCGCTGCCTTCGCGGCCTGCATCCCAAAGGGAGATCGCCAATCCCGCCGACGGCCGCCAGGTCTCGCTCGCACCCAGGTGGGCGCCCAGGACCATCGAGACGCGGCCGTAGAGCGGCATCCAACCGCTGGCGTCGGCACGCGCGCTGCCGGTGGCAGCGTCCCAGCCCCCGTTCACGCTCACCGCGACGTGCGCGCCGGCGAGCGGGCCATGCAGGAACGGTGAGTAGCTGCCGTTCACGGCCTGGTCGCTCGTATCTCCCGCCGAGGCTTCATCGCCGTCTACCTCCCGCGCCTGTGCCGTACCCGCAGCGATCAGCAGGCTGCATCCTGCCGCGTAAATGGCATGCTTGAAACTCATCTCAGATGCTCCAGTAGAGTTGCCACTGGCCGGCGAACCAGGGGCCGTGGACGTTGGGCCAGATCATCTCGCCGATGGGTTCGACCTCGACGTGATGCTCCGGCCCGGTGATCGTGACGTGCACGTGGTTGCCGTCGACGACGGTGTCGGCAATGGTGACGTGGACGTTGCCGCCCACGGGATGGATCACACCCAGCACGGCGTTGGGCGCCGTGCGCGGCGGCGCCGGGATATCGAACTCGACCTTGCCGTTCGCGCCGCCGGAGTAGAACTCGTTGACCCACACGTTCGCCAGCGTGCTCACGTGACCCGAGGACAAATGGCCCGTTCGCATCGTGGCCAGGACCGAAGGTGGGTGGATCTCGGTCTTGAACGAGGGCGAATCGTTGTGGCCGCAGTCGACGATGAATCGCCCGGCCGTGAACAGGAAATCCCCCTCCTGCGGCATCATGTAAGCAGGTGCTTCCCCGAGGATGTGGTTCTCGATCTCGAGCGAGATGTTGTTCACACCCGGGACCTCCATGAACCGGTACTGCGGCAGCGGGCGCACGTGGATGTCCATGTCGGAGGGGCAGAACTCGCCCGTGCCGCGCCACTGCGCGATGGTCCCGGCCGCAAGCACCGCGGCCGCGGCCCATCCGCCGAATGGATTGGCGAACGCGATCAAGATCGCAGTCTTGCGCGCGTCCCAGTCGCAGGCCCCATCCGAGTACTGATGCGACTCGGGGAAGTCTTCGTGCGAGCGCGACACGTCGCGAACAATGCCCGCGAACGGTGACTGCTCGTAGTCGTTGCCCTCGAGAACGCGCGCGGGATCCGGGTCCACCGCCGCCCACTCACGCGAAGGGTCGAGGCCGGGCACGGCCGCGGCGACGATATCGTCCGCCGAGAAGGTGCCGCCGTGGCAAGCGGCACTCGCGGCGCCCAGCGAGAAGCGCGCGTCGGTGTTGGGGTGGCCGATGTGGCAGAGGCCGCCGGTGTTGCTGTCGCACGGGTAGGACTCGACCAGCGTGGGTGAGGCACCGTTGAGCGGGATCATCGGCTGGTCCTGCTGGATGGAGAAGTCGCCGCCTTGGCGCTCGACCCAGAGACGGGCAGGCGTGCCGCGCACCTCCAGCGTGCTGGCCATATCGAGCTGACCGGAGGAGCCAGGACGGAGGAAGCGCTGGAACTCGTAGGTGTCGCCGTAGAAATTGTCGAGGTTCTTGCGCGGATCCTCGATGGGCACCCCAACCCCGCTCATTGCGCCGAGCTGATCGAGAGCGTTCATGAAGCGCGGTGAGACCCAGTGCGCGCCGTATTGCTGGTTGTAGTAGATGCGACCGCCCTCGAAGTCCTGCCACCAGCCATAGCTCCATCCCGACAGCACCTCCGAGGTCGGGCAGCCGAGCAGCGGGTAGCCCTGTCCGTCCTTGAGCTGAAGCCACTTGGCCAGGATCTGGGGGTCCTTGACGACGTGGGTGACACCGTTGAGGCTGGCCACGGCGCCGTGCTGATAGACCGCGTACGAGCAACTCAAGTTGCCGACGCTGGGGCTGCCCCAGTAGAACGTGCCCATCGCGCCCATGCCGCCCTCGGCGTTGATGCGTGTGCGAATGGCCTGCGGCAGGTTGTCGACGAAGGCGGCCGCTTGCCCGGTCAGGCCAGCGGTGTTGGTCACCTTGGCGGCGATCCACATGTAGCCGACCCCGAGATCGAGGTTCTGCGCGAACGTGCGCAGGTTGCCGGTGCCGGTGAGCGCAAGCGGGTATGTGAAGATGGTCAGTGCGTTCGAGCCCGACGGGACGCGGCGCGTGAGCGTCAGCGTGCCCGACACGATCTGCTCGCCCGTGGCCGATCCCTGCACCAGTACGGGCGAGCTGGCGAGCTCGGCATTGTTGAGCGGCGCGTTGATCCTCACCACAGGCGGGTTCGGCGGCGGCGGCGGTGGCGGCTGGCCCTCGAGCTCGAGATCGTCGATGAACTTGGACGCACCGTAGGTACCGCCGTACTCGAGCGTGACGCTGGTGATGACGGGAGACGCGGTCGTGATTTCGAAGGGCACGAAGCTGCTGCCAGGGACCTCGACCGGCCCGGCCGTTGCCACAACGGCGCCCGCGGCGTTGTAGGCCTTGAGCGTGCCGATGCTGTGAATGCTGCCTGCGTTGGAGTGGTCGGTGGCGAAGAGCTTCACGCGCATCTGTGGGCTGATGAAGTTGATGCGCAGCGGCTCGGTGTCGAACTCGACCGCGTTGGTGCGTAGCACCTGCGAGCCCGAGTGCGCCAGGCTCGCCTCGATCGACGTGTTGCCGGCGAAGAGCGCGCCCTTCGCCGAGTACTGTGTGGTAACCACGGTGCCCGGCGGCAGGTTGATGCCCGGCGGCGGGTTGTTGTTGTCGAAGTTGATCACCGTGGCGCCCGTGGCTGCCCGCTGCTCGTCTGCGACGGATTCGGCAGGAAGCGCGCCCGGTTCGCTGCAGCCGCCGAGATGGAAGGCGAGCGCGCCGAGCAGCAGCGCGCGTCGGCAAGAACGGTCCGGACATTGTTTCATGCGACCCGGGCTAGCAACCCGCGCGCCAGGGCCGTATGTAGGGTTCTCGCGGGCTTGCGACCGGACGCGACGCATTGTCCAGGCAATCTGCTCGCTCATTCCGCCCGGGCGAGGCAAAGGCCGTGGCCGTGCAGGTCGCCGGCGCGACCTGCATCTGGGCGCCGGGCAGTACGGTCCCATGTAACCAGGTGCGCCGTTCGAGGCGGCGCAGGCGCCGGGGCTACTTGGCGCGACGCATCGGATCACCCGTGAGCGGGCAGGAACTCTGGCACTTGCCCGCGCCGACCTTGATGCGCGTGGCGTCTTCTGCGTTCGCTCTCGGCGAGAGCTCTGTCCCTGAGCGGTCCACCTGCCATCGCTGGCCGGCCGAAAGGTCCAGTCGCGGTTGAAGAAACGACGAGTGTACGGGGCGCCGGATATCGGATACGACCTTGCGCGTACCAGCTTCGGGGAGAGTGGGAGCGCATGCGCTCGTCACGGCGCATACATCTGGAAGATAGGCACGAGCTCGTCGAGGCCGTCGTACCCTGCATGGACAATCTTCATGGTCTGCGTATCGACGACGACGAAGCTCGGGATTCCGTCGAAGCCGAATTTGCACAGGTCCTCCGGATCCGCCGCCGTCGGGGTGATGAGGTGGAACTGGTTACCCCAGACCTTGGCGTAGTCAGTGGTCCCAGGGTTCCCATCCACGGTCTCCCACATCAGCGTGAGGAACCGGATGCCCTTCGGCTGCCACATATGGGCGGCCGCCGGCATCTTGACGGCCTCGTCTTGGCACGGCACGCACCAGCCAGCGGATTGGTCGATCACAAGGAGGCGCGACGCCGGGTCATGCTTCACGTAGAAATCAGCCAGGCTGATGTCCCGGACGGGCTCGTTGAAGGGATCCTCGTCGGTGTCCGCGGTCGAGTCGACATAGCCCTTCCAGGTGTGGTTCGCGACGATCGAGCCGACCACGATTCCGTACGGCCCTGCCGGATAGTCGAGATCCGAGGGCACAGCTGCATCGGAGTCGCCAGGTGGGGCTCCGCCGTCGCCGCCTGGTGGATTGCCCCCGTCGGGCCCTCCACCCGGGGGCGGCGTACCCTCGCTTTCCGAGGAACAGGCGAACAACGACATCGACAGTGCCAATGAAACGAGCATTTCTGCGTTCCGGCTCATCGTAGCCCTCCCAGCTTTGTCTTCCGCGCGTTCCAAGTACAAGTCATCACCTGGCGCATGCCGGCGAAGAGCAAGGCGCGTGCCCAGTCGCTCGTCGGCGGCCGGCGACCGTTCGTCACGATCTGATGCCTCGCGGTCGCGACGTATGCGCCTCATGCTGCGGCCGGTCCTCAGCGCGTCGCGAGGGCACGGGACAAACGGTCGTGTTCACGCGACCAACGGCGTGGCCTGGCTCTCGCAAGGATCTTCGAGGTGCGATCCAGAGTCACGCTAGTCGTCCTCGGGTGGGCGCTCCTTGTCGACCTACTCTCCGTCTTGAACATGGCCTGCGTGCCGGACGAGCTTGCGATGGGGCTCATCGGAGGAGCAGTCAGCGGTACCATCGGCACGCTGGTAGCGCTCGCACTGGGGGCGCTGCATCGCCGAGTGAGTCTTCCGCGCTCGCCCGGCCGTCTGGGCGCTTTCGCGGCTCGGTCCTCGCTGCTCGGGGCTATCGCCTGGCTGGTGCTCGACGAGAGCGTGGACTGGCTGATCGAAGGTCCGTTCGAATCCGGCGGCCTGGTGCCCTACCTCATCGGGCAGCTCATGCTCTACTTCTTCATCCTGGCCGCGTTCCACGGGGTTGCCTTGACGCGGCGCGAGATTGTCCGCTCCGCCCGGGCGGAGCAGTTGGCCCAGGCGGCGCGCCTCGATGCGCTGCGCTACCAGCTGAACCCGCACTTCCTCTTCAATGTCCTGAACTCGGTGATCGAGATGATCGATGAGGCGCCAGACCGTGCCCAGATCATGCTACGGCGCCTCTCGAGCCTCCTGCGCGACACGCTGCGGGACAGCACCAGTACCACCTTGGAAAAGGAACTGGGCATCGTGGGCCGCTACCTGGACATCGAGGCGGTTCGCTTCGAGGAGAAGCTCTGCTTCGACGAGGACATTGCCGAGGGCGCACGCGCCTGCGTGATCCCGCCACTGTTGCTCCATGGGTTGGTGGAGAACGCGGTGAAGCACGGCATGCGCAGCTCGCCCATGCCGCTGCGGGTGTGGCTGAAGGCGCGGCGGGACGCCGATGCACTGCGCATCGAGGTCCGCAACACCGGCCGGCTGGACGCGCACACCGACGGCGTGGGGCTCACCAACATGATGCGGCGGCTAGAGACGCTCTACCCAGGCAGCCACCGCTTCGTCCTCGACCAGGCCGACGGCGTGGTGCGCGCGCTGGTCGAGATCCGAAGGCCAGAGGACGCCGCATGAAGGCGCTGATCGTGGACGACGAGCGCCTCGCCCGCATGGGGCTCAGACGCCTGCTGCGGGCCCACCTCGACATCGACGTCGTCGCCGAGGCCGACTCGGTTGACGCTGCCGAGGCGGCGCTGCTCTGCCACCAGCCCGACGTGATCTTCCTCGATGTGGCCATGCCGGGGGGGAGCGGCTTCGATCTACTGCTGCGCCGGCGCGTGCTGGAGCGCGTCGTCTTCGTCACCGCCTACGACGAGCACGCGGTGCGCGCCTTCGAAGTCAATGCGCTCGACTACTTGCTCAAGCCCGTCGAGCCCGAGCGCCTTGCGCTCACGGTCGCACGCCTCCGGGCGCCCGCGCCGATGGCCGGCCCGGACCGGATTTGCGTGATCGACCGGGGCTCAACCCACGTCATCGCCACCGACGACATCCTGATGGTCTGCGCCGAGCGAGACCAGACCAAGCTGGTCCTGCGCCACGGCCCGCCCCTGCTTGCGCGCGCGACTCTCTCGCGCTGGGAGACCCGCCTGGGCGCCGCCTTCGTGCGCGTGCACCGTTCGACCCTGGTCTCGGTCGCCGACGTGGTCAGGTTGGAACCGAGCGAGTCCTCCACCTACCGTCTCTACCTACGCGGCCATCCACAGCCGGTGGCGGTCAGTCGCGCGCTGATCGGCGCCGTGCGTGCGGCGCTGCACGACCCGAGCGCCTGAGCTGGCGCGGCTGCATGGAAGGCGCGGGGACCCGCGGCTATCCAGTCTGGGCGCTTTCGTGACTACGGCATCGCCGCGTCCGCGGCCGGCGGCGACGGGGGGCCGGCGTCCGCAGGCGGTGGCGGCGGCGCCGTCCAGGTGCCGTTGAACGCCAGCGCGGGCACCTCCAGGCACGTGCCGTCCTCTTTGAGCGTCCCGAAGCCCGTCGGGGTCGACGGGTCGGCTTGCTTGTTGACCTCGCGGAGCCGGACCGTCGTGTGGCCCGGCAGCGGCGCGACCGTTCCCGCCAGCGTCCCGGCGGGCATCGTATCGAAGATGTCGAACATGACCACGCCCTGGTCGAGCATGAACAGCGCGCCGCAATCCGTCGGCCAAACCGGGTTGCCCTCGGCCCCCACGTCGACCACGTAGTCGGGGCACTGCCGCGTGAAGAAGACGCACGCAGCGCAATTCCACCAGGTCTCGATCGGGTCGACGGTCACGGCGTTGCCCCTGACGAGGTCGTGATACGCCTCGACGTAGAGCATGTCGCCGGGCGGGCCTCCCTCGGCCCCGTTCGACACCCACGCTCCAGGGCCAACGTCGAGCAGGTTCATGCTGCTGCCGGCCGACTGCGAGGTCACGCCGGCGAACGTGATCAAATCGCACACGAGCGGCGCGGCGTCGGGGACCGGCGTTGCGTCGGGAGCGGCGTCGCTCATCGGCGAGGGTGGCACCGCCGCATCCGCTGTCGGCGTGTTGGGCGCGGCATCGGCCGTCGTCCCATGCTGGTCGCCGCAGCCCACGAGGGCGAGCGCCAGCAGAGGGAGAAGCATCATTCTCATTCTCATTGGCATTCTCATTGGCATTGGCAAACCCCTCTATCCTTCCCTCGCCAGCGCGCCCGGAAGCACGAGAAGATGTCGGCATGGGCCGACCGGCTCGCCACGGTCATCGTCGAGCGCGAGAGGACGCATGGCGTCACAAAGGCCTACGCACTGTTGCTCTCGAGCGTCGCAATGGCGGTCTTGCAGAGCGTTCAGGCGACGTGGACGGCGAGCGGCGCAAGAGGAAGCTTTGCTCGGCACGTCGAGGAAGCCTTCGACATCTTCCGGGTGAGCGGCCGAAGCGTGCGTCGGCGTTAGGCCTGTGTAACGGGGTTCATTCCCGTTACATGGCCTCGGTCCTGGTCCGCCGCCTGAGTTCGCCTGGCAGGTTGCTCGCCTTACCCGGTGATCTATGGTGCCAAGCGTGGAGCATCCCGTGTTTGCGTCACTTGTCCGTCCTTCCTCCGCCGACGAGCTGTACTGGGAGGGTAGGCTGGAACTCGATGGGCGTACGATCCAGTTGGACCTGACGAGCACCGAGCAGGTTCTAAAGCTCCTGACCGTTACGCCAGATGTCTGGCGCGAACGCGACTCGACTCATCGCCGCCTGAAATCCGCGATGTTCAGGCCGAGCTGCTGCAACCAGCGGTGGATCTGCTGCCGGTGCTTGCCCAGGTCGCGTGCCACCGCGGCGACGTTGCCGCCGTGCTCGTCGAGGAGCGTCACCAGCTCGACGCGGCGGCGCATCGCCTCGGCGTCACCCGGCTCGTTCCCGTCCGCCTGCGCCAGCGGCGCGGGAAGATGACGGACGTCGATGCGCGCGTCGCCGGCGAGTAGCACCGCGGCGTCGAGGGTGCGCTCGAGCTCGCGCACGTTGAGCGGCCAGTCGTGCCGCAAGAGCGCGAGCGCGGCGGCGGGCGTCAGCATGGAGCTCGTGCCCTTGCGTCGAAAAAGGGTCGCCACGAGCAGGCCGACATCCTCGCGACGATCGACCAGGCGGGGCAGGGTCACGGTCAAGCCGCCCAGGCGTGCGAAGAGATCGGGGCGAAAACTGCGCGCCGCGGCCATCTCTTCGAGCGGGCGGTGCGTGGCGCTGATGACGCGCGCGTCGAACTTGACCGGACGCGTGTCACCGACGGGAACGACCTCCGACTCCTGCAGGGCGCGCAGGAAGGTCGCCTGGGGCAAGAGGGGCAGGTCACCGATCTCGTCGAGGAGGAGCGTGCCGCCGTGCGCAGCGCGCAGCATGCCGATCTGCTCGCCCACCGCGCCAGAGAACGCGCCGCGCCGGTGCCCGAACAGGGTGGCCTCGACCAGGGAGTCGGGAATGGCGCCACAGTTGAGCGCGACGAACTGCCCCGATCGCCGGGACAGCCGGTGGACCGCCCGTGCGACCAGTTCCTTGCCGGTGCCGCTGTCGCCGCGCACGATCACCGGCAAGGTCGAAGCGGCGACGCGCTCGATCTTGGCATGGCCATCGGCCAGCGCCGCCAGGAAGGTGGGCAAGCCGATGCTGCCCGTGGCGGCCTCGCCGTCGAGATCTTCGACGTCGCGCGATGCCGGCACGACCGCGCAGCGGAAGAGCAGCAGTGTGCGGCCGACCTCGATGACGTCACCGTCGAGCAGGACGGCGCGCTTGCTGACCGCGCCGTTGACGCGGATGCCGTTGCGCGAGCCGTTGTCGACCACGACCCAGCGCTGCGGACCGACACGGTGCAGGAGCGCATGATCCGCCGAGGCGAAGCGGTCGGCGAGCGCGAGGGTCAGGCCGCGCACGCCCTGGTGTGCCGCGCGCCGCGCGTCGCGCCGGCTGCCCCGGGTCACGCAGACGCGGTCGACGCCGGCGAGCAGGTGCCGCGAGGGCCACTCGGTGGGTCGCTCGCAGTCGAAGGCCACCACCAGCTGCGCCTCGGTGCCCGGATGCTGCGCGCGCCGCTGATCCCGATCCGAATCGGTGGGACTATCGAGGCTGGTTTCGCTGACCGTCTTCATGTGCCGGGAGGAGCGTGAGAGACGCTGCGTACCACGTCGGTCGCCGGAACGTCATGCCGCACGGCCATGCGGGAAGGCTCATTGTGCGCGCAGCCAGGCGCGCAGCGGCCACCTGCTCGCCGTGGAGGTGCATCAGGCGGCAGCGGACTCGAACGATCTCGGCTTCGAACCCGGCACGCGGATCATCCGGCGCAGCGGCATGGAGTCGCAGCGCGACTGGTGACGTGGCGCGCCGCCCGGCGCACGTGTTCTGCAACCGTCGGCGCGGCCGAGTGTCACGCCGGCGCGCGGGCGTCGTCACGCGCGCCCGACGAAGCGTCACGCGCGCGCCGGCCCACACCGAGGGCTCCTCGTCGCCGGCGATGCAAGCGCGCGGAACCACTGCCTCCGCGACTCGGCACGTCGGCTGCAATTGGCCGCTCCGTTCGTAACCCACACGCGGTTCGAGAGGAGACGGCAATGGTGAGATCGAAGCAGGTGGTTCTGATGGCGGCGCTGTTGATGGCCGTGGGCGCGGCACAGGCGACGGCCGAGGCGCAGAGCCTGACCGGTCAATACGTCAACAATGGCGCGCTGCAGAGGTACACGCCTCACTCGGGGGTTCAGCTACTCAAGCAGTTCGTGTTCTCGTACCAGGCCGGCAACGACAACCACATCAGCAAGATCCGCGTGGCGCCCGAGTCGCCCGACTGGGACTACACCACGCTCTGGTTCGGCGACGGCAATCCCACCCAGAGCGACGACACTTTCGCCTACGACGTGGCCTTCGAAGACGTCACCACGCCCGGCATCCAGATCGGCTCGTACGTCGACCAGAAATGCACGCGTGGCAGTTGCAGCTACGTGCTCAACGCGCCGGGCGACGACTACGTGTTCGTGATTCGTGGCTTCCGCTTCGACTTCGGCGGCGACGATCACCATCTGGAGGAGCTCGCCGTGCTCGAGGACCGCGGCTACCTGACCGTCACGTACAAGGATGAGGGAGCCATGGTGGACGACGACTTCTGGTTCGATCTCGACTACGCGTGGGTGCCACGCAGCCAGTTCCGCAACCTCATCCAGGCCAGCGGCAGCGCCACCGGTCATGCCGAGCGGAGCATTCCCGCCGGACGTGCGGTCGTGCGTGGCTTCCACTACCTCTTCACCAATGGCGATCACCACATTCGAGACATCGGCGTGCGCCTGCCCAACAGTGGCAACATCGAAGTCTGGTACCAGGATCAGGATCGCAACGATCCATTCGACTGGATCATGCGCATTGGCATCCTGAACTGAGCTCAGCGACAGATCGAGCCACTGACGCACGGGGAATGTCGCCCGACTCGTGCGGGCCGTACCTGAACCTGGTCTGGGCCAGAGGGCCGGCTGGTCGAGGGCAGGACCACGTACGTCCTCGTGAATCCCGCCGCCTCGTTCACAACCCGTCGATCGTCCACAGGTCGCTGTGGATGCGCGTGCCGCTGTACGCCAGTCCGCGGCCGTCGGGCGAGATCTTGAGATCCCAGAACCATGCCGAGGGCCGCCCGCCCAGATCGGTCACGCCGCCCGCACGGTCGACACGGTAGAGATGGTACGCGCGCTCGGCGCTCAGGGCGACGCCTTCCACCAGCAGCGCGGTCTCGTCCCTGGTCCAGGTCAAGCTCTCCACCTCGCAGGGCAGGAGCGACTCGCCCAGACGCTGCATCTGGCCGCTGGATGTGTCCACGAGCGCGATGCCGCGCCCCTGCGTGCCGGCCACGACGGTGGCGAGCCAGCGGCCGCTCGGCGATACCGACCACGGCTGCGCGCTGCCGTCGACCGGGATGGTAACGATGGTCGCGCCCACCCCGTTGGCCGGGTCCAGCCAGCGGAAGGTCGATTGACTCGGGTTCCTCGCGCCCACGATGCAGCCGATCGCGATGCAGCGAAGCCCCCGGTTCACGACCGCCCAGTCGAGCGGGCGCAGCGCGGTCGGGTCAGCCCCGGTCCCGGTCAGGGGCAGCTGCATGAGCATCGCCGTGCCGTCGTGCGCCACCGGGATGTAGAGCACCGACGTCCCGTCCGGCGACAGCGACTTGTAGCTGTGGACGTCTATCCGGCCCAGGACCCTGCTCTGATCGCTGTCGATGGACTGGATGGTGACGTCGCCGTGACGGCCTGCGATGACCAGCGATTCCTCTTCGGCGGTCCATCCGAGCACCGCTCCGCCCACATCGGCGCGAGCCGGAAGACTGCGCTCGCCCTCGAGGCGGAGCCCGTCGGCGGTCAGCCCGGCCACGTAGGTGTCCTCCTGGATGTCCCGACCCACCACGACCAGTCGGGCCCCGTCGCGCGTGAGGCTGAAGTCTTCCAGCGAGTCGACGTCGACGTCCAGGACGGGCTCACCTGTCCCTGCTTGTCCGTGCAGATCGATGGGCACCGCGAACACGCGAGCGTGTTTGTCGTGGTTGTTCGAGTACACGAGGCGATGATCCGGCAGCCAGGCCAGGCCGCCCACTCGGCTCTGGCTGCTGCCCAGGATACCGGGCGCCAGCAGGCGGCTGCGCACGTGCCCCTCCAGATCCAGGATCTCGACGTGCAAGCCGTCGCTGCTCAGCCAGGCGAGCAGATCTCCCTCCGGTGACCAGGCGGCGCGGGTCAATATGGGCGCCGAGCCCACATCCTGATGGACGAGCCGGCCTGGCCCGGGATGCTCGACGTCCACGAGCTCGAGCCGCATTCCATTCCTCAGCGCCACGCGGCGCCCGTCGGGCGAGACCGCGCCCGGCCCATCGCCGTCGGCCAGGCGGGTATGCTGTCCGTCGGCCAGGGACACAGCATAGAGCCCGACCGCAGCGTCGGGACGTTCCGCCAGCGACAGCAGCACCCGCTTGCCGTCGGGGAACCAGTCCGAGACGCTCACGATGCGCCCGACCGACGGGATGACGAGCTCGCGCGGCTCGCCGCGCGGAAGGTCCATGAGGTAGACCTTCTGACCGCGGCGGAACAGCACCTGCTTGCCGTCGGGCGAGATGCGCGGGGCTTCGAGCCGCTCCTCGCCCACGAACGAGGTGACTCGCGCGAGCACGGCGGGGCCGC
>Ga0209515_10006668_pt1 | contig 14253 bp, 17 predicted proteins | sample Subgroupgradi54m_FD_187454 | JGI IMG/M metagenome (GOLD analysis project Ga0209515, IMG submission 187454) | Subsurface groundwater microbial communities from S. Glens Falls, New York, USA - GMW60B uncontaminated upgradient, 5.4 m (SPAdes)... ...
TCCGATCTAGGTTGAAGTCAGTTTTGATCTCGATGCCAATGGTATCCTCAATGTCACAGCCAAAGACATGGCTTCCCAGAAGCAGCAACACATCACGATTACCGCCTCGAGCGGCCTCTCCAAAGAGGAGATCGACAAACTTGTCAAAGACGCGCAGGCGCATGAGTCTGAAGACAAAAAACGCCGCGAAGAGATCGAGGTACGCAACACAGCCGACGCCCTCATCTACGCGACCGAAAAAACACTTAAAGAAAGTCGTGAGAAGCTTCCGGTTAAGATCGTCAACGATGTCGAAGCCGCTCTTGAAGAATGCAAAAAGGCCGTCAAAGAAGAGAATAATGACAAGATGAAGAGCGCAACCGACGCCCTCATGAAGGCCTCTCACAAGATGGCCGAAGAACTGTATAAAACAACCTCTCCCAAAGAAGGCAAAGGTGACGGCCCCACTCCTGGAGGAGATGGGACTGATGCAGGGGCCAAAAAAGACGAAGAGGCGGTCGAAGCGGAATTTACCGAAGCCAAAGAATAAGTCACAAGAAAATCTAAAAAGATAAAAAACTTTTATCAAAGTGAAAGTAAATGTCGTTTTGATAAATATGACAACTTTTTTTTAGTTGTCAAAAAATTCTAATTTATCTATTCTTTGCGGGATTATGAGAATAGCTATTTTTGAAAAATATGATTTTCCATTAAACGAAAAAGAATCCTCTCGTCTGTATTGGGAACTTTCCCGACGTGGTGCTCCCTGTGATGGCGTGAAACATCCCTGGAAGTATAAACGTCTTACCCCGGAGGGATTTTTTACATTAGCTTTTTTACAGACTCGCTATGACCCTCATCTGATGGCTATCATCATTGATTTCTTCTGCCGTCACGAACTACAGTTCGATCCTCTCCTCTTTCACGATATTTTGAAAAAAAATGGGGTCCTGGCCGTTGCCGCCGTTATTGGAGAGTTTGTCTTACAACAAAAGGAAGTTGCCCTCTTTCGTTTCCTCATCCATTACACCCAACCTGTTTCAGCACAACTCTTCTACAAAAATCACCCCACGACAGGTGGGTCCAAGATACAGGAAGTCATGCAAAAACCCCTGTGGTACTTTAAAAAGTGGGGATTTTTGGCAACGGAACCCCCTCCCCTCAAAGAGAAAAATTTAAAAACAAGACATTATCTGTACGACTTTCAGAGTCGCGTCAATATCCTGCGGGAGATGGTGGGACGTCAGCCTCACTTCCGACTCCGCGACTATCTCCGATTGATTCACAACTCCATTAGCCGTCAACAAGCTCTCAAAGACCTCTCTTCGCTTCCCTGGGTCCAAAAAAAGGGAAAAGGGAAAGGCACAATTTACCAAGCGCGCGGTTGACAGATGATTCCCGATTTCTTAACAATCCCCCTATGCTCTACAAACTTGGTGCGGTTCCTTATTTGAATGCACTTCCCTTGACTCATTACCTGGAAGAGCGTCCGATTCTGGCACCCCCAGCGGCCTTGGCACGACTGCTCCGTATTGGAGAAATTGATGTGGCAACGGCCCCCATTGTGACCTATTTTGAAAATCCCCATTACACACTGATACCCGGTATTTGTATCGGCTCGCGTGGACCTGTACAAAGTGTGAAGCTTTTTTTTAGCTCCCCAGAGATTACCATTGAAAACGTAAAAACGATCTATCTGGACATGGAATCAAAAACATCAGCCCTGCTGCTCAAGGTTCTTCTCCAGTTTAAATTTGGCAAAAATCTGGATAAAATCACCTTTTATCATCCCCTCCCTCCACGAGAGGTCGAGGCCAAATTATTGATCGGTGACAAGGCGATGAAAGAAATTCCGGTCAGTGCCCCCTTGGATCTTGGAGAGGCATGGACTTCGTGGACAGGACTCCCTTTTGTTTACGCCGCATGGATCAGTCGCCTGCCGGAGGTGAGTGAAAAAGCCGTCGCAGAGTTCACCCGGGCCCGCGATGCCGGGATTTTAAATTTAAGTTCGGTCATTCCAACCAAAACGATACTTCCTTTTAAGGTCATTCGTGACTATTTGGAAAATTTAAACTATGTCCTCGGGCCTCGAGAGATGGAAGGCATCGAACTCTTCCGCACCTATCTCCTCCGTACCGGCCACCTCTCATCGGGGGTCGCACTCCAATATGCAAGCGGCTAGCACCTTTAACACCCTCTCGACTCTCGCGGAGAGATATAGCGATATCCCCCGGGAGGCGATCCTCAAATCCGATCTTCTGCGGTTGGGCGTTTCTTTTTCTCCCGAGGCCCTCAAGGCCTGTGCCCAGGCAAAGCCGAAATCTTATTTTATTTTTTCATTTGATCGAACGGAGCAAAAAGATCTCTCGCCGGAAGAGCGAAGGGTCGTTCCCGAGGAGATTGCCTTGATCGGTGGACCTTATGATTTCAAACGGACCATTGTTTCGGTGCGGATAAATCCGGGGTCGCCGTATCGTATTACACACAAAGAAGAAGGTCTGATACTGTCGCTTCGAATATCTCCCCCTATCCCCCCTCTTGGTTTAGGAGTGGGGAGAGAGGGGGGAGATATAGAAAAAATCTGCGACATCCTTCTCCCCTCTTTTCCAGAATATTACGGCACCCCGCTTTCCAATGGGAAGCCCGTGTCCGACATCGCCCCCACCATTGAGTGGGGTTATCTGATTTACCTCACCATCTTTCGTCTCTGCCAATATTTTGGGGCCGAAGAAGAATGTCAATTTTGCGACATCAATCACAACTATCGGCAACAAAAAGCTGAGGGACGTCCCTATACCGGCATTAAATCAATCAGCGAAATCCTTGAGGCCCTTTCGATCATCCATGAAAAAGACAGAGAAAAATCGAGCCGTACCTACACGGTGACCGGGGGAAGCATCACCACAAAGCTCCAGGGGATGAATGAAGCGGAGTTTTACGCCCAGTATGCACGGGCTATTGAAGAAAAATTTCCGGGACGATGGCTGGGAAAGGCCGTGGTTCAGGGGCTTCCGGAGAGTGAAATTCAGCTTCTGAAGGATTCGGGCTATAAAATTTATCATCCCAATTACGAAGTCTGGGACAAAAGGATTTTTGCCGCCCTTTGTCCAGGCAAGGAACGCTATGTGGGTCGTAATGAATGGATAAGGCGGATTCTGGCTGGGGCCAAAATTTTTGGGCCGGAGAGGGTCATTCCCAATTTTGTTGCCGGCATCGAGATGTCCAAGCCCCATGGTTTTGGAACAATCGACGAAGCCATGGCTTCAACGGCCGAAGGGCTCGATTTTTTTATGTCCCAAGGCATCTGTCCGCGCTTTACCGTTTGGTGTGTCGAACCCAATACCGAGCTATCCCGCACCAATGCAGAACCGCCACCCTTGGAGTATTATGTCAGGCTCCTTCAGGTCTACCGTGAGATTTTCAGGAAATATAAACTTCCGGTCCCACCGGGCTACGGAGAGGCTGGATTGGGCAAGGCAGTTTTTTCGGTCAGTGCTTTCATGGATGTTTTATCCTAAAAGGCTCTCGCTTGACAGGGACTATCCCCGCACCCTTCACCCAGCCCAGTACCTTCTCCACATTTTCTTCAATCCTAGCGCCCGCTAGTTGAGTGACCTGGTCTTCGAGAGGAATGTCAAAATCATGGGCCCCTGCGGTAAGGGCAAGCGGACCTTGATCATATTGGGTGAGAAAAGAAGCGCGGATGACGGGGATATTGTCCAGATACAACCGGCTGATGGCGAGGGTTCTCAGGTAGTCGTCGTTGTTCGTTCGTTGTCCGCCCAGGCTGGTGTGGTCGGGCTGGTAGGTCCAGAGGAGAAAACTGGAAAAACCGCCGAATCTACCGGAGGCACGATCCTGCAAATCGCGGATGTGGCTCAAGTGTTCCAGCCGATCTCCCGGCGACTCGCCAAAACCGATCACCATTGTGGCCGTTGTCCCAAAACCCAGTTTCTGGGCCAACGCCATCCCGTCGAGATATTCTTTTACAGAATATTTTTTGGGGGATAGTCTTTGACGCCATTTGTCGGTGAGAATCTCCGCCCCTCCCCCCGGAATCCAGTATAACCCAGCCTCCTGGAGCCGAACCAGCGCCTCTTCCAAGGAGATGCGAGAACTCCGGGCGATAAAGATCAATTCCACAATGGTTGGGCCATAAATTTCTATTCTATTTCCATAACGCTGCCTCACGGCACGAAAGAGGCCTTCATAGTGATCTATTTTAAGTTTGGGATTAAACCCCCCTTCCATCGCCACCAGGGAACCACCCCGGGAGAGAAGATGATCGATCTTTGAAAAGATTTCCTCTTGGGAGAGGACATAGGCCCCCTCCTCTCCCGGATGGCGATAAAAGGCACAATAGCTACAATCCGCCACGCAGACATTGGTGTAGCTGACGATCCGCATGATGACATAAGTCGCCTGGCCGTGGGGGTAATGGGTACAGCGGACCTCATGGGCTTTGGCGCAGAGGGACTTCAGATCTTCTCCAAATAGATCCAAGGCTTGGGCTTCTGAGGAACGTTGACGCATATGACAGTTAAAGATTTTTTCAAATTCTTAGCAACTATTTTCTCCCCGCACCGATCTCTTTATAAAGGCATATCGGCCTGATATAGCCGATATAAAGGATAAAAGCGTGCCAATGTCACCCATAAATCCCGGCTCCCACTTTCCAGCCGATCCTCACCGGAGATACGGCGTTGTGATTGCCGACCTTGACAAAACACTCATGAATGGCAACTCCCATTTTGGACTCATTGGACGAGGGCTTTTAACACGTTTTTCGACCATTTCTGCCCTGCCTAATAAAGCAGGCCGTATCTGGGAAACAATCAAAATGACCTTTCGTTACAATCAGGGAACGCTGGATCCCGGAGATGCCGCCACAGCCGTTTCAGAGCAATTGAATGGCGTTCCTATTCTTCCCGTTGCAAAAAGTTGGGCCAATTCAGATGCCAGGTCTAAATTAAAAAAAGACGTTATCGCCAAGACTCATCAATTGGCTGAAGGTATTGTCGGGGCTGAAATGAAAGCGTTGGTTGAAAGTGGTCAAATGTCAAAACCCCTTACGGACAGAAAATGGGAAGAGGAAGTACAAAGCAGGCTCTTCGTCAATAGCAGCCAATATGAACCTGTCATAAGCCACCTCATGGACGTTGGCCCCGGGCATGAAAACCTGCTGGGTATCCCCAACACAAATATTATCGGGACAACAGGCACTTTTTCTGACGCGGGCATTTACATTGCCGATGGTAAAATGGTTTACAATTTAGGCGAGATGAAGAGGACCAGAGCCGATGAATTATTTGCTCAAAGAGCCATCAATATTAATCCTGAAACAACGGCAACTCTGTCCGATGACGTGCATTATGACCGTGGCATGCTCAGCCAGGCCTCTGATCCCGCCAATAGATATATCGTGGATCCTGACAGAAGAGATATGAGTTATGCCCGCAGCGAAGGGGCCCATGTCATTTATGATACACCCTATTTACGTCTTGAAGGTCATTGGGAGGGACCAAGGGGTCAAAGAGTTTTTGTCAGGGATATTGAAAAGAGTTTTTTCTTCGATTCCGATTGTGTGGCCACTTCGGGAGATGCCTGGAAACGTGCCCTAACAGGTGCCGTCGAAATGTTACCACTTGCGGCAATCGCCGCACATGATACCTTCGTTCATCACTGGCCTCCGGCAACCTTTGTTATGCCTATGGCGGCCAGTATGGTCTATGGCCCTCTGCAACGTTTTGGGAGCCGAAGTATTCTTGCGGATGCCGTTGTTGGGTCTATCCTTACCGGAGGAATCGCCGCCTTACATGCAGGGCATTTCCAATCGGCTCATCTGGCCGGAGCCCTGTTGGGAGGTATTTCTCTCCCTTTATGGAATCGCATTATGAACAGAGCCCTTTTTGAAAGATTCGCTCATAAAATCGGCCCCGACGATTTCAATACACAGGTACGTTTTATTGCAACAGGTCTGAGATCACTCACTCAATCTTCTCTTATCTTTGGCGCCGGAGCCCTTTTGAGATTATTGGGGTTAAGCTAAATAAGGAACGAGGAGAAGTCATGACCCCGATGTCACCCGTAGCCACGGCTACTGCAACAAACCTATATGCGCTGAGCAGCATGCCCGTTTTTGAAGGCCGTGCCCGATCGGCTTTGGCAGCGATTCAAAAAGCCCTGAAAGAGGCCGTTGACTCTCAAGGCAGGGAAATTCAGTTGCCCGGCTTGGCCAATCTGGGCAATAACACCGAAGACACATCGGAAATCCTGTGCGCCGTCGCCAAAGACCCCAATCTGCTCGAAATTATTTCAAGAGATAAAAAGACCCTTCACGCATTGACTGAAGGCGTGGAAGGCTTTCGGCCGGACACCGACGATGTTGAAAATGAATTAAGCCGGTGGGCAGCTTTTAGGGCGTCATTGCCTCCCCCGGCTCCTCTTTATTCACTCTTTGCCCGAGCCAATTTTTCCCTAAGCCCTCTTCTGGCCCCAGCGGTGGCCCTGTCCGGACTTGGCCTCTTGGGAGGTGCCTTGCGCCGGCGTGATTTGCTCCCTGCCCTGACACTGGCAGCCCTGATGAGCAGCGCACTTTTCATGATGACAGGGGATCAAGCCCAATCAGGGGCCGAAATGATACTGGAAGCGGCTAGCCGAGGCATTGTTGACCAAAATGGGTATCGGGACTATTTTGCTCACTTTGGAAGACTCTCCCCTCCGAAACTTCGCGATCAGTCATCCAGGCAAACATTAATCGAATCTATCGCAAACAGTGCAGACTCAGGAGGAACTCCGACATTAAGCCGTGCGGCACTTTATACGGCCGCGAATGACTTGTGCCGGATAGGAACCATAACCACCGAGAGTTTACAGAGAGATCCCGGAGGGAGACTTTATGACCATGTTGCCCCTGGTCTTTGTCTTTCCCTTTTTACTGGAGTTCATTGGCAACCGGCCCTGCTCCATCCGGAAAGGCTCGAAGAACTTCGCTCCCTGCAGGAAGAAGGCACCAGGATCGTCATCCTGGGAAATCATCGAAGTTATCTCGATATATTGGTCATGGCGTCGATCATGGGCCCGCTCAGACCACGTATTATTGCAAAGTCTGAACTTTTGAATCTTCCCATCATTGGATTCACTCCCTTTCACCATCCCATGGATTATAAAAAATGGACGAGGGATGGTCTTCTCGAAGCGGCAGGCCATGTGATTATCAAGCGCGATGACCCCGTGAAGGCTCGCCAAACGATGGAGAATGATGCCTTGGCCGTGCTCCGAAGAGGACATGCCCTCGGTGTCTATGACGAGGGGACCCGTCTTGCCACTCGAGAGAGAGGTTTCGAAATTGGAAGACAACCGAGCAAAAAGGGGGCCTTCAAAACGGCCCTTGATTCGGCAAAAGAAGGCAGGACCTTCATGACCTCGCTTCAAATTTTTGGAACAGGCTCCATCATGCCCAGCCTTCCTGAACAAATTATGCAGGGATTGAGACTCCATCAACCTTGCGCCATCGGAATAGGTCCTATTATGGAGGTCTCCCCCACTCTCAATCCTCGAGAACTCCAAAGACGGGCCTGGAGAAATAATTGGGGGATGCTTTCAGCCATGCAGTTTGCCATGAATCGAAGAGCCTAGTGGACAGAAATCCCCTCATTCATTATTGAAGCTCCATGCTCCTCTGTGCTCGATGGATTGTGCCTCTCTCAAGTCCTCCCCTGGAGGATGCCGCCCTTCTGATTGAAGAAGACCGGATCAAAGACATCGGCCCCAGGAAAAAATTCTCCCAGGAAGGCCCTCTCCTGGATCTTGGAAATGCCATTCTGCTCCCCGGCCTGATCAACACCCATACCCATCTCGACTCTACCCCCATGCCCTCCCTTGATCGGCAACCGTCGTTTACTGAATGGGTACGAGAGATGGGGAAACCATCGCACCAGAGGCGGGCGCAGCATCATGGAGGGGCGCAGTCGGCAGCGCCCCTACTGATAGGCGGAGGGACGACGACGATGGCCGGTCATTGCCATCCGGATACGGAACTCCTCTCAACACCTCTACGCCGTATTATTTTTTGGGAAGTCTTGGGGGCCGAATTCGATCGGGCACGGCAAAGCCTTCTCAAGGCCCAAGCAAGGACAAAACAAGAAGGGGGTTTTGTCTCGCCGCATTCGTTGTACGGGGTGCATCCGGAAGTTTTGAAGGAAATGTTTTCTAAAGGCACCCACGGTCGTTTACAGCAATCGATTCATCTTCTGGAATCAGAAGATGAAAACGAGTTTTTCAGGAAAAAATCGGGGGCCCTTGCCGATTATGTTTTAGAACGTGGGGGACAATTGGATCGTACATCCCCGTCACCCTTGGTGGGGTTGTTAAATTCTGTGGGGGCTGCAGGGGCGCAGCCAGCAGCGCCCCTACTGGTGCATATGAATTATGTCACAGAAGCGGAGATGGATATTCTTCAAAAATACGATCTCACCGTGGTCCATTGCCCCGGGAGTCACATGTTTTTTGGGCATCGGAAATTTCCCCTGGAAGAACTCCGTTCACGAAAGATTCGCATCGCCCTGGGCACCGACAGTCTGTCAAGCAATACGGGCCTGTCGATGTTTCGTGAAATGAGACTTCTGCAAGAAAACTATCCTTTCCTCTCCGCAAAAGAGATCATCACTCTGGCCACCCGGGAGGGAGCTCGTGCGCTGAATATGAGTTCGGAAGTCGGTTCTCTTGAAATCGGGAAAAAGGCCGATGTGATTGCCGTGCCTCTTCTGGATTCTTCAAAAGATCCCTGTGAAAATATTTTGATGGCCGAAGAAGTGATGTTTTCGATGATTAACGGAAGGATAGTTTGGGGATCGAATGTTTGACTTTTCAAACCAACGCGTTATTTACCACTCCATGTCCCAGTATGTCCGAGATCTGTTTGATTCGATTGCCCCTCGTTATGATCTCCTCAATAGCCTTCTCTCTTTAAGGACAGATCGACACTGGAGACGTCACGCCGTGGGACGTTTAAAAGAAAAACGTTTTGAAAGCGTCCTCGACCTCTGCGCGGGGACACTCTCGCTGACCATTGCCTTACTGACCAAAAATCATCATTGTCATGTGACGGCGGTTGATTTTTCAAAATCCATGCTTGAAAAAGGAAAGTCAAACCTCCCTCTGGGATTGGGGTCACGCGTAAGTCTGGTGACAGCCGATGCCATGAAACTTTCCTTTCCTTCCCATACTTTTAATGCCGTCATGTGTGCCTATGGGATGCGTAATGTGGATAACAACGAAGTTGTCCTCCAATCGATTTTGAATCTCCTCAAACCCGGAGGACGATTTGTCATGCTTGAATTTTTCCAACCGGAGGGGGTTTTGAGCAAACTCTTCAACCTCACCTATGCCCAGTTCATGATTCCGGTGATTGGCAAAGTGATTTCCAAAAATGCCCATGCCTACCAATATCTTCGCGATTCGGTCCGGAACTTTTACACCCCGACAGCCTACAAAGAACTTTTGAAAAGCATTGGTTTTGAAAAGATCACCGTCAAGGCCCTCAGTGGAGGCATCACCCATCTTATTACCGCCGAGGTTCCTCAATGAAAATTGTTGTCGGTATCAGTGGGGCCAGCGGAGCCATCTACGCAAAGAGGCTTCTCGACTCTCTCAAAAAAACCCCGCACGAAGTCACCCTCACCGCGAGCGAAAACGCCCTGGAAATCGGACGTGATGAAGCGGACATTGACTATCGGGAATACGGCTATCCTTTTTACTCCCATCGGGATTTCCGGGCCCCTTTTGCCAGCGGCTCCACCCTTTATAACGCCCTGGTGATTATCCCTTGTAGCATGGGTATGCTGGGACGCGTGGCCCATGGGTATTCGGATGACCTTCTCGCCCGTACTGCAGATGTTTTTTTTAAAGAAAAAAGAAAACTCATTTTGGTACCCCGCGAAACACCTTTTAACCTCATCCATATAGAGAATATGCGTCTTGTCGTCTTGGCCGGTGCTACAATCATCCCGGCGATTCCTTCTTTTTATTCAAGACCAAAAACGATTGAAGAAGCCGTGGATACAGTTGTTGCACGGGTGATGGATCATTTGGAGATCGAAAATAATTTGAGACCTCGGTATGCAGGGGTGTGATGCATGTTTCAAAAAATAAAACAGACGGCCGAGATGGTAAAATTGAGCCACTCGATCTTTGCCCTCCCCTTCGCTTTATCTTCCATGCTGGTGGCTGCCGATGGACTTCCTTCTCTTCGACTCGTGGTCCTGATTATTTTAGCGATGGTGACCGCTCGTAATGCCGCGATGGCCTTTAATCGTTATATTGACGCCGAGTATGATTCAAAAAATCCTCGTACGTCGATTCGCCATATTCCGCAGGGTATTTTTTCAAAACGATTTGTCCTTTTCTTCTCTCTCATCAATGCCTTTGTTTTTGTCATGATCACTTCCCGGATCAACACCCTCTGTTTCTGGCTTTCATTTCCGGCCTTGGCCCTGCTTTATCTCTATTCATTCACAAAGCGTTTCACCAACGCTTCTCATCTCATCCTGGGGCTCTCATTAGGCATCACTCCCGTGGGGGCCTGGCTGGCTGTCACAGGGCGGGTCACTACCGCCCCTCTTCTCATGGGAGTCGCCGTTATCCTTTGGGTGGCGGGTTTTGATATTATCTATGCCACTCAAGATTATGATTTTGATTTAAAAGAGGGCCTTCACTCGCTTGTTGTCCGCTTGGGTATCCAGAAGGCCCTGAGGGTGGCGCGTCTTTTCCATGGATTAGCCCTCACTCTTTTATTTATTTTTGGAAAAACTCTTGGGTTTGGATGGATCTATCATTTGACCCTCCTCATCATTGCCGCTCTTTTTATTTACGAACATACCCTCATCACCCCTCGGGACCTCTCTCGTGTTAATGCCGCCTTCTTTACTGTTAACGGTTTTATCTCGCTTCTTTTTCTGGCAGGCGTCACTCTTTCGTTGCCTCGGGGACCCCATTTCATTTAGAGTGGCTTTTTATGACCACAACACTACAACAAGCACTTTTGAAGGCCGGCCTCGTCAGTCAGGAGCAACTTAAAAAATCTGAAGCGGACAAAAAGAGGGCCGAAAGAGAAGCTCGGCGGCCTCCGGAACCCAAGCAAGCTCACAAGGGCTCCTCAAAACCCGTGCGTCGAGAACGACCACAGCCACCTCCCAAAAAATCAGTTGGATTTATTGAGGGTAAACATCATCATCATATTCGTACCGAGTGCGATGCGTGCAAGAAAAGCTCACCCGATGTGGAATATTACGAACATAAAAACCGGAGCCTCGAAAAAAACTGGCTCTGCGTAAGATGCGCCGACGCCCACAACATCTCTGATGAATTTCGACAGACGGTGCAAAGTCAATTCGCTAAAACAGGTCGGTTCTTGCGTGAATATGGAGCCACAAAAGTATTTAAATAGACATGTCGCAAGGCATCCAAAATTGGTTGGAAGAAAAACAAGCGGCCCATATTTATGAGGTGATCGCTGAGGTTGAACCAGAGCACCGGGAACTTTTTCTAAATTTAGCCAAGGCCGCCAACAGGCAGGCTCAGATCTGGGCCGAAAAGACCGTCAAATTACATCTAAGCTCCCCCCCAAAATATACTCCCGATTTTCGAACGCGAGTCGTGATTCTTCTGATTCGCTGGCTGGGTCCAAAAAAAATCAAGATGATATTGGCCGCCATGAAGGTACGTGGAATGTCTATCTATTCGGCCAAACCTATTTTGTCTCAAGGGCATGTCATGCCAACCACCGTGGAAGAAGTCGGGGGTCGCCACAAAAGGACAAGTTCGGCGGGTAATTTGCGTGCTGCCGTCTTCGGCATCAATGATGGTCTCGTGTCCAATGCCAGTTTGATTTTAGGGATAGCGGGGGCAAGTGCCGATCCCCACATTATTCTTCTGGCAGGGATGGCCGGGACCTTGGCTGGTGCCTTTTCAATGGCCGCGGGAGAATACATCTCTGTTCGTTCCCAGAGAGAGATGTTTGAATATCAAATTGGGCTCGAACGCGAAGAGCTAGAGCTCTACCCCCGGGAAGAAGCCGAAGAACTCGCCCTGATCTACAAAAGCCGCGGACTCACAGATTCAGAGGCAAAGCGCTTGGCGGATCACCTGATTGCCAACAAAGAAAAAGGTCTCGAGACCCTGGCACGAGAGGAGCTGGGCCTCAACCCTTCGGATCTCGTTTCTCCCTGGGGAGCCACCTTGTCCTCCTTCCTCTCTTTTGCGATTGGGGCCTTGATCCCTCTCCTCCCTTTTCTTCTGGGTCATCATCCGCACCGTCTTCTCATCACCATCCTCATGACGGGACTTTCACTCTTCGGCGTCGGGGCCATCATGAGTCTTTTTACCGGCAAAGACGCTTTTTTGAGTGGCATTCGCATGGTTTTTATTGGTGGTGGAGCCGGTCTTCTGACTTACATGATCGGCAGGACACTTTTGTAAACATAAAGTTGCAAGAGCCTGTTGACGAGCTTTCTATTTCCTTGTAGATTGCCGCCTCATCTGTCATCTGTAGGCGCCATTAACTCTATCAAGGAGATCTTATGAATAAAATGAAAAGGTCCTCTGCGTTTTTTGCCCTCCTGATCCTTTCGCTCGCCTTCAGTGCTCATGCAAAGAAAAAAGCATCCGCTAATGATGAAGACGTTTCACCTTCGCGAAATCGTAAACCTACCGTTGCGGTGGCCCGGATGCGAGGTGAAAACATCACCATGAATGAAAATACAGCCCAGTCGCTCATAGATATCGCCATTGATTCCTGTGTCAAAAACGGCTTGCGTTGTCTCGAAAGAAAAGATTTAGATGCCATCCGTGAAGAACAGACCTTAGCCGCTTCTGATGAGGCTCGCCCCAAACAAGGCCGCGCCAAGAAGGGCCGCATGACCACAGCCGATGTCATGGTGACCTGTGCTCTCACAGGATCAACAAATAAGGCCGCCGGTGTCGGTGTTGCGGTCAACAACAAAATCCTTGATACCCTGGGGGTTAAAGGGGTCGGCGTTTCGGGAGACCGCGTAACGATGACATGTCGTGCCTACGATACAACAACCAGCGAAATTATCCTTTCCAAGACAACAAATAAAATGGCCGCCACAACGGAGCTCGTGGTTTTCAATTACAAGTCATCCCTGGCCAAGGCCGTCGAAAGATCGATGGACAGCTTCTTTAAAGAACTCAAAGAAAATCTCTAGAAATTTAAGAGATCTCGTTAATTTTAGCGGCCAGGATAAAATCGTTTTCAGAGAGGCCGCCGATGGCGTGCGTCCAGAGGACGGCCTCCACCCGGTTGTAATGAACCGTAAAATCCGGATGATGGCCTTCGGCTTCCGCAATCTCGGCCATTCGATTGATAAACGTCATCGCGTCTGCAAAATTTTTAAAGAGATAGACCCGGACAAGCTTACCGCCCTCGAGTCTCCAACCGGGGACTTGCTTCAATAAGGTTGATGCTTCCTCCTGGCTGAGTTTAGACACGCCACCTTCGCAAGGAACGCACTTTTTTTGACTTAACGGGTTCATGGCTTCCTTCGTCAATGCTCCTTTCGTAGTCGAATGTCCAGCCTCACAATGAGGCGATAGCTTCATTGATAATGGTATTCACACTTTTATTTTGGGCGGAAGCTATGATGGAGAGCTTTGAAGCATTTTGAGGATCAAGACGAAGAAGAAATTTTTTAGGTTTTTCTATGAATCGAGAGGGTAAAGGAACAGAAAGCTTGTTTCTTAACGCCGTCTCTATCCAGCCCTCCATAGCTTCATACATATTTTTAATGGCCTCTTGAGGCGTAGTCCCGTCAGAGTGACAACCCTTCAAATCAATAGCTTTGGCAACATAAACCCCATCCATGGGATCAAAAGTGAGAATAAATGGAAATTCACGTACATTACATTTTCTTTGTTTTGATTTTCTCATAGTATAGCTTCCTCAATTCGCGAGTCACCCATCTCTTGAGATCCTTCCCATGTACCGGAATTGTAAAAATCTGACTTCCTCCAACCCAGTGCTGATGACTTCCTCGAGTATGACTCAAACGAAAGTTTAATCTCCCAAGAATCTCTTCGGCTTCTTTGATTGTGAGTGGCTTCCCCGCTTTGAGTTTATCGTACGTTCCCATGATATCATTTATGATATTTACGTCAATGGTCTTTTGTTATCTCCCGGGTGTTGGGGTTTCCCGGTCGGCAAAATCGTTCTGGTTATTTCCCGTGTCCAGGCCAGCTCCTCTGCGTTCGAGGCTG
>Ga0209515_10006671_pt1 | contig 14250 bp, 10 predicted proteins | sample Subgroupgradi54m_FD_187454 | JGI IMG/M metagenome (GOLD analysis project Ga0209515, IMG submission 187454) | Subsurface groundwater microbial communities from S. Glens Falls, New York, USA - GMW60B uncontaminated upgradient, 5.4 m (SPAdes)... ...
GACGGTTACGTGGAAAATAGGGGATATGCCGAAACAAGTGACGGTGAAGACAGTATCAAAAGTGTATACTTCGGCAATTATTGGTCCACCATGTGTGACAGCGCCGTGTACGGGTTCGTATGGGTCGGATAAAAGTAATATTGTGCTTGTGCAAGCGGGTATGGGTGAGAAGTTACAGTTTTTTGTGGATACGATTAAAGTAGGGGAGCAGGTATATACATCTGGTGCGGTGACGAAAGCGGATTGGGATCTTATAAAATTGATACCTGTTGAAGAGAAGAAAGTGGAGGAGAAGTTGCCGGTAAAAGAAGAACCGATACAAAATGTTTCGATGAAAAATGTGACGATTCCTGTTGAGGAGCCAAAACCAGCGTCTTCTAGTAGTGGTTCGAAGAAGTCTAGTTCTGTTGAGAAAAATGAGACACCTGTATTACAATCATGTACAAAGAGTTGGACGTGCGGAGTAGGGTGGGGAGAGTGTATTGCGGGTTCACAGACAAGGAAATGTGTGGATGAGAAAGGGTGTGACAAATTATATGCTGAAGGGAAAGCGTCGTTTGTGGTTTCTGGCGCAAAGCCAAAAGAGGTGCAGAGTTGTGTGATGCCGATTGTTGATGCGCAGGTGAAAGATGATGAAGGGGGGCCAATAGTGAAAGAGAAGGTTGTTGCAGAAGAGGAGTTAGTTACACCAGTGGTGCAGAAGCCTAAACTAGCGAAAGCGTCGTGTAGTGATGGGTTGAAGAATCAGAATGAGGAGAAAGTTGATTGCGGCGGGGGGTGCAAGCCGTGTGAGGGTGGGTTGTTTGCAGGTAATATTATGTATTATATCTTAGGGGTGGTTGTGTTGATTGGGTTAGGTGTGGGTGCGTATTTTTTTATGAAGAGTCGGGAGAATGCGGGTAGTGGAGATGATTCAGGTGATGATGTGGAAATGCAGTTAACACAAGTATATAATTCTGGAGAGGCGAAGGGGTTGTCTGATGCGGATATTACATCGCGGTTGGTTGCGAAGGGATGGGATGAGAGTGTGATTGATACGTTTTTGAAAGGACGATGATCTTAAAGTGTTACAAATTTTGTTTCACTTTTGATTATAATTGTTACAATTATTGTTTCACTTGGAAAAGTTTATATATTAGCTTGTTTTTTTGATATTCTTAATGGGAACTACTACAATTTATCAAAAACATAATGATTTTGGGCGTAGTTTACGTCTGATGTCAAAAAAGGAAATTGAAATAGTAAGTGAACTTTCGCCTTATGGCAAAAATACTTCCTATTTAGGATGGTCTGTTCCAGTTGAACTTCATAATAAGAATGTGTATTTGCTTGTATTTTGGAAAGGTAGAATGATGAGGTTGGAACAGGCAAGAGAACGGTTAATCAATAAGTATTATGATAAATATCGAGGTAAGACAATAAATATGTATGAATGGACTGTTCTTAAGAAGTTTATATTGACGCAGGTTGAATATCAAGATAGCTTATTTAAAAAAGCATTACAAAAACAGAAGAGAAGTTCTCAAAATCAGGGAGAAAGAAATGGATAGGGAAAAATTGTATTATGTGTTGTATGAACAACAACAAGATTTTGTTGGTAGGAGAGGTGCGACAAAATTGGTCTCACGGGAGTTGACCTCTAAAGTTCTTTCTCTTTTTCGGTTGAAGCTTCCAATTATTATAACGGGGGTGCGACGAGCGGGTAAATCAACGCTGATGGAGATACTTGTACATGAATTACAGCTGCCGAAAAAAAGTTATCTTTATGTGAATTTTAATGATGAGCGGTTGAGTGCATTTTCGGTTGATGATTTCCAGCTGATTTTAGATTTTTTAGTTGAGCAGAAGTATATGGAGAGTTGTTATTTGTTTATTGATGAAATCCAAGAGGCTGCCAGTTGGGAAAAATGGATTGATCGTATAAAAGAAAAACATTCTGTTGTGATAACTGGTTCTAATTCTAGTTTATTAAGCAAGGAGATTTCCACGATTCTTACCGGGAGAAGTGTACATGTTACGCTGTTTCCTTTTAGTTTTAAAGAATTTCTTAATTTTAAAGAGATTACAATAGATAAGATGACACTTGATTTGAAAATACAAGCACAGGTGCGCAGAGAATTTTCTCGTTATTTGATTACAGGGGGGATTGCTAAGTATGTTGTTGAGGATGATGCGAGAATTTTGAGTGAATTATACGAAAATATGATTTATCGAGATATCATTAAACGCTTTACTCTTCGGTTGGAAAAATCTATCAAAGAAGTATCTTTATATTTGTTATCGAATGTTTCAAAAGAATTAAGTTTACGAACGTTGTCGAGATTAACCGATATTACAAACCTTTCAACGATTAAATCTATTCTTGATTCGTTTGAGAGTGCGTTTATGTTCTTTTTTGTACCGCGATTTGATTTTTCACTGCGAAAACAAGTGCAAAATCCACGAAAAGTGTATTGTGTCGATACGGGTTTTGTGACTACATTAGGGTTTAGAGTTTCTGAGGATAAAGGAAGAATTTTAGAAAATGCGGTATTTTTGGAATTACAGCGAAGAAATAAAGAGGTGTATTATTTTTCTGAAAAACAGGAGTGTGATTTTGTGATTAAAGAGGGAGCAAAGATACGGGAAGCAATTCAGGTGTGTTATACATTGAATATGGAAAATAAAGAACGTGAAGTGGAGGGGTTAGTTGCAGCACTTACAAAGTTTAATCTGAAAGAGGGGTTTATTTTGACATATGATCAAGAGGAAGAGATTGTTATTGAGGGTAAGAAAGTGAAAGTTAGGCCGGTGTGGAAGTGGATGATTGAGTGCATTTGAGATATACTTTAATTGATTGTATTTAATAATCATTTTAGTGTTAGATGCACTTATTTTATCGTGTAAAAACGGAATATTTATATAGCTCTTTTTCTTCTTTATTTGTATTATGGTTGTGAAGTGGTCGAGGGTGTGTTTTATTGTACTTGTAAGTGTGATGTTTGTGTTAGTTTCGAAAGGAGGAGATTGATGAAAGAAGAGGAAGTTAATTTTATTTTACAAGAAGGTGAAGGATTAAAGATTGAATTTAAAGAAGCTTTTGATAAATCTATCGCCAAGGAAATAGTGGCTTTTTCTAATGCGTTTGGCGGGAGAATATTTGTAGGGATTAATGATAAAAATATTATAAAAGGGATTACTGATACGAATAGATTGAAATCACAGATTGAGGATACAGCGAGAAATTGTGAGCCTAAAGTCAAATTAAATTATCATGTTATAAATTATAATTTACAAAAATTACTGGAGGTTATCATTCCTGAAGGAGAAGATAAGCCTTATCAATGTTCTTTGGGCTTTTATCTGCGGCAGGGGGCTAATTCCCAAAAATTAACGCGTGATGAAATTTTTGACTTTGCAATTTCTGAGGGAAAAGTTAAATTTGATAATCAAGTAAATCAAGCATTTATTTTTCCTAGTGATTTTGATGCGCAAAAATTTAAAGAGTATTTGCAGTTAGCAAAAATAAAAGAAGTTATTGCGGTTAAAGATATGCTCATAAATATGGGTCTGGCCCAGGAAAAAAATGGAAAGTTGTTATTTAACAATGCAGGGGTTCTTTTCTTTGCGAAAAATCCAGGAAAGTTTTTTCTTTCTTCAAAAATTGTGTGTGTTAGTTATCAAACGAATGAAAAATTAAACATATTAGATAGGAAGATATTTGATTTAGGTTTTATTAGAAATTTAGAAGAGGCGTTGAATTATGTTACAATGCATATTGATACGGAATTTGTGATAAAGACGGTTCGTCGGCAAGAAATCCCACAATACCCCGAGGAGGCGATTCGAGAGTGTATTGTTAATGCGATGATGCATCGGGATTATTTTGATACAACTGAGGATGTTCTGATTGAGATTTTTCGTAATAAGATTGTTGTGTCTAATCCAGGGGGTCTTGTGAAAGGGTTAAAGTCAGAGGAGTTTGGCAAGAAAAGTAGGACGAGGAATGGTCTTATTGCTAATCTGCTTTCTCGTACGATTTATAGGCGTCCAACTTGTTTATTAGGTTAGAGTTGGACGCCTGAATAGTCCACCGAGGGGATTTTCAACACAAGAAATATGGCAACGACCATATTTCTGTGCAGAGGGGAACGTCCCCTCTTGCACCGGAAAATCCACTTGGAGGACTATATGTGGAAAAATTAGGGACGGGAATTAATCGAATTAAAAAAGCGATGATGAAAATGAATTTACCTGAACCTGTGTTTGAGTATAATTCTTCTTTTCAGGTTACGTTGTTCGATAAAAAAAGTAAATTGGTTGATACTGTCGGTGTAAATGTCGGTGTAAATGTCGGTGTAAATGTCGGTGTAAATGTCGGAGTAGAATCTTTGCTTGAACATATTAAATCTCATCCGGGGCAGAGAGTTGTTCAGTTTACAGAGGTGTTTGGGGTTACGGCGCGAACGATTGAGCGGTGGATTAAACAGCTTAAAGCGGAAGGAAAAATTGAATTTAAAGGAAGTTCGAAGAAGGGAGGATATTATCTTAAATGATTGCGTTTAACGTTAAATGCACTCGTAAAATGGAAAAGTTTATAGATACTTTTCTATTAGTGGTAGTATAAAGAAGGTGGGATTATGGTTGTTACTAAAAAATCAAATTCAGTAAATTGGGGTTGTGTTTGCGGTTCTTGTTATTGGGTTGCTTGTGGGGTATCCGCTGTTGAGTGGGAAGAAGGTGGTCTTGTCTTAAGTATCTTACATTTTGAATAGTAATCTTTTTAATGTTGGGTGTTTTCTTGTTTATGATGAAAGAACAAGAAAATCAGCGGATTTTCGGTTCCAGAAATGAGAGACATTTCTCGGAATCGGAAACAGTTGAGTTGAAGAGGTCGACGTCGGAGTTGAAAGAGGGGGTTATCTCAATAGTTGCTATATTGAACAAGCATCAGAAAGGGGAGTTGTATTTTGGTATCAAGAATGATGGTGTCGTTGTTGGTCAAACCGTTACGGAAAACACTATTAGGGAGATTTCCAAAACAATATCTGATCATATCGAACCTAAGATATTTCCTCAAATTGAGGAAGTGGTGTTAGGAGGGAAGAGCTGTGTTCGTGTTGAATTTTTAGGAGAGAATACTCCTTATTTTGCGTATGGTCGAGCGCATGTTAGGGTGGGGGACGAAGATAGGCAGATTAGTGCGAAGGAACTGGAAAAATTGATTTTAAAGAAGAATAAACAGGTTTGGGAAGATGAAATTTCTGATAAATCATTGAAAGATGTTAATGAGAAAACGGTAAAAGATTTTGTGGAACGAGCAAATATTGCGAAACGAATCAACTTTACGTTTACTGATGCTAAATCTGTGCTTAATAAGCTGGGCTTAATGAGAGGAGAAAAATTGTTCAAAGCGGCGGAAGTATTGTTTTGTGATGATAATTTGCTTGAGGTTCAGGCAGCTGTTTTTGCAGGGGTGGATAAACTTACGTTTTTAGATATCCGGCAGTTTAAAGGAAATCTTTTTCAAATTTTGGAACAGTCTGAATCGTATATTAAAGAACATATTAATTGGCAAGCTGAATTGAAAGAACGTGTTAGAAAGGAAATTCCTGAAATTCCTCTTAGAGCAATTATAGAAGCATTAGTAAACTCATTGTGTCATCGTGATTATGGGGTTAGAAAAAGTAATGATATTGCGATTTTTAAAGATCGTTTGGAGATTTATAATCCAGGAATATTTCCAGAGGGGTATGCACCTATTGATTTTATTAATGGTAAAGAAAGGTCTATTTTGAGAAATCCACTTATTGCTCATACGCTTTATTTGAGTAAAGATATTGAACGATGGGGTTCGGGGTTGAAGAGAATTTATGATGCTTGTGAAGAAGAAGGCGTTAAAGTTGAATTCCAAGAGTTAAAAAGTGGTTTTTTGATGGTGTTTGGTAGAAAGTTTAGAGGGAGGGGCGGAGAAAAGTTCGGAGAAGGTTCGGAGAAAAGTTCGGAGAAGATTCTTGTGCTTATCAGAGAGAATAAATTAATTTCTGCACGTGAAATGGCGTTGGTGATTGGAATCTCTTCGAGAGCAGTGGAGAAACAATTGGCTCTGTTGAGAAAAAATAAAGTTATCACAAGAGTTGGCGGGGCGAAAGGGGGGTATTGGGAAGTTAAATGATTGCGTTTAACGTTAAATGCACTCTTTTTTAGTTGAAAAACGGAATGTTTATATACTATTTTTTCTTCTTTGGTTCTATTATGGTTGTGAAGCGATCGAGGTTGTGTTTCAATGTACTTTTAAGTGTGATGTTTATGTTAGTTCTAAGTGGTGTTGTGTCTGCTGTGCCGGCGGTTGAGGAGATGAAAGGGGTATATCAACAAGTGTTGTATCCGCAGTCTTGTGGTTTATTGCAGAGTTTTCAGGTAGGGTTGTTTCAAAGCGGGGTGAGTACACTTTGTTATAGGGGTTCTAATTTTAATTGTGATGCGACTACGAATGGCAAACGATACAAATTGGTGAATTATGATGCGGCGGGGTTATTATGTCTGAAAGATGGGGCAACATATAAATGGAATGTGTGTGCTAGTGATTCTGAAAAAGCTAAATTTTCAGATACGTCTGCGGGGTTGGTACTTGCTAGTTATAATCAGCAGGTAGGAGCGTTTACGTGTAAAAAAAATAATGAGGAGTATTGGGCTGAGACGAAATCGTTGCCGTTGTTTAGTGGTCTTGCGGATTGTGGAGCTATTTTAAATGGGGAGGCAGCTATCACTGATGCAGGAAGTGTGTTATGTAGCACGGGGTTGAAATATACTTGTGATAGCGCTTCTGTTGGAAAAATACAATCAGTGTTAGGTGGGTCGATGTTATGTTCGTCTTCTAAGATATGGGGACAATGTGGTGGTAATTCTAATACTTTTTCAGGAGATGGTATTTCTAAAATAAACGGAGGAAATGTGTTTGATGGATATTATTGTGATGGAACAAAATGGGTGAAGGAACCAACGTATGAATTAGTGGGGAAACCAAACGTGATGCGGATACGTCATCCGAAGAGTAACACACCGTTATGTTCAGGTGGTGGGGATGTTACTGTTTGTTCGTCTCCGGCTTTTTCTAAAGATGGAGATAATTATATTACGGGAAGTGGGGGTGATGTTATTAATTATTGGACAAAGTTTCAGCTGCAGGAAGTTGCGGGTGGATATGTGGTGTTGCAGCTTCCTGTATACGGAGTTTTTGAAAAAGAGATGACTACTCTGTGTTCTTCTGCTAAAGCAGATAGTGGTGATGTAGAGTCGTGTGCGGGTATTCGAGATGATGCGGGTTTGAGTTCGCTGTGGAAGGAAATTGATTTAGGTAATGGGCAGTTTACGTTACAACATGTGAAATCGGGGCAGTATTTGTGTGCGAGTACGGCGGGCAAAGTAAGTGATATGGTGGGAAAGTGTGCAAATCAAAATAGAGATGATTTTGAGTGGAGTACAAAATTTGTGCGTGCGGATGAGATATGTGATAATGGGATTGATGATGATTCTGATGGATTAACTGATTGTTCAGACGATATGTGTTACGGGACAGCTTCATGTATGGCGTTATGGAAAGGGAAGTGGAATGTATTTCATTCGAAGAGCGGGCAGTATATGTGTGGCAGTGTAGATGGAAAAGTGGAGATGTGTCAGTATGCACAACGCAAAGCGACTGATTCTTGGCAGGCGGTATGGAATATTGTGATGAAAACTACAGGGCCACGAAATTATATGTTATTAGAGGATGTGTATCATATAGAGAAAGTGGAGTTTAAGGGGATTGATGCGACGACGTATGAAGAGAAGCAGCGTATCCTTTGTAGTGCGAATACGAAACAAGATGATACGGTGAAAGAGTGTATTGAAGAGCAGGAGTTGGGGATGAGTGCGCCGTGGCAGGTTATTTTTAAAAGTAAAGAGTTGCGTTTTGAGCATGGGCGTTCCAATGAATATTTATGTGCAGAAGGGGTCAAGGGGAAATATGGAGTTGAGAAGTGTGGGAATCAAGATAGGGATGATATTGGGTGGAGTACGCGTTGGGTGTTGAATGCAGTTATTTCTGAAGATTGTAGCAATGGTAAAGATGATGATTTGGATGGGACAATTGATTGTCTTGATAGTGATTGTACAACTGATGTGAAGTGTAAAGTAGTGTGTACGGGGGGTACGAAGTGTGGTGGCAAGCCGGCAAAAGGATTATTTGGCGAGACGGTTTGTGGAACAGATTTTAAGAATTGGCGTTGTATAAATACAGGGTGGATAGGGTTGGGAAGCAAGTGTACGTGTGCGGAACCGGAGGTGTTATGTCTTAATCGTGCTGATGATGATGGGGATGGAAAAATTGATTGTAGTGATAGTGATTGTTTTGCCAGTGATGAGTGTAAAGATACGTTATGTAAAGAATGTATGAATGATTGTTTGATTAAGAAAGATAAGTCTGGTATTGATACCTGGACGTGTGTGGATTGTGAGTTGGATATACAATGTAGTGGGGGGAAGAAGTGTATTGGTTACAAATGTGGGTTTCCCGTTGAGGCGAATCCAGTTACTTGTGTTGATTCGGATGGAAATGATATTCATACGAAAGGTGGGGTGACGTTGTTACAAGGTGGGAAAGTGTTGAGTTCAGAGGAGGATAGTTGTGTTGCAGTTGATATTGTGAAAGAGATGAAGTGTGGGATGGTGCAGGGGAAAGTGATTCTTGATTATGATGCGAAGAAGTGTGCAGTGAAACCACAGGAGTATTGTTTGAATGGGGCGTGTCAGACGGGGTTAGTATTAGGTACGCTTGGCGGACCGTGTGATGAGAAGACGGTGTGTCCGGATGGTTTTGTGTGTGATGTTGTGAAAGGGAAGCCGGAATTAGGTACAGTATGTTTAGGCGGGGAAGGGGGAAGTTGTGCGAATTCTAATTTTTGTGCGCCGGGGTTTGTGTGCAAGAATAATAAGTGTGTGGATGTGAAGAAGTTTGCGGGCGAAGTTATTTGTGATGATGGAATTGATAATGATAAGGATGGGAAGATTGATTGTGTGGATTCGGATTGTGATGATGAGTTGAATGGGAATGGATTTGTTTGCTGTAGTGATGAGGGGAATGCAGGGAAGAAGGATGCAACACCGTGTTCACAAGGGACGATGTGTGATGATGGGGGGTTAGATGGAACTTATCAGTGTTTAGAATGTATTCCAGGAGAGAAAGAGTGTGCAAAAGGGAGTTGTGTGCAAGGGAAATGTGTTTCTTGTGATGATCCGGATGAAAAAAATCCGTATGTGGTGAAGAGTACGGTGAAGGTTGCGGGAGTGGGGATGGAGGATTATTGTGTAAATGGTAATGTGTTGAAAGAGTATTTTTGTATTGGAGAGATTCCAGCGCTCGGGTTTGATGTGAAAGGTAAGATTAATTTTAAAGATTTTATTGATGCTGATGAAATTGATTGCGCTACACAGGGGGGGACGTGTGTTGCGGGGAAGTGTGTGGGTAAGAATTTTTGTGAAAATACGTATGAAAAAGTGGGAAAGAAAGTGGGGAAGGCAAAAGAGATTGTTGAGAAATTTTTAAAGTTATTTTCAAAAGGAAAATATGCGGGGTGTTTGAAAGGGGATTTTAATTCAGATGGAGTTATTGATGCGGATGATTCGACGGATTATGTGCTGGCGTTTCGTAAAGCGGTGAAAGAGAAGGTGATTACTGAGCAAGCGAATTTAGATGAGAGCGGGGATAATGTGATTGATGCGAGTGATACGACAGATTATGTGTTGGCGTTTCGAAATTATGGGCAGTTGAAAAAGTAGAATGTTTATATATTATAACAATTTAGGTTAGATAGATATAATGGCAAAACGAGATGAAGAGGATGAGGGAGATGTTCAGAGTAGCGGTAGTTCTAAACATAAAGTGATTGTGATTTTGACGGGTGTGGGAATTTTATTGTTATTTGTGCTGATGTTGATGCTGAAAAAGATGGGGAGTGTTGGGCATGCGGTGTATGTGGAGCAGAAAGATGTGGTTGCGGTAAATGATGCGGTTGGGGCTACGGGAATTGTTGATAAAAATAAAGTAGTGATATGGCCTGAGTTTTCGCAGGCAACGGTTGCGAAAGATGATATTATTACGATTCCTTTGTATTTGATGTCGGCGGTGGGGCAGGAGGTGACGGCGATAGATATGAATGTAGGATTTGAGAAGACTATGCTTTCGATTGATTCAACTGTACTTCCTGCTGATAAGTTACCAACTGGTGAATGGATTGGGAAACCAATAGAAGTTGCAGCGGATATTTCGGCGGGAAAACAGGTGTCGTTGATGTCGAATGGTGGGATGAAGTCTGGCGGTGTCTTTGCGACGGTTTCGTTTCGAGTGGTTGGAAGTTATGTTGATAAAGATATTTTATCGTCTGTTACGTTTGATATTGTGAAAGTGACGGGGGTTGATGCAGGTGTGAAGTATGTGGCAATAGTTGATAAGCCGAAGATTACAGCAAATGTGATTATCGTGCCTCAATGTAACGATGTTGATAAAGATGGGTATGGGAAACCAAATACAGATCAGCGGGCGTGTGGAAAACGGGCAGTTGATTCGGCTGTTGCGAAAACGGGAGTGGGTGGGTTTAGTGATTGTGATGATGCGAATATAGTGATTAATCCGGGAGCGACGGAGGTGTGTAATGGATGGGATGATAATTGTAATGATGATTCTGAGAAAGTGTGGGATAATGATGCGAAGACGGGGGTTGATATGGGGTTAGTTGGGGTGTGGAATGATAATTTGCAAGGGGTGTGTTATGGGAAGAAGTTGTGTGAGCCGGCTGTTGTTGGTAAAAAGGGATGGGTGAATTCGTATGATGCTAAGGATCAAACGAAGAATACGATTGCGTTTAACGATGGGGTGAAGAGTTATACGCAATCAGAGTTATTTGAGAAGGCTTTAGAGTCGAAATGTGATTTTTTTGATAATAATTGTGATGGGGTTGTGAATGAGAAGTTAGGGGATTGCAAGATTGGGGGAGGGGGGATTCCATCTGGGTTATTGCCGACGGGGAATGCGTTTTTAACCTATGGTGCTGATGATGATTTTGCCGTGCAAAAGCTTGATAATTTGGATGTGTCGCTGTTGTATATATTAAAAGATGTACGTGACCCGGCAGAGCCGTTAGGTGATGCGGGAAAAGCTCCGTTTATTTCAAAAGTGAAAGGGACACCGGTGTGGGTATGTGATAGCGGGGTGTATTATGTGTTTGTGGGTGGTAAATATGAAACGCATTGGTATAAAGGGAAGAAAGTATTTGAAGCGGGGATGAGTGTTGCTGGGGGTAAGTTGATGCAGAATGGGCAAATGGTGGTGTGTTAGACGTGAAGAAAGGTTTATATAGTTGAAAGATTTAGGTTTTAATATAAATATGGTGATTGATGTGGTGTTTAAAAAAATATTATTATTGTTTTTAGTTTGTGTTTGTACGTTTTCGGTTGTTGCGGTGACGATGAGTGTGAAAACGGATAAAGATATTTATATCCAAGGTGATCCAATACAGGTGTGGGTAGTGATGGAGCCGGATAATAATGAGGATGTGAAGTTTTTTGATGTGAAATCACGAGTGGTGGCGTATGATGTTACTAACAAGAAATTGGCAACGGATGTTTATTTTAAAGATGAGGATGTTGCAGTAAAAGGGTATTTAAATTATGCGCTGTTTACAGAATCGGGTGTGAAAACAGAAGGGACAGGTGTTGATTATAATTCATTATTAGAGGAAGGAAAATATGCACGATGGTTTGGGGTGGTGGATAGCGCGCAAGAACAGTTGACGGTTGCGAAGAAAACTGTGGGGAATACGGTGTTGTATACTATTCCTCCTGTGATCCCTGTAGATTTACAATATATCATTACGCTGGATGGGGATCCTTTAGATGCTGTTAAACAAGCGTTTCCTATCCCTCAAACGAAACTTGTTAATTATGTTGAACTTGTTGAGAAGCAGATTGCGTTTAACGTGGAGGGAAAGATAATTAGTATTAAAGCGGGTTGTCTGGTGGATAATGAATGTGTTGCTCCAAAGAAGTGTATCAGTGTAGATCCTGCAAAACCAAAAGTGTGTTCTGATGGAGGAGATGGGGCTGGGTGTGGTGTGAATGCAGATTGTGTTGCAGGATTGATTTGTATTGCTGGTAAATGTGGTGGTAAGATTGGTGATGCTTGTGTTGATGCGACGAAGTGTGCGAGTGGGTTTTGTGTGAATGGTTTTTGTGCGACAGGGGATGCGGATGCACCGTGTGCGGTAGATGCGGATTGTAAGAGTGGTGTTTGTGAGGGTGGAAAGTGTGTAGGTGGTGGAGATAGTGATGGAGATGGTGTGGATGATGTGGATGAAAATCAAAAATGTTTGAAGACGCCTCTCTTAAAAAAAGGTATTTTAGTTTTTCCCAAAGGAAATGAGTTTGCAGGGTGTATTCGAGGGGATATGAATTTTGATGGAGTTGTTGATGGAAAAGATTATACTCCTTGGTTGGATGATTATCGGGTGCAAGTGAAAGATCCGGAAGTGAAAAAGTCGTCGTTAGGAGATATGAATATTGATGGTTTTATTGATGGCAAAGATTATACACCGTGGTTAGATGCATATCGTATTTATTTGCAATAAATGGAGGAAAGTAAGATGACACAGAAAAAGACAACAACAAAAAGTGTGCTTAAACATCCGCAAGGAGTGATGCATGATGGACAAGGAGGGGTTAATAGAAAACCATTATTTATTTCGTTTGTTGTCTTAGTTGTTGTGGTGTTAGCGGTAGCTCTGTTATTTTTTGCAAAAGGGAAAACGTTTGCGGGAAAAGCGTATAATGTGGAAAGTACAGTTGATTATAGTAAGATTGTAGATACTAAAGCGGTCTATTTACAGAATGCAAAAGGATATGCACAACAAGGTGATCCGGTGTCTGTTCCGTTTTATGTGAAGAATGTGATTGGGCAAGGGGAGTTGGGGTTGTCGCAAGCAACGATTTGTTTGGATTATGATGTTACTAAATTTCAATTAACGGGGGCGAAAATTACAAAAGCAGGATGGACATGGTTGCTTACGGATGCTGAAATTCTTACGGCGTTGTCTTCACAAGGAAAAGGTGTTGATAAATGTGCAGGATATTCTTTAAAAGTGGATGTAGGAAAATCATCAACTGGTACAGTTATTTCAACTTTGAATGCAGGTGATCAATTAGGTGTGTTTGAGTTCACTGTGTTAAGTGATTATGCTGGTGAAATTGAACAGAAAATATCATTGAAAACGATTTATCTTTCGGGATTGAAAGATGTGGGAAACTGGTGGGCTGATGTTAATTTGAATTATGATTCGGCGTTATTGATTGCACATAAGTGTCCCGATGCTGATGGAGATGGTTATCCTTCTATTACTTTGGCTCAGGCGGAAAATGGAGTTGTGGGAAAAGATTTACGGGCATGTCCGTATAAATCACCTATAGATTGTAATGATAATGATAAACAAATGTATCCTGGATTTGCAGAAGTGTGTGATGGGAATGATAATAATTGTGATGGACAAGTTGATGAGAAATTGTCAGCATCTGCTAATTCAGTTACCAAAGGTGTTTGTTTTGGGAATAAAGTGTGTCAAAAAGGAGGTTGGGTTGATTCGTATCTTGTGGATGATCCTACGATTATGTTTAACGGTGTCAAACAGTTTGGATTGTATACTGCAGGTAAAGATGCGTGTGATTTCTATGATAATGATTGTGATGGATTAGTTAATGAAGATGATCCTAATTGTAAGATTGGTGGGGGAGTATCACCGGGTCTCTTACCTACCGGAAACACGTTTTTGACGTATGATGCGGCAAATAAGTTAAGTACTCAAGTTACGAATCCAGTTGATGTATCGCTGTTGTATGTGTTGAATGATGCACGAACGGATGCTGAATCTGGTGGAGTTGGGCAACTACCTTACCAAGCAAAAGTGAAAGGGAATTTGGCGTGGGTGTGTGATAGCGGGTTATATTATGTTGAGTATAAAGCGGCAGCTCCTGCGGGTGTAAATACGTATGAAAAGCATTTTTATGATGGTGATAAAGTTGTCTTAGCGGGGGTTACAAAAAACGTTAAAGGTAATATTATGGCGGATGCTGTTGAGATAAAATGTTAAACAAAATGAAATCTTTTTTTATTTTATTGTTTGTACTGGTGTTAAGCGCAGTTGTAGTTGTTGCAGCACAAGAGCCGATTACAGTTACGATTACGGC
>Ga0209515_10006672_pt1 | contig 14248 bp, 25 predicted proteins | sample Subgroupgradi54m_FD_187454 | JGI IMG/M metagenome (GOLD analysis project Ga0209515, IMG submission 187454) | Subsurface groundwater microbial communities from S. Glens Falls, New York, USA - GMW60B uncontaminated upgradient, 5.4 m (SPAdes)... ...
GAATTGTTAAGAGCGATTTCCGGCACGAATGGCCGGTGTCTCAATCTTCTGCCGTCTCCTGGCGCCGCCTGCCCTATTTCCGCCGCACCGTCTAATAATCGTATGTTGAGATCCGTAGCTACTGCTACCGTAGTGTCGCCTGATACCATTACCGAATAGCCCCATATACGGAACCGTTTTCCGGCATCGGGCGTGAACAATGGAGTTGAGCCTGCGCCAAAAGCCGAATTCTCCGCGTTGAATGTAGGACCGGTTGATACAACTACCCACGGCGAGGTTCCCTGGTTGGCAGTCACCGTGCCCGACACAGGCTGGGTGGCTTGAAAGAAGGTGCCCGTAACCGGCTGGCCCACTCCACCGAAGCCCACAACCCACGGCGAGGTGCCCTGCGTTACCGCGTGCGTCGCTACAGTCCAGGGAGGTGTTCCTTGCTGAACAGTCCAGGTTCCACTCTGCGTGACAGGCTGCGCCACACCTCCAAACCCTGTTACCCACGGCGAGGTTCCCTGGTTAGAAGTTACGGTCCACGGCCCCACCTGACCGACGTTCCACGCTCCGCTCTGCGAGACCGGCGTTGCCGGGCTGCCCGGTCCCGGCGAGGTCTGTTGCACGAAGTTCGTGGAACCGATGCCCCCTCCGGTTGCGTTCCGAGCCACCGTTTGCAGCCGGAAAAACCCCTGTGGAGCCGCCCCGTTGGTATAGCGCAGCCGGTAGTATTGTCCCCTCGCCATCACCTGATAACTGGAGCCTACTCCCGCCAGGGGCAGAGGGTTCAGGTCCTCGCTGAAGTCCTGGTTGAACGCGTCGGTGGACCACTCCATTTTCACCGACGCCGGCGCCACATCCGACCTCGTGAGCACCAGATAGTTACCCGATGAGCCGAAGGTGCTCTGCCAGCCACCCAGGAAGACACCTGCGGCTCCCAGGGTGGCGCTCGTGCTGTTGTTCGGGTCGACGGCCGCCTGGGAGAGTGCCCCCTGGAGGGGGGCGCAGAGCAGAGCCAGGATGAAGAAGAGCAATCGAAGCTGTTTCATGGTCGTCTCCTTACAGGCAGAGGTTCTGGTTGATGTAATAGCCCCAGGCGCCGCCCGGCAGTGAGTGCTCCAGGAGCACTCGATAGAAAGGCCCAATGCCATAGCCGAACGCCTTGATGAGCTGTGTCCCGCCGGGATTGATAGCGCCTTGCTGAACGATCAACTGATAGATGTTGTTCGCCATCGGTGCCGCATCGATGAACGCGATCCCCGCTCCGACGTTGCCAAAGGCGTCCAGGAGCAGAAGCGTCATCCGCAAGAACCCGGCATCTCCAGGGTTGGAATAGACGCCCAGCGTCAGAATTATACCCCGTGCGCTCGGATTTACGAAGTCAAGCCCCGCCGGCCCGATCGTCCTCGTGGCGCTAGGCAGGACAACGCCGCCCCAGTTGCCCACAGGCTGGACGACGGCCGCTTCCTCCGACAGTGCCAGATCCGGAAGTGTGAAGGCCATTAGGGACCTCCGAAGAGCACGGACGCCTTGACGGGGTTCCGAGGCCCGGCAGCAACGATCGTGAATTCATACTGGCCGCACGGGATCGGGACCTCGATCGGCCTGCCACTCTGGCCAAAGTGTAGGTCCGGCACCAGGCCGGCCACGGCCCCGCCTCCGACGTAGATGTCCACCGCGCCCTGCCTGACGCTGACCAGGATAAAGCTCACGAGCCGATTGGGTTTCACGATCTGCTGTGTGCCCGGCGGCCCGTAGAGCCGGACCAGCTCCACCAGGTGGGTGTTGCTCGTATCGGTCGATCGCCCGATCATAGGTTCCTGCCCGGCGCCGATAACACGGTCCCCGTCGCCGAGAGCGAGTTGCCGTCTACCAGATCCACCCAGGTAGGTGCCAGGCTCGGCTCATCGAGATCATACCAGGAGACCAGCCCCGTGAGGATGCCGCCCGAGAGGCAGCCGAAGTTCTGCCCGGCTCCGGCGTTGTGCAGGGTGGTCCTCTCCCCGGCTGTCAGTGTGCGGTTCCAGATCCCGAAGCTGTCGATGCGGCCGTTCAGGTTGTAGCCGAACGGCCCCCCGCTACCCTGGCGCAACGCCCCGACGAGAAGCGGACTGGTTCCGGGCTGCACCTGAACGTTGCCGGTAGCAGCGTTGGTCGTCTCTGACGCATCATTCACCCGAATGGAGAGCGTAACCTGGTTCGTGAGCGTGTTGAGCACCTGCGCCCAGATGTGATACCAGGTGCCCGCTACGAGAACCGTCGGGTGCGTATCTATGAGGAAACTCGGCGGGACTACTGTGATCCAGCGCAACTGCCCCGCCGAGTTCAGGTCCAGAGTGACCGAGGTCTCGGCCTGGACGTCACTCGCCCCGATCGTGAAGAGCTTGAAGAACTGGCCGGCGCTCGGTAGGGCGTCCGGTCTGAACCAGAGATCAAACGTGAAGCCGGCGTTGAGGATGTTGCTCATCACCGTCCCGACGTCCAGGTTGCTATTAGACGGCGCGGCCAGACGCTCGGCGCCCGAGAACTTCGCAGCCGAGCTCGGCGCCGCACAGGGGCGGAACCGCTGGAGGGCGAGGCCCTGGGTGACCTGGGTGACCTGAACACGCTGAAACGGGCTGATAGGGATGAGAGGCATCAGAGCTTCTGTATCCTCGCAGAGCCGGTCGCCGCGGCGTTGGCGCCCTCCTGCCAGGAGAGCACGTAGTCGTCCCGCTCCGGCACCATGATCTGGATTGTGGATGGCACGACACCCGCCGACACACAGTAGTCGGGCACCCAGGCGGCCTTGCCGGCGTTGCCGCTGACATCGAACAGATAGCCGAAGATCACCCCCGTCGCCGCGACGAGAGTAATACTGTTCACCCTCTGCCCGGTCATATCCAGCCTCGCCGTTGCGTTGGCGGCGAGCTGAAGCGGCACCCGAAAGTTAGTGTTGCCATCCACGTATTTGGCCTTGATGGCGTGGATATCGTCCGTTGTCTGCTGCTCATTGCTCTCCGGCGGCCGCGGAACAGGGATACCCGCATCGCCCTCCGGTCCCGGCAGTGATCCGAACCCTGGCATCAGAACCTCCCTTTCCGCGGCAGCTCACTCTCTGAGGCATCCCGGATACGCCCCGCCACACCCATCTCCGGCCCGTGAGCGCTCGGCAGGAACGAGCCCTCATCGCGGGGGAGCTGTCTGACCGGCTGCGCCAGTGAGGCCGGCCGAGTGTCGGGGAAGCCGAACTGCTCCGAGGTCCGATCCCAGTGCACCTGCTCGGGCAGGTCGAACTCCCTCGCATCATAGCCCACGTCCCGGATGTAGCCCAGGAGGGCACGCTCCACAGGCAGGTGAGCATCCTCCGAGTGCACCTCGATCATTTGATGATGGCTCCCATCCGGTCCGATGGCGTGCGCCACAGGGCTGGTCTCGAACACATAATGCTTGTAGCCCTGGCCGCTCACCTGCGGCTGGAATGCCGTAGGCGGTCCCAGGGTGCCCAATAGATCATATGGATCGCCGATGAACTTCATCTCATCCTCCATCCCACAGCCCAAACGCGATCAAGCTCAATGCTACCGCGTAGTAGGCAACGAACTGCCAGTGGAACTCCGGCGACTGCTCCCAGTCGATGAACGATGGCGAGAGGCCCAGGATCACCAGGCCGATCATCAGGCCGACCTTGCCTCGGGTCGTCATCGCGCTCCTCGGGAGGCCGCATACGCATAAGGGTCCTGCGAGGCAACATATGCCTGCGGAGCCTGCTCGGCCGCTTTCGCCGCACCCCTCCCTGCTCCCGCTATGACATCCCCTACCGCCCTCGTGATGCGGCCTGGAATGCCACCCGACGTCTTCTCGCGGCAGAACCATCCCTGTTGGGGATTGTATCGAGCCGAGGCATTTCCAGGGCAGGAGATACCAGTCTTCTCGATCTGTTTCGTCTCCGCCTGGTAGACTGCGGACTGATAGCCAGCCTCCGCAGCCCCGACCTGGGTCTGCTGGCCGAATACGGCCATCTGCAAGTCATCGTATGCCTTGTTCAGAGCGTATTGCAGATCGAACTGCTTCTGCTGCTGGGACGCCTCGGTTTTCTGTTGCTCGAGCCCGAACTGTGCGGCCGCAAGCTGGATGTTTTTCAAGCTCTCGTTGTAGCTCGAAGCTTGCTGATCGCTCGGCGCCGCAACCGAAACGCCTCCCCCGCCTCCATAGCTACCATAGTCGGGAGGCGCTTCCTGTGCCGCACCCCCACCGCCGCCAGCGCCCGCCCGAGAGCGCACGTAGACGACGACAGCCACGCCCGCCGCAATGACGCCGACAACGATCCAGAGCGTCTGCCCCTTGATTTCTTGCCCGAAGATCCGCGGCATTCCATCACCCCTCCCCGTCAGCGACCATACATGGCCTTCCGCGTTCGACTGATTGCCTCGTCGAGTAGTGCCTGGCCGTCGATGACGCCGAAGTAGTAGTTCTGGTCCACACCCTGTTTGGCATACTCCACCAGGCCCTGCTCCCGGACCGGGCTCTCCAGGCCGCGAGAGTGGATGACTGCCGGATAGGGGCACCATTCGATCAGGTTGACGTAACTGTCAAATCGGTCCCCAAGTTGCTCACCGCGGAGCTGTGGCGCCATCTGTTCCGCGCTGTGCGTCTGGTTGCGCTCCAGGTTGAGATAGACGCTGTCCGGTCGCACAGGGATGCCGATCGGGGGCGCCAGTGACGCCAGGGACTGGGTGGCGCGATCCACCGGCTGCCGGTCCATCGTCACGCCCTGGTTCCATCCATCTCCGGCGTCGAACTCGGAGATGTCATAGTCCGTGATGGCGTTGTCCGGAGGCGCCGAGGCGTGGAGCGGGGAGGCGTCCCCAATCGTCATCACGCCCAGGCCGGCCCAGATGGTCTCTCCGCTCATCATCAGCTATACTCCGAGCTTCGCCAGTTCGGCCCTGGTTTCCCGCCACCCGTCTCCACGCCCCCGGCCAGTGCGCGGATGTTCATGGCCGAGCCTTTGCCGAAGGCCGCGATGACGGCGGATGCCTGGCTGCCCGGCGCCACCAGGTAGGCCACGACAAGCACGATGGCGATGACACTAATCCACAGCGTAAGCGCGTTCACGGTTCACCCTCCCCTCGCCACCACCTGGCGAGCTTGTGACACAATCAGCCCGACGGCTGACCCTTCTTCGCGTAGACACAGAGCGCCCACACGACCAAGATGACGATGATGATACCCACCCATCCGAGTTTCACTCTCCTACCTCCCGTAGAGCGTCACACGCAGGCGGTCGATGATGGCCGCCGCGTTCCTGCCCCTGGCGAACAGCGCAATGACCAGCACCAGGAGCGCAATCCACAGCCTCGCAGCCGGCGGCGAGATGAAGATGACCAGTGCCAGGACGACCAGGGCAGCCATCAGCCCCGTCACCGGCTGCGGGAGAGCGTTAGGGCTTTGTGCCATCGTGGACCTTGTGTGCCAGGAACATCGCCAGGAACACGAGGAACGAATGCCACAGGTCCGCTAGGAATGACGGGGGGGCCGCTACCAGCCCCGCTTCGAGTAGCCACATGGTTATTGCCTCCGGTTGGGCGACAGGCGCTCGGTGATCGTGTGCAGTCCCGAGGAGCTGGGTGTCACACCGGCGAGCGTAAATTCGACGTTGAGATTGGTGAGTTTGATCGTGTTGACCACGTCACGCAACGTTGGGAACTCCGGCAGCCCCAGAGCCTCGGCGAGCTCCCAGCAGTAGACGCCTTGGGGCGGGATGCTGGCCCGCAGGATGCTCTCGCGGAACAAGAACACGTCCGGTTGAACATTGTAGGGCATCTGCGTGCTGGCGTAAGTCATGCGCAAGTTCGTCACCTGCGTCGGGTCCAGAGGCTTGAGCGTTGCACCGTTATCGAGGTAGTGGATGAGCCTCGTCAGCATGTCCCCGGTGACGAACTTGTAGGTGTTCGTCCCGGCACCAGTATCGAATGCCTGCACCTCGCTCCGCACGATTTTGGAGTAGGAGAGGTCCGGCCGGTTCTTCGGGTTCCGGGGCGTGGCGAACGTCTCCACAACCGGGGTGAGCGTCTGGCTGGAGAGGGTCACTGTGCCCGTCGTCGCGGAGTAGAGGTCAGTCACGTCACCCCAGGTGATCTCCAGATACCATTTTACTGCGTCATCCTGCAGGAGTTGCAGTCCTGCCTGTCCCATGGTTCCCCAGGCGGTCGGCAGATAGAACCCCGCCTTGACCGTTTCGGTCGTCGATGCTCCGAGCGAGGATGCCGGATTGCTGAACCTGGAGAAGACAGAGTTGTTTCCGCTATCGGTCAGGGCGTAGGACAGCCAGCCAAGATTTTTCTGCGGGTCCCAGGTGGACCGCAGGCTCCTCATGTAGAGGTAGGCCTCGTAGCCTGTCGTCCGCCAGATGTCCACCCCCATGTTGTTGTAGATCCTGATTTGTCGGATCAAGTTGAACGGTGTCTGGGGATATGCCTTGACCGTGGTGCTTGACACGGCCGCGGTTGTCGTCAAGCTGGACAGGATGAACCACATTCCGGACAGATAGCCGCTGGTCGGGAGCTGCTGCGTAGTCGTCACGCCCGCCAGGCCCGCGGTCGCCGGGACCATCGGGGCGAGCGTGATGAGCTGCTGGCGGGTATCCGCCATGAAGTTGCCGGGCTGTCGCTGCTGCTGCTGCTGGCCCTGCGGAGCCGTTCTCGCTTGCACTGTTTTTTCTCCTTCACAGGGCCGCCACGGCCGGAGTGATGCCCCGGACATGGAAACGGCCGAAAAGTGCCTTCTCAAGCAGTATGAAGGCCGAGGCCATCACGCCCACTTGGACAAAGCTCATCCAGTTGATGCCGAAAGTCTCCCGCTCCAGGACCGGCGAGCTGCGGTGGACGATAAACATAGCCACGATCAGGCCGATCAGGATGAGCAGGAAGGTCACCGGACTGCCTCCTGTGGCAGGGTGCGCCTCTGTATTCAGCTCATCGTAATCCTGGCCGTAGCTCTCAAATACCTCCGGGCTGACCTCATCCGAAAAGGGCATCGTCAACGATTGGGCGTTGGCTACCCCTCGGGATGATGGATCGGTCCCGTAAGAGGTCTGCCTGTTGAGCACCATCTACTTTCCTCCTAGGTTCAACCGGGCGGGGATGGAGAACTCCCTCCCCACTCGCCAGAACCAGAATGCGTATCGGGGAAGGGGGGTCATCACCTCCTCACCCATCCACTCTGCCATCCGCTTCCTGTCCTTGATGTAGCGGAGACTGAACATTGCCAGCACCTCCGCCTCGGTCAGAATACGCAGGTCGATCCCAGAGGGTCGCTGCGTAGCGAAGATCATCCCCACCCCGAGCTCCCGCCCTTGCGTGACGCAGGCCCGGAGCCCGTTAGGGGCATAGGAGCGGTTCATCACCGCGAACGTCTCGTCGGTGTAGACCATCACGTTATGGCGCCGATAGGCCCACCAGTAGACTTCGTCATAGTCCCAGACGCTCTGGTGCTTCTCATCAGGCCGGAACTGGATACGGCAGTCCGTCCGACGCATCCGACGCAGGTCCGAGGGCCGGCGGATCAGATGATACCCCTCCTTGCCCTGCTTCCCGCCATACATGCACTTCGGATCTATCACCAGGATCGTCTCGTATCGAGACGCATCCAGCAGGTGGTCCGCCAGGGTAGTCTTCCCGCAGCCTGTCGTGCCCACGATCAGCATTCGCTCGGTCCGAGCCGGCATGAGCTTCCGTAGTGAGAGCCCCGTATCGTCGGCCGCTTTCGTTGGCATCGATTTCATCCAGGCTGGCTATGAGCACTCTGGCTACCTCCAGGCCCTCTCTGATCCGTTCGTCAGCAAGGGACGCCAGGGATCGCCGGAGGCATTCCGAGATGACGTTCATCCTCGCTGCCTCCATCGGATGGAGTTCGGCCGTTACCTGCGGGAGCAGGCCGTCCATCAACGACAGTAAGGCCGCCTTGAGTGGCGAGAGGGCGACCTGCGCCTTCGGGCGCCTCCCCAACAGGACGTCTATGGCTTTCACGTATTCGCATCTCCAGGATGATGTCGGGGAGTAGGACCGTCGCCAGCCCCACTCCGAGCAGGATAGGACACAGGTTCGCCTCGACGGCCTTGAGCTGCCGCACGGGGAGCTGATCTATCCAGGAATTAAGCGGCTCCGTGATCGGCTTCACCTCCTCGGCGTCCTTCAGCCAGTGGGCGTGCTTCGTCAGCACGGCCGTGAGGTTGAAGACGCCCACGGTCACGGCGTCCACAGCGGACGAGAGGGAGGCACTCTTGGCCCTCCTGCCCTTGGCGGCCGGCTTTTCGACGGGTATCTCTACCGGACGAGGAGCAGCCTCTCCAGCCAGTTTGGATTTCGGGCCTCGTTTTCCTCCTCGCTGGTTCCCTCCTCCGGCTCCGCCTCCACCTCCACCTCCGCTATCGTCACCTCCGGCTCCGGCTCCGGCTCCATCACCGCCACTGCCAGGGCTGCCGAGATCGATAATTTCAAGCCCTCCAGCTCCGTATCCTGCGCCTGTATCCGTGCTTTGCACTCTGCTACCTCTGCCTCCAGGCGCCCCACCGTCTGCGCCAGGTCGATGACGGGTGCCACAGGTGTGGACGAGCTATCACCGTGCGGTTGCTCCGCCGTCGCGGAGACCTCCTCCAGCTCATCCACTCTTTGATCCGTCTCCAGGACCGCATCCTGGAGCGTCGAAATTTCTGATTGTAAAAGGTCCGTGTCCATACTATTCACTTCTACACTGTTTGGAATTTCTCCTTCTTTCTGGCACGGGTTTTGCAGATAATTTTTCAGGGTATAACAGGAGTTTTCCAACGGGACGGAGAAGTAGACCTAATGGACCGTCCCCACCCCGCCGATAACTCGTGTGGAGGAAACACTGATGACCGCGATTGAACTGCTTCGCAACACGAAGGACCTGATGAATGAGAGGATGGCGCCGTTAGATCTTACCATGGTAGGACTGTCCGATCTAACTCTGACCTGCGGACGAGCCGCCCTTCGCGCCCTTTTGGCCTACGCCGATCCCTACGACACGGACACCCCCGACGACTGCCTGTTCGGCCGCATCCGGTCTTTCTGCCGGATGGCGAGCCACGACACACAAATCGACGCTGTGGATTACGCCATCGAGCTCCTGGGAGGTCAGAAATGCTGATCAAGAGTATCACGGGCGCCATTCTGTTCACACTCGACACCATGGATACGTTGGTCGGTGCGGACCTCCGGGGTGCGGACCTCCAGTGGGCGGACCTCCGGGGTGCGGACCTCAAGGGTGCGGACCTCCGGGGTGCGAACCTCCAGTGGGCGATCCTCCGGGGTGCGGACCTCCAGGGTGCGGACCTCCAGGGTGCGAACCTCAAGGATGCGATCCTCCGGGATGCGGACCTCAAGGGTGCGGACCTCCAGGGTGCGAACCTCCAGTGGGCGATCCTCCAGGATGCGGACCTCCAGGAGGCGAACCTCAAGGATGCGAACCTCCAGGGTGCGAACCTCCAGGAGGCGGACCTCCAGTGGGCGATCCTCCGGGGTGCGAACCTCAAGGATGCGGACCTCCGGGGTGTGGACCTCAAGGATGCGAACCTCCAGGATGCGAACCTCCAGGGTGCGAACCTCAAGGATGCGGACCTCCAGGGTGCGATCCTCCGGGATGCGGACCTCAAGGGTGCGGACCTCCAGGGTGCGAACCTCCAGTGGGCGATCCTCCAGGAGGCGGACCTCAAGGGTGCGGACCTCAAGGGTGCGATCCGATGAACTACTGGCTGCCTCTGGGCGTTGAGCACGACGGGAACGCTGTCTACGTGAACACCAAAACCGGGGAGCTGGCCAGCGAGCGGGAGGCCAGGTTCCTCGTCGCCCTTGAGCGAAACGTGGCCCGCCGGATCGCCCGCCAGATTGCTTCGGGACGAGAACAGGGGCACTACCTGTGCCGCACATCCCGGAAGAGGTAACGATGTCACGCATCCCAGCAGGCATCCGATCCGAACAGTTCCGCCCACTCCCCCGGAAGCCAGGCCAGAGGAAATATGTCGGGCCTGGCGGGGAGATCGTTTCGGAGTGGCAGGTCCGCAAGCTGCGTGCGCAGGAGGCGGGGTTTACAGGCCCTCGGCAGGTCACTAAACTGTATGCGAGCCAGGAATACCCCAAACTGCTGGAGAGCATTGCGGCTAATGAGGGCCGGACACTCGAAGACGTGTCTCGAGACAGCGAGATCACGAACGACTTTCGACAGGCGTTCCTGCGCCCAAACGGCACCATTCGGAGCTGGATGGAGGCGCAGCAAGAGGGGAGCGTCTGCTCCTATGGTCGGCTGATACTGCAAGTCGGGGCTATCACGGCCGCCGCGTTCTACGAATACTATAAGGAGTGCTATGCGCCACGAGGATACGCCCCAAATCCCAACGCAACCGAAACGCGATCGGCATAACTCACGACTGTATGTCGACCGGAGGGAGCGTGCCGTTTCTTCATATCTGGCCGCCCTGGAGGCCCGAGGCATGCCGATCACGGAGGCCGATGAGCGTTATTGCCGGGTGATGCTCACCGGAACGCCCGAGGAACGCCTGGAGCTCCGGGCGGAGCTGGTAGCCGAGAGGGCTGACGGGACGTGGAAGGCCAGGTGGGGTGACCGGGGGGGGTGACCGACCTGTGAGCCCCGGGCGGGGCACTTGGACAATCAGCGTGACGAGGTGCAGGATGAGGAGGATAGAGGATTATGTCAAATCACAACAAGTTTAGACGGAAACCGTGGGGCGCGAGACGTGTCGCCAGGATCTGGTCCGACGCCTACGAGCAAACACGGGATTTCCCGGACCGCCACGGATGGCGGGATGAGGCAGCCGAGGTCGATCAACGAGACTTCGCCCAGGACGAGGAGGATAGATGACGAGCAAGGATAAACAGGAGAGGGCCGCCGCATATCAGAAGGCCTACCGCGAGAGGCACCCGGAGAAGTTCGCCGCATATCGGAAGGCCTACCGCGAGACGCACCCGGAGAAGTTCGCCGCATATCAGAAGGCCTACCGCGAGACGCACCCGGAGAAGTTCGCCGCATATCAGAAGGCCTACCGCGAGACGCACCCGGAGAAGTTCGCCGCATATTGGAAGGCCTACCGCGAGAGGCACCCGGAGAAGTTCGCCGCATATCAGAAGGCCTACCGCGAGACGCATAGGGAGAGGATCGCCGCATATCAGAAGGCCTACCGCGAGACGCATAGGGAGGAGATCCGATTGTCGAAACGGCTGTGGGAGCAGAGACGGGCAGGCGGGGACAGGGATCAATGGTCGCTGTTGCCGGATGAGATGGACCAGGCAGGACAGCTCACTCGCTGGAGGTATATCCTATCCCGGCGGCCTTGGTTCGTCGTGTGCCGGGACGTGGAGGAAGCTATAGGGCGCCTCATGTGCGGTATGGGAGGCGTTCTGGTGGGGAGAGGCGTCGACCAGGCGGTTTCCCGCTGGGCAAAGGACCGGCTTCCGACAGACCAACTCGTTCGGCTGGCAGAGAGGGGGGAGGCTATCGTCCGGCAGGGGGCGGTCTTTTACCTGGCAGAGCACGTTCCGGGCAACTTCCTCCGCATCACCCGAGAGGCGCCTGGCGAGCGCCGGACCCGTGTCACCTGGTGGGAGGTCGGATGGATGGGCGAAGATCCCCAGACGCTTGACCGAGCGATTGCCTGGATGGGCACTCGCCTGCGGTCCTGGCACGGCCCGTCTGCCCTCTCGGCTACCTGGATGAGGGAGCGGGGTGTGAAAGAGCACCTGGCGCCGGTCCCGCAGGAGGTAGAGAGTGCTGCTGGGAGGGCTTATTTCGGAGGGGACATCCGGTCTTTCCGGTTGGGTGTCTTCGATGAGCCAGTGCAGAAGTATGACATGAACTCGGCATATGCCTGGTCGCTGACATACCTGCCCTCCTTCCGGGGACGCTGGGAATGGATCGACGGCGACCGCTGTCCCTCCTGGTGGTCAGTTTGCCGGGTGTCCTGGGACGTGGGCATTGGAACGGAGAACCCGCTCTATCCGGTAACACCGTTCCCCTGGCGGGGTGATGACGCTCTGGTCTGCTATCCTCCGGCCGGGACCGGCTGGTATTGGTCGCCTCTGGTCCGGCAAGCACAAACGCTGTGGGGGAAGGAGCGCATTCAGGTTCACGAGAGATGGGCCTTCATGCCGGATGATCCCAATGTCCGCCCGTTCGCCTGGCTGAAGGACCTCTACCGCTACCGCCGGCAGGCCGGAGAACACCTGTCTAGCGTGCTGAAAACCGCCATGAGCTCGGTCTACGGCAAATTGGTGCAGGGGCCGGGCAAATGGCCGAACCCGTATCAGCACCTGGCCGCCGCAGGGCTCTGCACGGCGATGGTCCGGGCGAGGGTGCTGTGGCTGGCGGCTAGGCACCCTCGGAATGTGATCTCGGCTCTGACGGATTGCTTGTGGATGACTGGTAATGAGGATGTCGGGCTGGAACGAGATTGTCTGGGATCCTGGCGCCACACCGCGCTCGACGGGTTCGCCGCCTTCAGCCCGAACTGCTACCGCGAGAGAAGAGGAGAGGACTGGGTATCGCACGCTGCCGGGGCGGAACCGAACAGTGCGTGCTTCAGCGCTTACCCGGCGCTAGGACGACGCAAGGTGCTATGGACGCCGGCCCTCTGCCACGCCCAGGGCCGTTGGGCGAACCTCGGCGAGGTGATCGAAGAGCCAGTGGAGCTGCCGATGCGGCCGGGAGGGGGGTTCTCCTACCCGGATGATGACGGGCCGAACCCGTTCTGGCACAGCTACCATCCTGGGCGGTCCGAGGAGTATGCTTCGGTCTGCTCGCACCCGTATCGGAAGCTCGACAAGTAGTATCGCGTCGCGATACTAGCCATATGGCTAGTATCGCGACGCGATACTGTCCTAAAGGACAGGACCCTTTTGATGTGAAACACATCATAATTGAGGCACAGGTCCCCCCGAGGAGTGGAACGGGGGGACCTGGAAGGATGGAAGGTCTCCTGTGGCAAAATCTCGTGAAAATGACGGCGACCGAGCCTACAGGCTCGGCGTTCAGGCTGCCTTGCAGGGCACTCGGAAGTGTCCGTTCCCCAAAACCAACCGCTTCTACAAAGTCTGGTGGAAGGGCTGGTTTGATACCCAGGGTTCCGGCAAGACGGAGAAGAGTGACGAAATCGAATGGTGTGAGAAGCACGCAGGATACGTGCCGCACCGATTGAGAGGAGAACCGCTAGGATGAAGCCGCACCCGAGTTTGTTGGATGGCGTGCGAAGGGCGAACTGGCAGCGTGTCAGGCAGCAGAAGGCCGACGAGGCAGCCAGGAAGCGCAGGATCGAGGCGCAGAACCTTGAGATGATACTGGAGGGCCTTCAGCCTCTCGTCCTGTGCGAGGAGTGCCACGGCAGGGGCTGTGGCGCCTGCCGAAACCAAGGCGTCGTGGAGAGGCCCACAGAGCTGGTAGAGTGCCCTCGGTGCTACGGGGTGGGCCGGGTGGCGACGGTGTATTACGAGGTTCGACGGTGTGTCGGGTGCCGAGGCACTGGAAAGGTATGCCGATGAGGATTAGCCAGGCGATGGAGCAACTGGAGAGGGAGATGGGAACACTCCTGCGGACGGTCCCCCGAGAGAAGGTGCGCACCCTGACCGGCGTGGGTCGGCAGAAGGGTTACTGGCTTACCTGGGTGCCGGACTTCTGCGGGTGCATCCTGTGGAAGGTCGCCCGAGAGGATGCCTTGTCGTTGAGCCGGGGACACACGGATGGCGTGATGGAGGCCGAGCCAGTAGTCCTGCGCTGGAGCTCGGAGATCATGCCCCTGCTGGCCGCTCTCACTGTGGAACAGGAGATAGTCTGGACGCATGGCAGAGCGGATCCCGATCCCGAGTTCCTGGACGTGTGCTGGCAGGCCATTGCAAACGCTGGGTGCATCGACGTGGCCATAGGGGAGACGATCCAGTGAAACGATCCAAGACGGCCCCCTTGCTGGCTGACGAGGGCTGCTGCAAGGAGTGCAGGACAACAGACGGCCCTTTCGTGGAGGTAACCGGCAAGAGCGGAGGAGGAGGGACTACACCAAGAGGTGTGAGCAGAGGATACTGGCGAGGTTTCTTCCTGTGCCACCCTTGCTTCTACAAACTCGTAGGACGCTAACTCCATCGTCAACTGCCATCACCTCTCGGTAAGTGTAATTCTACCGAGAGGTGTTTTTTTTTCGTCTGTCTGTCTGTCTGTCTGTCTGTTTTTCTCTGTCTATCTCGCTCGCTATACGGGACCGGGT
>Ga0209515_10006673_pt1 | contig 14248 bp, 19 predicted proteins | sample Subgroupgradi54m_FD_187454 | JGI IMG/M metagenome (GOLD analysis project Ga0209515, IMG submission 187454) | Subsurface groundwater microbial communities from S. Glens Falls, New York, USA - GMW60B uncontaminated upgradient, 5.4 m (SPAdes)... ...
AATTAATTCTGTTTCGATAGTTTCTTTGTCACTTTTAGGGTCTTCTGACCCTTCTCTAATAATATTAGAATCCTCAAAGTCCCTTAATACATGAATTATGGCATCCACTTCTCTAATATGTGATAAAAACTTATTCCCCAATCCTGCTCCTGTTGCAGCACCTTTAACTAAACCGGCAATATCTACAAACTCCACAATAGCCGGCACAATAGGGGAAAGTGATTCCATTTTTTCCTCATCTTTTGTCAATTCCGCCAACTCCTGAAGTCTTTGATCAGGTACAGCCACTACCCCAATATTTGGTTCAACTGTTGCAAATGGATAATTTGCGCTCAAAGCCACCCGCTTTTTTAAAAGCGCATTAAATAGCGTACTTTTGCCTACATTTGGTAATCCAACAATCCCTGCTTTGACCATATTTTGAGATTATAACAGAAGTTTAGCTGGCACTGGTTAACTATGTGGGAACTTTTTACAGGAAGAATTCTATGTTTCCTTGTCTATATGCTTCCTGAATAAACGCAAGTTCTTTTATACTTATTAAAGATTTTCTCTCCGCAAGATGTCTCGCGAAATCTTTATAAACACCTCTATATTCTGAATTTAGCGAAGAATTCAAGCTCTTCATTCGTACTTCTCCGTTTTTGCTGAAAATATTCTTCACAATATCAACTGCATATGTGTCTCCATCTGCTGTAAATGTAACTTGTCGCACTTCAGGTCCTTTATTCATCCAGTCCATAGAAAGAGTACCAAAACCTTTGCTGCCAAACGAAAATCCAACATGTGCTTGTGTCTCAACTTTAAAACCCTCAGCTTTTTTGAATTTTGCATCTTTTACTGATAAAGAAACCCAATCAGGAAGAACATACGTTACAACTGAAAGTGCATTAATACCGCTATCGATAAGTACTCCACCTCCTGCAATTTCAGGATTAAAAATCCATCCAGAAGTATCATGATAATTTGGAGCATATTCGCTATATTGCATATCAATCCCTTCAATATTTTTATCTACGAGTTCCCTCTTTGCTGCTTCAACGCAAAGATTAGACCGTGCATGAAATGACATAAAAAGCACTCTTTCCTGCTGATTTGCACAAACAGTCATTTCTTCACATTGAGCTACAGTTAAAGCAGGAGGCTTTTCAACCAATACATGTTTTCCCACGCGAAGAGCATCCATGACTAGCTGATGATGAGTATTTGGCGGAGTATTGATGCTTACTGCTTGGATGTTTGGATTCTTAAGTAATTCCCTATAGTCATCATAAAATTCTACTGAATCATCAACTGATTGAGTACTAAGATCTGCGATAGCTTTGAGCTGAAAGTCTGTTTGTCCAGATTTTGTTAATGCGTCATGATGAATCTTACCTATATTACCAAAACCTATTAAACCTAAGGCGTAGGGGGATTTCATAAATTCGACTCCAATATACTCAAGATTTTTCCATCAACAGCTTCGTTAAATTTGCGGGCAAATAAACCTTGACTTGCCAACAAGAATTTGGCGTCTTTGAATGTGAAGTTTCTTGGACGTAACTTTATTGTTCCTATTGGCACCCAGTCAATGATCCTTTTATCGTCGTTTATGATAGTTCCCTTGTAGCTAGTATTCATTATTACCGTCTGAAAGAATCCTTCATCAGGAATGAAGGTGTGCCGATAGAATCTCTTGAACCTTTCGACCTCAGGGTTGTAACTAACAAATTCACAGAACTTCCTACTCAAGATCATCCACTGATTTCCGATATAAGGAGTCACACCTGCAAGATACGGTCGCTTGATAGGAATGCGTAGTATCCTGTTACCAAACTCTATAACATAGTTCTGTATTCGAGATAGTGTATCAGAACGAAACTTGCTCTGGTTAGCCACCTTGATGAAATTTTTTCCTATATTGCGATTAAGAAAATCTTGGATGTACGCCTGCGACTTTAGGGGGAAATCCTGTGCGCTAAGGTTTATGAAAAATTCCCATTTCAAGCCCATCTTCAATAATTCCTTAATGCCTCGCAACTCAGCATCTATCAGGCTGTATCCCCCCCAAAGAGTGTTTTCACTCTTCAATAAAGATGCGTTAGGAAAACCTGACAAGAAATCTTGTATCTCCGTCTGTAATCCAATGCCTGATCTCTTATCCACATGAACCAGGTAATAGTTGGCGGAATGGTAAATTGCCCTAAAGAGCCTTTTGAACTGGTTAGGATACCGATGTACCAAGATGAGATATGCGATCATAAAAGTATTAGAAAACAATTGAGTAGTTAAACTCTAAGGGTTAAACTGTCCTAAGATAAATGAAGTGTAATTTCTTGCAGTCGAAATAACATAATCATTAGGTTTTCTAAATGTTGATTATATACTGTTTACCTTAAATTAGATATAAGCAGAGCTTGCGTCCTTCGGACTAAAGCTGGGCGACTTTGAATGAACTATCCTTCCCAGTTCATCCCTTTGTGTTATAAATCTTTCCTTCCTGGGATCAGGAACAGTTAATCCAAACCTAAATTCTAAGTATGGGAAGGTGAAGTTAATGTTCCACATTTTACAGATGACACAGTAGAAATTATAGCAGGTGAGAACTTAAAGTGTAGTTATTGGTCTTGATTGGAGAATCCAGATTTTATTTTGACTATCAATTGCCCACTCAATATCTTGAGGGAATCCAAATATTCCTTCTATTTTTAATGTTAGCTTTGCTAAATCTTTAATTTGTTTTTCATCCAATATAGGTTTATCTTGTAGAATCTTATCCTTGATATTTAAATTGTTTCTATCCACTAAGAATCTATTCGGAGTAACCTTACCTCCAACGACATTTTCGCCTAGTCCCAAACTTGCTTCAATAACAATTTCTTCCTTATTTTTAGTAACGGGGTTTATAGTGAATACAACCCCAGATGAATCACTATTAACCATTTTCTGAACTATTACAGCAAGTGATAATTCCCCCTTAATGTTTTTATTCTTTACATATTCTTTTACTCTTTTGGTTTTAATTGAATCCCAACATTTTTGTATATTCTTTATTAAATCTTTTTTCGTTACATTTAGATAACTCTCTAACTGCCCAGCCCAAGCAGCATTTATTGAATCCTCATTCAATGCGGAAGATCTGACAGCAACTCTATCTGAATTTAAACTATCAAATTTGTTAAGTATTGCCTTTTTAAAACCTTCTGGTAATTCATTTCCTGCATATTTCTGAAATTTTTCAGAATCTATAACAAAGAACTCAGGAATTGGTAAATCCTCATCAAACATTTTCTTTAGAGCTGATGCTTTACCTCCGAGATTAGGATCAAAATACATAGATTTTTGCTGGTGCTGTTTTAATTCAAGACCCGATTTTTTAAACTCGTACTCTTCTTCACTTTTACCCAGAACCCAACTCTCTTCAGTACCATTAATAGTAATAAGCGTTCCATCCTTCAAACCCTTTGCCTCACTTTCTATTAAAGCTGGAATACCAAATTCTCTTGCGACAATTGAGCCGTGAGAAGTTTGTCCCCCCTTCAAAAAAATCATTCCTTTACATTTTGGGTATTGAATTGAAAACTCAGGACTGGCATTAGGGAAAATACAAATACAGCCTTCTGAAATTAGTTGATCGCTACTACTTATGTGTTTTACTCTCCCCCAAACAACCCCAGCAGATACACCTTGCCCCCTGTAACTTGATTGCACATTTAATTTGTTTGTTTCTTTACGTTGAACTGATTTCCTCGAAGTACTTGATAAATTTATCTCTGGTTTAATCTTCTTCCTGAGTATATCTATCCCTAAAAGAGCCTTTCTTTTTGCTTCTGATCTTAGAGTTTGAAGAGCAATTAGTGCATCAATATATGATTTTAAATTTTTATTTAAACCTTGATAAAAGTTTTCATCAGTAGGCTGGATATTAAAATTACCACTTATTGTATTAATCCTAGTCCTTATAATATCTTTAATTTCATACCATCTCGGACAACTAAGCTCATAATCTCTATCTGCCCTTTTACCAAATTTCTCAATGTAATCATCAAAGGATAATTTTTTATCTTTTACTCTTTTTTGCTCGGATATTGATAGGAAAAACCAATCATTAGCAACTTGTTTTCCACTAACATATGAGTGTACTGAAGAAAAATCCACACTTGAATCCTGATTAATTAACTGATTAAAAAATTCGCTTAAAAGCCCCAAAGTAATGAGTTGAGGCCAAATATCGTCCCTTAAAATTTGATCAATATTTGTATTATCTTTTTCAGTCACCTCAGGTATATTTTCTACCAATTCTTTTGCAAACTTTACGACTTTTTTGGGACTCGAAATCCAAACAGATTGTTTAATTAAAATAGAAATGGTATTTATCCAATTTAAAGGATTAAGTAATTTAAATGGATCTATAATAAGTCTCGGAACATTATTTAAGCTATCCTGCTTTGCATACCTGAAAATTGTATTTAAATACAGCGTTTTCTCTTCATTTTCCAAATTTACTACCAGCTCATCATCAATCAATTCTAAAATAGGTAGGTTAAGGCTTTGGTATGGAAGCCCTAAAATCTTCATAGCCTTCCCAAGACTTGAGTTTCCCTTAAACCATTCTGCTAAAAAAGAGTAAGTTATCTCTGAGGGGTTTGAAACAATTTCTGCAAACCCGCCCGAATAGTAATTTCCATCTTTATTTGTCATAATTAATTAATGAAAAGGTTATCACTTATTTTACTTCTTTTTCTAATAATATTTATTTATCCACCCAGAGCTGAAGCCATTATCTTTTTACCAGCAATTATTTTGATCCCGATTGCAAAGATTATAGCTTTTGTAATTGGAGGATTCTCTATTCCTTCACTTGGCATTGGGGCTTTAATCACAAAATTGTTTGGAAAATCTCTTAAAAAAACACTCTTAATTATTTTTCTACTTTTAATTATTGCTGGCATACTTTTAGGGCTTTTTTTGAAGTTACACAATCCCGATAGACCATGGATTTAATTATGAATATATTCAACTAACCCTATTCCATTAAGAACTTGGCCACCTTCTCCCCTCTGGACAGTTCCTGTAACATGACCCATATACCATTTAAATGAATTATCTGGAGCTTTGTTAATAGAATCCAAAAGATTTAAATTTAGGGTACTGCCAATTGGAGATGCTAAACCAATAGTGTATTTATTAGGCGGGGTTTGCGAATCTCTAGCTATTGTTAGTTGAAAGGTTTTAGTGACAGTACTATCTTTATCCTCAATAACACCTAATTTATGTGTTTGGTAAATCAGAGTGGGGTTTGAAACCTCTGTTGCATCAACATGATACATATTTCCATCACTATCCCAAAAAACTAGCCAATCTGTAGTTAACCCAAAAGGTTGATTGTAAAACTGAATGTCTGAAGAATTTAATGAATAGATCCTGGTATATAAAACGTATGCTGGATATTTAGTACCATTTATAGTTAAGAATCCATCTCCTTTCGAAAGAAATTTGGTATATCCAGGTAGACTTCTAATACTAATCTCATTTTGTAAATTTCCGCTAGAAAATAATATTGTAGAATTATTCACATTAATCTCCCCATTATCCGTTTCCTTTAAAACTCTTGATGAGTCAATATTTGTTGACCAACTCCTTACTAAAGAATTGCTTACTATCGTAGAGTCTTGAGTAGATTTAGTATCAAGTTTCCTATCCCAGGATTTACCATCAAAATAACTTACTCTGGAATTTTGAGAATAATTTGAATCTTGTTGCTGCCTTGTGACTGTTGCCACTATTGAATAATTAGGTTTATCCTTGGTAATTGCGATAATAGTGTCATCAAAGTATTGCTTGCCTGGTAAAAATTTAGTTGTTTCCTGAATTGCACTAGGTTCGTTTTGAATTATTGGTTTTTGAGGGTTTAACTGAGTATTTGTAGCAGGAGTGGGTTGAGGAATTTCTTGCTTAATATTTTGAGTTACATCATTTCCTTTTTTGAGTAAATCTTTTAAAAAATACCCTCCGCCAAAAGCTGTGATGAACCCTAAAATTACTAGCAAAAGAAGAATAAATTTAAAAAAAGCATTACGTTTGCTTAGAGAATTAGTCGATGTAGGAATTTGGTTGTCCACCTTTTAAGTATATCTTCAATGAAGAATTATTGTAAAGTTTAATCTTGATGAAAGAGATCAGAGGTTTATCTGCGGCGGTTTAGAATGAATAATTCTCCCCAACTCATCCCTTTCAAAAATTATCCCACTTTTTCTTAATTTTGGGAGTCTAAATTTAAGCTCAAATGGGAGTACATTAGCCTCAAAATGTTTGGTTCTGTTCCCGCTATCCCACATTTGACAGATGACATGGTGAAATTATATCAAGAAATTGTCTGGACAGTTAAACCACCTGCAGAGTTTTATTGTGCAAAGCATACTCAATAGACTTCTTCCGAAATAATATTTTAAAGTTGGTAGGGTTTTCTGGGGGTAATTTTTATGTTTTCTGATAACGGGAGGCAACTCTGAGGTTGTGGAGTCCGCAGGCAATGGTCATTAAAATATCATCTGTCCCTTCTTTTATGTTTCTGTAGATATCCTGAACACTTCTGTTTCTTTTTATGCCTGCTATGGCATGTTCAACTTTAATCCTCCGTTTGGCAAAATAGGCATTCTGTTGCTTTTGTAACTCCGTGAGTTCTTTTCCTTTTGGCTTCTTCCATGGAAGCACAACTTGTACATTTGTAATTTCCAATCCTTCAAATCCTAAATCAACTCCTAAATTGACTGGTATATCTGTTTTCAATGTTTCATCATCCAGCGCTTTCTTATCATGCATTGTTCCATCTTGCGTCGTGCCTAAAAACAACACTTCCGTTGTCTCTGGATTTGTGAGAATAATATTTTTTCTGGTATGGCGTTTCTTCTTGCCTGAATATTGTTTTTTCTGTTTTTCATTATCTTTTGGTCTTCTGGTTGGTCGTTCAACTCCATCACCAAGTATTCCCAATTCTTTTAGCTCTGGAAAATCACGAAGAAGTTCTTCAAGATTTCTTCCTCTGTGTTTTCTGGCTGGTTTCTTATGTGCAAATCCCAATGCTTCATCAAGAAGCGGAAGGAGTCTATGTACCCAGATACACGTATTGCCTTCCTCAATACCAAACATTATTCCTTGCAAAAAGAGGAGTGGATACATACGAACATAGACGAGTATGAAAAGCAATTTATCCTACAAAGACAAGAGGACAGGATGCCTACCACCGCCTATTTTTCTCTTTCTCTTTGGATTTTTACCAAGATCTGATACATACATATTCCAGCTACTTTGAAATTTATCCATCAGTTGTTCAAATTCAGCAATGCTGAGGCCTGTTAACCGATGCAGATGCAATGGACGCTTCACAAGTTTTTGATATGACAACATAAGGCAGTTTATCTACTGTAGCAGAAAAAGGAAGTTATTTCAAAAGAAGTCTAATAGCTATACTACCGTATTTTATAAGACTCAAAAATAAACTTACTAAAAACAATACCCCTATGATAATTAGATTATTCATATGACATACAAGCAAATTCTACGACTTTTGGGGAATTTAATCTAGCTATAATTATGGTGGGATCGATTTTTTGAATTATTAGTAAACTTTGGGTTGAATAAGTTAAAATTTAATTTTTTTCAGTTCGGTTTCTGTATAGAAGTTGATCTTCTTATTTTTAAAATTGATTACTGCAACATAAGGAGAAAACAATTCTAACCCAGCAATTGCCTCAGTAACGTTTGAGTTTTCTATCATACCAGCTTCTATCTCTTTTTTTACTCCATCAATAATAACTTTGACACGAAAGTAGTAAACAGTCCCTTTGTTTCCATCTGCAAATTCGACTTCGCCAACAGTAGATAATTTCGCACCAATGTCAATCAAATCCCAAATAGATAGAGATAAACTTCCATTATGACCAGTATCCATTAAGGCTTTTATCTCCTTTTCTTTCCGCCCAGAGGAGATTTTTAAAACAACCTTAGGATTACCATCAGAAGCATCAAAATATGCGTGCATTGTTATTACTTGAGAGATAGTAAGGGGAATGACGAGCAACTTTCTCTATTGCACCTATTCTCCTGACATATAAAATGGTACGCGGGTATCTTACACGAGCAGCTGCAACTGATTCTTCTCTAGTATCACCTACGAAAGAGTCTCCGGAATTAACTTCAATTGCAACATATTTACCATTATTTGCTGGCTCAAATTCGTTCTTTTTGTTTTCATAAATTTCATGCCCCTTTTTTATTACTTCTTGTGTATTTTGTGGAATATTAACATCTGGCATAGTATCACCTCCTTGGATTATAGCATAAAACTTTCATAACAAAGCAGGAACTTTTTCCAGTTAGAAAATAGTAAGAAAAAGTCTCAAATGAATTAATTAACAAGGATCTAAAGCTTACTTAAATAATCGGTACTTTTGAATGAGTTATTCTCCCCAACTCATCTCTTTCAAAAATTATCCTACTTTTTCTTAATTTTGGGAGTCTAAATTTGAGCTCAAAAGGGATAAGCAAAGCTTGCTTCTGCGAAGTAAAAATAGCCTTGGATTGTTTGATTGTGTTCTGACTATTCCCACGGAAAGACTCATTGGGAAATTATAACAAAATATTACATATAAGTTTTAGACTATAATGGATTAGTGCATATTACTAATATTGGTGGCTATATCTTGCTGGCACTTTTGGCAATTCTTGCTCCAAGTCCCCTTCCCATTCCCCTTGATGGTATAATCATTGGCTTAATTGCTGCTGGTTTTAATCCAACTTTAGTTTTGGTGCTTGCTGGTGTAGGCGATGTAGTTGGCACTATCTTTATTTATTTGATTGGCCGAAAAGGGCGGACCTTATTTTCTGAATATCGCAAAAGAAGAAATCAGCCAGATTATATTATGGCAGAGCATCTGTTAGTAGATCATGAACGATATGCTCTGCTACTTGCAGGGGTACCTTTTTTGGGTGATGCACTGATTTTTTTAGCTGGTTTTTTTAGAATGAAGGCAAAGACATTCTTCTTTTGGTTTTTCATAGGTAAACTACTATGGTACAGCTTAATTTTAGTACCAATTGTATTCGCGATTATATATTTAAAACACTCAAGTTAAATTGAAAAGGGGAATCTATTGGCTCATTAATCGGAATCGTGTGATGCAAATCCCAGCTTTGACCATATTTTGAGATTATATCAGAAATTTTATTTAACGACGGTATTCGTTTTTTGTAGTATAGTAAATTAAGATACTCTACACACCAAATGAGCAAACTAATCATCCTACTCGGTATTATCCTAATTGTTGCCATTGGCATCGGCGTATTTTTTCTTTCCCAAAAACCTGTTTTGCTCAAGATAAGTGCCAGAACAACACTTTTAAAACTCCACGTCTCAGGCAACCGCATCGTCACCGAAGAAGGGCAGGAAATCCGGCTCCGAGGTGTCAACTTCGCAGATCCTTTTCTCCTCGAGCAAGACGACCTCAACGGGGATGGTGTGCCAGACTACCATTTCTCAGAGAAAATTGCGCAGGATTTCGTAGCCGTGAAGGCACTTGGTGCAAATATCGTCCGCCTGATGATTTACCCCGGTTATTATAGATTAGTTGGTGGCGATAAGTACCTTGCCATCTACGTCGATCGTGAAGTTGATCTTGCTGAGAAAAATGGACTGTATATCATTCTAGATTACCATGTAATCGGTCGTCCCGGTGGCTGGTATGACTCACCATCTGACGGGACCCTCCAGGAATATCCTGCGAAGGTTCACTATACAGATTCCGACATGGCAGTTGCATTCTGGAACAAAGTTGCAACACGGTATGGTCAGAGGAAACATGTACTCTTTGAAATATACAATGAACCTGCTGATGACACCACTGATTATACTTGGGCAGACTGGCGACCCACTGGCGAACTCTTGATCAAAACAATCCGTCAACACTCAAGCAATATTATTCTCGGTTCAGGTCCCAAGTATTCCAATGATCTCTCTGATGTACCCAAGAACCCCTATCGTGATTCCAATCTAGTTTATGTCGCTCACGTCTATCCCGGCAATGTCCCCAAAGGAGAAGACCAAGTTGCTGCTTGGGAGAGAAGTTTTGGCTTCCTGGCCAAGACCTATCCGGTGATTGTCTCTGAATGGGGTTTCAGTAACGGTGGTGATGAGACAACCAACGGCACTCTTGAGGGCTACGGAAAGCCATTCCTTGATTATCTCGACCAAAAGAAGATCCACTGGACCGCGTTTGTTTACCATCCCCAGGATCCGGGGCAGGGGCAACTGATGATCGAAAAAGACTGGACTACTCTCACGCAGTTCGGGGAGTTCGTGAAGAAACGCCTACAGAACTAATCAGGTTTGCAATTGTTACTTTCCATTACTATGGCAATTAGATTCCGGTATCAAATCCGGAATTAATTTTTGGTAATAACTTTTCTTAATATTTGCCGGAAAAACATCAAATGGACAGATGAAATTATTAAACCTGGTGTCATTAGTTTTTAACTCGCCAACTAACTTATTGGTGTTCTTTAAATCAAAAACAGCAAAGTCAAAACTGTGAGCCAGCGCAGTACCAACAGTATAACCAATCAAATCTCCGGCGCTAAAGTGAATGGGTGGAGAAATTTGGGTGAAATTTTCAGCAGTATTGCCAGATGTAACAGGGTTATTGGGAAAAAGCTTTTTGGCTTTATCTACCGGATCAGAGATATGGTTAATGAAAAACCAAACTTCGCAGCTAACCAGAAAATGGAAGTCATAATCAATAGTCTCTTTACCTTCGTTAATCTTCGCTTTATAAATACCTCTGACTAAATCTGCATCCACCGGTGCATAAATAGGCACTTTGGTGACCTTTGACTGATCAATCCATAACCAGGCCCTATCTTGCACTTTGCTGGCAATCAGACTGGGTGGAGTAATTTTGGCAATCAAACTAACATCAGTCAGATCATGAGGGAATTTCAGACTTGGATTACTTTGACAGGGAGTCCCCAGATAAGCATTAGTTTTTGGGACAAAAGGTATTTCTAGGATTTTGGGGGGTTGGGTATTTTGGGAATTTGTTTTTGATCTATCCTGCGAATATTTAATATAAAAAAGGCCACCAGCTACAACAGTAGCTATTATTATTGCTAATATAATAATTTTAACCATTAACCTAACTTTACCACTTTTAAAATCAAGGATTAAGTAGCACTAAACTTAAATTAAGAATGGTGGCAAAAGTCACCCAGGAAAGATATGGATATAAAAGATTACTAGCCAATTTGTTGATTTTAGAAAAAGCCTTAATAGTTAAAAAAATACTAACCCAAAGAGCTAGGATATCCAACATAGCAAGTAATGGATTCCTCATGCCAAAGAAAATAATTGACCATAAGGCATTTAAAACAAGCTGAATCCAAAAAACAGTTGGTACTTTTTTCTTTGTCCAGACCAGATATAAAGAAATTCCCATAAGAAGATAAAGAATGGTCCAAACAGGCCCAAACACCCAATTTGGTGGAGAAAAGACAGGTTTATTTAAAGTTGCATACCAAGTAGGAATTGCTGAAAAAGTAAAAAATGACCCCAAAATTCCTGCTCCTAAACAAAGTCCAATGGAAAGTAAGAATTTTGGAATATTAGTGGACATTATCCTAACTGTACCACTTCTTAATTCATAATTCTAAATTCTTAATTCTAATTCCTCCCCACCTCCAAAAAATTTATATTAGCTTTACCTATTATGATAAACTAAAGTCCATGGATCAAAAGTGGAAAATAATCTACTACACAACTCCTTCTGGTGATAAACCGGTTAAGGATTTTCTAGATATATATCCGAGAGCCAAGGTAAAAGCACTGCGAATCCTATACTATATTGAAGAATTTGGCCTAAGTTTTGCCATACCGCATATCAAAAAATTATCAGGTACTCCCCTTTGGGAAATCAGAATTCTAGGTGAAGACAGCATCCGAATTCTTTATGTAACTAAACAAGAGAAAAAAGTTATCCTGCTTCATGCTTTTGTTAAAAAGACTGAGCAAACTCCCAGGAAAGAAATAAATATTAGTTTAGCCAGATTAGCTGAAATTGACACTTGACAAAATATATCCTAAAAGATATAATATAACCATGAAAATAAAAGAGTACACACTACAAGATCACCTTAGAGATAGCCTTAAAAACCCTGAATTTAAAAAAGCCTGGGAGGCTTCAGAAGCTGAATATCAAGTCAGCAGAGCTTTAATTGCTGCCAGAATTAAAGATAAACTCTCTCAAGGAGAGTTAGCTAAAAAAGCTCATACCACTCAAGCTGTAATTTCAAGGCTAGAAAATATGAGTGCCAATCCTTCAGTTGGACTACTGCAAAAAATTGCCCAGGCTCTAAATGTAAAACTAAAAATCCAGTTTGAATAAACCAAAATCCTCCACCTCCAAAAACTCTAATATATCTTGTTATGTTAAACTGAATTTATGGATCAAAAATGGAAGATTCTTTTATACAGAACTCTTCAAGGTAATTCACCGGTAAAAGAGTTTATTGATGGTTTGGAACTGAAAACACAATCAAAAATCTATGATGCGATTAATTTATTAAGAGATTTTGGTAGCAGGTTAGGCTCACCCCATATTAAAAAGCTTACTGGTACAGAACTTTGGGAGCTTCGTATTTTAGGAGCAGATAGCATACGGGTGCTTTACATAGCAGTAACAAGTAAAACATTTTGCTCTTGCATGGATTTAAAAAGAAAAAGGATAAAACTCCCCGTAGGGAAATAAAAACTGCAGAAGAGAGGTTAGCAGAGCATAGATCCCGGGTATAGCTTGAAATTTGCAATTATAGCAGAACTGCTATATAATATAATTACTATGAAAACAGCACAACATTTAGATTGGGATGATTACGAAAAAGAATTACTAGCAAAACCTGGTTTTAAGGAAACTCTTAAGGAAACAAGGCTTGAATATGAAATTGCCAGGGCTTTAATTAAAGCAAGAATTGAGAAAGGTTTAACCCAAGTTGAAATTGCCAAACGGATGCATACTAAACAATCGGTTATTTCCCGTGTTGAAAATGCCAGAACCATGCCCTCTTTAGCTTTTCTGAAAAGACTAGCATTAGTTCTCGATACTTCCCTTTCAGTACAATTTAAGTAAATTTGTTCTTCAACTTTGCACTTTTCACTTTAAACTTTACACTTAATTTCCCCCCACCTCCAAAAAACTCTAAATCTTCAAATTCTATTCTTTTGGGTCATAAGGCAAAGTAGTTGTATTCTTATCTATTGGTTCAGCTATGGAAGCATTGGATAAAGAAGTATGTGTAGAGGTGGGTACATTCTTAGGCAAAAATTTAATAAAATTTGAAGCTTGCAAGGTGTTGTAACGGCTAAGCATTTTGTCAGCGATTTTACCGGTGTTTTGGGAGATAACTTGTTTCAAATTTTCTGTGGAAAACTTAAAAGCTTCATAAAACTTATCAGCATCTAATACTAAACTTTTCAAATCAGTATCATAAAAAACAAGTAAACTCTTACCTCTACTTACTTCTGCTGCTTTAGCAAAGAATTCATGTGCCAAACCATGTCTGAAAATTGACACGAAGTCATCCTCATATGATTTAAGTTGGGAAATAAAACCATTATCAAAATAAGAGTTCATATAAGACCAAATTCTTCTCTTTGTATCGTTATCTGCTCCATCTGGAATTATTACATCAGAGGTCAGAAATCCTAAGAATTCTATGCATGCAAAAATATATAGGGCTATCGGAAAATTACAGTTTCCAACCGCTCCTTCAACGGCAGGAATTTTAGTTACCATGTTTTCCAAGTCGGCCAACATCCAACCATCGATTATTTTCTCAAAGAATTTTTGGGCTAATTCAGTATGATCCATATTTCAAGCAAATTTTACTCTTTTTTGTGGGTAATTTCCAGATGCTGCCACTGGGGATCTTCATTATGTTCTCGATCGAGAAGTTATTGAAGATAAACTTCCACCTCGGGGGCGGAACTGTAGCTACACCTCGGGATTTTTAACTAAAATTGAGCCTGAAAATCATACAAATTTTACACTTCGGCTGCACTCAGTGCAAGTTACAATGGTGAGCGAAGTCGAACCAGACTTTTGGGAGGATGGAAACAACAGTCAATATAACTACTATTGGTATGATAATTAAAATAGCAGCAAATCCTTTTTGTTTGGGCATCATTTTTTACGCACCTATCCCCTCATAACAGGTAACA
>Ga0209515_10006675_pt1 | contig 14243 bp, 10 predicted proteins | sample Subgroupgradi54m_FD_187454 | JGI IMG/M metagenome (GOLD analysis project Ga0209515, IMG submission 187454) | Subsurface groundwater microbial communities from S. Glens Falls, New York, USA - GMW60B uncontaminated upgradient, 5.4 m (SPAdes)... ...
GCGCGCCCGCCGCGTCGTAGGGCAGGAGTGCGTCGCGCGCCCCGGCCAGGCCGTAGGGCAGGACGTCGCGGCCACGCACGCAGGGCACGCGCACCGCCTCGTCGCGCCCGGCCGCCTGCTCGGGCGGCACGAGGAAGACCGGATCGGCGTTCGACCCGGCGCCCTTGGCGACGCGGGCGATGGTCGCGAGCGCCGGGCCGGCGGCGCGCAGGCGGGCCAGCTCGCGCGCGGCCGCGCCCAGGGACAGCGTCCACGGCTCGCCGGCGCGCAGCTCGTCCCAGGCAATCGCGCCGCGCTCCGGCGCAGCCGGAGCCGGGTCGTGCTCGCGCGACACCTGCAGCGCCGGCGCGCCCGCCGCGCTCATGAACACCAGGCAGGTGTAGTTGGTCGCGCCGGCAAAGACCTGGCGCGCGCCGAAGTCGACCACCTGGCGCACCGCCCGGCGCGCGTGCAGGTGCGCGCGCAGCCGCGCCGCCGCCCGCGCGGTCAGCCAGCGCGACGGCACGACCAGGCCGATCTCGCCACCCGGAGCCGCCCAGTCGAGCGAACGCTCGAGAAACGCCGCGTACAGGTCCCACTCGCCGTGTGAGGTCGCCGCCAGCGTGCCGCGCAGCGCGCGCCACAGCTCGGGATCCTCGCGCCGCAGCGCCACCGAGCGCACATACGGCGGGTTGCCCACGATGGCGTCGAAGCCGCGTTCCTCGACCAGGCCGCCGGCCAGCGCCTCGCCCACGCGCACGTCAGCGTCAGCGCCAGCGTCACCGTCTGTATCGACGTCGGCATTTGCGTCGGCGTCGGCGTCGGCGTGCTGCGCGCCGTGCTGCCCGCCGCCCAGCGCCGCGCGCGTCAGCGCCACCGCCGCCGGATCGCGATCCACACCCACGACCACGCCGCGCCGCACGCACGCCGCGCGCACCCTCGCCGCTGCGCCCGCCGCGCCCGCGCCACCCGCCGCCCGCTCCGCCACGATGCGCTCCAGCGCCGCGACCAGGAATCGTCCATCCCCGCACGCCGGATCCAGCACCCGCAGCACCGGGCTGCCATCCTCGCGCCACGCCGCCCGCGCCAGCAACCCGGTCAGCGTCTCGTCGACCACGCGACGAACGATGGCCTCGGGCGTGTAGAACACGCCGCGCGCGCGCCGCGCCGCGCGCGAGAGCGAGCGTTCGTACCGCGCTCCTTCTCCTTCACCTTCACCTGCTCCGCTCGGCGGCGCTACCACCACGGCTGACTATTTCCTTTCCACGTTCGCCTGTAAACTCCCCGCGCAATGGCGAACACCGTCGTGGTGGTCAACCCCAAGTCGCAAAATGGCACGCTGGGACGCAGATGGCCCGACCTCGCGCGCGTGCTGCACCGCGAGATGGGTGGCTTCGAGGCGGTGATGACGCAGTCCCCCGGCGACGCGACCAGGCTGGCGCGCTCGGCCCTGGCAGGCGGCGCCGACATGGTCGTCGCCGTCGGTGGCGACGGCACCATCCACGAGGTCGTCAACGGCTTCTTCGACGCGCACCAGCGACCCGTCCGCCCGGGCGCGGCGCTCGGCCTGCTGCCCTTCGGCACCGGCGGCGACTTCCGCAAGACCGTCAAGGTGCCCAAGGAGCTCGAGGACGCCGGGCGCATCCTGGCCCGCGGCCGGCGCCAGACCATCGACGTCGGCTCGCTGCGCTACCGCGACGGCGGCGCGCGCGGCGAGGAGAAGCAGCGCGTGTTCGTCAACATCGCGTCGTTCGGCATCGGCGGCCTGGTCGACCAGATCGTCAACAACTCGTCCAAGCTGCTGGGCGGACGGGTGTCCTTCCTCATGGGCACGGCGCGCGCGGCGCTGCGCTACAAGAACCAGCGCGTGCGCATGATCTTCGATGGTGACGAGGACCAGTTCGTGGAGTCGACCATCAACAACGTCGCGGTCGCCAACGGGCAGTACTTCGGCGGCGGCATGCACATCGCGCCCGAGGCCGTGCTCGACGACGGCCAGTTCGACGTGGTCACCATCGGCGATCTCTCGCCGCTCGACTTCCTGCGCGACGGCCACCGCGTCTACCGCGGCGCCCACCTGGGCATGAACAAGGTCAGCTTCCGGCGCGCGCACCGGGTCGACGCCCGCCCCGTCGACCCCGACGAGGACGTCCTGCTCGACGTCGACGGCGAGGCACCCGGCGCGCTACCGGCCAGCTTTTCCGTGCTTCCGCGCGCGATCGATCTCATCGTTCCCTGAGTCAGGCATGAAGAAGACGAAGCCGAAGAAGAGCAAGAAGCCCGCCCTGCCCGCTGCCACGCTCGTTCCTGCCCGTCCGCTGGCCGAACGGCTGCGGCCATGGGCCATCGGGCTCATCGTCGGGGTGCTGCTGTTCACCAGCTGCGCACGCTTCGACTACTGGTGGAACGCGTGGTTCTGCTTCGCGCCGCTGGTCTACATCATCGACCGGGCCGAGACCGCCAAGCAGGCCGCACTCTACTCGTGGTGGGCCGGCATCGTGGCCAACTGCGGTGGCTTCTACTGGATCATCCAGCTGCTCGAGCGCTTCGCGCACCTGCCCTGGATCATCGCCGCGTTCCTGTTCTTCCTGCTCGCCTGCTACCAGGCGGTGGTCTTCCTGCTCTTCGGCGGCGTGGTGTGGAAGCTGCGTCGCTCGACCAGCTTGCCCATGACCCTCATCGCGCCGGTGGTCATGGTCGCCTTCGAGCTGATCGTGCCCATGATCTTCCCCTGGTACCTGGCCATCACCCAGGCGTGGAACATTCATGTGATCCAGGTGGCCGACCTGGCCGGTCCGCTGGGTGTCAGCGCGCTGCTCCTGCTCGCCAACGGAGCGCTCTACGACCTGTGGGAGCGGCGGCGCGCGGCCTGGCGTCCCGCGGCAGCGGCAGCGCTGGCGATCGCCGCCGCGCTGATCTACGGCCACGTGCGCATCGGCCAGGTCGACGCGGCGCGCGCCGCGGCGCAGAAGCTCAACGTGGGCGTGGTCCAGCCCAACGTGTCGTTCGACCAGAAGGGCATCAACAAGCCCGAGTTCGCCCAGGGCCAGGTGGCCGACCTGCAGGCCTGCTCGGCCGAGCTCGAGCGCCGCGGCGCCGATCTGATCGTGTGGACCGAGTCGGGCTTTCCTTACTGGGTCAGCCGCACCATGAAGAACGACCTGCCCGAGAAGTCGCGCGGGCGCATCCGGCGTGGCTTCTCGGTGCCGCTGTTCATGGGCGCGGTCACCGAGTCGCCCAGCGACGAGTACCCGCACAACAGCGCGCTCATGCTCGAGCGCCAGCGCCCCGAGGACACGGGCGGCGAGTTCGTGGCCCGCTTCGACAAGATCTTCCTGCTCATGTTCGGCGAGTACATCCCCGGCCTGGAGACCTTCCCCTTCATCAAGAAGATCATGCCCAGCGCGGCGGGCAACTTCGCGCGTGGCAAGGAAGTGGTCACCTTCCCCTTCCGCCGCCCCCAGGACCCGCTCGAGCAGCCCGCGCCCTGGCGCCTGGGACCGCTCATCTGCTACGAGGACATCATCCCGCAGTTCGGCAGGAACCTGGCCAGGCTGCACCCGCACCTGCTGGTCAACATCACCAACGACGCCTGGTTCGGCGCCTCGAGCGAGCCCTGGGAGCACCTGCAGCTGGCAGTGTTCCGCTCGGTCGAGCTGCGCACCGACATGGTGCGCGCGGTCAACACCGGCGTGTCGGCGTGGATCGACGCCAACGGCCGGCTCTACCACCGCACCTACTCCATCGATCCCAAGTCGATGCCGCTGCCGCCCGGCCGCACGACCTGCGGCGTCAGCCCGGAGAGCAAGGCCGACCTCGAGATGGCCGAGATGGTGCTCATGGAAGGCGGGCACACGTTCTATGCACGCTTCGGCGACATCTTCGGCTACCTGATGCTGGCCCTGACGCTGTGGTGGTGGCTGGGCAAGCCGTGGCTGGCCAGGCGGCGCGGCCAGGCGCAGACGGCGGGCAGCGCCGCGTAGTCCACGCTTCATCGTCTCTTAACCAGCATTCCGGCCCGGGCGAATCATCTTAGGTCGCGTCAGTCAGCGAGACCGGTGGGCCAGTTGTCCGGAGGAACGGAATGCGAAGCAGCAGAATCGGAATGATCGTGGTGGCTACGGTAGTGTCTCTTGGAGCGGTGCCGGCATTCGCGGCACGAGGCCACGCGCCGGTCGCACATGCGGCGGCGCAAGCAGCGGAGGCGGCCAAGCCCGCGCCGCACAAGCTGTCCATGGCGGACGCGCGCGCACTCGCGCTCGCGCGGGTACCGGGGAAGATCCACGCCGAGGAGCTCGAGAAGGAGCACGGCGCGTGGATCTACTCCTTCGAGATCGTGCCGGACGGTGGCAAGGCGGGCGAGATCAAGGAGGTGAACGTCGACGCCGACAGCGGCGCCATCGCCCCGGTCGAGACCGAGAAGATGGACGCCAAGAAGTCCGAGCACGAGAACGACGGCGAGGAGAACGACGGCGAGGAGAACGACGACGCCGGCGGCGCCGATCACGAAGAGGACGGCGAGACCGCCGACTAGCCGCGGTCCAGGCGGACCGAACACCTACTGCCGGGGCGGAGGTTCCGGGCCGGAACCTCCGCCCCCTCACCTCACGGTTGCACGCGTAACGCCAGCACATCCCACGCGGTGCGATGGTCGGTGGAGAGGCCGCCACTCGGAGGCGGTTCGAACGTGGTGAAGCCCGCGGCCAGGATGTTGTTCGTCGCGGGCTCGAGCGCCACGGCCGCGAGCGTGCAGGTGGTCCCGATCGACTGCATCGACCAGCCATCGCCGCCGCCGAACGAGGTGTCGAGCGCGCCCGCCGCGGTCGCGCGAACGAGCAGGCAGCCATTCGCGCCGGTGCTCGGATCGGCGCCCCGGCCGACCAGCACGGCGCGCCCGTCGGCGAGGCGGACCGTCGCGGCGGTGCCGCTCAGCGGCGTCGGGTGCAGGCGGGCGGCCCCGCCGGTGCCGAAGCTGGAGTCGAGCGCGCCGCCGGCGGTGAAGCGCCACAGCACCATGTCGGAGCTGATGAAGCCGTCCTGGGCCGTGCCCGAGGCGACGATCTTGCCGTCGGCCTGCACGGCCAGCGTGGCGAAGGTGTCGTGGGCCAGGCCGGTGTGGAACAGGGCGCGCCCGCCCACGCCGAAGTTGCCGTCGACCGAGCCGGTGGGCAGGAAGCGGGTCAGCAGCGCGCTGCTCAGATCGACGCTGCGACCCGCGGCCAGGATGCGGCCGTCGGGCAGCAGCGCGATGCGCGCGATCATGTCGTTGTTGGGACCGAAGCCGGTGCTGGTCCAGCCGTCGCCGGAGAAGCTGGCGTCGAGCGTGCCGTCGGCGTTCAGGCGCGCGATGGCGAAGTCCTCGCCGTTCTGCCAGATGCGCACGGCGGCGAGGATCTTGCCGTCGGGCTGCACGAGCAGATCCGGGACGCCGCCGAAGGCGCTGCCCGCGATGTGGATCACCTTGCCATCGCCCGAGAAGGACGGGTCGAGCGCGCCCGCGGCGGTGATGCGCGCGAACGCCCAGCCGCGCAGGTTGGTGTTGTTGGAGCCAACCACGATCTTGCCGTCGGGCTGCAGGGCCACCGCGGCCAGGCTGCAGTCGGCCTCGACGGGCATGCTGAAGATCAGCTTGCCGTCGCCGGAGAAGGCGGGGTCGAGCGCGCCGCTGGTCGTGTAGCGCACGACCAGGCACTGCTCGTAGAAGCCGTTGTGCGAGCGCCCCACCGCGACCAGCTTGCCGTCGGGCTGCACGACCGCGGCAAAGGCCCGGTCCTCGCCCGACTGCAGGCCGGGCGTGACCTTGCCCGTGCCGTTGAAGTTGCCGTCGAGCGCGCCGCCGGGATTCAGCCGCACCACCGCGAGACGCGAATCGAGGCTGCCGACGATGCGCACGCCCAGCGCCATCGCGTGCCCGTCGGGCTCGAGCGCCAGGCTGCGCGCGGCCGCGCTCGCGCCGCTGAAGCTGACCTGGCGCAGGCCGTCGCCATCGAAGCTGGGGTCGAGCGCGCCCGCGGCGGTGACCTGGGCGAACAGCATGTTGCCGCCGCCGCCCGCGACCGCGACGCTGCCGCCGACCAGCAGCCGGCCGTCGCTGCGCTGCACGATGGTGGCGGCGTCCTCGTAGAAGGCGCCCGCGGCGAAGCTGAGCTTGCCGTCGCCGGAGAAGCTGGGGTCGAGCGCGCCTGTCGTGCTCAGCCGCACCAGGGCCACGTCATAGTTGCTCCCGTCGCCGCCGTACATGTTGCCGGCGAGCACGATCTTGCCGTCGCTCTGCACCAGCACCGACGAGGCCACGTCGTGCCCGCTCAGCAAGATGGGCGCGATACCGTCGCCGGAGAAGCTGGTGTCGAGCCCACCGCCAGACAGCAGGCGCACGGCCAGGAACTGCACCGTCCCGCTCGTGTTGGTGCTGCCCGCCACGACGATCTTGCCGTCGCCCTGCAGCGCCACGCCGAAGCCTTCCTCGGAGCCGCCCGCGCTGACCGAGGTCCAGCCCAGCCCGGCGAAGCTGGTATCGAGCGCGCCACCCGCGGTGAAGCGCACGATCAGCAGATCGGTGTCGCTCGACGTGCTCAGCCGACCGGCCACGACGATCTTGCCGTCGCTCTGCAGGCGCAGCGCGCGCCCCGCCAGCGACAGCGGCGAGACCGCGAGCTCGGCATGGCCGTCGCCGGAGAAGCTGGTGTCGGGCGTGCCATCGCCATTGAAGCGGGCCACGATCACCTGGCCGAGCCCGGCGCCATCGGTGAGCTGGCCGGCCGCGACCAGCTTGCCGTCGGGCGCGATCTGCAGGTCGCGCAAGAACGTCGACAGGCCGGCGTCGAGCATGACCCAGCCACGCCCGCCGCCGAAGCTGGTGTCGCGCGCGCCGTCAGCGTCGAGGCGCATGATCACGCCCACCCAGCGGAGGCCATTGTGGGCCGAGCCCACCAGCACGATCTTGCCGTCGGCCTGCACGCGCACCACGCCGGCGTCGACGCTGGGCGAGATGTTGCCATCGGTGAGGACGAAACCGCCCGTGCCATAGCCGGGATCGAGATCGCCCGCGAGCTCCTGGGTGACCTGCGCCAGCGGATCGTCGCCAGGATCGGTCGTGCAGGCGAGCAGGCCGAGCGGCAGGAGCAGAGCCAGCGTTCGCGCCAGTCGAACGGTCGAGATCGTCTTCATGCGCATGCAGCCAGCAAGCGGCGGGCCCAGCTCATGCATGGGCGATGCGATCGCGAAAGGACGCAGCTTTCCACATAGAGGGGCACCGCCCACGCGCGGCACGCAACGGATTGCCCAGGCAATCTGTACGGGCAAGTTGCGTCTCAGGCGATGGCGGCAAGGGCGGAGCCGGCGCGAAACCAGGACAGCTGCGCGGCGTTGTAGCTGTGCACCAGCGCGAGCTCGCTGGTCGTGCCATCGGCATGGCGCACGCGGCAGGTGACCGGGCGACCGGGCGCGAGCGCCGCCAGCCCGACCAGGCTCACCCGATCGCCGGCGCCGATGCGCTCGTAGTCGGCGGGATCGACGAAGGTGAGCGCGAGCAGGCCCTGCTTCTTGAGGTTGGACTCGTGGATGCGCGCGAAGCTGCGCGCGATCACCGCCACGCCGCCGAGCAAGCGGGGCGAGAGCGCGGCGTGCTCGCGCGAGCTGCCCTCGCCGTAGTTGCTGTCGCCGACGATGACCCAGCCCAGGCCGCGCGCGTGGTAGGCGCGCGCGACGCGGGCAATCGGCCCGCTCTCGCCGCTCACGACGTCGACGGTGGTGCCGCGCGCGCCGGTCGCGGCGTTCTGCGCGCCCGAGAGCAGATTCTCGCTGAAGCGGTCGAGGTGGCCGCGCAGGCGCAGCCACGGACCGGCGGGCGAGATATGGTCGGTGGTGGTCTTGCCGCGCGTCTTGACCAGCACGGGCAGATCGACGAAGTCGCGCCCGTCCCACGCCGGCCAGGGCGTGAGCGCCTGCAGCCGCTCGCTGGCCGGATCGATGGCCAGCGTCACGCCACGTCCGTCCGCCGGTGGCGCGACGTAGCTGGCCGCGCGCGCCTCGAAGCCTTGCGCGGGCACGTCGGGCGCGGGCGCGGGCGGGGCGAGCCGGAACGGCCGGCCCTCGCCGTCGAGCAGCTGGTCGCGGAGCGGGTTGAACGACAGCCGCCCGGCGATGGCGAAGGCCAGCACCAGCTCGGGGCTGGCGATGAACGCCATGGTCGAGGGACGGCCGTCGTTGCGGCCGGGAAAGTTGCGGTTGAACGAGGTCACGATGGTGCTCGCCTCGGCGCTGGCGTCCTGCCGCTGCCACTGCCCGATGCACGGGCCGCAGGCGCTGGCCAGCACGCGCGCGCCCGCCGCCTCGAGCGGAGCGAGCAGGCCGTCGCGCTCGAGCGTCGCGCGCACCCGCTCCGAGCCGGGCGTGACGAAGAGCGGCATCCTGGCAGCCAGGCCGTGCGCGCGCGCCTGTGCGGCCACGTCGGCGGCGCGGCTCATGTCCTCGTACGAGGAGTTGGTGCAGCTGCCCACCAGCGCCACGTCGACGGTGTCGCGCAGCCCCGACGCGGGATCGGCGACCTCGGCGGCCAGGCGCGAGATGGGGCGCGCCCGGTCGGGTGAGTGCGGACCGACGACGTGCGGCTCGAGCGTGGACAGGTCGAGGTGCAGCACCCGCTCGTAGAAGTGCTCGGGTGCGGCCTCGACCTCGGCGTCGGGCTCGAGCAGGTGGCGGTGGCGCGCGATGAGCGGCACCAGCTCGGCGCGTCCGGTCGCGACCAGGTAGCGCTCCATGCGCTCGTCGGCGGGGAACAACGACGTCGTCGCACCCATCTCGGCGCCCATGTTGGCGATGGTGGCCTTGCCGGTGGCGCTGATGCTGCGCGCGCCCGGCCCGATGTACTCGACGATGGCGTTGGTGGCGCCGGCGACGCCCAGCTGGTTGACGACCCAGGCGATGACGTCCTTGGGCGCGGTCCAGCCGCAGAGCTGCCCGGTCAGATGGACGGCGAGCCGGCGCGGGTGCAGCACCTCGAAGGGCAGACCGGCCATCACCTGCACCGCGTCGGCGCCGCCCACGCCGATGGCACAGGCACCCAGCCCGCCCGCGTTGGGCGTGTGCGAGTCGGTGCCGACGATGAGCTGGCCGGGGAACGCGTAGCTCTCCAGCACCACCTGGTGGATGATGCCCGCGCCCGGCGCCCAGAAGCCGGCGCCCCAGCGCGCCGCCGCGCTGCGCAGGAAGCGGTAGACCTCGTGGTTCTCCTCCAAGGAGCGGACCAGGTCGGGGGCGGCGCCGTCGCGCGCCTGCACCAGGTGGTCGCAGTGCACGCTGGTCGGCACGGCGACGCGCTCGCGCCGCGTCTGCGCCAGCTGCAGGAACGCGGTCTGGCCGAGGACGTCCTGCAGCACCACCCGGTCCGCGCGCACCGAGAGGTAGGCCACGCCCGGCTCGAGCGGCTCGTGCTCGGCGTCGTCGAGGTGGCCGAGCAGGATCTTCTCCGCCAGCGTCAGCGGCCGGCCCAGCCGGCGGCGCAGGATGGGCAGGTTGTGCTCGAGCCGCGCATAGATGCGCTCGGCCAGGCGGGGCGTCGAACCGACCAGGTCTTGGTGATCGTGTGTGCTCATGCGCAGAAGGCTAATGTGGAGCGACAGGAATGGTCGGAATACAATCAAGTATGCTGGGGAATATATGGGACGGCATCGAGGCGCTCGCCGCACTCGAGCAGCTGGGCACGGTCAGCGAGGCGGCCACGCGTCTGCGCCTCAGCCAGTCGGCGGTGAGCAAGCGGCTGCAGGCGCTCGCGCGCCAGGTCGGCTTCGCCATCGTCGCGCCGGAGGGCCGCCGCGTGGTGCTCACGCCCGCGGGGCTCGAGCTGCTCGAGCGCGCGCGGCCGCTGCTGGCCGGGCTGCGCGAGCTGACCACGCCCACGGCGAGCGAGGCGGTGGCGTCGCTCTCGCTCGCCCTGGCCGACTCGATCGCGGCGTCGTGGGGCCCGCGGGTGCTCGCCGAGGCGCTGGCGACGTTGCCCGGGCTGCGCGTCGAGCTGCACGCGCACCGCAGCGCGCTGCTGGTCGAGGCCGTGCGCCTGGGCCGCTACCAGGTCGGCCTGTCCACCGAGGTGGCGGCGGGCGCGGAGCTCGTCCACCACCGCGTCGCCGACGAGCCGATGGTGCTGGTGCACGCCGGGCTCAGGCCGGCCGCGCGGGCGCGGGGGCGGGCCCACGCGCTCGCCCCGCTCATCACCATCGAGCCGCGCTCGGCCACCTGGCGCGCCATCGAGCCGGCGCTGCGCCGGCACCGACCCGCGCTCCTGGCCCGGTCGATCACGCCGGTGGAGTCGTTCTCCGCGGCGGTGCAGATGGTGCGCGCCGGCTTCGGCGACGGCCTCGTGCCGCACGGGCTCGTGCTCGAGCTGGGCCTGCCGCCGCGCAGCTACCAGCTGCTGCCGGGGGTGCGCCGGCGCGTCTCCCTGGTCACGCGCAAGACCGTGCACCAGCTGCGTCCGTTCGCGGCGCTGCGCGATGCCATCGTGAGCGCCGCCGAGCGGTACTTCGACGTCTAGCGCGACGTCCCGGGCTATGCTTGCCCTGGTGCTGCTGGTGCGATTTAACCTGGCGCGACCTCGTCGGGTCCATGTCCGTATGCGCTCGTGGCCTCACCTGGTCGTGCTCCTGCTCTGGCTCTCGAGTGGCTGCGGCGGCGACGGTGGCGCAGGCGCTGCTGCCGACGCGAACCCATCCTGCGGCGCCGACGTGACGCCCGCGCCGGGCCTGGTCGTGACCACGAGCGGCGCGGTGCAGGGCGTGAGCGACGGTGCGACCTGGACGTACAAGGGCATCCCCTACGCGGCCCCGCCCAGGGGCGCGCTGCGACTCGCTGCGCCGGCGCCGCCTGTCTGCACGCCGGGTGTCCGCGACGGCTCGAGCTTCGGCGCCGTGTGTCCGCAGCTCGACGACGCCGGTCAGCTGATCGGCGACGAGGACTGCCTCAGCCTCAACGTCTGGGCACCGAGCGCGGCGGGCGCGCCGCGTCCGGTGATGGTGTGGATCCACGGCGGCGCCAACGTCTCGGGTGCGAGCTCGTCGCCGCTCTACGACGGCCGCCGCCTCGCCGAGGCGGGCGACGTCGTGGTGGTCACGATCAATTATCGCCTCGGGCAGCTGGGCTTCCTCGCCCACGCGGGACTCTCGGCGACCAGCGCCACCCACGTCTCGGGCAACTACGGCATCCTGGATCAGATCGCCGCGCTCGCCTGGGTGCGCGACAACGCCGCGAGCTTCGGCGGCGATGCCGCGCGCGTGACCATCTTCGGCGAGTCGGCAGGCGCGCGCGACGTGTGCGTGCTGCTCGCGGCCGCGCCCGCGGCCGGGCTGTTCCAGGGCGCGATCATGGAGAGCGGCGGCTGCGGCGCGCTGGATACGCTCGCCGACAGCGAGGCGTTCGGCACGCAGGTGGCGCAGGCCGCCGGCTGTGGCAGCGCCGCCGACGTGGTTGCCTGCCTGCGCGAGCTGCCCGTGGCGACGCTGGTGAAGGCCCTCGCCGCACCCGCCAGCGTGCTGGACGACTCGCCCTACCAGCCCAACCGCGACGGCGTCGTGCTCGCCGAGCAGCCGTTCGACGCCATCGCCGCCGGTCGCCACCACCACGTGCCCATCCTGCTGGGCGCCAACGCCGACGAGACCGGGCGGCAGGCGCCGATGATCCAGAACGACGCGCAGTACCAGGCGCTGGTGCAGTCGCAGTTCGGCCCGTTCGCACCGTCGGTGCTGGCGCAGTACCCGTCGTCGTCGTTCCCGACCCCGCGCAAGGCCTATGTCGCGCTCACCAGCGACTCCCGCTTCATCTGTCCCAGCCGGCGCGTCGCTCGCGCGGCCGCGGCGGCACAGAGCGAGCCGGTGTACCGCTACTTCTTCACGCGCGCGGCGTCGCAGTTCGGAGCGGTGCACGGGCTCGAGATTCCTTACCTGTTCGGCACCTTCGCCGCCATCCCGTACACGCCGGTGGCGAGCGACCTGGTGGTCTCGACGGCCATGCAGGGCGCCTGGACGGGCTTCGCGCGCAGCGGCGATCCGAACCGCGCCGCCGTCACCTGGCCGCGCTACCTGAGCGACGGCAGCGACCACGCGCTCGTGCTCGACGATCCCGTCAGCAGCGTCGACGGCGTGCTGACCGACCGCTGCGACTTCTGGGACGGGCTGCTGCCGTAGCTCGCCACTGTGGCTACGGGTTGCACTCCGCAGCGACGGTGCTCGCGTAGCCGACGTCGGGGCGCCACTCCTCGAGATCCCAGGTCGGGCCGCCGCCGAACCAGCTGAATTGCTGGTGGCAGATGTACTGGTTGCGCATCGAGCCGAGGTTGGTGTCGAGGCCGTGGTCCTTCCACTTGTCGTACAGCTCGTTCCAGCCGGCCACCGAGGGAAACCAGCCGTTGAATGTGCGCGCGGCCGTGGTCGGCCGCACCACCAGGATCCAGCCGCTGGTGGCGCGCCACCAGTTGGCCCGGTCGATGAGGTCGAAGCCGAGCCACGGATCCGCGACCACCGGGTACTCGACGTCGGGGCGCCGGTGCGCGATGACCTGGGTGAACTCGCTGCCGCGCACCTCGAAGTGCGTGGGCACGGGGCGATGCCGGCTGTCGAAGGCCCACGGCGGATCGACCATGCCCAGAGGCCAGCCGTCCTTGTCGGTGAACATGAGCGCACCGTCCTTGGCGACGATGGAGCCACCGGGCGGCAGGGCCACCCGGTAGGTGTACTCGGTGGGCGCGCTGGCGTCGTGGAGCACGGTCTGGATGCGCACGCCGTGCTCGAATGCCTGTACCGCGATGTCGGTGGCGGGCAGCCCCTCCGCGTAGGTCACGGTGCCGTCCCCGGCGATCACGGCGTTCGCGTCGTTCACCGCTGGTAGGGCCACGAGCAACCCGCGCTCCACTTCCTGCTGCGATCGGCGTAGCTCGACCCAGCCCGACGCGGCCAGCGGTAGCCGTGTGGTGAGGCTCGCGCCGCGTGCCTCGAGGCGCTCGCCGTCGACGACCGCGGGCACCTGCGTCGCGCCGGGGAGGGCGGGCGCGAGCCGCGTCACCTCGGCGGCGATGAGGTCGGCCTGCGCCTGCGTGCCCGCCTCGTCGGCTGCGCACGCGCCCAGGGTCAAGAGTCCCATCGCGAGCAGCCCACGACCTGCAACATTCAGCCCCCTGTGCATGAACACCCTTCCTCTCATGAGGAAGAGGTGACCCGCCGAGCAAGTCGCACCGTCATCGCGCAAGCCGTGGGGATCGTTCCCGATCCGAACCAGCGTGCGAGGTACCTAGTCGAAGTCGATGGTCTCGAAGTCGTCGTCCTCGTCGAGCTCGTCGAAGAACGCCGCGTTCAGCCCCGGGTTGGTGTCGAACTCGCCCTTGGTCTCGTCGACGTATGCGGCCTCGTCAGCCGCGCACGGTCCGAGCAGGAACCGGCCGCCCACGAGCATCCAGCGCACCGGAGCCTGCTTGCGTACCAACCCACGCTTCGCTTCCATGCCTTGGTGACCTCCATGACGAGCGCGCGCGGCGACGCGCGACGCTGCGGTGAGCCGCATGTCAGCAGTACGATCGGGGTGGAAGCGAGTTTCGCGGAAAAAGCGGCGGGCGCTCGGCGAGCGCAGATCACTACTTGCGGCGCTTCGGCGTGGCCTTCTTGCGCTTGCGGGCGCTGCGGTGACGGGCGCGCAGGCTCTTCAGCTTGTTCTTGCGCGCGCGCGTCGCCGAGGCGTACGTCCGGATGCGCTTGGAGCGGGTTTTAGCAGACTGCTTGGTACGAGCCATTGTCGATTACCTCAAGATGAACGGGTAGTTGATGTTCATGTTCTCCGCCTTGAAGGGCGGGAACTCGGTGGTCTTGACTGCGCTGGTGATGCACTCGCCGGTGGGCGTGTCCTTGAACGGGCCGCGCAGCTCGACCTTGCGCACCTTGCCGTCGCCGCCGATCTCGATGGCGAAGTCGGCCTTGCCGGGCACGCCGAACTGCTGGAAGCAGGCCTGCACGCCCGCCTGCGCGTTGCCCATGGCCTTCTTGACCTGCGACGCCGACAGCTTCTCGGGCCGCTCGTCGACGGGCGGGGCCGGCTTCTCGACCGGCTTGGGCGCGGGCGCCTCGCCCGTGCCCTCGATGTCGGTGCCCGAGGCCGTGCCACCCTTGCAGGCGGCGCGGTCGGCCTTCTCGTTGTCGGAGGGCGGGTCCGAGCAGACCATGGCGCCGTCGCAGGGATCCCAGACGCGGAAGCCTTCCATCTCGACCGCGTAGCCGCGCGCGGCGCCC
>Ga0209515_10006677_pt1 | contig 14242 bp, 12 predicted proteins | sample Subgroupgradi54m_FD_187454 | JGI IMG/M metagenome (GOLD analysis project Ga0209515, IMG submission 187454) | Subsurface groundwater microbial communities from S. Glens Falls, New York, USA - GMW60B uncontaminated upgradient, 5.4 m (SPAdes)... ...
AGGCGGGCGCGGGCGTTGCGGAAGCGGGCGAGCCGGTAGACAAGCGTCTTGGGCACATCCTTGATGACGGCGAAGCCGCCGGCCATGTCGCCGTAGAGCGTCGTGTAGCCGGTCGCCATCTCGCTCTTGTTCCCCGTCGTCACCACGAGCCAGCCGGACGCATTGGACAGCGCCATGAGGAAGTTGCCGCGGATCCTGGCCTGGATGTTCTGCCCGGTCACGTCGGCCACACGGTCGCCCACGCACGGCTTCAGCGTGTCGAGATACGCCTGGAAGACCAGCTCGATGGGGATCTCGCGCGTGTCGATGCCGAGTGCCTCGGCGAGCCGTGCCGCGTCCGCTTGCGTCTTCGTCGAGGAGAACCGGGACGGCATGATGATCCCAACGACGTGCGCGGGCCCAAGTGCATCGGCGGCGATGCAGGCCGTCAGGGCGGAATCCACCCCACCGGAGAGTCCCAGCACGACGGTGGCAAACCCGTTCTTGCGGACGTAGTCGCGCAGGCCGGTGGTCAGCGCCTCGTACACTTCCGCCTCCGGTGAGAGCCGGGACAGGAACCGGCGGCGCGCGAGCGGGGCTCGCCCCGGACGACGTTCGCTCGCGATGGCGAGCGAACGTCGATGCCGAGCCGCGCCGGTATCAGCCAGGCGTGGCGAGGCACGACCCCGCCCCGCCGACACCGGCACGTCGACCACCACAAAGTCCTCCTGGAACTGGGCGGCCCGGGCGAGCAGACGTCCCCGCGCATCGAAGACGAGGCTCGCCCCGTCGAAGACCAGCTCGTCCTGGCCGCCCACGAGGTTGCAGTAGGCAATCGCGACCCGGTGGCGGAGCGCCGTGCGGGAGAAGAGTCGCTCGCGCAGCGCCAGCTTCCCGGCATGGTACGGACTGGCCGAGAGGTTCACGACGAGCCGAGCTCCGCCCGCCGCCAGGACCCGGCAGGGCTCGTCCTCCCAGAGATCCATGCAGATCGTGAGGCCCACGCACGCACTACCTACGTCGAGCAGGAGCGGCTCGGGACCCGGCGTGAAGTAGCGCTTTTCGTCAAAGACGCCGGTGTTCGGCAGGCACTGTTTCCGGTAGGTGGCAATCCACCGGCCGTCGTCGAGGACGGCGGCGGCGTTGTACAGCTCGCCCCCCGCGCCGCGGTCGACACAGCCGACGAGCGCCGTCAGACCGCGCGTCGACGCCGCCAGCCGCTCGACGACGCGGCGGTTGGCCTGGACGAACTGCGGCTTCAGCAGCAGATCCTCGGGCGGATAGCCGGTCACCGCCAGCTCCGGCATGAGGACGAGATCCACCAACCAGGCGCGCGCGCGCCGGATGGCCCCCTCGATGCGGCGGGCGTTTCCGTCCAGGTCACCCACGGTAACATTCAGTTGTGCGAGCGCCAGGCGAAGGGTGGACATGGGTGAACCCCGTATCACGGCCTAACGGCCGTGGCCTCTGGAACGACCCTTCGGGACGACCACGCCATTCCTCCCCGCCCTGACGGGCGGGCCCCGTTAGAACTTGTTCTAACGGGGGGCGTCCGCCGTGGTACGGGGTGAACAGGGGAAGACGGTATTATATCACGAAACGATGGGATCGAGCGGTGGAGCGCTACTTGGGGTGCTGTCCTAATTCCAGACGGTACCGCTGATCGACGCTGATCCACACGCTGATTCACGCTGAGTATCGGCGTTGATCAGCGTTTCGATCAGCGTGAATCGGCGATTCCGAGGCGATTTAGGACACTACCCTACTTGGCGGGTTGGTGGAGCCGCTGCCTGACCCAAGCCAGCAGCAACCACCCCATGCAGACGGCCACCGTGATGATGGAAAACCACTTGCCGTACAGGCCGTCAGGCGAGAAGGGCTCCGTGGCGACATGAAAGGCTTCGCTGCCCGGGAAGACCCCGGCCTCGCTCAGTTCATGCAGCGCAGCGATCAACACCTGCCCCAGGAAGAGGAGCAAGAACACGCTGGTGACCTGAAAGAAGAGCTTCAGGTTGATCAGGCGGCTGGATCGGACCCAGAGCAGACACAGGAGGGCCGTGCACAGCAGTCCGAGTCCGACGCCGGTCAGGAACGCGGGGTCATGTACCTGGGTCAGCAGGAGGGCCGTCTCAATGCCTTCCCGGCTGACCATTAGGACGGTGAATAAAAAGACTCCCGTTGCCGCCGGCCACGTCCGCGAGCGGTGCGAGGAGATGGATTCGAGCTTCTGTTCGGTCTCCTTCTTCAGGTATCGGGCGTGCCGCCACATCTGAATGACCAGCGTGGACACCAGCCCCACCGCGATGAGCCCTAGGATGCCCTCCCAGAACGGGTCGAAGCCCCGCTGCTGCAGCCCGTAGCCTAGTCCACCGCTGACCACGAGCGAGGCCATGATGCCCCACCCGACCGCCGGCAGCAGATGGCGCCGAGTCCGCTGGAGGTACGACGCGATGACGGACACGATCAGGAACGCTTCAAAGCCTTCCCGCAAGACGATGACAAACGCCTGCAACATCAGAACTCCACCTCGACGATACTCTTCAGTTGGAGGTCGTCGCTCGCGCGGGTCAGGCCGAAGGCCGGCCCGATGAGGACGCGGATGTGCGGCGTGAGGCTCGTGTAGATTCCCGGCACCACGTACAGCGGCTTCCGGCCGCTGAACACTTCGAAGTCATCCGAGTCGCCGAGCCCCTCCTTGATCTCCAGCCCAAGGCGGGTCCGCGGTGTGAGGGCATAGCTGATCCCGGCGGTATACTCGTACTCCCAGGGCCCGCCGTTGTTGAGCGGTTTCTCGAAGATGACGTTGCCGACGAAGTTCCACGGGCCGACGTCCTTGCTCAGGATGACCTTATTCTCGAGCTCATCGCTGCTGAGCTCGCGATGGCCGTCGGGATTCTTGTACTCGGTGTAGAGCGCCACGTCGAGCGGCCACTGCCCTGCCTCGGCCAACCGCAGCTTCGCCTCGATCTTGAACGCGTCGCGCTCCCAATCCTGCTCACGGTCCCACGCGTACACCTCGTAGTACGCCAGTTGAAGGCGGTCGAGGATGCCGTACTCTAGCTCCAGCTGATGCTTCGAGTTGTACGAATCGTCATTGTCGGCTTCGGCGAAGTTCATGTCGTTCCAGAAGGTCACTTCAAACTCCCCTTGCTTCGCGGTGTAGTAGTCCCGGTTCACCAGGTAGTCCTTCAAGTGCGCCTGAGCCGGAGAGGCGGCCGACACCGCGGCCACTGCGACCACGCCCAACACCATTCGGACGTTCATCGACACTCCTTCCCTTCCTCATGGACAACCTCCGGTCGTGGTCGGTCGCCAGCTCTGCTCTGGTTGGGCTTCCGGGGAGCCGGTCAGCCATGGGTCTGGTGCGCTTCCTCTGGATCTGAGTCGACAGGCGATGGAAGACGGATGCGCTCCACCCGCTCAATCCGGACCACCTGCGCATCGTGGACGATCAGCTGCACGGTCCCGTACCGCAGGTTGTGCAGCGCTGTCTCAAGTTGCTGGACCATTCGCTGCGGCAGCATGCGTCAGCGGCCCCGAACGCACTGGCGGGCGGCCAGCCCGCACTTGCAGACCGGGCAGGTGGTGTCCGGATCGATGCCAGCCGGCATGAGGCAGTTGCAGTGCTTGCACATCGCTTCACCGGCTGAGGCCAGTCGCGATTGATGGAGTGTGCCGGCGCACCCTGCGCTGACCAGCAGCATGGCTGCGACCACGAGAGACGCGCGACCCATCAGGCCACCATTTCTTCTACGTGCAGGTGCGGGGGCGTCGAGACGCGCGTGCGGTCCACGTGCTGGCAGGTCCGGCAGAGACCGTAGAGCTTGTGGGTGTGCGAGAGGAGCTGGTAGCCGTAGCGCTTCACGACCTGCTCCTGGATCCGCTCGATCCGCGGCTCCTGGAACTCGATGATCTCGCCGCACTGGACGCACATGAGGTGGTCGTGGTGCGCCTTGGCGAGCGTCACTTCATAGTTCGGCGGGCCGTAGCGGAAGTCATGTTTTTCGACGACGCCGACGCGGTGGAGGAGGGCGAGCGTCCGGTACACCGTGCCGCGCGCGATCGACCCATCAAACGTGCGGACGTCCTTGACCAGCTCCTCCGCCGTGAAGTGGAGGTAGGCGGCCGAGCGCCGGACCACGAGCTGGCGCTGCGGGGTGAGACGCACGCCGCGGGAGCGGAGGAACTGTTCGACTTCGACAAATCGCTTCATTGGAGAAACCCCGCCTGTTTTAACTTACTTGAGACTAAGTCTCATAAAGATAAATACAGTATAGAGAATAAGCGTCCCTTGTCAACGACTATTTTCGCGAGGGGCGACGCGGGTGGTGCGCGAGGTGCTGACGGGGGCTCAGAGCGCCTATCAAAATGCCGCGCGTTCACGGTTCAAGGTTGGAAGTTCAAGGGACCATCGTCCCTCGAACCCTGGACCTCAAACCTTGAACAGAGCGCCCAGCAGTCGTTTTGATAGGCGCTCTTAGGGCGTGCGGGGGGTTTCGCTTTGCGCGACGGACGCGGCCGGCTGATGGCTGGAAACATGGCGCGGGCGGAAGAGGGCGAGGCTCGCCGTATAGCCGTGCAGGAAGTTCGTTCCGTGCGCCGGGCCGATCTCGCCGTTGCAGAAGAACCCGCCGACGGGCAGCTTGCCGCTGACGGTCTGGATGAGCTTCACGTCCTGGTGGGCGGCGCCGTAGAGCGACTTGCCCCGTCCCGTGCAGTTAAAGAAGAGGCAGCCGGACGGGGGTGCTGGGTGGGGGCTGAGCTGCTGCTGGAGCAGCCGGCGCAGCTCCTGGCGCGACGTCCCGGGGTCGCGCAGCTGAAACTGGATGGTCTGCCCGACCTCCACCCCCTGCGCGATGGCCAGCGCCCCCGACTCTGGGTCGATGCCGACGATGTTGCGGATGAGAAAGTCGCCGGAGCCGAATCGCTGCCGCATTTCGGAGATCGCCACACCGGCAAAGATCGAGCCGCGCTGGGCCAGCTCCCGGTCCTCCGGCGAGAGCGCCGAGAGGACCTCGTGCAGCACCGCCAGCGCCTGCCGTCCGCCGAGCTCCAGCACCGCGTGCTCCTCGGTTTTCGTGACGACGTAGGGGCGCCCGACCGGACGGCAGCCCTGCGAGACGACGGTGTCCATCGTGATGTTGCCCGCCATGGCGACTCCCACCGCCCCGTCGCGGTGGACCGTGGTGTTCAGGAAGAGCAGGTGCTCGCCCGGAGACGTCCCGCCGCTCACCAGCCCTCCGACAATCGGCCGGGCGCGGTACGTGGCGTTCAGCTCGGCGATCAGCTTCGGCGTCTGGCAGGTGTCGGGATCGGCCAGCAGCACGAAGACGGCAGGTGCCTCCGGCGAGGCCCCGATCTTGTCCACCCAAAACCCGCCCGGCGAGGAGTCGGCCAGCTCCTCCGGTGTGACGGCAAACGGGAAGAGCCGGACCTCCGGCAAGTGAGCGGCAAGGATGGAAACCGCCGGCACCCATTCGAACTCTTGCGCGCCGCCGATGATGCCGCTGCCGCTGCAGCCGATGAGGGTACGCGGCCGCAGCCGCTCGTGGATGAAGGCCAGGAGGTCGGGCCAGGTCGCGCGGTAGGCGGGAGAGACGAAGACGCACGCGAGGTCGCAGGACCCGCCGGAGAGCTGCTCAAGGACCTGTCGGCACGCGGCGTCCGCCGCTTCGCGGGCGGTCAGGGCATCGCTGATTCCAGACGTGAAGCGCATGACCGTCATTCGTCCCTTCAAGCTTAAAGAGCGTCGTCCCTCTTGTCAACGACATCCCGCGTCGTGCGTCGGTAGTGCCTGAACTTGGATGACGCCGATTGTGAGATGATTTCGCAGATACGGCTGTATCGGCGAAACCGTTCCAAAATCTGCGAAATCACACTCACTGAAGGCACCACCCGCGCGTCAGTCTAGCGCGTCTCATCGTCGTTCACCACCCAGGCAGCCGGGACCACGTAGGCCTTCAGCGAGGTGGGCGCGCGCGCCGCCACAGAGACGGTCGTCATGAGCACGACGTCCTGCCCCGCCGGCCACTGGTCCACCGGGCTCCACTCACTTGGCCGGACGCTCCGGCGACGGTGGGCGAGCCGGGCATGGGTGCTGGCGCGCAGCTCCTCCGCCGTGGCGATGACGAGGTGCTGGCGGTGCTCGAGAATCCACAGCTCATGCGCGCGATAGGCGTCCATCGGCACGCGGAAGAAGACGGTCTCCTCCTGGTGAGGCCGGTGGTAGCCGACGTTGACCACGCTCTCGGCGGCCATCTCCGAAACGGTCAGGGTCTGCTCGAGGGCGCGCGCGGCGGCCACGCTGACCACGCTGAAGGTCTTCACGAGCCCCCACTGCATGCCGTCCACGGCGCGGCCGGGCCACGCCCACGGCACCAGCCCTTGCTGGAGACCGAACGGACGCCCGCAGACGCGGTTGACGTCGCCGACCACGTGCTGGCCCCAGTCAATGAGCCGGTGGACGCGGACGATCATGCCGCTGCCCGGGCCGGTCGGACTCCCGGTCGCCACCGAGTAGGTCGCGGTCGCGTCGCCGAAGCTCAGTTCGGCGAGCTGGAGCGCATCGACGAACTCGCCGACGTGCAGGATGGACCGCCATCGCCGGTGCACCCGGTTGTACCCCGACCGGATCGCCTGCCGCATCCGCTGAAAGGGGTGGAGGGGGGCCCCAGGCAGCGGCAGGTCCACCAGCCAGTCGACTGTGCGCAGGATCTCCAGCTCCGAGACGCCCAGCCCCGAGTAGAGCAGCGCGTGGAGGTCCCAGGGATTGCGCTCGTTGTGGAGCTGGACGTAGCGCCGCGCGGGGCAGTCGGCGAAGAACCGCGCCTCGCCGGCGGTCTCGCTAAACGCGGACGAGGCAGAGACACTGAGGAGCCATACAAACACCAGGACACGAGCGCTGCATCGTCCACCGTCCATCGTCGACCGTCCACGGTGAGCCCAACCGGCGCTTGTTCGGTGGACGGTGGACGGTCGACGGTGGACCGAGTGCGTCTGCCTAGTCATAGATGCCGCCAATGGGCTCTCCATCCACGTCCGCAGGATCGTACGGCCAGCCGACCATGCGCAGGATCGTCGGAAGAACGTCGATGATGCGATGCGGCTCGAGGAGGATGCCGTGCGGAATGTTGGGGCCGGCGATGGCGCACGTGATGCGCATGGCGCGCTCGAGCGGATAGCCGTGGTCGGTCCCCTCGCCGTCATCTGAGCGGAACGACCAGCCATCCGAGGCGGTCACGAGGAGATCTGGGTCGCGCACATCCGCCAGGTCTCTGACGGGATCCTGCCAGGCGAAGAACTTCGACATGGCGACCACGGCGTCGGGATAGCGGGTCTGGGACGTCGCAAGGAGCCACTCGCGCGCGGTGTGGGCGCTCGCCAGCCACCCGGCGCCTCCGGCCGTCTTGAGGAACGCCGCGTCCTGGAGGTAGCCCAGCGGGTCGAGGCCCGGTGCGGCCGGCTCGTAGCGCAGCGCACCACCGTCCGACTCAACGAGCGCGCGGACCGGCTCGTAGAGGTAGCGCTCGTCCGGGCGGTCGCCGTCCCGGTGGAGGATAGCTTGCCGATCCTCATCGCGGTACAGGAACACGCGCCGCTCGTCCAGCTTCACCAAGATGAGGTCCACCGGCTTTGGGCCACGGCCGCCTGCCTGCGCCCCCGCTGCTTCGCTTTGCGAAGCAAAGCGTGCGGGGGCAGGCCGGTCCCATCCCGGCGGGTGGAAGGCCGCCAGCGACTCCAAGAGATTCACCGCCGGCTGGGTCGGCCGAAGCGCATAGTGCGTGAGATCGGCCAGTCGGTTGCGCCGCCACGGGCCGCTGACGTACGACCGCTGGGGCAGGAACAGCTTCGCCTGTCCCGCCCCCTGGTTGTCGAAGAAGACGAACCGGGACGGGTCCTCCCCGGGATGCAGCCACTCCTGTCCGACGACACGCACGTTGAGCCCCAGCCAATGGTGCGCCCAGTCACGCGGCAGGTTGCACGCCGCGTTCGTACCGTGCTCCCCACCGAGGTGGCCGTGGTCGGACACGAGGACGAGGTACGTGGAGCGCTCCCACCCGACCTGCCGCAGCCGCGCGAGGAGGAGCCCCAGCCACCGGTCCGCCAGTGCCAGGTCTCGCCGGGCTGGGCCGAACTGCCCCCGCGCGCTCAGGTGGGAGGTCTTGTCCACCATCGGCAGCCACACACTGATGACGCGGGCGTCGGGGTCGCCGATGAGCTCGTCGACGGCGTACTGCGCATTCACCTCGTCGAGGTACTGCGGCAGGCGGGTCGACACGCCGAAGGGCCCGATGGTGTTGACCGCGCGGCGGAACCACTGCGGCGGCGGATTGAGCGGCGCGATGGGGAGCGTCGTAAAGAGGAACGCCTTGCCGAGCCGGCTGCCAAGCGTGGGCACGCCGCGCTTGACGAGGAACGCGTGGGTGTGTTCCGGCGCGTACTTGTCGAGGAGGTTGAGGACGCGGGTCGGCGGCCGCGGGATGAAGCCGTCCGGCAGCCAGGCGCTCAGTTGGCCCTTCGGCTTGAGGGTGCTGCGCTCGAACTGGTTCTGCGACTTGATGCCGGTGCGGTCGGACCAGCGGCCGGTGAAGAGCGAGCCGTTCGCGATGAGGGTGTTGGAGGGGAACACGGTGAACGCGTTGGCCACCCACAGCCCGCGGTCTAGGAAGGCGCGCGTGAAGTTCGGCAGGAACCCGGCCTGCGCCATCTCCTGGAGCACGTCGGGCCGCAGACCGTCCACGTAGAGCAGCAGGACGCGCGCGCCGCGCACCGGCTCTCCGGAGTCCCTGGGCTCGAACACCGGCGGCTTCGGGACGACCGGTAGTGGCCGCGCGGCCAGCTCGATGGTCACGCGGAAGCGGCCGCGGTTGTCCCCCGGCTCATCATCGTTGAGCCCCAGCCACAGCCGGCCGCCGCGCGGGGCGATGCCGTCGTAGCGCGCACCGACGGAGAAGGGCTCACCGTCCGGGGCGAGCTTCCCAATGAGGCCGAATGCCGGGAACGGTCCCTCGGTCATCGTCGGCAGCGGGAACCGCCGCCCCCGCGACGCCGCGTACCACAGGGGCCACACGTACGTCCCCGCCGGCCCGACGCACCGCTCTCCCGAGCATCCGATGAGCCAATCCGTCAGCCGCCGACGGACCACGCAACACGTGCCGCTCGCTTCGAGATGGAGCGGGCTGCCGGCGGGGACGTCGAAGCCGGTGTCGGTCCACGCCGCCCGCGGATCCACCACAATCTCGCGGGCACGCGGCTCCCCGGCGGCGAGTGCTGGCGCAAGCGCACAGAGGAGGAACCACCCGGAGAGTAGGCGACGCGACATGAAGGGTATTATACAATGGAACGATGACCGTCCCCCCGATCCATCTCTTTCCCTACGATCCCTTCCAGCAGCGGGCGATCGAGGCCATTGACCGGGATATCTCGCTCTTCGTCACGGCACCCACCGGCTCCGGCAAGACGGTGCTGGCGGACTATGTCATCGAGCGCAGCCTGGCGCGGCGCCAGCGGGTCATCTACACCTCACCCGTCAAGGCGCTCAGCAACCAGAAGTTCCGCGACTTCAGCGCGCGCTACGGCGACGCGGTCGGCATCATGACGGGCGACGTCACCATCAATCCGACGGCCCCGCTCGTCATCATGACCACCGAGATTTACCGCAACACGCTCCTCGAAGATACGGGACGGTTGGCGTCCTACGCCTGGATCATCTTCGATGAGGTCCACTACCTGGATGACCCGGAGCGCGGCACGGTCTGGGAGGAGGCGATCCTCTTCACGCCGCCCCACATCAACTTGCTTGCCTTAAGCGCCACCATCCCCAACGTCGCGGAACTGGCGGACTGGATCCGCGCGGTCCACCGGCGGCCGGTCGAGGTGGTCGAGGAGGACCGGCGGCCGGTGCCGTTGGCGGTCCTCTTCCAGTGCCAGAACGCGATCTTCGACAACCCGCAGCAGCTCAAGGCGCGCGGCTACCTCAACCAGGAGAACTGGCGCTTCATGCGGCACCGCCGTGCGACCGGCCACCGGTTGGCCGTGCATCCGAACCGGCTGGACCGGCTCATCCGGGACCTCGCCGAGCAGGACCGGCTGCCGTGCATCTTCTTCACCTTCGGGCGGCGGCGCACCGAGGAGATCGCCTGGGAGCTGTCCGGGTGCTCGCTCCTGGAGCCGGTTGCGCGCGCGAAGCTGGGGGTGTTGTTCGAGGAGCTGTGTGCGCGCTACCAGATCACGCACGACCGCAGCGTCGAAGCGCTGCGCCGGCTCCTCGACGCCGGCGTCGGGTTCCACCACGCCGGCATGCTGCCGACGGTCAAAGAGGTCCTCGAGCGCTGCTTCACGAGCCGCCTCATGAAGGTGATTGTGACCACCGAGACGTTCGCGCTGGGGGTCAACATGCCCGCGCGCAGCGTCGTGCTCGATACGCTCACGAAGCGCGGTGACAGCGGCTTCGAACTGCTCCGGCGGCGCGATTTCCTGCAGATGGCGGGCCGGGCCGGCCGGCGCGGGATGGACACCGAGGGGTTTGTGTACGTCCGGGTCAATCCGATGCACGTCACCTATCCCGAGGTGATGCGCCTCCTCCAGGCGAATCCGGAGCCGGTACACAGCCGGTTCAACACCGCGTATGCGACGCTGCTGAACCTCTATCGGCGCCACGGCCGCGGCCTGCTGGATATTTTTCCGAAGACGCTCTACTATGCGCAGACCAGCGGCGCGCGTCGGCAGCAGGGCCTGTCGCTCATGGAGCGCAAGCTCGACCTCCTGATGTCGCTGGGCTACGTCACGCGGACAGGACTCACACCCAAAGGCGAGTTCGGCTCCTGGGTGTACGGCTATGAGCTCCTGCTCACGGAACTCTACACGCGCGATCGGCTGACCTCGCTGGATGCGGTCTCGCTCGCCGTCCTGCTGGTCTCGCTCGTCTATGAGCCGCGCCCGCGCGCCGGCACCGCCAAGCCGCACCATCTGAGCAAGCGACTGGCGGAGCTCTGCCGCGAGCCGCTCGCGCGCATTCATCAAGAAGAAGCGCGCTGTCATATCAGCCCGCTCACCAAAGCGCCGGCCTACCACCTCTCACACGCCATGGAGGCCTGGATGGCCCAGGCGCCCTTCGAACGGATCACGCGCCTGTGCGACGTGGATGAGGGGGAGCTGGTGCGCTACTTCCGGATGTCGGTGCAGCTCCTGCGGCAGCTGGCCGAGATGCCGGCGAATGATCCGGCGCTGCGCGCCACCGCCGAGCAGGCGCGGTACCGCGTCAACCGGGACGTCATCGATGCGGAAGCGCAATTGCGACTCGGGTAGCCAAGACAGCTTCAAGCTACAAGCTTCAAGCTACAAGCTACCAGCAAATCGCTCTGGCTTGCAGCTTGCAGCTTGCAGCTTGGCTGGGTGTCTGCTCACAGGATGCGCCACGCCGCAGTACGCGGTCCGTTCCGTACCCATACCTGAAGAGTCGTCCGAGGCGCTGGAGATCGAACGCACCATCAGCGCGGTGCAGGCGGAGGAGTTCACCAAACAAGGCGCGCGTCCGCTGGGCCTGAATGAGCGGGCCGGCGGCTTCGTCGTCCAGCAGGTGGTCGACCGGCTGAGCCGCGTGACCGAGCGGCCCGGGCTGCGCTATCGCGCCTCTCTCTACCACGACCAGGACCCGAACGCCGCCGCGCTCGCCGATGGGCGCATCTACGTTTCAAGCGGTCTCTTGGCCTATCTGTCGGGCCGGGGCCCTTCGACTCCGCTCAGGGCAGGCAGCCGCGAGGACGAGCCCTTCGACTCGGCTTCGCCTCGCTCAGGGCGAATGCCGAGCAAAGTCGAGGCAGAGCTGGCCTTCATCCTGGGCCATGAGCTCGCGCACACCGTGGCACAGCACCTCGTCAAGCGCTACCGCACGCTCCAACGGCAGGAGCTCATCTTCGCCGTCGCCGCCGCAGGCGCCTCGGCCATCACGCGCGGCGGCGGCGAGCGGGCCTCACGCCTGGCGCTCCAAGCCGTGTCGCTGGCGCGCGAGGCGGTCACCAGCAACTTCAGCCAGGAGGATGAGCTGGAGGCGGACCAGCTCGGCATCCAGTACGTGATCCGGGCCGGCTACGACCCCGCAGCGGCGCTCGACCTCCTGACGGACTTCGCGCGGTTCGACAACCCCTGGCCGTTTCTGCGCACCCACCCCTACATCCTCACGCGCCGTGAATACTTGATGCGCTACCTCGCCGACACGGGCCGCCTGCCTGCCGGCAGGCAGGCGCAGGCAGGGTTGCCGTCCTCGGCGGGCGCACAACCGGTAGGGCATGCGGAGACGACGAGGGCGGCGGTGAGAGACGAGCGTGCGGAACAGGCGAAACGCTTGCGGGACGCCCAGCGACTCTATCCGCGGGGCTCGATCAGCTGGACGAATCTCCAGCGCCAGATCGACGCCCTGCTGAACGCTGATCCGCGCTGATGGCAACGCTGATCCACGCCGATATCGGCGTCAATCAGCGTGTAGATCAGCGTCCTTCAGCGATGCCGGAGGGATTGAGGAGTTGGGCGAGGCGCTGTTCGAGCTCGGTGGCATTGCCGTCCCCTGCCATCTGGGTGACCGAGCCGCGCCAGACCCCGGCCAACCGACCGTCCCGGTCGATCAGGAAGTAGGCCGGGATGCCGCGCATCTCGTAGAGGTCCGGCAGGTTGGGATTGGCGGTGACGGAGAGGATGGGATACGGCACCCCCTCGTTGCTGACGAACGTCGTGAGCTTCTCGAGGTCCTCGTCAATGCTCACCGTCACGATGTGCAGCCCCTTCCCGTCATGCTGTGCGAAGAGCTGCTTCATGAGGGCGAGATCCTTCCGGCAGTAGGGGCACCAGCTCGCCCAGAACTGCAGCAGCGTGACCTGACCCTTCCCGTCCTCGAGGGCACGCACCACGCCATTGAGGTCCGTCGCGCGGAACGCCGGTGCCGGCACCCCTTCGACGAGCGGCGGGGGAAGCGGTTGACCGTCCACTGTGGCCACCCCCTGACGGGGTAGCCGGACGACGAGGCTCTCGGGGCTCCGGTCCAATACTTCGGCGGAGAACTTGGTGCCATCCGTCAGCTGAATCCGCTCCGCCACAGCCCGCCTCCCGCCCGCGAGTCCCGCCAGGCAGATCGCCACGATCATCACCCACCCATAAGTTTGGAGAAACGCCCTTTTGTTCAACATCGGGGTGTTTCTCCAAACTTAAGCTTGGGTGCCCCCAGGTTCAGGTTTGACACCCGAAGGGCGTCAAACCTATGGGGGCACCCGGTCCTCAGCCGCGCCCTGCGCATCGCTTGCTCCTCAGCCACGCATGCCATCCGTCTCAAGACACACGCATACCCTACAAGTATAACATGGGGGCGCTGTTGCGGACGGGAAGGAGCGTCAGCTCTTGGCGGGGACCGACGCGACCGCCTGCCGGAGCTGTTCCAGGAGCTGGGGCACGTCGAGGCCGTGGTGCCAGGCGATCTCGTCCACGCTGTCGTAGCCTTCCTGCAAGCGGTTGATGTGCAGCCGCTCGAAGAGCGGCATCGTCTGGGGAAACCGCTGGAGAATCTCGTTGACGCTCATGGAGCCGGAGATCGCCTCCGCGTCCAGGGCGCGCGGCGCACCGTCGATGGGCGAGGGCTCGGTATGGTCGAGGAACTCGAGGACCGTACGCTCCTGCTCGTCCATCTGCGCCTCGAGCCACTCGACCACCTGCGAGAGCCGTGTGACGACCTCCGGCAGCGACGCGCGCATGCCCTCGAGCAGCAGCTCGTTGACGCCGCGCAGGAGCCACCGGACATCCGCATGGTCCTTGGCCGGCGAGGCCCCCGACCCGGCGGGCAGGCGCTGATTGTACAGCTCCAGAGCGCCCGCCTCTCGCTGGGTGTGGTCGACCAGCAGATGCTGAAGCGAGAAGCTCATCTCCCGCAGGACAAACTGGACCTCCGGCACCACCTGGAGGGCGGAGCCGAGGAGGGCCAGCTTCTTCCGCAAGAGGGCGTGGTCCTGGCGGATGGCCCAAGTCGCGTCCATGTTCATCTCCCTCCGTCTGTGGTCGGCCCGCACACAAGGCCCGACGATGAGATGCGATCCTGAAGGGGATACGTCCGGACAGCGGGGGGTGGTGCGGTGCGACTGGACATCCGGCCTCCGAGTTCGTGTGGCACGACGGCGTTCGGAAGCGTATTTGTTTAGCTCTATGAGACCACGACGGGGGTGAGATGGCCGTGCCGGTGATGGAGATAGGCAGTCCTCAGCGTCTCCCCGATGACGCGTCCTTG
>Ga0209515_10006679_pt1 | contig 14240 bp, 12 predicted proteins | sample Subgroupgradi54m_FD_187454 | JGI IMG/M metagenome (GOLD analysis project Ga0209515, IMG submission 187454) | Subsurface groundwater microbial communities from S. Glens Falls, New York, USA - GMW60B uncontaminated upgradient, 5.4 m (SPAdes)... ...
CGATGCTGGTCTGAGCCTTCCAAATATAAATCCGCCGGGTATGCAAGCTCCGGGCTTTTTTTAAGCACGGCCTGATGGCTCACACCGGAATCAAACCAGACGTCAATAATATCGTCTTCTTTTTTCAAGTTTTGGTTTTCACAGCAGGAAGCAGGCGCGCCTTGAAAAAAATCGTTCGGATTCTTTTCAAACCAGACGTCAGCTCCAAACTCCTGAAACAGCTTTACGATTTTCTCTTTAGTTTCAGAAACAAACTTTTTATTACAGCTTACGCAACGAATGATCGGGATCGGAACGCCCCAATATCTCTGGCGCGACAAACACCAATCCGGACGGCTTTCAACCATGGAGCCAATACGGTTTTTTCCCCAACTCGGGGTAAACTGGATTTTATTTTGAATGGCATCAGACATTTTCGCCCGCAAATCATGATGGTCGATCTTGAGAAACCATTGCGGGGTTGCACGAAAAAGAATCGGCTTTTTGCAACGCCAGCAATGCGGATACGAATGCTGATGGCTTTCTTTAAGAAGCAGGGCCGCTTTCTCTTGAAGGATCTCAATTATTTTTTCATTGGCCTTAAAAACATGGATTCCCTCTGCCGGAGGGAAATCTTTGGTGAACCGGCCTTTTTGATCAACCGGCGAAAGGATAGGAAGTGCATTATCGAGATGGCCGTATTTATAGTCATCCTCTCCATGCCCCGGAGCAATATGAACAAAACCCGTGCCGTCCGTGCTTGAAACATAGTCAGCATCAATCATTTTGGAATTCCGGTCCAGAAACGGGTGTTTCGCCCATCCAAAAGGAATATCAGAACCTTTAAATTCTTCGAGAGCTTGCAACTCATTCCAGCCGAATTTTTCTTTTAGCGTTTGGCCTAAGTCCTTGGCAAAAATAAAAACGCCCTTGTCGGTTTTTGCGACCTGATACATTAAATCAGGATGTCCGGCAATGCCGACGTTCGCGGGCAATGTCCAAGGCGTAGTGGTCCATATCAAAACAGAAACTTTTTCCTGCCCTGACTTTTGTTTAATGGAAGTCAAAAACTTTTCAGAACCGGTTTCAGAAACTACTTCAAAGGCAACATAAACGGAAGTAGAGACTTTGTCTTCATATTCGAGCTCGGCATCCGCCAGCGCGGTCTCACATTCAAAACACCACGGGACCGGTTTCAAACGTTGCTCGATAAATCCTTTTTCATAAAGTTTGAGGAATGATTCCGCAATCGAAGATTGATAACCAAAATTCATCGTAAGATAAGGATTGTCCCAGCGGGCAAAAACGCCGAGCCTTTTGAATTCTTCGCGTTGGGTCTGAACAAATCGTTCGGCATAGGCCCGGGCCTGTTTACGAAACGCCACGCGCTCCACTTCCTCTTTTTTCTTTCCCATTTCTTTCAAGCATTGATGCTCAATTGGAAGACCATGACAATCCCAACCAGGCACGTACAAAGCATCGAGCCCTTGCATGGTTTTATATTTGACGATCATGTCCTTCAGGATTTTATTCAGAGAATGACCGATATGAATGTTTCCATTCGCGTAAGGAGGGCCGTCGTGAAGAATATATTTTTTGCGGCCTTGCGATTTTTTGACAATCGCAGCATACAGCCCGGTGCTTTCCCATTTTTTGAGCATTTCCGGCTCGCGACGAGCAAGATCCGCTTTCATAGGGAAATCCGTTTGCGGAAGATTCAGCGTATCTTTATAACTTTTTTCTTGTGTCATGAAATAGTTTTCTCTTCTCTATCAATCTTAATGATTTATCTATTTGTCATCCTCGAATGGTTTAATCGAGGATCCAGATTTTAAAGACTGGATTCCCGCTTTCACCCGCCCCAAAACGTGGCGAGGCAAGCGGAATGACAATGTTGGGGTCTAAAATTTTTTGACTGCCGCCTCAAGAAGCTTATCCAGTTTCGGTCCTGCCTCATTGGCGGTTTTAATAATCTCTTTAATATCCACAGGCTCCAAATGCTCGGGGTCGCAAACATCGGTCACAATACTCAACCCCAAAATTTCCATTCCCATGTGGACGCCCACAATAACTTCGGGGACCGTAGACATCCCCACCAAATCTGCGCCCCAGTTACGCATCATGCGATATTCTGCCCGTGTTTCGAGATTGGGCCCCGCCACGCCAATATAAACCCCACGCCGGACGGAAATTTTTTCGCTTTTCGCGGCTTCTTCAGTAATCACATTAAGGTCATTCACTTCGGAATAATCCCGCGCGCGCTTCAAAAGGCGGTTCGCGGTACGCGGAGTGAACCGGGACGCTTTCGCAATCGCCGCAAGCGCAGCCGGCTCGGTAACAACTCCGAGAAGCTTTGCTGATCGTTCCAAAATAGCTTCAATATCGGCAACAGTATAATAATCCAGCTTAAAAGACGCGCCAAATCGTGAACGGAGCGGCGCGGAAAGCAGATTCGCTCTGGTGGTGGCGGCGATCAAAGTGAACGGTGGGAGATCCAATGAAAAAGTTCTTGCCCCCGGACCTTTGCCGATAATAAGATGGAGCTTGCGGTTTTCCAGCGCCGGGTAAAGAACTTCTTCAATTTGATGATTCAGCCGGTGCGCCTCGTCAATAAAAAGCACATCGCCTTTTTCCAGATTGCTTAAAATCGCCGCCAGATCGCCCATCTTCTCCAATGTAGGACCGGAAGTTATTTTCAGGTTAGCGCCCATCTCTTTCGCCACCAGATACGCGAGCGTGGTCTTGCCCAGTCCGGCTTGTCCGTACAAAAGCAAATGGTCGCTGGATTCGGACCGCTTTTTGGCCGCATCCAGAATTACCCGGAGATTTTTCTTGATTTTCCCCTGTCCGATATAGTCCTGCCAAGTGCCCGGCCGCAAAGCGAGGTCAATATGGCTATCTTCTTCCTTTTTTGGTATGCTTTTCTTTATGTTTTCGCTCGGCATAAGGGGTATTGACAGGTTCTTTTTTTTATGCTATGCTACTAATAATTTAGTGCTGGTGTTTTCTATCTAGGGCGTTTACGGAGCGGCGGTTTCTTCAAATAGAAAGTTTTGTTCTGTGGGCGGGAATTACTTCTTGATGGATGGCTTGGCTCAGGCGAGGCCACTCCTCAGAATAATTCTAACCTTTTCTAAAATTTATTTTAGGAAAGTTCCACTTTTTTCCCTGACGGGATCTTTGCCCACAGAACAAAGCTTTCTATATCTTATGATCATTCTACGAATTACGAACTAGGTACGAATATACGAAATTTGAATTTTAGTTTTCGTATATTAGTAATATTTTTCGTATTTCGTAGCCATATTATAATTCTATCGGCCCGGTTACTTTTTCCACTTCTTCGACCGTGGTGATGCCGGAAAGGACTTTCAATAATCCGTCCTGTTGCATGGTGACGATGCCCTGCTCGGCGGCGAATTCCTGAATTTCTATTTCACCGCCGCCCTTGTTCATCAGGTTTTCTATTTCTTTAGTGATGCGCAGGAGTTCGTAAATGCCGACGCGGCCGCGGAATCCGGTGCCGGCGCAATTTTCACAGCCCTTAGGTTTAAATAACTTTGCGTCTTTATATGCCGATACATCAACTCTCTCCGGAAGGGATTTAAATAATTTTTTAGTCATTTCCTCCGTTTCCTTCCCGGCTTTTACGGAAATTTTACATTTCTCGCATAATCTCTTGACCAGGCGCTGGGCGATGATCAAATTCAAGGACGGACCAATGCTGGTTACTTTTACGCCAAGATCCACTAATCGCGGAATGGCGCCGGCCGCCTCATTGGCATGCACGGTGGAAAACACCAGATGACCGGTCAAAGCGGCCTGGATGGCTATTTCCGCGGTTTCTTTGTCGCGAACCTCGCCAATAAGAATCACATCCGGATCTTGCCTCATTAATGACTTCAACCCGTTGGAAAAAGTATAATTCGCTTCAATATCCACCTGCGTCTGCTCAAGACCGGCGACATGGTATTCAATCGGATCTTCAATAGTGATTATTTTTATTTCCGGAGAACTTTTGTGTTTTAAAAAAGCGTAAAGCGTGGTGGTCTTTCCGGAGCCGGTCGGACCGGTATTCAGAATCATGCCGTTCGGGCGGTTCAGTTCTTTTTCAATAATCGCCAGATCATCATTGCGGAGGCCGAGATCGTTCATGCTCAAGTTGATCGCGTCCGGATCAAGCACGCGCATAACGATGACTTCGCCGAATTCCGAAGGCGCGACTGCCACGCGCATTTCAATTTCTTTTTTTCCGAGGCCAACCGTGAAACGCCCATCCTGCGCCTCATCGCGGACATTCAGCTTCAGGCTGGAAAGCAATTTGATGCGCGAAACAATGTGTCCGTACAGCGCGGTTTTCAGATCGGCGATGACATCATGCAAATCTCCATCAATACGGTAGCGAAGCTTGATTGAAGCGCGGGCCGGCTCGAAGTGAATATCTGAAGCGCGGTTCTTGAGCGCGCCGGCAAGGATGATTTCTAGCATCTGCGCGGTGGAGAATTTCTTGAAATCAAAATTCCTAATCTCGTCTTCAACCAGTTTCAAGTTCACCAGCTTGCCCATCAATCCCTCCACCCTTTCCTTATCAACGTCAACCCGGCCGGTGATAGCGGCGGATTTTTTAAAAACATATTTATAAAACTCCCAAGCCCGATTCAGACTGGATTGGGAAACTCCGAAAACCTTCAATTTATTGCCTTTTAGTTCAAGTTCCCTAATCAGCGCTTTCACGCCGGCCGAGGCTGGATCAAAAGCAGTAAAAACAACCTTATCGCCTTTTTTCTCAATAGTGGCGACTTTCAGTTCCCTTGCCCGCTCCTCCGAAATAAGCTCCAAAGCGTCGGTTTCAACCGGCTGGACAGCCAGATTGATATAAGAAGACCCTGCCGCCGTTGCCCGGCGTTCAGCGTCCCGCTCTTCCGCTTCTTTGCGGGTTTTATCCAAAATACTCTTTAATTTGGTGTCGTCCTGGTTCTGAGCCATTATTATCAAAATAATCCCGAACCCGCTCAAATACAAGGAAAATTGTGGATAAGAGTCGCTCATACCTTATCTCATTGCGGAACCGGCGTTCTCCGAACTGCTGCCGGAGCCGCCTACGCCTCATCCCGCCGCTAGCGGGACTCCGGCAGTTTCCTTAATGAGATAAAATCCTCGCTTTAGAGGAAAATGTTAGATGGAAAGTGCGGACCTTGTCATCCCAACCACGGCAATTCAATAATTTTACATTTTGATTTTTAAATTTTAAACTTAAAACATGTCCGGACATAACAAATGGTCTCAAATAAAAAATCAGAAGGGCGCTACCGATAAAAAACGCGGGCAGCTTTTTTCCAAGCTCCTGAAAGCCATCTCTATTGCCGCGAAAACCGAGGCCAACCCGCAATTCAATCCCCGGCTCCGCTCGGCTATGGAAAAAGCGAAAGAATTCAATGTCCCGCAGGATAATATTGAACGAGCGGTTTCCAAAGCGTCCGAAGCCAAAAATCTGGAAGATATCGTTGTTGAAGCCTATGGACCGGAAGGCGTTGCCCTTATCATTGAAGGAATTACCGATAGTACCAATCGCTCCATATCAGAAATAAAACATATTTTAACGGAGAATGGCGCAAAGATAGCGAACCCCGGAAGCGTTCTCTGGTCATTCGAGAAAACAAATAACGAATGGAAAGCGAAATTCCCACAGGAAATTTCCGAAGACGGCCGGAAAAAAGTCGCATCGCTCATTGAAGCGCTGGAAGAACACGAGGATGTGCAGAATGTTACGACTAACGTCTGATGCGATACCAATATACGAATGCATGCGAATGATACAAATAATACTAATAAGTTAATAATACATTTGTATGATTAGTATCATTAGTACAATTAGTATATTAGTATCATAGCTTATGATAATTCTAGGCATCGATCCCGGCAGTACAAGAATCGGCTACGGAATCATCAATTCCGAAAAAGAACTGTCGCTTATCGCGTATGGCGTGATTGAAATCAGCCGGAAGAAAATTTCTGCGGATCTAAAACAGCACGGCTCGCATAATGAACTCGCCCAGCTTCTGCAAAAAGCATCATCCGCTCTCCGAGAACTCATAACTACTTACCAGCCGGAAAAAGTCGGAATTGAAAAACTTTATTTTACAAAAAATGTGAAAACCGGAATTGAGGTCGCCCAAGCGCGCGGAGCCCTGATCAACGAATTGGCTCGCTATCAGATCCCGATTGAGGAATTCACTCCATCGGAGATCAAAAAAGCAGTCACCGGTTATGGCAATTCCGATAAAAAAGGGGTGGCAAAAATGGTCTCAAAAATCCTGCGCATGGAATCGGTCAAGGGCTATGACGACGCCAGTGATGCTTTGGCAGTGGCAATCACCACTTCCCAGAAAAAAGATTGGGTATAATAAGCGAACACTAGGGCTTGACACTAATAAATCCTCGTATATACTTTCTTGTAAGCTAATATAATTTTATTAAAAAGGTCGTATTTTTCTTCATAATTTGATAGGTGCAAATTATCCGAAAAAATGCCAAAGAAAAAGAAAAAAGAACTGGGATCGAGTATGGGTCTTGATGAGGGAATGGGAGTGATGGACGATGAATCTGAAATTCCTGTCCCTAAAAAAAATCCAATATCTTCCGCTGATTCAGATGACGACGACATTGAAAAAGCCGTGGAAGACGACGAGGATGATCTTCTGGTGGCCGGGGATGACGACGAGGAAGAGGAGGTAAATTAAATAAATTCCAATAATACAGTCCTGCTATGGCGGGACTGTATTATTTTGACGGTATCGCTAGCGTGTCATTCCCGCGGAGGCGGGAACCTGCCTGCCGGCAGGCAGGTCCAGTAAAAATGCTAATATAGCATGGATCCCGGATCAAGTCCGGGATGACAATGCGTGCCGAATGATGAAATTGGCAGGTAACACATTATGGGATTATCATTGAGATAGGTTCTAATCTATGAAACGGAAATTATTCAAACTCATCAAAAAACAAGGCCCGTCAACTATTCTTATCGCCATCCTCGCTTTATTGGCCGGAGGCCTGGTTTTAGTCGCGCTTATTCTAAATGATCTGCCGAATCCGGAAGAATTTGAAACTCGTCAAGTCGCCCAGTCCACGAAAATTTTTGACCGGACCGGGAAAACTCTCCTTTATGAAATCCATGGCGAAGAAAAGCGGACTACTGTGCCGTATGATGAAATTCCGGAATCTGTAAAAAAGTCCACTATCTCAATTGAAGACAAAGATTTTTATAATCACGGCGGATTCAGCATTCCATCAATGATCAACGGCGCCATTATTGAACCCCTAACCGGAAAACGCGACCAGGCCCGTGGCGGTTCAACCATCACCCAGCAATTGGCAAAAAACGCTTTTCTAAGCTCTGAAAGGACGCTGGTAAGAAAATTTAAGGAACTAATCGTCGCTTACGAACTGGAAAAAAAATACTCCAAAGATGAAATTCTGAATCTTTATCTGAATCAGATTCCTTACGGGAGCAACGCTTACGGAATAGAAGCCGCCGCCCAGACCTTCTTCGGCAAACGCGCCTCGGAACTTAATCTGGCGGAATCAGCGCTCTTGGCCAGCCTTCCGAAAGCAACCAGCTATTATTCCCCTTGGGGTAAAAATCTTCCGGAACTGCTCGACAGGAAAAATCTTGTTTTGGAAAAAATGAAAGAATACGGCTATATCTCGGAAAAAGAAATGAAAAACGCGGAAAAATTCCAGCTGGAATTCGCTCCGCAGGCGACCAATCTGAAAGCGCCGCACTTTGTCCTGGCAGTCCAGGATTATCTGAATAAAAAATACGGGGAAGAATATGTCCGAACCGCCGGACTGAATGTTATCACAACTCTTGATTGGGAACTTCAACAAATCGCCGAAAATTCGGTGCTGGAAGGCGCCAACCGCAATACTGAGCTTTATGACGGCCATAACGCCGCTTTAGTGGCGCAGGACGCCACCAATGGCCAGATTCTGGCGATGATCGGGTCAAAAGATTATTTCGCCAGCCCTGAACCTGAGGATTGTAATCCTGGATTGAATTGCAAATTTGAAGGAAATTTCAATGTGGCGACCCAGGGCCTGCGCCAGCCGGGATCTTCAATAAAGCCGTTCACTTATGTGACTGCTTTCAAAAAAGGACTGACTCCAGACACAGTTCTATTTGATTTAGAAACCGAATTTGACGCGACCGGCTTGCCGGAAAATAGCTACAAACCGGGAAACTTTGACGAAACTTTTCGCGGACCGGTGACTCTCCGGACCGCGCTCGCCCAATCTATCAACATTCCGGCCGTGAAAACTCTTTATATCGCCGGCATAGACAACATGCTCGGGCTGGCGAAAGATTTCGGCATCACCACTTTGACCGAGCGGAGCCGATACGGACTTTCTTTAGTCCTCGGCGGCGGAGAAATAACTCTGAAAGAACTGGTCGGCGCTTATTCGGTTTTCGCACAAGAAGGTATAAAACATGAACAGGCGATGATTCTTTTGGTCACTGATTTCAAGGGAAGTCTGATTGAGAAATATGAAGATTCGGCTAAACAAGTAATCGATCCGCAATACCCGCGGCTGATAAACGATATTCTCACCGATCTTGATAAGCGCGCTGGATTGTTCCAATCCAGTTTAGGACTGACTATTTTTCCCGGACACGAGGTCGCCATGAAAACCGGAACGACAAACGATTATCGCGATGCCTGGACAATTGGTTATACGCCCGACTTAGTTGTCGGTGTCTGGACAGGAAACAATGATAATACCCCGATGCAGAGGCGCGGTTCCAGTATTCTTGCCGCGGTTCCGATTTGGAGCGAATTCATGAACCAAGCGCTTAAAAAGCGTCCATTAATATCTTTCAATAAGCCGAATCCTATTACTGTCCAAAAACCGATGTTCAACAAAGAACACATAGTCAATTACATTGTCGGAAACAAAGTTTATCCGCAAATCCATGACCTGCTTTTCTATGTTGATAAAAATGATCCGTTGGGACCCCAGCCGCTCCAGCCGGAAAACGATTCCCAATTCAAAAACTGGGAAGACCCAATTTTACAATGGGCACAGCAGAATGTCCCTAATTTCTTGCAGAACTACAACAAGCCGATTCCCTTCGGAGCGCAAAGCCAAGGCGCGGCGGTCACCGGCGGAACGGCAATCAACCTGTCCGGTCCAAAAAACGGGGAATTCATCCAAAAAAACATATTTGTTTCCGCGGAAATAGTTTCCAGCAACGACATATCCCAAATCCAGCTCTTCTTCAATGGCGAATTAATGGATGACCGCGTCGGCCTGTTAGGAAAAACAGTCACTTACCAATTCAACCTGATTCCGAGAAACATACTTCTCCAAAACTTGCTGAAAATCCTGGTGGTAGACAACAATAAAACGGAAACAATAAAAGAAGTCATCCTATATAAATAACTGTGTCATTCCAAGCTTGATTTTCGTGAATCATGAAACACGCCTTCCGTCATTCTGAGCGAAGCGAAGAATCTCCTTAATCTTAATCTTACAAGCGTTCCGAGATCCTTCACTTTGTTCAGGATGACAAAAAAGTGAATTTTTGCCTTGGCCTTGACAGGGAACAAGAAACATGCTATACTAACTTTAAGCTTGAAAAAGCTGTTCGTTAACAAAAATCTGACAAGAGAGGATATAACTGATGAGAAAGAACCCGCTGTTCGGGATGCTGTTGGTCTTGGGAACCAGCTTGGCGCCTCTGCATGGGGCGGCGGCTGATGGTTTCGGTTCCGTGCCGTGCGCTGCCGAGACTTCCATGAGAAAGGATTGGTTCATGCTAACCGGCGACTTGTCGGCTATATATGGGGCAGTGCCTGATGGCATATGTCCGCAACTGGAGCAATCGACGACTGTCGCGGCAACGGTGGAGATTTCCACCGAAGCTCTCGAAGCTCTGGCCGCCGTCTCAACCGGCGCGGCAGTAGTGGAAGTTTCATCCGAAACCGGAAAGCTGTCCGACTACTTCACCGTTGAGACGCCGGCGCTTCAAAATGCCGGGCAGACCAAGCTGGCCGGATTGCAGTTCCAGCTTCAGTATCGCGTCAATAGGCTGGAAGAGATGGTCAACAGGATGGCAGATGACCAAGTGGTCACCAGCGACGAGTTGAGCGGCCTGAAAGACGCCCTGAAGTTTGAGTATGATTATTCCTGGTCATTTGCGAATAAAGAGCTCGCGTTTTACGGACTGAACATTCCGGAGGACGAGCGGGTGGCGACATACTGGAAACTGGCGCTCATCCCGGATGGCCAGTTCTCGGCAGACGACAAAAAAGAATCCATAAAAAGATTCTTCGTCAATCTCACCGGCAAGGATGTGAAGGTGAAGATGGGGATAGTGGATAAACTGGGCCTGACCTTCATGGGCTCGGTAGTAGCCGCCATCCTTATCATTCTCCTCTGAATCAAAGTAAAGGCGTCCAACCCCACTTTTTATAAGTGGAGCTGGACGCCTTTTTAATTGGATGAAGATTATTATCTGAATAATCGCGACACAAGGCCAAAGAAACTCTTCAGTCCTTCCCCGAGAAATCTCAAGGGCTTGTCTTCCGGTTGCGCCGGCGATGGCAATTCTTGAGCTGAAGTGGCAGTGGAAGTAGTCAAAGGGACAAGAAGCTTGGTAGGACTCCTCATAAAGTGTTCACCCCGGGCCTCCTAAACAGCCTACATAACGAACCAGAATGGAAAGAATTCTGGGCGACGCCTGAAAAAGAAAAGAGGATGGAATTTTTATCCTATTATCCAAGGCCTTTATATTTTTTCATTGATGAAAATTCAATTTCAGCATTCGCGCCATCGCCGGAATGCGTCCAAAAACTGAACGAATTCATTTATGAATATGAATGTTAAAAAATCCTCTATCATCTGACAGAGGATTTTTACTTTGATTAATTTATTACTTTTTCTTGCCTACCGCCGCAGCAAAACGATTTTCTAAATTACTTAATCTTTCTTTTACTGATTCAAGTTCATGGCGATAAATTACATTTTGTAAATCCTTTTTAATGCTCAAAAGTTCATGTTCTAAAACGTCAAACTTCCCATCAGCCAATCGTTGCCATTCTTTAATATCGGCAAATCCTTTATTCACTTCTCCTTTAACATCATTAAATCCTCCTTGCACCATTCGCGCTAAATCTTCAGTTGTTACTTTTCTTTTTTTCATATATATAATTTTATTATAACAAAATCCTTATTACCAGACAACAACTCTAATTTACTGGATCCTGAATGAAGCCCAGCCCCACTTTTATAAAAAATATATCATACAGAATATACTAAATGTTGCTGGGAAAAGTGGAGCTGGGCAGGTCCAGGATGACAAACAGGAAATGGACTACCTTAACTGGCATTGATAGGCATCAGGATATAGAAATAAGTCGCGTCGGTTGAGTTTTTCAAGATCGCCGCCCGGTGGCTTCCGTTTATACCGAAGAAAATCTCCTGTCCGGTGAAATTTTTCAGTCCTTCAATGAGATATCTCCAGTTGAAAGAAACTTCAAATTCTTCCCCTTTGGCTTTCGCTGGAACAAGATATTTATTTTCTCCGAGTAATTGATTCACTGAATATATTTCCATAACTTTTTTGTCGCTTTTGACCTTCATCCGGATATCATTCACTTTTCCGCTGAAAGTGCTGACTAGTTTGACCGCATTCATCAGCTGTTCCCTTTCCAGAACTATTTCGGTTTCATAGGATTTCGGAGTGATTGGATCATAATCAGGATAATTTCCGTCAATCAACCGGGAAATTATCTCTAAGTCATTTTTTCCTCCGGAGGAGGATCCTTCTCCGAAGGAAAAAAGAATCTGATTTGGATCAATAAAAATTGAAACCTCACCTTTTGTTGAAGTCCGCAAAACTTCCTGCATAGTCTTTATTGGAATGATAACTTTAAAACCGCGTTGAAAAGTGGAAGTGTAATTCGTTTCATTAATGGTTTTTTCCGCCAGCCGAAAACTGTCCGTTCCGGCGAATTTTAACTGCGTAACCTGGAAATCCAACAGCATCCCGCTTATTTCCGGACGGATTTCCGATATCTGGATTGCGTTGATTACTTTCAAAACAGACTCTTTCAAAAGTTCGGTTGATAAAGTCAGATGATTTTTTACATTCTCTATTTTAGGAATTATCGGAAATTCCTCTTCCGGCAAACCCTGGATGGACGCTTCATAATTATCCGTTTTGAATAACAGAACATTCCGGTTTGTTTCCAGATTAATCCTTTCACTGTCGGTATTATTGACTATCGTGGAAAAAGCTCCCAATGGAACGGTAATACTTCCTTCCTCAATGATTTTTCCGGAAATCTGCTTAGAAACGGCAATTTCCAGATTTGTCGCTGATAACTGGATCTTATTATTAAATGTCTTAATCAGGACATTTTTAAGAATCGGCAGATTGTTGTTTTCCGAAGACGCCCTTTCAACCGAGTTTAAACCTTCACGCAGATTATTTTTGAGTATTACTAATTTCATAGTTTAATTATTGATTAGAGATTCTTTACTCCGTTCAGAATGACAATACTAAATTTTATTACTAACTAATTTATTATTTTATATATTTAATTAGAAGTCGTAATAGAGAATGTGGAAATGTGGATAGATCTTTTTAGGGCAGCGGCAGTATCATTATTTCATTCTTTTGGTTTTGAAGTTGATGTGGATAATTATGTGGATGAGACTGGATAATTTCACAGACTATTTAATATTATTTAAGTAATCAAGAGTTTATACCGTTATTTTTCCACAGCTTATTCCTTATAAATCAGGTCCTTGATCGCTATTATTTTTTGGTTAAGATCCTGATTTTTATTTATCTCTTCAGCAATTTTACTGGTAGCGTAAATTGCGGTCGTATGGTCGCGTTTACCTAGTTTCAGACCGATATCCGGGTAAGAAAGACCGAGGATGTCTCGCAGAAGATACATTGCTACTTGTCTTGGCGCGACGATGCTCTTTTGGCGGCACCGTCCAGTCAGTTCGGCAGCTGATACTTCAAAATATTCGGCAACGGAGTTTATAATGTGGTTCGGATTGATGTTTTTGGTCGGCTGTTGGAGCAGTTCCCCGACTATTTCTTCAACCATTCGCATGGTCACTTCTTTTTTGGCGTATTGATAGAAGAGGATACGGTTCAGGACGCCCTCAAGCTCCCGCAGGTTTTTCTGGATTTTATTGGCAAGGAATTCAAGGATGTTTTCCGGTAAAGCGGCGCCACGCTCCTGGAGTTTTGTCTTAAGGATGGCCAGGCGGAGCTCGTAGTCGGGATAGGAGATATCGGCAATCATGCCTCCTTCAAAGCGGGAACGGAGCCGATCTTCAAGCGTCGGAATGAATTTAGGGGGCCGATCGGATGAAATTATGATCTGTTTGTTGTTTTCGTAGAGGGTATTGAAAGTGTGGAAGAATTCTTCTTCAGTGGACGGCTTGCCGGCTATGAATTGTATGTCGTCTATTATCAGAACATCTACGGTCCGGTATTTTTCTTTCATATCCTCCATCCGTTTATTGCGGATTCCGTAAACAACATCATTGGTGAATTTTTCCGAGGATACATATTTGACCCGGACTTTGTCATTATAGCGGGATTTTATTTCATTTCCGATGCCTTGGATGAGATGAGTCTTTCCGAGCCCGGTTCCTCCGTAAATAAAAAGCGGATTGTATTTTCTGCCGATTTCTTCGACTATCGCTGAAGCCGCGGCATAGGCCAGTTCGTTCGTTTTTCCGACTACGAAAGAACTCAAACGGTAGCGTGGATTGAGATTTGTTTCCGGATCTACTTTCAATTCTTCAAACGCTAGCTGTTTTTTGAAATCTTCTTCCGTCGCCTGTCGGCTTTTCTTTTGTGGAATTAAAGCTGCTGGCGCAACATTGCTGTTATGGACTGTGAATTGGACTTTTTTAGTTCCCTGGTCAAGATTGCGTAGCGCGGAGAGGATTATTTTCTGATATTTGTTTTCAACCCATTCTTTCGCAAAATTATTCGGGAGGCCAACCAGGACGACACCGTCTTGTTTGTCCAATAGGCGGCTGTTTTTAAGCCAAGTCGCAAAATTAGGCTTAGAAATCTGTATTTCTATTTCACCGAGCGCGGTTTGCCAAATTTGTTCAAACTCCATGTTATGTAAAAAGTGAATGTTGAATATTTTTCCGGATCCGCCTCACTTCGGATCCGAAAAATTATGAAGTTTTTTCCGCCAGAGGCGGATCCGCTTTTG
>Ga0209515_10006680_pt1 | contig 14237 bp, 18 predicted proteins | sample Subgroupgradi54m_FD_187454 | JGI IMG/M metagenome (GOLD analysis project Ga0209515, IMG submission 187454) | Subsurface groundwater microbial communities from S. Glens Falls, New York, USA - GMW60B uncontaminated upgradient, 5.4 m (SPAdes)... ...
ATTTATCCCATCACATACTTTGCGCCTTTGGTTGTCCCCTGTTTTTTTATAATCCCCTTTTGTACTAACTCTTTTATTTCGTTTAACACTGTGTCTTCAGAAATCATGGGAAATAAACTATCAAACATTTTATTTTGCAAATAGCCGTTTTCTTGGATAAACTCGATAATTTTTAGTTGTCGATCTGTCAGTAACAAAGGCTTACCGCCAAGTTTTTGGCGAAGCTTCCCATCAACAGAAATTTTTTCTACTTTGTCTTTGATTTTTGATAGTTCTATTGCTAAACCCTTAGTAAAATATTCTAACCACTCCGAAAGATCTCCATCTTTTTTGAAAACACTCTGGAGTGCCTTATAGTAGGCGTCTGCATCGTTATCAAAATATTCTTCTAAAGAGAAAAATCTGCGGGTATCGTATCCATTGGTAAAGAGAACAAGTGTTGATAAAGCCCTGGCAACCCGACCGTTTCCATCAACAAACGGATGAATGCGTGCTAATTCATAATGAACAATTCCGCTCTTCAAAACAGCATGAACTTCTTCTGTTGTCGGATCATTTAAATATGCCAAAAAACCAGTCAGCTGATCAAAAACCTCGCTTGCTTCTGGCGGCCGAAAACTCACCTGCCCTGTTTGATTATTCTTCACAACCACTTGCGTTTCCCGATACTTTCCCCGTTTCTCATCATCCAAGATCTTATCAACAGTCAATTGATGAATATCCTGTATTACTTTATGGGTAATTGATAATTGATCATTCGTAATTCGTAATTGTTCTAACTGCTCCATTACTTTTCGATAATTTATAACCTCCTGCACATCCCTCTCTCTGGCAACAATATTTTGCCCATCGATAACTTTTTCTGCTTGCGACTCATTTAACTCGTTTCCCTCGATGTGCGTACCGTGATGCACTGTACGAACTAATGCATCTTTTTGAAACTGCTTTTCGTAATAAGGCAACAGCGGCGCGTGGTCAATAACCTCTTTCGCAGCTTCGATAATGCCGATGTTTTTAAGAATTGCGTTTGTTATGACGAATTTTGGAGCGTACATAGAATTATTCTCGCATATTTCCCGAAAGGAAGCAATATTTGGTATAATAGAGGGGTGAGCAAAAAGAAAAAGACAGAAGCAGAAAAAAAACTGCATGTGGAAATCGTCAAGCAAATGCTAACGCTTACAACAAGTGGGTTTGGATTGGTTGCAGCACTTGCTTGGAATAATGTAATCCAAGAATTTGTAAATAACTACGTTAAAAAATGGCTCCCCAATGGCAGCGGCCTCTTTTCTCTGGTTATTTATGCAGTTTTAATTACAGTCCTTGCAGTCTTTATCACCTACCAATTGTCCAAACTCAAAAAAAGATTGCAATAATAACATATTGACATAAGTAATTGTTCAGGATATAAATAGCCTATTATGTCAAGGTCTCCCGAATCGCGTTCTAGAAATTTTATCAACACACTTGCAAACCCCAGAGCTCTTGGATTCGCATCAATTGCACTTCTTCTCTATACTCTGGCAGATAGTCAATTGGATGCAGCAGCTGATTTTGATAATGACCATCCCCCGCTTATTGCCCCTAAAGACATGAAATCTGCTTACTCTACAGCTACTGCTTTTGACTTAAAAAGAAGTGTAGTTTTAGGAGAAAGAGTTCCTGAGCCAGTGCAAACAGCGGTAGCGATTACTGTTTTTGAAGATGACAGAATAAGACAAAGAACTAATGAAACTCCTTCGAGAGTAGATAAATTATCAAACCAAGAAGTTTTTCCAGGAGTAAATAGAGGCACAACCGTTTCACTCGGAATTCTCGGTGGAATAGGTGGATTTGTAGGTAGTATCATTGCTGGCATAGCACAAGGTAGAACAAGAACTCGCCCAGCCTCAACAGAACTCTCTACCTAAACTACGAACTTGCAAAGAATTTTTTCTATAATGTTATCGCTTGCGGGGTTTGTTATCGTAGCGAAGCATTGCATATACAACAATAGCAATAGCAAGCGCTACAATTGCTAATGTGAGATAGAAATAACCTAAATTATCAACATTAATATTCATAATTACTTTGCTAACAAAATACTAAAGATCCAAAAAGTAAACGTCATTACTAATCCCCATACTAGCATTATCGGATTAAATTTGTCAATCAAAAATGGAATAACAATCGATGCCAATGCTATCTGAGCAATATCAGAACAAATATTGGAAAGTCTATTAAGTCGTGCATTCGTCTTTTTAATTCCTCTTATTCTCATGCTGGAAGAAACAGTTCTTTCATGACTTTTGGGATCTCGTCTACAAGATCCGAGGCATTAAAGTATAATCCGACTTTCCTAAAGAGTGATTCTCCAGCTTTTTTGTTAATATATGAACCTGCTGTTGCTGCTAAAAACAAATCGTTTTTTGTTGCAAGAGCTGCAACTAAACCTGCTAATACATCACCAGTGCCACCTTTGGTCATCCCAGCATTCCCGCCTTCGATTTGAACGCAGCCTTGCGGTGAACAAACGATGTCCTTCTCCCCTTTGAGCAAAACCACACAATTATATTCACGAGTCATTTCTTGTGCTAATTTTTCGTCAACTTTTGAATTTTGATCTGTAATTTTTAATTTTGAATTTTGAATTTTGAATTCGAAAAGCTTGAGAAACTCTTGCTGGTGTGGTGTTAAAATAACATTGTCTTCAAGCTGCCTAAGCCACTCCGGATCCATTTCTGTTAACGCTCCTGCGTCCAAAACCCATTTTTTTTGAGGAAATTGAGACAACAACCGTTTGGTAAGATCTCTCGTTGATTCTTCGCCTTCTGCCAACCCACTAACTCTGGGAAGTCCTGGACCTAAAAGCACCACATCGGATTCTTTAATATATTCTTCTATTGAACCACGTGGTACTTCGATAAAATCGAATAATTCACTTTTTAATCTTCTTGCAACTTCTAAATTCTCTTCTACTGAACTATAAAAAACCATGTCTACAATCCTGCTTGCTACTTTAAGAGCCCATAAAGACGCACCGTGGAAAAGCATTGATCCACCAATCACCATAAGCTTGCCACTCTGGCCTTTATGAGAGCCAGAAACCGGTACATACAGTTTTTTTAATAAGCTCTTATCAAAATTTCTCATTTTACCAAAAACCTAATCTACTACAAATATACCAATATATTTGCAGTAACTACGATTGCCAAAAATCTCCACCAGCCAGTTTTGCTCTTGCTTTCATGTTGTGTTTTGCCTCAAGAACAAGACCGGCAGGTTCCAAAAGCTTCTCTAACTTTCTCCAGAACTCCTTTCCTTTTTCTCTAACTATTAATTTTTGTACTGTTTTTTTAAAAACATTCGGTTTATTTTCAAAAATTTGTTTATACCAACGGATTGTCTCGTAACTCATCGAAAGCGTATCGTGTATCTTAGAACTTGTCCAGCCCTTAGAAAGAAGCATGTATAAAATAAGGCGTTTACCAAGCATTATCTTTTCTTCTTTGGTTAAAAATGCACCCAAAAAAACGCTTATTTCACTTTTGTTATTTAAAGACAATACAATAAAAGACAGTTGTTCTTCCAACTGTTCTTGAAACTCTTTTGAAACTATTCGCTTCGATACTCTCCCCATACTCCTGCAAATATACCAATATATTGGTAGTAAATCAATTATACGAAACTTTTAGCAATTCACCTCTGCAAGAAATAACAAGATGTTCTGTTTTCTGATGTTCTTTAGTAAACAACAAAAGCATAGCTTCTATTAAATCGCTGAGTCGAATTTTTCCCTTCTGACTTGTTTTGTCATCTATATCTGTGTTACTAAACACATCTGTTGGATAAATATTCAAAACCCGAATCCCGTCTACTCTTACTTCCCGCCTTAAAAAATCGCCAAATGCTCCTACTGCAACTTTTGCCGAGCCAAACAAGGCTGGTGCTTCTTCTGAGCTTGGCAATCCCCAATCAGAAACCATATTAATAATAACGCCTTTTGATCGCTTTAGCTTTGGCAAAAATGCTTTTGTCACAAACACATTTGTTTTATAAACAAAATCTATTGTTTCTTCAATTTGCTCCATGGAAACATTATTTAATGGCTTTTCAACATAATTGGCAATGCCGTTATATAAAATATCAACTTTTGCTATTTTTAAGGCAACGTCTTCTACTTCTTGATAGTTGGTTGCGTCCAAAGGAAATACTCCCAAAACCGTATTGCCCTCTTGTTTGATTCTTTGAGAAATTTCTTGAAGATTCTTTTTATTCCGCGCAACAAGGTATACCCCTGCACCTTCTCTTGCAAAAGCAATTGCCAATGCTTTTCCTATACCATGACTTGCCCCAGTAATAATTACTGTTTTATTTTTGAACATACTTCCTACTCAGCTGTCTTCAATTCTATCATACTTGTATCTAATTTTTGCTCGTTTGTTAGAAACTCTTTGTGGGTTGTTGTAACAATTGTCTGCTGCTTACCCAAAAGCGAAAACACTAAATGAATATGCTGGCTATCTAGCTCAGAAAATATGTCGTCAAGCAAAAGCATTGGCCTAGTTCCAATTGTTTTTTCGATAAAATCAAGCTGCAGCAGCTTTAATTGCAGTATAGCCAGTCGCTGCTGACCACGAGAGCCATAGTGTTTTATTGACCGCTCTTCGAGACCTTTGGCAAAAAACGACAGGGATATATCGTCTCTGTGCGGCCCAACCAAGGTGTTTCCTACTCCTACTTCTGCATCTTTGTATTGTAATAGCCGCTCTTTTGAGACGATACTTTTATCATACATAACCGAAAAGTCAAAGATTGTTTTTGTGCTGCCATTTAAAAAATGCACAAATGCTTCTCGCTTCTCCGTTAAGACCTGCCCACTTTGGATAAGAGATTCGTCCCAATACAAAAACTGCTCCTCATCTCTTCTTCCCTGCTCTCGACTCAAATCCAACAAGGCATTTCTTTGACGAAGCGCTCTTTCGTAAGTAATAAGGGCTTGGCGATATCCTCTATCCATTTGCTCGAGTGCTTCGTTTAAAAATCTGCGCCGCAAGTGCGGTGAACCGTTTATAATATCTAAGTCTTGCGGGCAAAACAGCACTGCTTTAAGCCGTGCAGAAAAATCAACTCGTCGTTTTGGGATATTGTTTACCAAAAACTTCTTAAATTGCGTTTTTTTACCCAGCACATTTCCTCTGGTTAAGAGTACTTGGAGCGTTTCGTCTTGAGTTTTGCCAGTAACCCGTGCTATGTCTTTTTCGAACGCAATCATATCTGTATCTTTATCGGTTCGAAAGCTCTTGCCCAAAGACAACAGATACACGCTTTCGATAAAATTGCTTTTGCCAGACGTATTTGGGCCAACAATAATTGTGGTATCTTTATTGAATGTAAAATTTGCTTTTGGATAGCTTCGGAAGTTTTGAAGAGTTAGATGACGCAAGTACATTAGCATCATTCTATCACGGTTCCCAAAAACGTTTCGCCACTAAAGTATTTATCAAGATTTTCAAAATCATTCCCCAAAACAACCACTTTTACCCCAAGTTCTTCTGCGTGTTTTGCAGCCACTGGATCAAACGGTGAGTTTAGCCCTGGCGTCCACTCGTCTCCAACAAGGGCTCGGTATTCTGGCCAGGTTATTTTGTCTATTGGCTTTGCATCTGGAAACTTTTTTGGGTCTTTGTCGTACACTTGGGTAATATTGCTCATGTTTATAACGGTTTTTACATTATAATCTTCACACAACAGCACGGCGTCGTAGTCTGTAGACCAACCAGGTTTCCAACCCGATGCAACAACTACAGACTCGGTGACTTTTCGGATTATTTCGTAGTGTTCGATAATATACGGGTGAGCAATATCTCGGAAAATGGTTCTGACAAGATGGGCATTTAACCTGGTTGCATGAATACCAAGCCAGTCTAAGTCGTCGTCTGGCAGTTCGTGTCCTACAACGTCTCTTCCTGCGTCACGATACCGCCTGGCTGTGGCTCCGCCCCCAATTACAAAAAAAAACTGGCGACTTTTATTTTGCGCCAGTTTCTCCCGTACGAAACTATTGAACTTGGAAAGGAAGGCTGTATCAATGCCCCCATTGGGGACAATAAGCGATCCCCCTACCGAAATAATAATACGGTCCGAATAAGCACTCCCCATAGCCTCAAAAATGCTTCTAAAAGAGCAGATTGTTAATTTGTAATGGTAGCAGCCAATACTAAAAAAAGCAATAGGAAGAAGTTGTTTTACTGTGTATTTACGCTTATTGTTGGCAATTTTGGCAAAAATAGGTTCCTCTACCCCCTAATTTTATTTTTGTAATCTTTCCCTTGCAGTTTTTGCAGGTTTTTTTGTTATAAACAAGAAAAAAATTCTGGTATTTACCTGTTTGTCCAAGCACATTAACATAATGCCACTCAGATGCACCACCTGCATCGATTCCTTTTTGCAAAACTTTGAGCAATGCATCAAAAAGCGTTTTTGTTTCTTTTTCTGAAAGTGACTGTGCTGATCGTTTTGGATTTATTTTTGCCAAAAACAAAGCATCATTTGCATAGATATTACCTACTCCGCTTATTTTTGTCTGATCCATGAGAAGTGGTTTTATTGCTGTTTTATTCTTTTTGAGAATTTGTGAGAATATCTCGATGGTTAAATCTTTGAATGGTTCTGGACCTAAATTCTTAAAGAAACTTTGCATTTTTAACTTTGAACTTTCAACTATTTTGATCCACCCAAATTGCCGCATGTCATTGTAATAAAGCTTTGCCCCTTTGTTTAAATGAAAAATGAAGTGGGTAAAACTATTTGGCACAGATCCTACTTTTTCTTTTGAAACTTCTGATCTTTTTTTGCCTTGGTAAATGAGTTGCCCGGTCATCTTCACATGCACTGCAATGGAATAGTTATTCGATAAATCAATCACCAACCCTTTACCAAACCTGCGAACTCCGATAACGCATGCTCCTGTTACTTGTTTCGTGTCGCCGGTTATTATTTTTGGTAATCGAACCTCAACGTCTTCGATTACGTGCCCAACAAGATATTTCGCAAGTCCTAAACGTATAGTCTCAACCTCTGGAAGTTCTGGCATAGAGAAAAAAACAGGACTGTCTACGGCCGCACGAGATTTTTTAAGTCAACCGAAAGGTAATCCAGGCGAAGAATGAGCAAAAAAACAACGATACCAAAAGTCACAATAACCACTTCTTTTGGTAATATTTTGCGTTTTTTCGCAACAACAAATGCAATAACATAAAAAAGCGAGAGAATACTCGAAACCGAAAACATATACAACGCATGCCACACACCCAAGGCGTTCCAATGCCATGGTTGTGGCATGGTCCAGTTTGTGAGGCCATTGAGTGCTTGATTAACATGAAAGTACACGGTAATAATAACACCAAAAAACACTGCGATGGCAACGTTTTTCGAATAAATCTTTTTGCTGTTGGTGAGCAAAAAAGATACAATAATCATGGCAACAATTGGCAAAATTATCCCATCGCCAAAAATCGACGAAGCATAATTTAATGTACTTCTATATTGCAGAACAAGAGGTGAATGCACAGCAAGCAAATAGTAATTTAAAGCTGCAGGTCCTGCAAAGCCAAAGAAAAACACTGCTGCACCTGTTCCTAATACAAGATAATGGGAGGTTTCAAAACGAACGCCAATGGTACGAATCGTGCGCTTGATTGTTTTTCGCATACCTTTTAGTGTAGCAGCTACTCTGTGTTTTTTTCAATGAATGCTTTTATTTCTTTTTTAAAACGTTCTTTGGAGAACTTTTCTGCTTGTTTTTTACAATCTTCTGCCTTAATCTTGAGAGTCTCAAAACGCTTGATTGCTAAAATGAGTGACTCTGCTGATTGCTCTTTAAAAAACACGCCTGTTTTTCCATCCACAACCGTTTCTTTATATCCCCCACCATAGTAGGCAATTACTGGCGTCCCACACCACATTGCTTCAACTGGTGTAATACCAAAATCTTCATCTTCTGCTAATGCTAAAAACGCTTTTGCATTTTTATAAAGGCTGACTAATTCTTCATCTGACACAAATCCCAAAAATTCTATGTTTTCTGCGCTTTCTGTTGTAACTGATCCGTAACCGCTTGCAATTCCTGCAATTTTGAGTCTAAACCCGAGTTTTTTCGCTGCCTCAATTGCTAAATCAATCCCCTTTGGACCAACCAAACGAGAAACAATAAAATAATACGAAGGAGGGGTGGCACGAGTGGGAGGGCTCCCGACAGCGCGGACTGCGTTCGCAGCTTTAGCAAGACTAGCAGGAGCACTGGCGGGAAAAGAACGAGTGACAGGACCCCGTGGCAGTGATACCGGTGGATAGATTACTACACTGTCTCTCCGATAAAACTTCTTAATCCTTGCCTGCACCTCTTTTGAATTGGCAATAAAAAAATCGACTTTTTGCGCAGCAGTAAAATCATACAACCGCATAAAATGGCCAATAATATGGGCATAGATTCGAACCAGCAAATATTTTTGATACCCAACTGCAGTTTTATACCCATACAGCCACCGCGGCGGCGTATGACAATAGCAAAACTCAATCGGCTTCTTGTTGCTTGTTGCCTGTTTACCCTGAGTTTTATCGAAGGGTTGCTTGTTGCGTATCACTCCTTTGGTGATGTACCATCCAGCAGACGTAATCACAACGTCGTATTTGGAAAAGTTGAATGAGCCCCAAATAAATGGTGCTAAAAACCGCAAAGGGCTATGCAGTTTTGTTGCAAAAAAAGGGATGTGCTGAGCCCATGAAGTAATAATCTTTTTATATTTGAATCGTTTATATGCTTCTGAATCTTCCTTGAAGAACGCAGTGTAAATCGGCGCATCAGGATAGAGTTCTGACAACGCTTCCAAAACTCTTTCGGCTCCACCAAATTCTCGCAAATAATCATGAACCAAGGCAACTTTCATAGAATTCTCAAAACTTGACTTTTGTCAACTCATATTCTACACTATAGGTAATCATAAGGGAGAACACGAACCTATACCTACGTGGTATAGCGCAACGCCTCCCACTTTTATTTTTTATACTCCAACTTACTCTTTTCAAAAATTAGAAATGTTTTATACTTCTGAAACGGCTTCAGGAGAGAAGATTCACTCTTAACATTTGGAATAATAATCGTTTGTAACTTTTTCCGTTTCTCCAAAAACTCATGGAGGCAATAAAAATCACCATCCCCAGACACAATTACTGCCTTATCATATTTAGAAAACTCTATAGCAGCAGCATAAAGCACTAATTCCGCATCAACATTGCCTTTGGGTTTACCCACATTATCCTTTACGGTAGGTTTAAATATGAGTTCGTAACCATCGGCTCGTAGTTTTTTATATAAATATTCATTTTTCCTAACATACCCTATAAATAAAAACGCTTTCTGAACATGAAATTTATCAGCTAAATATCTTCTAAATTTTTTAAAGTCCAATTTCCATCCTCTGTATATTATTTTTCTTCCTTTTGTTAAATCCTTACTAGTCCCCAAATTCAAATTCTGACTATCAATAAAAGCAAATACTTTTAATCTATTTTTTCTCATGGAGCAATTCCTTCAGATATTCTTTGAGTTGTTCTTTTATATCCTCATCTATAGCAAATGTCTTTTGTCGCCTTATTTCTGGTATCTCATCTCGCACAATTAATATTGAACGCAAACCTAATTGTCTAAGCCTTGAACCAATAGACTTTCCAACAAGAGAATTTGCATTCGTATTTTTCATTAAAATTTCAATTAATTGAGGATTATTGCTTCGGATATCTTTTTCTATATCAAATGGCAAAAACGGCTTGTAATTAAGCCTATCTATGGCCGCGAATATAGCTATATATACTGGATCTTCCCTAAACTCTTTGTCTTTCTTTAAAAAACTTGTAAATAAAAATTCTAGCTCTCTAAGTTTCTCTTCTTTTGATTTTCCTTTTTTAACTATGTCCATGTATCTCCTTTTATATTTTTTAAAATAGTAACTATCACCAAATACTGAGATTGATCATAACGGAGAGTTATAGCAGTGATTCTTTCATATTGTATACCATTCAGCTTATGAAACTCCCATGATTCTCCATCTGTGAAAATAACCCATGGAATTTGTTGAAGCAATGCTGCTTTAAATGTCCTTTCATAATCACTCTTAAATCGATAGCTTGAGCCTATCTGCTTGGATTGCATAAATGCTATTGGTTTTCCATCTTTTTTTAAACACTTATCTATTTCAATAGGATGAAGGCCACCTATTGATGCATCATATTCCTCTTCTACACTCATTATATTCATAGAATCAAACCCCGATAATTCAATTATTGGATCAATAATCTTAGCCAGAGTAACTTCTTCTTTATTTTTTTGTTTAGGTAACAATTGGAGGTTTTGTAAAAGTTGATTTTGAAATGATATTGTTAACATTTTTTTATATTAACATATCCTCACTACATAGTCAAGTACCAATCTAAGTAGAAGTACAACATCTAGTTCGACCTCTACAGCGCTCCCATGAATAATAATCGTTGCATTTAGAAGGAAAGCAAGCGCTACTCTAACAATCCAAGTTGCTGGCTGACTTTGCTCACTTTTTTCTTACCAGTTGACTGTTGCACAGAATTCTTCTCTGAAGAATCTTCCCACCGTTTTGTTAGGCTTTGAAAGCCTAATTTGCGAAATGTTTTAAGTAAAACCTCTTTTTTAAGATTTTTTATATCTGTGTCTTTAAATTTTAAATGAATCGGCGCATCAGTTACAATGGTTGCCAGTTTTTTTGCGAGAGTTGCTTGTTCTGCATCGTTTGCAAGTTTTTGCGAAACACCTTGGGGAACTTCTCCTAGATTTTTATATAAATTCTCGAATGTGCCAAACTTTGCAATTAAGTTTGCAGCTCCCTTTGGCCCAATGCCAGTAACTCCAGGATACCCGTCTGAGACATCACCAATTAATGCTTTGTAATCAATAAATTGCTGTGGCGTAACCCCATATTTTTCTAACACTTTTTGCTCGTCAAAAATGGTCATATTGGTAATTCCAACAATTGGCATTAACACCCGAACGTGCGAGTTGACCAGTTGCAGAAGGTCTCTATCTCCAGAAACAATAATAACTTCAACTTCTTGTTGCTTCTGAACTGTTTGATGGGCAATCGTCCCAATTAAATCATCTGCTTCGTACCCAGAAACAGCAAATGTACAAATCCCAGCATCTCTTAGCATCTCTTGAATTGCAATAAGCTGTGGAACAAAGTCATCGGAAAGCTGTGGCCTATGTGCATGATACGCAACATAAAGTTGTTGTCGAAATGTTGCTCCTTCCGAGTCAAAACAGACAACCAAATGGTGCGGTTGCATGTCTTGGAGAATTTTAAGAAGCATGCTAAAAAACCCATACACTCCCCCAACTGGGTTATTATCTGAATCAGTAAAGGGTGGGTATGCATGATACGCTCGGTGAACCAAAGCATTACCATCTATTAAAACTAATCTATCCATACATTTAATGAATATACACTTCTCTTCTGTGTCTTATCCTGTCAATATATAATATGTTTTCTTCTATGTAAAATGCAATTCTATAGTCGCCAACCCGAAATCTATGAGTTGATGGCGGGAGCTTTATTAAAGGTTTTGAAAAATGTAATGGATTTTCTGATAAAGCAAAAAATTGAATTTTCTTGATAATGCGTTTCTGAAGTTCTTTAGGTAATTTTTCTAAATCCTTTGCTCCTTTTGGAGTAAATTTAACTTCAAACATGAAGCGTTTTTTTTATTTCCTCAAGTGAAATAAATCCTGACTTTTCAGCTTGAGCAATCGAAGTTTTTAAGTCTTTTGCAAAATCGGGATTTATGGGAAGTTTTTCTTCAATTAGATCAATAAGCTTTCCGGCAGGATTATCGTATGCTAAACGATCGCTTTTTGCTCTTTTTTCAAATTCACCGTCAATATGTTCTAAAAAGGAAATAAACGATTCACGGCCAAATACAAAACCCAATGGAGTTCCCTTTCCATCCACAACAACAGACGTATTAGAAAGGAGTGTATCTTTTTTGTTTACAAATTTTTTAAACGGAACCAACTTATTCATAAAAGTATTATATCACACGAGGAAAGATCTAGGCTTTTGCGCGTAAAGGTGCGCTGGCTTTTTGTATAAAACGTTAGTGGGTTTGGGATTGCTGAATTCTCTGTTGTGCCGCGTTGAATTGTTTTTGGAATTCAGTCAGTGTTGGATTCGGTGGTACTGGTGTCGGAGGCTGTGAATATGTTTGGGTTGTCCCAGAATTCTTGGCTTTAACTCCGGTAATAACAATCATAAAGTTTGGATTTGCCCGAACACATGCATTTGTTACTGTTTTATCCACGGTTAAAGAATTTTTTGATTTTGCCCATCCATCAGCAATTTGTTTTCCTGTTGCCATATTTATACCAGTTGTATACATCTCTCCATACGAATCGTACGATGAAAAATATGTTTGAATAATATAATTGTTTGACTTGTCTTCGATAAATCCTTTATGGTCATCGAGCCTTCCAAACAAATCAAGCTGTTGTAATCGTCTTTGCGCATATGCACAAAGGTTTGTATCTGTATCAACTGGTGATAATCCTTGAGCGATGCGACCGGAATTAATAGCAGCAAATGTGTTATCTGCTAAAGCGTCTGCAGCTTGCTGATTAAATGTTTGCTGCATTTGTGTTGTCTTTTTTGGGCTGGCCATCATTTTTTCGAGTGCGCCAGAAGCAACAAGTTGCCGAATACCATTAATTGTAGCAAAAAGCATAATAAAGGCTAAAATCAAACCGATAACTGCAATAATGGTTGGCCATAAGAGCTTGCCTCTTTTTGCTGGATCAGTAATACTTTTTGCTTGCTGATAAAGCGTTACAACAAAAGCTAGCATATACCAACCAACAACAATATTAAATATATAGGACAAAATCGTAATAAGACTACCTACCTCTTTACTAAGAGAAGCAAGTATTTGAAAGAATCCTACTAAAATAGAAACTCCCATAATAATTACCCACAACAGAATCAAGCGAAGAAAAATTGTCCAAAAATGTGCACTGGCAATCCCCATGCTTCTTCTAAGAGCTGACAAACCTTTTTCTTCCTCAAGTACCACAACAAGAGGTGAGAAAAGAAAAAGAATCAAAAAGGCAATACCAGGAACAATAAAGACAAAAAATCCACCCATGAAAAAAAAGCTAATTAATAGAGTAACGAAAAAAAGCGGAAGTGCCTTTTTAAATGCGGTTTTTAATAATTCACCCAGTGTCCCTCTTCCTTCTGCTCTGGTCTTAAGAGAAAGAATTAACCCAGCATACATCCAAGAGCTTATAAGCGAAAAAATAACCATCAGTAAAATGTACCCAACCGAAATTCCCACAATAACTTGGGGTGAAAATAACAGCTGTAAGAGTGCTTGAGGATTTTTTCCAAGCGCTGCCACTCCACCAACAGCAGCAGCAAGAAAAACAACAATAAAAAGAAATATAAAAATAAACATGGGAACAAAACCAATAATATTAAAAACAATAAGAGGACCAATTCCCTGGGTAAGTCTTTCCCATGCCTCTTTGAATGTACTTTCTAAAGAAGGAAACTGCTCTGTTTGAACCTGCGGTTTTGCTAATTGTTGTTCTTTTGGATCCATACAAAAAGTATTGCACTAAATTGTAGAGCTTGTCAACTCGCCTTGGCGAGGGCGAGGGCTTTTTTGGGGCCGATGAGTTTTAAGAATTCTCCAGAATCCAGTGTTTCTTTTTTAAGCAATTCGTTTGCCAACACATCAAGCTTGTTTCGCAGTTTTACCAAAATTACTTGGGCATTTTTATAGCACTCATCAGTAATTCGTTTGACTTCTTTATCGATTTTGCCACTCATTTCTTCAGACACATTGCTTTGTTCGTAAAACGGATGCCGCTCACCATCTAAGTTAAGTGGGCCTAAATCGCTCATGCCAAATTCTGTTACCATGGTTCTGGCCACATGCGTTGCTTTGGCAATGTCGTCCGATGCACCTGTTGTCATTTCTTTAAATACTAAACTTTCTGCAGCTCTCCCACCAAGCATCACTGCAATTTCTTCCAAAAGCCTGGTTTTTGTTTCGTGCACGCGTTCCATTGGCTCCATCATGGTGTGTCCAAGTGATAAGCCTCTTGAAACAATTGAGATTCTATGCACTGGATCCATGTGCGGCATTTCCCAAGAAACAAGCGCATGCCCTGCTTC
>Ga0209515_10006682_pt1 | contig 14227 bp, 12 predicted proteins | sample Subgroupgradi54m_FD_187454 | JGI IMG/M metagenome (GOLD analysis project Ga0209515, IMG submission 187454) | Subsurface groundwater microbial communities from S. Glens Falls, New York, USA - GMW60B uncontaminated upgradient, 5.4 m (SPAdes)... ...
GCGCGTTGCTCGTAGCGGCGATGTTGACGATCGAAAGCGGCCTGCTGGTATGGGTGATTTTCGTGGCCGCCTACGTCGTCGGGTATCAAGGGGTTTCTCGTCGCGGTATGGTCGCGCTCGCAGTCTGCGTCGCCGTGTACTTCGTCGGACGTTTCATCCTGCTCGGAGGAGCCGCCCCGGGGCTCAACGAGCGGAGCGCCGGCTTCGGCTTCGCGGTCCTGAACCCCGACGAACTCACGAGGCGCTTTGGATCAAACCCTGTTCCTTTTTACCTGTATAACGTGGCCAGCGCGATCAGCTGTGTGCTGTTCGCCGAACCGCGCGGTGGCGTGTGGGCGTTCGCGAGGAACCTGATGCGCGGTCTTCCTGAAGCCTGGCAGGTCGTCAACGTCGTCACGAGCACCGCGACCACGTTCCTGATTGGCCGTTACGCGATGACGCGGCTCTCATCGTGGCGCGCGCGCGAGTTCAATGAGGCCGACCGGTTCGTCGTAATGTTCCTCCTGGTGCTTCCCGCCAACGCGCTGTTCGCCGCGGCGTATGAAAAAGATGTGATCATGAGCCCGGCCGGCCTTTTCTATGCTGCGGCGGCGTACATGGTTGTACGTGAACTGATGGCAAGCGGGGCCTCGCCGGGCAGCGCCACATCCGCCCTGACGGTTGCGCCTGTTGTTCTACTCGTGATCGCGGTCGGCTGGACAATCAGGTTCATCGGCATTCACGACAGCCTTCGCGCGCGGGCGCTCAGCGTCCGCGACGAGTGGGCGTACTACGATGATTGGGCGCGCGAACAGCGGACCGATGTGGCGCTGGATGCAGCCCAATCGGCGATTAAGCAGCATCTCTTCGAGGATGCCGTCTTACGTGCCCCGCGCGTTCCACAGGTGTCGCTTGGAGCAATTGACGAGTTGTTCGATCTAACGCAGTGATGTCGACCGGGCTTATTGCGCGCTTTGCCGCGCCTCCTATTGCCGGCTTTCTTCTGATTGCTGCGTATGTTGTCGCAGAAGCACTCGGATTTCGCGGGCTTGCCAGGCCCGAGGCGGCAACGGTGTCGGAGGCTGCCGCAATGGGGCAGGCGGCTCGCGCGTTACAGCTGATTGCCGAGGGTCAGGATGCGAACGGCCGCCACCGCGTCCGCGAAGGGCTGCTCGATCACGCCAGCCACGAGTTGACCCCGATCGAGGCGGCAATACTCAGCAGACATGCCGAGCTTGTACGGCTCCTTCAGCGTTCGGGAGCAGGGCGCTGGGACGCCGCCCGGACGGCCTGCTTCGCACGCATGCGACTCCCAGAGGTGCTGATCGACCTGGGCGCGTCCAACACCGCAGCGGCGGATCAGTACGCGGACGTCGAGACCACAATTCGAACCTGCTCATTGCAAGGCGCCCTTCTGTGAATCGAACGGCCGCCAACGTGCTCCTCGTGGTCATCGCGGGTCTCATATACGTCGCACTGCGGTTCTATTCCGGCACGACATCGCTCAATGAAGGGCTCGGTACCGAAGGACCGATTTACGCCGCCATGGTGACGACTCATGACGTGCAGGGCGGAACGGTCAGCAATCGCCTGTGGCCGGCGTTTCCGCTTGCGACGGCGGTCGTGTATGCAATGACGGGACGCATCGCCAGCAGCTTCCAGGTTGTGGACTTCGTCGGCTTGCTTCTTTTCGTCGTCGCCTCCTGCCTGATCCTCGACGCCCAATCCGCGCCCTCGAGCATCAAGGTATGCGCCGTTATGACGTTGAGCCTGCTTGGATTGCCGACCACCACGGCCGCGTTCAGCCCGGCGCAGCCATATCTGCTGGGCGTGTCGCTCGCCACGCTCGGAGTTGCAGCATGCGAAATTGGCGGGTGGCCGTTCATTGCGGCGACCCAGATCGCGGCCACCCTCGCGTCGCCGGTCGGTATCATCGCACCGCTGTACGGGATCTGTCGGAGCTGGAGACTGAACCGGCGCGGCGCGGGCGAGCTGCTCGCGTTCGCGCCCGGATTGGTTGTGTGGCTGTTGATCCAGGTCTGGGCGCGCGGGGGACCGTTCGGTCTGCAGGACCTGCTTCGGTTCTCGCGCGTGCGGTCGGATGCCGTTCTGTGGACCGAGTTCGCGTTCATGCTGTTCGGAGCGTATTTTCTGCTCACGGCGCTCGGCGGCTTGACGATCCTGCTATGGTCGCGACCCCGATGGATCAGGGAAGTCCTGCGTGAGCGGCCGGAGCTATGGGCGCTGCTGGGGCCGGTGCTCGTGTTCGTCTTCACGGCGGGACTCGAGGTCCCACCGATGATCTCCTTTCTTATTCCGTTCTGGTTGATCGTGATCGGCACGTGGGCGCGCACACAGAGGTCGTCGCTGCTCGTGCCGTCGGTCCTCGCAGGGGTGCTGACCGTCTTGACGCAGCATCCGTGGGTGAGGATGGACGACGTGAACTACTTCGTCGATTGGTTCCCGTATTCAGTGCACGCGATTCGCGTCAGCAGCGTCACCGTCACCGACGCTGTTCTCAGCGACATCTGGAGGGTGCGCGTGCTGATTGCCGCCGGAGGACTCATTGCGTTCGCGGCGTGGTGGCGGCGCCCCGTATCGTGGCAGCGCCAGTGAGCGGGGCCGCCTCGCAACGCTGGCTCCTTACGGGCATCGCGGTGCTGGTGATCACCGCGGGTTTTCGTTTTCTCACACTGAACGGCTTTCCCAACGATCACTTTACGACCTTGACGCCCGCGTGGCAGATGGTCGCCACGGGCGATCTGCCGATAGCGGATTTTCAAGACCAGGGCCACCCGTTGATGGTCGTACTGTCGGCTTTGATGCAGGCGTTGTCGGGGCCGACGTTACTGTCGGAAGCGATCCTCGTGGTGGTGGCGTTCGGGATCGCGGCGGTCCTCACGCTGTTCCTGGTTCGTGATCTCACCGGTTCGCTCCTCTTGGCAGTGTCAGCGGTGGCGTTCGAGATCGTGATCTACCCGAGAACGTACAGCTATCCGAAGATCCTGCTTTACGCCGCCGCGTTCCTGGTGTTTCAACGGTACGTGGCGCGGCCGACAAATGGGCGGCTCGCCGTCATGGCCGTGACGATCGCGGTCGCCTTCCTGTTTCGCCACGACCACGGTTTGCTTCTGGGGTTCGGCGGCGCCCTCACGGCGGCACTTGCCACGCCATGGGAGGCGCCCCGCGTTCGCCTCCGTCGTGTGGGGATGCTGACGCTGGGCGTCGCGGTGCTGCTACTGCCGTTTTTGATCTACGTGCAGATGAGCGAGGGACTGTGGCTTTACTTGCGAACAGGGATCGAGTTCAGCCGCAGGGAAGCGGCGCACAGCACTCGCGCGTGGCCCAGCTTTGCCGCGGAGAGCCGTCCATACGGCGTGTTGATCACGATCTACCACGCGCTTCCGTGCATAGCGGTTGCCGCGGCGTTTGCGATGCGCAAACGCGAGCATGGTGACCTCATCGTGGCCCGGATTATTCCGATGGCCGCCGTCGCGGTCCTCGTCAATGTCACCTTCCTGCGCGACCCGCCTGTAACGCGGGTTCCGGACCCAATCGTGCCCGCAGTCGTGCTCGGTGCGTGGCTGATGAAACAGGCGCAAACCTCCGCTCGCCGTCCGCTGCTGATGCCGGTTGCGCTTGCTCTCGTTGGCACGGCGGCATGGGCGACGGTCTTGGCCGGTAACGCGCGAGAGCAAATCGATCGAATGGCGCTCACGAGCCTGGCCAGTGTGCCAGAACGCTTGGCAGAACGCACCGGCGAGCTTCGCGCGCGTTTTGCTCCGCGCCAGATGCCTACGCACACTGTGGCAGCGTTGGTCCCCTTTTTCGGCTATCTCGACCGATGCACCTTGGAAACGGATCGGTTGCTGACTGCGGGATTCCTGCCGGAGGTGCCCTACTTCGCGCGCCGCGCCTTTGCTGGCGGACAATACGTCTTCATGTACGGCTACTTCGCGTCCGATGGCAACCAAAGGCAGGTCATCGAGCGGCTGCGTCAACAGCAGGTGCCCTTCATTCTGGTACCCAGCAACTACGCGAAGGATTTCGATCAGGATTTTCCGATGGTGCATGCCTACGTCGTCCAGCGCTACGAATTGCTCACCACGCTGGACGTCGATGAAGATCTCACGGTAACCGTACTGGTAGATCGCACCCGACCACAGGGCTCACGCGATCCGGAAACCGGGTGGCCATGTTTTCGATAGGACGATGAACCGCGGGCATTTGCCGGTAACACCATCGGTGTCTCGCCCAATCAAGGTGGGGATGTGACGACGCGCGCATCCGATCCCGCGCGCACCTGGACATACGAAGCTGCGATTGCATTCATCGCGTTCGGCTTCCGTTTGATCAATGTCCGCGACCTGACGAACGACCACTACATGCATCTCGCGTGGGCACAACAGCTGCTGTTTGGCGAGCTGCCCGGCCGCGACTTCGTGGATCCTGGAATGCCGCTCACCTATTTGCTGTCTGCGCTGGTGCAAGTTGTCTCGCCAGGCCCGTTCAGCGAAGCGGTCATCTGCTGCGTCATGGTTGGCATCGCAGCCGCCGTGACATTCGTCGTCTCGGCGGAGCTGACCGGATCGCGGATCGCCGGTGTCGCCGCTGCTGTTCTCGAGGTTGCGCTGTACCCTCGCCTTTACTCCTATCCGAAGATCCTCGTGCCTGCGGTTGCGCTGCTCCTGATCCAGCGGTACGTGCGGCGGCCCGGCGGTCTGCCTCTCGTGCTGATGGCCATCTGGACCGCGATTGCATTGCTGCTGCGTCACGATCTGGGCGTCTATGCCGCCGCGGGTTTCAGCACCGCACTGCTCTGGATCCACTGGCAGCGATGGGGAGACTTCGCCCGCGCCTTTGCGTCGTATGCGACTGCGGTGATCGTCGCCGTGATTCCGTATGTCGGGTTCGTGCAGTGGACCGAAGGGTCGAGCGAGCATTTTCACGAAGCCGTCGAATTCGCGCGCGGCGAAGCGCACCAGCGCTTTCTTGCGCCGCCTGCATTCCCGTTCTTGGGCGTTTCGGGGACGTCAACCGCGTGGAGCGCCGAGGATTCGGCGGTGCTGCTTTTCTACTCCGCGCATCTTGTCGCCGTTGCTGCGCTGGTGCTCCTCGTCACGTCGCAAAACGCACGCAGGACGGCAGATCGATTGCAGCGGTCGGCAGGGCCAGTTGCCGCGGCTGCGCTCGCGATGTTCGTCCTGTACCTCCTGGTCGTCTTGCGGCACCCGATCGTGTCGCGGATTCAGGATGTCGCGACGCTGTTGACCATTCTCGGCGTGTGGGAGATTGCCGAAACGCGACGACGTGCCGCCGACACGCGCCTTGCCGGATCCGTCACAGCGAGGCTTGTAACCGCGTTTGCGTTCTGGGCTGCCGTCGCTGTTGCGGCGGCAAGCGCAGCGAGTATTTGGAATCTTGGCAGCCTGACTGAACGACTGCGAGACACGCGCGTAGCCGATGGCTTGAGCGTCATGTGGCGAACCATCGAAGGCGTGCAGGAAACCGGAACGCAATGGCCTTGGGAACGTTTCTGGCCCGCTGGTGAGCTGCCAGAGGCCATTCGCTATCTCAACACGTGCACAGAACCAGACGAAGCGGTGCTGCTGACGTGGGCGGCGCCGGAGTACTACTTCTTCGCGAAGCGTCGCTTCGCAGCCGGCCATGCGCTGTTCCTGCCGCCGGATGCGTTCACGACGCGGCACGACCAGGAGCTGATGCTGGCACGCATGCGCCGCCAACGTATCCCAATCGTGCTGATCAACGAGACTCGGAGAAAGGAATTCGCGAGCGCCTACGGAGAGGTGGACCGCTACCTCCGGCAGGAATACGTGCCGTCAGGCCATTTCGAGATTCACGAGGGATCCGACGTCATCATCGCGATGCGCCACGACCTGAAGCCGGAGCGGACGTACGGCGCCGAGCGCTGGCCGTGTGGTTTCGACAATCGCCCGGGAAGCAAGACGGCCTCGAGAGTGGGTTACTCAAGACCAGCTACCGCGATTGTGACGTTGCCCGCCCACTGATATGCGAAAGCAGCTGACATTTGCGGCGCAGGCGGTTGTGTCCGTCGCCTTGCTGGCGCTCCTCTTCCGCCGTCTGGATATCTCGGCTCTGCGAACGCTCTACACGACGATGCCCGTCTGGTTCTATCTGCTGTCCCTTGCGGTCGTCATGTCGGGGCAGGTGCTCTACGCGTGGCGATGGCGGCAGGTTCTGGCGGCCGCCGGAGTCTCGGTCACTGTTGGCACGGCGATCCAGCAGTATTTCATCGGTATCTTTCTCAACAATTTCTTCCCGTCGACGGTCGGTGGCGACATGGCAAAGGTGTATTACCTCGGGCGCCTGCACGGATACCGGCCGATCGCCGCGTCGATTGTGCTCGATCGGCTCCTCAGCATCGGCCTGCTTGCCGTGCTGGCGACCACCATGTACTGGGTGGCACCCGATCCATCGCCACGGTTCGCGGCCACGCGCGCGGCCGTGACCGTGATGGCCGCCATGCTGATTCTTTTCCTCGTCCTCGCCGCACGAGGGACAGGTGGCCTTCCGGATCGCTTGTCACGCTTCGGCAGTCTGGCCGTCGGGCTGGCTGAGCGGGCGCAGCGGTTTCGCCACGACATGGCCGCTGCCGCCAAGCGGCCGCAAATCATGCTGCAATCTGCGGCCGTCGTGGCGACCTATTTTTTTGCGCTGACAGGTGTGTATCGAGTGTTCTTAGCGATCAGCACGACGGCGCATCCCGCCTTCCTGACGCTGCTCACCGCCGTGACGACGGCTTCTCTCCTCAGCAACCTGCCGGTGTCTGTGAACGGGCTTGGGCTTCGAGAGCAGCTGCATGCGCTCCTGCTGCAGCCGCTCGGTGTGCCGCGGGAGGCGGCCGTGGCGATCTCCCTGCTGATCTTCGCGCACCTGCTCGTCTCGAGCCTGCTCGGGCTCGTGTTCTGGCTTCGCCTCCCAGCGTTGCCCGACAGCGTGGCGTCGGAGGTGTAGGCAAATTCTGGGGACGAATCTTTAGACGGTAACTCTGTAGAGATACTCCAATTCCCAAGTCCCAATTCCCAACTCCCAAGGCGTATGCAGGGAACGTTGGGAGTTGGAATCTTGGGAGTTGACCGCAGGTCGCGATCCCCGATCACCAGAGATAATGTCACGTGTCCTTCCGGACGATCGTCGGCCACCGGCGTCTGCTCTCGCTGCTCGCGCGCGCGATCGCGCGCGACTCGATGCCTCCCGCGATCCTGATGGCGGGACCTGCGGGTGTCGGCAAGCGCCTGACGGCTGTGGCAGTAGCCCAAGCGATCAACTGTCTTCAGCCGCAGTCCTCGAGCGAGTTCGAGCGTGACGCCTGCGGCGAATGCGCATCATGCCGCCGGATCGCGCGCGCCGTCCATCCGGACGTCATCATCGTCGAACCTGGCGACATGGGATCCATCAAGATCGAACAGCTCCGCGACGTCATCGATCGGTCGCAGTACCGTCCGTTCGAGGGGCGGCGCCGCATCGTGATCATCGACGAGGCGGACGCCGCGACCGCGGAGGCGCAGAGCGCGTTGTTGAAGACGCTGGAAGAACCGCCGTCCGCCTCCACCTTCATCCTCGTATCGTCGCTGCCGGATGCGCTGCTCGCGACAGTCAGGTCGCGCTGCCCTCGCCTGCGGTTCGGACCGCTCACGCCATCGGACATTGCCGAAGCGTTGATGCGCGATCACGAATACTCAGAGGCCGAGGCCAGGGCCGCCGCGGCGGACGCGGATGGGAGCATCGGCCGTGCGGTGGAAGCGCAGTCGGCGGATCTGGCCGAGGCGCGGGAGGCCGCGCGGCGGCTGCTCCAGGAGGCCGCGCGGTCGAATGACGCGGCGCGTCGTATCAACCTGGCGCGCGATCTGACAGGCGGCAAGGGTACGCCCGCCGAGGAACGCAGCCAGCTTGCCGTCTGCCTTCGTTCGCTCGGCTCGCTGCTGCGCGATATCGGGATCATCGCCAGCCGGGCGGATCGCCGGTCGCTCGCAAACGCCGATCTCGAGGCGCAACTCGAGACACTCTCGGTCAGCTTCGATTCCGATCGGAGCCTTCGCGCGTACGAAGCCGTCGATCGCGCGCTCGGCGCGCTCGAGCGCAACGCGAGTCCGAAGGTCGTGGCGGACTGGTTGCTGCTGCAACTCTAAACTCTGTAACCTGTCCCCTGTAACCTATAACCTTCGTGTCCAAGCCCGTCATCGCCATCACGGCCGGTGATCCTGCCGGCATCGGTCCCGAGATCGCACGCAAGGCGGCGGACGATTCACACGTCCGGGCCGTCTGCGATCCGGTGATCTATGGACCGCCGCCCGATGCGCACTTCGAGCCAGGCGTGTTGTCGGCGGAAGCAGGCCGCGCGGCGTACGACGCGATCTGCGCTGCGGTGCGGGACGCGCTTGCGGGGCGCGTCGCCGGCATTGCCACGGCACCCGTGAACAAACTCGGTTTCTCTCGCGCGGGACTGGACTGGAAGGGGCACACCGATCTGCTGGCTTCTCTCACGCACAGCCGACGCGCGGCCATGATGTTCTGGTCCAAGCCGCTGAAGGTGGTTCTCGCGACCGTGCACGTGCCGCTGGCGGACGTGCCGCGGCTCCTCACGCCTGAGTTGCTCGGCGACATTGTCGATCTCACGGCCCGCGAGCTGCCGCGCTTCGGCATCGACGGGCCTCGCCTCGCCCTTGCCGGATTGAATCCGCATGCAGGAGAGGAAGGCCTTCTAGGCCGGGAAGATCAGGAGATCTTACGGCCGGCGGTGGAGGCCGCGCGTGCTCGAGGCGTGGCAATCGATGGCCCGTTTCCCGGCGACACGATATTCGTCCGGGCGGCGCGTGGCGAATTCGACGCCGTGATCGCCTGCTACCACGACCAGGGACTGATTCCGGTGAAGCTACTTGCGTTCGGGCACGCCGTGAACGTCACGCTCGGACTCCCGATCATCCGCACGTCGGTCGATCACGGCACAGCGTTCGACATCGCCGGTAAAGGAGTGGCCGATCCGTCCAGCATGATTGAGGCCGTCCTGCTTGCCGCGCAGCTGTCGAAACCACAGGGCCACCGCTCCGCGCCGTAGGTGCGCTCCGGCGTCGCGTCGCGGCGGATCGCGATCATCACATCCGACCCGCTGGCATCGATCTTCGGATATGACGCAGATACGGCGCCACCTCGAACAGCGCGGCGACGATCCCGACGATCGAACCGGTCAAATCGGTGAAGGGCGCGGGCGACATCCACCGCACGATCGCGGAGAGCGCGTACAGCAGCGGGGGAGGCATGGATCGACGAAATCGCGCCCCGGCACATCACCGAGCAGCAACTGTTGCGCCCACGCGAGATGCAGCACGGCCATCAATTTACGCGATCGACGGGGAGGCGCACGCCTGTGCAGTCGGGTTCGCCCGGCGCGCGCAGGTCGAGGATCTCGCGGACGCCGGAGTCGCGCCGCGTGTGCTCGTAGCAGCGAAGGACGCGCAGCTCGCGCTCGTCGACGACCGCGCCGTATGCCAGAAGCATCCGAAGCGAATCTGCACGCTGGGCGCCGACCGCCGCTTCCACCGGCTTGATGACGACGTCGTAGCCGCTCGTCAGGAGTCCGTCGCGCACGCGCGACGGCTGGTTCGGATCAGCGCCAATCGTAATGAGGCGCAGCGCTTCGGCGTTGTTCCGCGTGGCGATCGCTTCCGCGAGGGTCACGTCATCAGGGGGCCACAGGCCGCGGCCCACCAGCCCGCCCGCAAACCACCATGCGCTCAACGCTGCCAGCACGACGCATGGCAATGCAGCCAGAAAGCCGACGACTCCGGCTCGAATCCCGAGTCCCGAATCCCGAATCCCGAATCCCGAGTTCCGTCGCTCTGCGCCGGTCATCACTCGACCCAGTATCGATCGGCCCAGCGCGGCATGAAGGACGGACTGGCGACCGACCTCAGGATGACTTCATCCCGGATCCGCCGTGTGATCGCGAGCTCCTGCGGATCGGTCGGCCAGTCGTCCCGCTTGTCGGGACGAAGCAGCTCCACCCAGTCGTTCCTCGTTTTGAAGGCATCGTACCGGAGCACGTAATGTAGGCCCGCGGCGCGGAACGTCCACAGTCCGGCGTCGGTCATCAGGAACAGCGCGATCAGCGCCGAAGCGACAAGGCGGCGCTGTGGAATCGTCTCGAGCAGTCCGCGGATCGCGATGAACGCCGCCACGGCGTAGAACAGCCCGCCCACGCTGATGATCTCGTCCTTGATGTATGCGGCATTCAGCGCAGCATTGACGACCATCACCGCGCAAGCGACGACGAACATGCGATCGATGTCGGACCAGCCGGCGCGGCTGCCCCGAAGATGCGTTACGGCGTACCACGCGATCAGCGCGGACGTTGCGATCGACGAGACAAGGTTGATGAGCAGTACCGCGTGCGGCTCACCCGTCTTCCACGCAATGGCCAGGCTGTACACGCCCTGCCGCGGTTCGGAAAAGAGCAGCGAGGCAAGGCCACCGGCAACGTTGTAGGCGATGAAGCCGAGCGGATGCGCACCGAACCGCTGCGTCAGTTCCTCCGGAGAATAAAACGTGCCGCCGAAGCCGCTGCCATGCCCGCCGATCCCCGGCGACGTGATATCGAGGGCGTGCCGGACGAGCAAATAGATGCCGAGCAGCACGGTCGCGGCAACGACGCTCGATCGTGTCATCCCGCGCATGCCTGCGGCCGCGCAGCAGATCGCCACGACCCACACCATCGCTCCCGATTCAATAACCGATAGCGCAAATGCCAGCAGCACGCACACGATGGCCGGAAAGAACCATTTCGGAGACTGCCGGGCAAGCACGAAGACCGCCAGCGCGCAGACACCGACCTCGGCGAAATGATTGACGGGAAACGCTTCCTGCAGCATCGCGACAAACGTATGGATCCCGATGAGGACGGGGAAGGCGACGGCGAACGCCGCGACGTCGATCCAACGCCGCACGCGGATCGCCAGGAGAAACAGCAGCACCAGCATCACCGTCAGCGCCACGTGCACCGCGCGGAAGACAGTGTTGTAGGTCAGGCTGGTAGACGCCGCGGCCTGCAGGAGCCAGCGGGTCTGCTCGTAGCGCATCGGGCGGAACGTCGTGGTCGAAAACTGCGCGCTGTCGGCGAGGAGACTCCACGAGGACGGGTACTTGGCCCCGATCACGATGGCCTCGAGACTGTCGGAGACCTGGATGGGAATCTGAAAGACGCTCTCGGCGAGCGGCAGCGTGATCAGCGCAGCGAGCAGGACGGCGAGGACAGCCGGTTTCAATCGTTCCACGGAAGACGGACGCTCTCGCACCGGGGCGCGAAATCCGCGGGCGCCTGCCGTCTCAAGTACGCTTCGATATCAGCGGCGCCCTGCTGCTTTGCAAAGCAGAGCAGATCCGGCAGCGTCGTCGCGTCCACTCGCGCGCCGCGCTGCTGGAGGAACTCTATCGTGTCGAGCCGGCCGCTCGCCACTGCGGCTTCGAGCGGCGTCATCATGTACCCTCCCGGCCGGACAAGGTCGGGCCGCACCCGTTCGGCGCGGTTCGGATCCGCGCCCGATTCGATCTGCCGGAGTATTTCGAGGTGGTCCCGTGCGGCTACCGCTTCTGGCAGCGTCAGATCGATCGGAGTCATAAAGGGCGTGTAGCCGAACGACGCGGCAATAACGAGCGCGGTCGACACCACCAGCCACGCGATCGGTGGTACCGCAATCGCTCGCCCGAGCACACCACCGGCCGCCGGTTTTGTGTCCGACGGATTCGTCGTCTCTGGTGCTCTCATTCGGGGATGAACCATTTCACCGCCCAGCGCGGCACGAACAGAAGTGAGAGTGGACGGGTGTGCATTGCCTCGTCGCGCAGCTGCTGGACGAGACGCGCTCCCTGGGGGGTCGTCGGGGTCTGATTCTGCCCCGCGAGCCATTCGTCGACGTGCGCCCATTCATATCGATCGACGGTTCCTATTCGTAGCATCTGATACTGAGAGCCCGTCGTCCTGATCGTCCATGCCGCGCTTCCCGCGAAGAGGACGATGGCCAGGGCCGTGCCAGCCGCCGCACGACGGTTCGTATGATCCCATGTCGCGAGCGCGTGTCGCATCGCCGAGAAGACGGCGAGCGCGTAGAAGACGCCGGCGGTGCTCATGACTTCATCTTTGACGTAGCTGAAGCACATCGCCGCATTGCCCAGGGCGACCGCCACGCACACGATGACCAGCTGATCACCGTGATCGAAATGCCGTGCGGCCCATTCTCGGCGCCGAGCAATCACGAAGCGGACGAGCAGGCCGGTTGCGACGAGTGCCGAGACGATGCTGGTTGCGACCATGGGATCGATACCGCCGTTGATGACCCGCTGCGTCAGCATCCAGCGGCCGCTGATCGGCTCGGATAGGAACACCGACGCGAACCCCGAGATGACGTTGTACAGATAGAAGTAGTAGAGGTGGCCCGTCGCCACGAATCGTCGCTCGATTTCCGCTGGCTCGATTCGGGAAAAGCCGAAGCCGACGGCTCGCTCGCCGACCGGGGGCGACCCGATATCGAGCACCATGAACCGCAACACCATATACCCGGCGAGTAGCGCCGTGGTCATCGCCACCCCGCGCCACGATACGCCGCGCAAGCCCACCAGTCGCGCCGCGACAAAGACGACCCAGACCAGCAGCCCCGAATCGAGCGTCAACGATGCCATGACGAACAGGAGTGCCGCCAAGATATCGGCGACCAGTCCTCCGCTCGACTGGCAGAGCACGAGCGCGGCGACGCAGAAGACCGCAATCTCGAGGTAGTGATTGACCGGGTACCCTTCCCACACCATTCCGAGGAACGAATGCATCCCCGTCAGCACGACGATCGCAAACGCGAAGGCTGCCGCGTCGTCCTTCGTGCGCACGCGGGCGGCGCGTGCAAAGAAGAAGAACAACAGCGCGATACACAGGACATGGAACGACTTGTACGCGACCGCGTAGTGTCCTCGGGATCCCTCGAGAAGGAGTTTGATCTGGACCCAGTAGAGCGGTCTGAGAAACCCGGCGCCGTCGATCTTCGACATGAACACTTGCTGCGTCGACGCGTTCTGCACCTTCAGCATCGGGACGAGCGAATCGGTGACCTGGACCGGGTTCCTCATGACGCCAACCGACACGATGAAGGCCATGAGTGCTGTGGCACTCCATGCCATCCACGTCCAGCGCGTGGCTGTCGCCGGTCGATCGGTGCGTCCCATATCAGGTTGTGACGAAGTGGGTAACTATACCGGTGTATCCGGCCCCCTTCAACGTCATGGAACCTCGCAGGGAAGACCCGTTGACGGATCGACGGGCGCATCCGGGCGGAAGCGGGGAAGCCACACGCGCACTCGCGAATCGATCGATGGAACCGAATGTTCCTCGAATGCCCGCTTCTGGATCCAAGCGCCGAGATCAGGCCACGAATTCACCAGGACCGCCGAGCCCTCGAGCATGATCGCTGCGCCCACCTCCTCGCGATTCAGCCGGTCGACCGCGCGCACGACGTCAGGCGGTTCGTTGTAGTAGCCCGGGATCCAGGTCGGAAGCCCGCCGGCGAACGGCCGGTGCGCAAGCACGGCGATCTCCGGACCGAAACCCGTGACCAGCACGCGATCGCGCGGCCGGGTGCACCGGGTCAGATACGCGATCAGCGGCGCCAGCGAGGGATTCGGCTCGATTTCTGGTGATGCGGACGCCAGGCGGTGTGTTACCCGAATCGCCTGACGTGCGATGTCCGCTGGAGTCGGGAGCGCGGTGCGGCGCGCAGCGACGGGAACGGCAGCGAACAGCAGCCCGGCGGCCAGCGCCGCGACTGCGATGACACTCGCCGCTCGCCGCGGGAACAGGTGACCGATAACCGCGGCGATCACCACGGCGATCGGCGCGACGATGTCGGGAAGACGCGCTGCAAGTACATCGCGAAGGAACACGAGGTCGATCAGCAGGACCAGCACACACGCCGAGGCGAGCTGCGCGGCGCTCAGCCGCCGACCCTTGCGGAACGACGCCAGCAGCCCCGCGACCGGGATTGCGGCGAGCACGTAAAACAGAACACCGGGTGGTCCGACAGCCGTCCGTCGTCCCTCGGCTGCTACGAAGCGGAGCGCGGACGCCATGTACTCAGGCACGCCCTCGTACCATTGCACGTAGAGCAGCCACGGACTGATGAACAGCAGGGACAGTCCTGCGTACGCCAGGGTTTGGCGTGCGGCGATCGGC
>Ga0209515_10006685_pt1 | contig 14226 bp, 14 predicted proteins | sample Subgroupgradi54m_FD_187454 | JGI IMG/M metagenome (GOLD analysis project Ga0209515, IMG submission 187454) | Subsurface groundwater microbial communities from S. Glens Falls, New York, USA - GMW60B uncontaminated upgradient, 5.4 m (SPAdes)... ...
TCTCGACGGTGCGCATGGCGAGCCTGATCGTCGTCCTCGACGGCGCGCGGCTCGTCGAGGTGGGCAGCCACGAGGAGCTGATGGCGAAGGGCGGACAATACTCGCAGCTCTATCGCATCCAGGCCGCGGCGTATCGTTGATGTCAATAACAATTATTGACATCATATTGACATATCGCTATCATAACGAATATGAAAGCCAAACGCGTTCCCGTCGCCAGCCGGCGCCAGGCCCGTGCCCTTCCCAAGCGCGCGAAGAGCCTGCGCAGCGCGACGACGTACCGCCTAGAGCCTCGTTTCCAGAAAGGGTTGGCGCTGCTCAGACAGGTCCGGAAAACGCCGTTGAATCGGATGGTCAATGAGGCGGTCGGCGAGTATCTCGAATCGCGCTCGGCCACGGTAGAGGCCGAGCTCGAGGAGATCCTTCGTCGAGTTCGCGCGTACCGCAAAGTGGATCCGAACTTCGAGTCGGCAATCGTCAGATTCGCCGACGCCGAGGCCGCTTTTGCTAAGAACGACCCAGCCGAGGGCAAGGTGGCTTCGTCGGCGGGGCCGGCTCAAAAGTTGGTGCGCGACCTCATTCGTGGCTGATTGGGATGCGGACAGCCCGCGTTTGCGCGGGAACCTCATCGAGGCGCAGCGCGACGCGATAAACGGCGCTGTTCGCAGGAGTGTCCCGACGGTCGAGGACGCGCGCCGATGGCAGCGCAACACGATGGCCGGGCTCGACGTGCCCGATCCGAAATACGTGGGACGCTTTCGCGGACAGCCTGGGATCGAAACCACGCGGGTCTGGGTCGGCTCGCACGAAGGCGTGCCGCCTGGCGCAGTCGCCCAGGAACTTGCAGCGTTCGAACAGACCCTGCAGCGCGTGGTTGCCGCGTTGGATGCGCGGTATCCGCGCGGACGGGAACTCGACAACGACGGCCTTGCAGCAGTCATCGACGTGTGCACGTGGGCGCATGCGGAGTGGGTCCGCATTCACCCGTTCGCGAATGGAAACGGCCGCACGGCACGGATCTGGGCCAACGCCCTCCTGGTGCGGTACGGTCTCCCTCCCCTCGTCTGCCTGCGTCCGCGACCTGACGGCGGCTATGGCCGCGCGGGTGCCGCGGCAATGGAAAGTGATTGGCAACCCACAGCAGCAGTCTTCCGGAAGATGCTTCGCGAAGCCGGCGATCCAGAATAGACGCGTCCGTGGCCGAGCATCCTGCGTTCCGGCGTTTCTTCTCGAACCTCGGCCCCGGTCTGATCACCGGGGCGGCCGACGATGACCCGTCCGGCATTTCGACGTACTCCGTCGCGGGGGCCGCGTTCGGGTATCTGCCGCTCTGGACGGCGCTGTGCTCGTTCCCCCTGATGGCGTCGGTCCAGCTCATGTGCGCGCGGCTCGGGCTCGTGACCGGTCTGGGTCTGGCCGGCGTAATCCGCAGACGTTATTCGCGGTGGGTGCTGTGGGGCGCGTGCTCGCTGCTGGTGGTCGCCAACGTCATCAACATCGCCGCGGATCTCGGCGGCATGGCCGAGGCCACGCAGATGGTCACCGGCGCGCCGGTGGCGCTGTCGGTCCCGCTCTACGGCGTGGTGATTGTCGGCCTGCTGATGTGGTCGTCGTATCGCACCATCGCGCGGGTGTTCAAGTGGCTGACGCTCGTGCTCCTTGCCTACGTCCTCACCGCCTTTGTCGCGAAGGTCGATTGGCGCCTGGCGCTGCACATGACGCTCGTGCCGCACGTCGAATGGTCGCGATCATTTTTCTCCGTGTTGGTCGCGATTCTCGGCACGACTATCTCTCCCTATCTTTTCTTTTGGCAGGCGGCGCAGGAGGTCGAGGAAGAGCGGGCGATGGGGCGCAACCTGGCGCAGCGCCGCGGCGCGACGCGCGCGGAGCTCGACGCCTGCCGGACGGATGTGATCACCGGCATGTTCGCTTCGAACGCGATCATGTACTTCATCATCGTGACGACAGCCGCCACGCTGCACGCCCACGGACAGACGAGCATCTCCACTGCGCGGGAAGCGGCCGAAGCGCTGCGACCGCTGGCGGGGGCCGGCGCGTACTGGCTGTTCACGCTGGGCTTGATCGGCACGGGGATCCTGGCGGTGCCGGTGCTCGCGGGATCGTGCGCGTACGCGATCGCGGAAGCCGCGGCATGGCGGGGATCGCTCAACCGGCGGCCGTCGCAAGCGAAGAAATTCTATGTGGTGCTCGCGGTCGCCATGGCGCTCGGCATCGCGCTGAACTACGCGGGTCTGAATGCGATTGCGCTGCTGTTTACCACGGCCGTGATCAACGGCGTCCTCGCGCCGCCGCTGATTCTGATCGTCACGCTGCTGACCGGCGATCGCACGGTGATGGGCGATGCGGTCAATTCCCGTCTGCTCGGCTTCTTCGGATGGGCCACCTTCGCTGTGATGGTGGTGGCGGCGCTAGGGCTTGGCTTCGCGTCCTGAGCGATCATGAGCGCACGTTCGAGAGCGTGATGATGTCGTGATCACGTCGCGTCGTGAAAAATCACACCGACCGTGTAGCGATGTCCGGATCTCAGTCGGCTCACCCCGTGCCGCAGATTGACGCGATAGGTTCCGCGCGTTCCCTGCACCGGGCGGTTGTGCACGGCGAAGACCACGGCATCGCCTCGGTGCAAGGGCACCACCTCGGCCCGCGACTGCATGCGCGGTCGCTGTTCGGTCAGCACGAACTCGCCGCCGGCGAAATCCTTGCCCGGCTCCGACAAGAGAATCGCCACCTGCAAGGGAAACACGTGCTCGCCATATAGATCCTGGTGCAGACAGTTGTAGTCGCCCGGACCGTACTGGAGCAGGAGCGGTGTCGGACGCGCTTGACCAGCCTTGCGACAGCGCTCGATGAAGTCTTCATGTGCGTCCGGATAGCGGACATCGATCCCCATCGACACATTCCAGCGATTGCCTATCGGCGCCAGCCGCCGGTAGAGAGCGACGCGAAGATGGGTCACCAGATCAGGCAGCGGGTAGGCGAAGTATTGGTATTCGCCCCGGCCAAAACCGTGTCGCGCCATCACGACCCGGCTACGGAAGACGCCGGCATCGTTGGTGTACAGGTCCGCAATTTCGCGGCATTCTTCGTCGGACAGAAGCGCATCAAGCAAGGCCCAACCGCTCGTATCGAGGTGCGTGGAAACACTCGCCCAATCAAGCGAATCCACACGGGTGTCGATGGTCTTCTCGGCCGGGCTCAATGGTTGTGCCATGGCAGCACCTTCCTCCTTCTCTGATCTTCGAGCTATCCGATCCTTGCTCTCAAACCAGCAATTCCATCGCAACACGCGGGATGCGCCGATCCCAGACGTCGCGACACGATCGGGATCCTTGAAGGAGGCTCCCAACTGTGACCCGCACCCGTTTTTGTGTTCTCGTGATCGCGACCACGGCCGCCGTTTCTGCAGCGCGAGTGGCTCCGGCCCAGACCGTGGCCTCTCCTCCGCGCCTCACCATCCCGCGAGTCTCGCGCGCACCGGTGCTCGGGGATTTTGCCGCGATGGACGTCCCGGACGAGGCGCTGGGCATGCGCAAGGTGGAAGGATTCATCCAGCGATTCCCAAACGACGGCGCGGCGGTGAGCGAGCGAACCGTCGCGTATGTCGGATACGACGACGAATTTCTGTACGTGGCGTTTCAGTGTTTCGACCGTGAGCCCGGACGCATCGGCGCGCACCTCGTGCCCAGAGACGCGTTTCCGAACGACGAAGACACGGTGGCCGTGCAAATCGACACCTTCAGAGACTTGAAGCACGGCTTCGGATTTCAGGTCAACGCGCTCGGCGTGCAAACCGACGGCATTTACACGGAGGGCTCTGGATGGGATCTGTCGTGGGACACGGTCTGGAGATCGGATGCCACGCTCACGGCGCGTGGCTACGCGGTGTTGGACCGCATTCCGTTCCGGAGCTTGCGCTTTCCGTCAACCGATGCCCGGGAATGGGGGCTGTTCTTCTATCGGGGCATCGCCAGAAAGAACGAAGAAGTGTTCTGGCCCGCCAACTCGACGCGCATCTCGGCACGATTCCCCCAGGCGGCGCTCGCCACGGGCGTGGAGCACGTGTCCCCAGCTCGCAATGTCCAGGCGATCCCGTACGTGTTCATGCGATCATCAAAGGCGCTTGCCATCGCTCCGGACGGATCCGCCTCGTTCGCGAGGAGGCCGTCAGACCTCGCGGTTGGCGTCGACGCCAAAGTCGTCATCCGAGACAGCATTGTCGTCGACGGCACGATGAATCCCGATTTCAGCCAAGCGGAATCGGACCAGCCGCAGATCACCGTCAATAAACCATTCGAGCTCTTTTTTCCCGAGAAGCGGCCCTTCTTTCTCGAGAACGCCGCATATTTCAACACACCGATCCAACTGCTGTTCAGCCGGCGGATCGCCGATCCGCTCATTGGCGCTCGCGCCACGGGGCGGACCGGCCCATACTCGCTCGGATCCATGGTCGTCGACGATCGAAGCCCGTTCGACGGCGGCACGCCGGACAGCAAGTCGTGGTTCGGCGTCGTGCGAATCATTCGCGACGTCGGCCGCGAGTCCTACGTCGGGGCGTTTGTGAGCGATCGGGCGATGGCGGAGAGCCGCAACTCGGTCGCGGCCGTGGACAGTCGCGTGAGGCTCGGCGCCAACTGGTTCGCGACCGGCCAAGGCGTCGTCACCGGCACGACTGATGGCGCGCGGTCGCCGGGCCGTGGCACCGCCGTCTCGGCCTCGCTCGTGGGCGGTGGACGGCGCTTCAACTACGCGGTCGACTACAACGATCGCAGTCCCGCGTTCCGGGTGCTGGATGGCTTCGTCCCGCGCGTCGACATCCGGTCTGTCGATCAGACCTACTCGTATCGCGTGCGACCGACCACTGGCACGTTGAAGGCCTGGGGGCCGGATGCGGTCGTGAACCGCGCCTGGAATTACGACGGCCGTCCCCTCGATTGGTCCGTGACGCCGCGGATGGTGTTCGAATGGCCGGGAACGACCACGCTGTCCGTGTTCTCCACCACGGCCCATCAGGGTCTGCGGCCCAGCGAAGTGCGGACGGTCAGCCAGTTGATCGATACCGTTGTGAACCGGCGCGGGTTCACCTTGACGTCCGCGATGTGGCCGCGTGTGATCGGGACCGTCACGGGGTTCGTCGGCGACGCCGTCAATCTGACCCCGGCAGCCGATGTCGCGCCACCGGTCGGTCGCGTTTTCGACGCGACCGCGATGGCGACATTCAGACTGTCGCGCTCGCTGATGGTCGACGCGTCGTATCTGCTCGATCAGCTGCGGGACGTCCAGACCGATCGCGTCGCGTACGTCAACACCATTGTTCGTGTTCGCGTCGCCGAGCAATTCACGCGAACGCTGGCGTTGCGGACGATCGTCCAGTACAACCAGCTTGCGGTCGGTGCACGCGCGACCGCGCTGCCGGCCAGCCGCAACCTCAACTACGACGTGCTGTTGACGTACTTGACGTCGCCCGGTACCGCCGTGCACGTTGGCGCCAACGACAACCTGGCGAATCTCGATCCGCGCCTGATGACGACGACGCGCGGGTTGCTGCGGTCATCCACGCTCAACAACACGGGGTGGCAGTTTTTCTGGAAACTGTCGTACTTGTTCCGGGCGTGAACGTCCGGGCTCGGCTTCGCGTGCGTTTGAGAGGGCGGACACGTGGGTCGGACCTTACGAACCCAGGCGCTAGACCGACGTGTCTAGTATGCGTTGATGAGGGACTGCCACCCGAGCGCGCGTGGCGCTCGCCGTTCGATTTCGGCCATCTGCTGACGCGTGAGAGGTCGTGGGCTGCACGCGCCGGTAGCGACGAACGTCAATGCTTCGCTCAACGACCCTTCTTTCGGATCGCCAAGCTGGTGGTCGGCATCGTCTGGCGCCGTGCAGTCGGGAGCAAATCCCTCGAAGAAGTCCCCGTGGCCATCGGCATTGCGCAGCGCAAAGGAGACGGGGGCGAGCAGCTTGTCGCAGAACGCGATGCCATACTGCCCCACCGGCTTTCCGTACGTCGTGCCGCCGATCACGATCACCGGCATGAACGGCCGAAGCGCGTTGATGACGAGCTCGCTGGCCGATGCGGACGCCCTCGTGGTCACGACGATCAGCCGATCGAGCGCGAGCCGCTGTGGCTTGTTCTCGAACCGGATGATGTGATTGCGGAACGCGTTCTTGTTATTGTGGAAGAACTCCGCGAACACCTGGCCGTCGGTGCGCACGCCGCCGACGTAGCTCGCCAGGTGCTGCGCCACGTTCACCAGCCCCCCGCCGTTGTAGCGGAGATCGAGCACGAGCTCCTCCACGCGGGCGGCCGAGAGCTCCGCGAAGGCGTTGTCGAGCGCTTCGTACGACGGCTCCACGAAGTTGCGAAAGAACATGTAGCCGACCCGGCGCCCGCCCACGTTGAAGACGCGCGTCAACGACACAGTCGGAATCGTGACCAGGCCTTTGACCATGTGCGCCTCGCGGCGCGCGCCGGCGTCGTTCACGAAGGCGATGTCCAACTCCACGCCGATTTCCGAGGGACCAAACGCGGAGCCGATCTGGCCGCTGGAGATGAGCGCCGTCACCAGTCCGCCGCCGATCTCGACGATCCGATCGCCCCGGGACAGGCCCGCGTCGGAGGCAGGGCTCTCGGGGAACACCTGCGTCACACGCATTTCGAGACCGTTCAGCATCGTCGACAGACCGAACCCGATGTACTGGCTTTCCGAATAGAACGCATCGTTCGCCGCGCGCGACGTGATGTAGCTGAAGGTCGAGTCGAGCGTCTTGTAGCGCACGGCCTCGAGATACGCCTCCGGCGAGGCGTACGACGTGGGGTTCACGTTCGGCATCTCGGCGTACCACAGGTAGAGATCGGTCATCACGTCACGGACGTAGAGGTTCTTGCCGGCCGTGGCGCATGAGATGGGAGCGCTCTGAGCGCGTGCGAGCGGAGGGGTCGCGCAGGTCACGACGAGAGCAACGAGACACGCCAGAGCGGTTCGCGACATGGGAGTCGACCTCCTCGGAAAAACATCGCACAGGCGTCGTGGCGCCCGTGCAGAGCCGTCGCGACGGCGATTAGAAGCCGATGGCCTCGACGACCGCGCGGATCACGCCGTCGCTCTTGCTGTAGAGATACAACTCGCCATTGGCGTCGATCGAAAACCGGACATCCGCGCGGCCGCCTTTCACGAGATCCGCCCGTGCCGGCCGTGGACGGCCACCGCGCGCACGGTACGCCGCTTCGACGATCGGGAACATCGAGTCGTAGACCTTCCGGCCGGCGTCCGGCGAATCGTGCGGATCGTTCCAGAGAAGCTTCACCTCGTGAATGGCCGCCATCGTGCCGGGCTTGCCGTCATCGGCGGCCAGCATGTCCTTGTAATCGGCGTACCAGATGCGGCCGGTCGTCAGGTCGGTGAAGACGTACTTCCCTCGAAGAGCCGGAAGCATCTTGCCGCTGTAGACGAAACCACTGCCGATCGAGTCGCCGCCATTGGGACCGTGTCCGTACTGGATAACCGGATACGTCGGCACCACCATCGTGTTGGTCGCCTCGTCGCCAATCCGCATCGGAATCGTGTCGACCCGAGGCAGCGGCGCGGTCGTGTTGTCCGGCTTCAGCAGCTCGTTGCCTTCGCGTTCTCCATAGCCGTAGTTGGCCCCTTTGTGAACGAGGTAGACCGCCTCCCACGTGTGGAGCCCGACCGAGTTGGCGATCAGCCGATTGTTCGCCGGGTTGGCAGGATCGACCGCCCAGGTCAACCGATGGGGATTGCGGAAGCCGTAGGCCCAGATTTCCTTGCGGGCGCCCGGCGTCGAGATGAACGGATTGTCGTTGGGAATTCGATAGCGACCGTTTGCGCTCACCGTGCTCGTCGCCACGTGTTCGTTCAGATCGGGAATGATGCGAAGAATTTTTCCTTCGAGATTGTCGAGCCGCTGTGGGTTGGGCCTGATGGCCACGTTCGTCGATTCGCCCGACGCGCCGTCACCGCATTCCACGTACAGGACGCGCCAGTCGGGATCGCCCCGTCGAGCCGTCGGGTTGAAGATGAGATCGCCCAGCGGATGACTGGTGGTATTGAGCTGCACGCGCATCAGTTCGCGGGCCGTGCCTTCGAACGTCGAATTCGACGGGTTCGAATCAATCCACTCGATCAGGACGCCCTCGTGCTGGAGTGGACCAGGCGTTGTGACCGCTTCCGTCGTCGTGTACCCCGCGACGTTCAGCGCGGGGAAATTCGTATTGTCGGGAAGATTGGAGCCAGCGAGCGCGGGATCCTCGATGTGAACGGTGTAGAACGTGCCGTTTCGGGTGAAGTCAGGATCCAGGTAGAAGCCGTTCAACCCGTTGCCGAACCCGACCTTCGTCGCCAACTTTCGGAAGATGCCGGTCTTGCCCTCGTTGCCGTTGAAGTTGAGATACACGGTGAACTTCATCGTGTCCTTATCGACGATGTAGAGGGGTCCGTTGAGGTCGCTGATGAAGAGGCGTTTCGCACCACCGGTCTCTTCCCGCAAGGTGTTGACCCTCGAGAGCAACAGTTCGTTCGACCCTTTGCCATCGATCAATCCGGTCATCGGCATGACCACGAAGTCCCTGAGCTGCAACGTGGCCTGCGCCGAGGCCGCCTGAACACAGAGAACGGATACCGCGAGACTAAAGCACGCGACCGGTATTCTGTTGTGCATCATTGGTCGTTCCACTCTGACTGGCGAGTCCTCAGCCCAGTCTAAGCCAGCTACCGAAGTCCCAGCAACGCGGCAGGGTTCTCTTTCGACATGCGAGCAAGTTCCGCATCGGTGAAGCCTCGCGCCTGCAACGCCGCGATAAACGCGGCGAAGCCGTCGGCTGGCAGGGGATTGCCCTTCTGGCCGAGATCGCTCGACAGGATGCAGAATTGAGGTCCGACGATCCGGATCGCGTCGGCGAACCGATCGACCCTCGCGGCGGCATCGGCCGGCCGCATCGAGCCGCCGACGAACTCGATATAGGCGCCTTGCGATGCCGCCTCCCGCATTTGGGCGACGGTCATCAGAATCGGTTCGTTCACGGCATGCGTGACGACCATGTGCTGCACGCCTTGCCGTTTGCCCTCGCGGAGCAGCATCAGGCCTTCGTCGGCGGACACATGCCCGGTCGCGAGGACGAGCCCGTGCTTCGCGATCACCGCGACCACATCCTTCGTCGCTTGCAGAAGCTCGCCGTTGCGCGACACGCTGACGAACGGCCGGTTCTCCTTCGAGTAGCGGACCTGGTTCTCCGCGTCGAACGTCGACATCCACACCACGCGTCCGTAGCGTCCCGATACCTGCGTCATGTGTTCGACGGCCGCGGGATTCATGCCGCCGACCGGCAGATTCAGATCGATGCCGCCGAAGACGTCGAGGCCGGCCACCTGTGCGCGGACCATGTACGCGAGCCCCGCGGTCGGGTCGTAGTGATTCTTGAGCACGATGGCGCGCATGCCGTGTGCGCGCGCCATGATCGCCGCCTCGAGTCCGTCAACGGAACGGTCTGTGTTGTCCGGAGCGCTGTGGACGTGAATGTCGATGGCGCCGGTGAGGAATCGAGCCGGGTCCTGCCCGCCACCGCGTCCGGCCGTGGGCGGCTGTCCTGCGCCGGTGGGCCCGGACGAAGCCGCAAGGGCGCAGGCCGCCGCCAACAGCGCGAGAACGACCGTCCCAGCCGCGCGCGGTCTCACGGCGAGCACTACTTGGCCAGAAATTTCTTCGCCTGCTGCAGCTCCGGACGTTCGGTATCCGCGTCCTTCGCGACCGTGAGCAGCGTCCTGTAGTACGCGTCCGCCTTGACGCGATCGCCGGCGGCCGCGGCCGCGCTCGCGCCGCCATAGAGGCCGCGGAACCGGTTCGGTTCCTTCTTCATCGTCGCCTCGAAGGCGACGAGCGCCTTCTTGGGTTTGCCGGCCTCGAGCAGCATGTAGCCCAATAACTCACGCGAGGGCGCCAGCGGACCGGGGGAGATGGCGGACTTGTCGGTTGCATCCTCCGCGTCGGCAGCGGCGGCGAGCTGCGCAATCGCCTCGTCCTTGCGGCCCTGCGCGAACGTCTGCCAGGCGAGCGCGACGCGACGCTGAATGTCGACCTGCTCGGTCCAATACACATCTTTCGCGTCCCGCAGCTTTTCCCGCAGCGCTGCAAGCCGATCGATGTCGGCGGTCGCCGCCGCCGGGTTGCCGCTGCGTGCCGCGCCGATGGCGCGAGCGAAATGGGTAATGGCTTCGGTGAACGCCGTGTTCGCGGGACGCGCCGGCAGCGCGGCCGCTTCGGCCCAGGCGCCGCGCTCGAGGGCATAGCGGGCCGGGATCGCGGCCACCGCGAACGCACCGGCGCCCGCGGCGCCTGCCGCCGCGCCCTCCGCGCCGCCCACGACCGCAATAGCGTGATCGACGACGGCTTTGGCCGCCGTGTCCTGCGCGGTCTGCAGATACGCGTACGTCTGATAATCGAGCGCGTGCAGTTCTTCACCCGCGCCGCCGCTGCTGTTCCGAGCCGCGTCCGCCGAGCGCCGGTTCGTCTCGATGGATTCTTTCCAGGAGCCGACCCGCGTGAACGTGTGCGACGGCATGTGCAGCGCGTGCGGAATCGCGGGCGCGAGCGACGCATATTTTCGCGCGGCGACGAGCGCTTTCTCCGCCAGCGGTGGCGCGTCGTATGCGTGAATGATGTAGTGCGCCAACCCCGGATGCGTCGGCATCTTCTCGAAGAGCGGCTCCAGGATGCCCGCGGCTTTCAGGTTCTTCGCGTACGTCTTGTCGGCCGGTGACGCGGTCTGGGCGACGGAGAGCGCGTAGAAGATCCGGGCCTCGGTGTCGGCCGGATTCTCGCGCGAGACCTGCTCCATCGCGGTCTCATACGCGCCGATGCGCGCCGCGTGACTGCCGGGATCACCCGCGGTGACCAGTTGGGCCACGGCCAGAATGTACCCGCGCTCACGAGGCGTCGGCGATCCGGTCGTCTGGGCCTTGTCGATCGTCGCTTTCGTCAACTCGATCGTGCGGCCCTGTTTGAGTCCGGCGAAGGGATTGCCCCAGTTGCTGAGCGCGATGCCCCAGTACGCCATCGCGCAGTTGGGATCGCGCGCGAGGATGCTGTCGAAGGTCTTGATGGCTTCGGGGAACCAGAACGAGTGCAGCAGCGCGACGCCTTTGTTGAAGTCGCCCTTCACCACGGCCGCGCACGAGGTCTCGAACTTCACGCTCGCGCTGCCGATCGCATCCGGCGACATCGCGCCGTGTTCTTCATGCTGCGCGAATGCGCCAGGCGCACACACGATCGCGAAGGCAGCCGTCAGAAGAATCATCGTCTTGTTCATAAGAGGCCTATTCTATGCCCCAACTCGACAAACGAGTTACTATCCACCCGCTGTCAGACTGGAGAGACGCATGACGCCGATCACGGGGATTGCCAGGAAATTCTTCGAGGCGTGCGAAGCGGGAAAGGGATGGGAAGGATGCAAGGCGTACTGCAACGCCGATGCAACGTTTGCTGCGCAGGCCGAGCCGCTTGCTGAGGTCAAGACCCTGCAGCAGTACACCGATTGGATGAAGGGGCTGCTGACGTTCATGCCGGACGGGCGATACGAGCTCAAGTCGTTTGGCACAGACGAGGAGCGGAAGAGCGTCTGTGCGTACGGTGTCTTCTACGCCACACACACGGGCCAGGGCGGCCCCTGCCCGCCAACCGGCAAGAGTGTGAAGACAGACTATGTGTACGTGATGGACTTTGACGGCGAGAAAATCCGGCACATGACGAAGATCTGGCACGCTGGATTGGCCATGAAGGAGCTGGGCTGGATCTGACGGACGGCGTGTCGGAAACGCCGCGAGGTCACCAACCGTGAAGAACAGCGCGGCCCGCTACGGGCTCATCACCAAGGTGCTGCACTGGACTGTCTTTCTGTTCATCCTCAACCAGTTCGTCGTCGCCGCCGCGATGCTCAACACACCGCAGGGCGAGACAACCGGAGGGTTCAGCCAAGGGACGCTGTACAACTGGCATAAGTCCATCGGGCTGATCGCGTTGGCGCTGGCGTTGCTGCGCTACATCTGGCGGAAGGGCGCCGCCCTGCCCGACTGGGCTCCCAATCTGAGCACCGGGGAGAAGCGCGCAATCCACGGGATCGAGCGCACGTTGTACGTCTGCATGTTTCTCTTGCCCATCAGCGGCTTCGTGTTCGTGATGGCCGGCGGCTATGGGGTCGAGTTCTTTGGACTGTGGAGCCTGCCCAACTTCATCGGCAAGAACGCCAGCGTGACGCCGATCGCCGAGTGGACGCACGCGATCGCGGCGGGGCTGCTCGTGACCGCGCTCTTCGCCCATTGGGGTGTGGGAATCCGCCATCACCGGGTGCACCGCGATCGCTATCTGCACCGGATGCTGCCCTTCACGCATCAGAAATAGCTCGACGCTTCACGTCTCATCGGACGCCGCCGACCACCAGGATACCGAAGACGATCATGATCGCGCCCGCTATGCACTCCGCCAGGAAAACGGCGCGTACTGCCCGTTGTTCGTGCCGCTCACGTCGTCCCAGTCCAGACCGAGCGCATGTACATGGCTCTTCGAGGCGTGTGCCAGGGCGAAGCGATCCGCGGCGGGATGGCCGGTGTGGTCGAGATGAAGCGGTTCCGTCGATGCCGGATTGATTCCCATGGCGCCGGCGGCCGCCATGTCGACGAGGCTCGACGCGCTGACCGACCACGTGGCGCCGCTGCGAGTGAAGTGGATTGGCGCCGGCTGAACGCCCAGAAACGTGCCGATGAGGCCCGACAGCGCGGCCATGGGTCCGCCTGCGGCGCCGCTGGCGATCGCGGTGATGGCGTCGCGCTGTTCGACGCTGGCCCGCTCGTCGGCGACGAGGCCGACCGACCAGTTCCCCTTGCCCATCGCCTCAGGCGTCAACCCGAGGACGATGAAGCCGAGACCGTCGAGCGAGACGGCTCCGTATCTGCCGCGCTCGATCTGAAAGGCCATGGCGAACGTGCACGACCCTTTGGTGGGTTTCACCGCCATCTGACCGGGAACGCACGCACACACGAAATCGCAGCTACATGTTTCGTAGTACTGACCGCTGGCATGCCAAGCTGTCGGTGTTGCCATCAATGCACCTCGCTGGCGCCGATTGTAGTCCTAATCTTCCTTCCTGGCCTTCCGAGCGGCCAGCGCCGCTTCGAGCATCGGGATCTGTGCCGTGTCCTTCTGGCGCTTCGCCGCCCGCTTGCTCACGATGACGCGTTCGAGCGGCAGGACTTTCACGGGAACACCGTCGAGATCGTAGTCGTGTGCGCGCGTGAATTCGCTCTCGAACGATTCGAGGCCGGAGGCCGTCAGCACGATGTCGACACGATCGAGTCCCTCGCCGCCGAGCGCGGGAGGCTGCAACCCAAAGCCGTGTGTGTACAGTCCGCCAGCTCTGCCCGCGGCTTCGCGCAGCCGTTCCGGATCGATCTGTCCAAACCACAGATCGAGATCCTGCGTGGTTCCCGGCGCGCCTTCGAGGAGCGCGGCGCCCATTCCGACAATGAGGTACCGAACGCCCAGGGCGTTCAATGCTTCGAGCAAAGCCCGCTCAGCCGAGGTGAGGACGATTTCGAACACGAGTCAGACCGCGGCCGAGCCGCTGCGCAGGGGGGAACTCGAGACATCTGAGGGCGTGATACACATCGCCTGGGTCCATGCCCGGATTTGCGGCCGCGATGACGTGTGCTTCGCGCCACAGGGCCTCGGTGTGGAGCACCCAGTCACGCTGCTGGTCCGTCAGGTTTTCGAGTTCCGGCGTGCCCACAAACGCGAGCGCTTGACGGACGTCTTCCTCTTCGAGCTCAGGCAATTCTTCGACAACTTGTGCGGCCGTCATGCCGTTGGCCACGAGGTTGATGACGTGCGCAACCGAGATGCGAAGGCCACGGATGGTCGCACGGCCGGCCAGTACATCAGGGTTCTGTGTGATCCGATCGAAGGTGTCCGCCACAGTCGTCTTCTGATCCCATTCTAGCGCGGGATAGGACCGAGCTCTTGGGTGTCCTCAGCCTGGCTGAAATCGAAGATGCCGTTCTGTACGAGCGGGTGGCTTGAGTGTTGTCTCTTCGACCACGTCGCGACGCTCGACTTGACTAGTTACGACGCCTTCCTGGGCGTTGCTGACCCTCCTGAATCAACGCCAGACGTGAGATGACATCTTCGTGCAACATGCGAGCT
>Ga0209515_10006686_pt1 | contig 14225 bp, 10 predicted proteins | sample Subgroupgradi54m_FD_187454 | JGI IMG/M metagenome (GOLD analysis project Ga0209515, IMG submission 187454) | Subsurface groundwater microbial communities from S. Glens Falls, New York, USA - GMW60B uncontaminated upgradient, 5.4 m (SPAdes)... ...
TCGGTGCGATCGACGAGCACCTCCACAACGTCGGCCACTGCTACCGGTGCAACACAGTCGTGGAGCCGCGCCTGTCCCCGCAGTGGTTCGTGAAGATGGGGCCGCTGGCCCGGCCCGCCATCAAGGCGGTCAAGGACGGCACCATCACCTTCCACCCCTCCCGCTGGACCAAGGTGTACCTGAACTGGATGGAGAACATCCAGGACTGGTGCATCAGCCGGCAGATCTGGTGGGGACACCGGATCCCGGTCTGGTACTGCGACCACTGCGCTCTTCAGACCGCGGTCCGCAGCGGCATGGCCAAGACCCGCTACCCGGACACGCAGCATACCGGGGTCATCGTCTCGGCGACCAAGCCCGCGCTCTGCCCGTCCTGCCGTTCCACCGACCTGCGGCAGGACGAGGACGTGCTGGACACCTGGTTCTCCTCCTGGTTGTGGCCGTTCTCCACGCTCGGCTGGCCGAAGAAGACGAAGGACCTGGCCTGCTTCTACCCGACCAACACGCTGGTGACCGCCCAGGAGATCATCTTCTTCTGGGTCGCCCGCATGATCATGGCGGGCTACTTCTGCATGAAGCGGCCGCCGTTCACCGACGTCTACATCCACGGCACGGTACGCGACATCACCGGCAAGAAGATGTCGAAGTCGCTGGGCAACATCATCGACCCGCTCGACATCATCAAGCAGTACGGCACCGACGCCCTGCGCTACACGCTCGTGACCGCCACCGCCATCGGGCAGGACGTGTTCCTCTCCGAGGAGCGGTTCGCGGCAGGCCGGAACTTCGCCAACAAGCTGTGGAACGCGACACGGTTTGTTCTTTCAAACGTCGAACCGGATACAGCGACTCAATCTAGGGTAAGCCAGGAGCTGTCCAGCCAAGCGCCGGCAGCCAGCATCTGGATCCTCTCGAGGCTGCAACGCACCGTTAAGGATGTCACCGAGGCGTTGGAACGGTTTCAATTCAACGAGGCCGCCAATCGGACATACGATTTTGTCTGGCACGACTTCTGTGACTGGTACATAGAGGTGGCCAAAGTCCTCCTTGCCCAAGGGGATAGGAACCAGACATTGAAAGTCCTGTTGGAGGTCTTGAACAACAGCCTACGGCTCCTGCACCCCATCATGCCTTTCATCACTGAAGAACTCTGGCAACATCTTAGAAAATCTGATCCCTCAATGACAAAATCGATCATGATTGCTCCTTGGCCCCAAGCGGGAGCGAAGATCATGGATGAGCGTACTGAGCGCGCGTTCGGGCAAGTCATTGGAGTTGCTGCGGCAGTCAGGACGCTTCGAGCAGAACTCAATATACCGATCCAGAGCCGCCCAGACGCTCACCTCATCGTAGATTCTGATACCGCCAGAAGGTTTCTTCATGGACAGAAACTGCTCATTCAATCACTGGCACAGCTCAATCAAGTCACCATAACAACGGCACCCCACCGGCCCAAAAATGCGGCAGCCACCATCGTGGACGGGGTGGAGGTCGTCATCCCGCTCGCCGGCCTCATCGACGCGGGCAAGGAGTGTGCGCGGCTCCAGCAGCGGGTCGAAGAGCTGACCAAGCAGCTCGCCGGTATCGAAGGCCGCCTCAAGGACCCCCAGTTCACGACCAAGGCGCCGGCGGATGTCGTCGAGCAGACCAGGACGCGCCGTGCCCAGGTGCAGGAAACGCTCAAGAAGTTTTCCGACCACCTGGCATTGCTCCAATCAATGTGAGCGGAATCACCAATTACCAAATTCCAATCACCAAACAGTCGGCGCCAGCGGTTTGGTCATTGGTGATTGGGTATTGGTCATTATTTGGAAATTGGAATTTGGGGTTTGGTGATTTCGTGAACGCCAGCCAACGATGCCTCACCTGACACGCGCGTCAACCTTGCCCCTCATCCGAGCCGCGCTCCGCGAGGACGCGGCCGGCCGGGACATCACCTCGCGCGCCGTCCTCCCCGCGAACACCCGCATCAAGGCCCGCGTCGTCGCCAAGGCACCCGGCGTCCTGGCCGGCGTCAAGCTCGCCGCGCTGGTGTTCACGACACTCGACCCCGCGCTGCGCTGCGCGCCGAAGCGCAGGGATGGTGCGCGGCTCGTGCGGGGTGCGACCATTCTGACCGTCGAGGGCCGGGCGCGCTCCATCTTCGCCGCGGAGCGGACAGCGCTCAATCTCCTTGGCCATCTGTCAGGCGTTGCGACGCTGACACGGGCCTTCGTCGACCGGGTGCAGCCATTGACTGACGTCGACATTTTGGATACTCGCAAGACACTCCCTGGGCTTCGAGCATTGGAAAAGTACGCCGTGCAGGTGGGCGGAGGAGTCAGTCATCGCGCCGATTTGGCCGAGGCGGTGCTCATCAAGACGAACCACCTTCGAGCGATGAGGCACGGAGAATTCGGAATTCGGAATTCGGAATTCGGAATGCCAATTCAAGAAGCGGTCGCAAAGGCGAAACGATTACGACCGAAGAAGTTCGTTGAAGTTGAGGTCACCAACCTGCGTGAACTCTCGGCTGCGCTTCAAGCCAAGCCTGACGCGATCCTCTTGGACAACTGGTCCTTGAAGGACATCAAGAAAGCCGCTTTTTTACGTTATTCCGCATTCCGCATTCCGCATTCCGCATTGCCCTTACTTGAGGCCTCCGGCGGCGTCACCCTCGCCAACGTCCGCGCCATCGCGAAGACCGGTGTGGACCGCATCTCCATCGGCCGCCTCACCCACTCGGCCCCCGCGTTCGACGTGTCGCTTCACGTGCAGGGATAAGATGCGGTACCCCATGGTGCATGGACGCCTTGCATCGGTCACGGTCCACGCGATCCGAGCGGAGATCACGTCCGTGATCGTCTCGCGCGGTATCGCCTACTGGCGCAGCGGGCAGGTGCGGCAGGTGACCCGCCATGAGGATCGCGTGACCGCATTCGTCTCAGGCTCACGCACCCAACCCTATCGGGTCTCCTGTCTGGAAGCCTCCGACGGGACGCTGCGCTGCCAGTGCTCGTGCCCGTACGCGCGGGATTGGCGGCTTCCGTGCAAACACGCCGTCGCCACGCTCGCGGCATGGATTGAGGCGCGTGATCAGCGACGAGCACAACCCTTCGATGCCTTGCCCCATCCTCCCGATGCGTCGGGCCGCCCGGCTCGCGACGCAGCCCAGCCGGTCTGGCCTCTCGCTGTGCGTCAAGCTCGCGCAACGGCTGTGGTGCCCCATCCGTCTCAGCCCGGCCCCCGGCAGCAGCGCCTGCGGCGTCTGCGACCATTCCTGCGCGGCGCGCCCGCCTGGCTGCTATCCGATGAGATCGACTCACCCGTAGCTCGCCTCCCCATGGCATGGCTGCTGGCGGGGGAATTTTTCGGCGGTTCCACGTTGCTCCAGGGAGAGGTCAGCGTGGAGGCCTCGCGGGATGCCGTGCTCGTCACGCTCAAGGCTCTGCCGTCCAAACGCCAGGCGACCTTCCGGGTCCCCCGCGTGGACGTGCCCAATTTCGTCGCGCAGTGCCGACAGGCTTCGGACTTCACATGGCGAGGCGAGGCCAAGCATCTGGTGCTGCGCCGTCGCCCGATCGAGCCATGCCTAATCGCGGATTACGATCCGGAGGGACGACTCGTGCTTGCGGTGCGGTACGCGCTCCGGGAAGGCACGCGGCCGACTCGATGGCTGACCCCTGAGGAGTTGGATGCCGGACGATGCGGGTCAGCCTGGTGGTGGGGCTCCGGCGGGATCTATCCCATCGCCCCGGTCTCTCGACGCCTACAGCCGTATCTCGCAGGCGAACGGCAGCTGGTGTACGACGGGGAGGCGATTCCAACATTTCTGGAGACCGACTACCAGCGCCTGATCCAAGAGATCGCGTTTCGGCCAAGCGAGGCGGTGCGACGCACCCGGCTGCTGCCCCCGCCGACCGTCAGCGCTGCGCGAGTGGAAGTCGATGGACCGGACTGGCTCTGGTGCGAGTTGCGCTATCAGTGCGGCGATGAGGAGGTGGCGCTCCGCGAGATTCTCTCGGCTCAGGCGCGCGGATCATTCCTGCGCCAAGGCCGCGACTGGATGCGCCTCCCCGATCGCGAGGCGCTGCGCGATGCCTTGGGTCATGCTGAACCCGACACCGAGGGGCGCGCCCGGATGACCCGCTTGCAGTATCTACGGGCCAGGGCCGAATGGGATCCGCGCGCGCGTCTGGAGGAGTCGGAGCAGGCGCGGCGATTCCGCGAGCTGATCGACCGATTGACGCCGGCCGAAGAGCCGCCGATGCTCGGTGAGCGCATGACGGCGCTGCGTCCGTACCAGCAGGCCGGCTATCGCTGGTTGTGGTTCCTGCGCGCCAATGGATTCCACGGGCTGCTGGCGGATGAGATGGGGTTAGGGAAGACGCATCAGGCGATGGCATTCTTAAGCGCGCTGTATAGCCGGGAGCACGAGCCCTCTGCCTCGCCGGATGACACGGCACGGAGCGTTCCGATGGTCCGCCATCCCAGCCTGGTGGTGTGCCCGACAACGGTGCTGGGCCATTGGGAGGACAAGCTTCGATGCCACGCTCCCCGGCTCACGTGCCTTCGTCTGCATGGAGCGGATCGCCCTCGCCATCTTCGAACCGCCGAATTGCCACACATCGTCCTCACGACGTATCAGCTGTTGGTGAACGATCTCCCGGTGCTTGCTGAGATCGGCTGGACCTGCGTCATCCTCGACGAGGCACAGCAGATCAAGAACCCCGCGACCCAGGCGGCCCGGGCGGTGAAAAGCCTTCGCGCCGACCACCGCGTGGCGCTGACCGGCACCCCGATCGAGAACCGCCCCATGGAGCTCTGGTCGGTGTTTGAGTTCCTGCTCCCAGGGTATCTTGGCAGCGCCCGCTCCTTCCGCGAGCGCTTTGACCGGCCCATCGTTCAGACGGGCGACGCCCATGCCCTGGAGCGTCTCCGTCGCCTGGTGCATCCCTTCAAGCTGCGCCGCGCCAAAGCTGATGTGTTGCAGGAGCTGCCGCCCAAGATCGAGGACGTCCGCATCTGCGAGTTGACGCCGCACCAGGTAGCGCTCTACCGCTCCATCGTCGAGCAAGCCGGCGGGCTCATCGACGGGCTGCGCGACCGCTCACGTCCCATCGAGTATCTCCACATCTTCGCCGTGCTGACGCGCCTGAAGCGTCTCTGCGACCATCCGACGCTGATCCTCCAGGGCCGGCGGACCCGCGCGCTGAGCTCCGGAAAGCTGCTGGCGCTCCAGGAGATTCTGGACGAAGCGCTGGCCGAAGGCCAGAAAGTCGTCATCTTCAGCCAATACCTCGAAATGCTGGATCTCATCGCCGGCCTGTTGACCCAGCGACGCGTGGGCCACGTCCAGTTGCGCGGCGATACGCGCGACCGCCGCTCGGTCATCGACACGTTCCAGCGCGACCCCACCTGCCGCGTCTTCCTGGGCAGCCTGCTGGCGGGCGGACTCGGCATCGATCTGACCGCCGCCAGCCTCGTCATCCACTACGACCGGTGGTGGAACGCGGCCCGCGAGGATCAGGCAACCGACCGCGTCCATCGCTTTGGCCAGACGCGCGGCGTCCAGGTCATCAAGCTCGTCACGAAGGGCACGCTCGAAGAGCGAATCCATCGGATCATCGAGCGCAAGCGCGGCCTGATGGATGCGCTCATCACCACGGACCACGCTCCGCTCAAGTCCTTCACGAGGGAGGAGCTGCTCGATCTGCTTGAAACGATCCCCGATCCGGCCGCTGCCACGTCGCTTCGCCCTCGGCCTGCTCCTCGACGACGCCTCATCCCCCTCAGCGCCCTCGCGAGACCGCTCACCGCCAGTGGGATCAGCCAAGCGTGAGAGAGCCTGAGCGCAGGGGATCGGGGGCACCCGCAGTCCGTTGTGGAGTGGAAGGTCATCGAATGGATCGCTTCCAACTTGTCACAGATTTAACGCCAAAGGGCGATCAGCCGCAAGCGATCGAGGCGCTCACCAAGGGCGTCCAGGACGGGCAGAAGTTCCAAACGCTCCTTGGAGTCACGGGATCGGGAAAAACGTTCACGGCATCGTGCATCATCGCGAACATCAACCGGCCCACGCTCGTCATCTCGCACAACAAGACGCTCGCCGCCCAGCTCTACAGCGAGTTCAAGAGCCTCTTCCCGCACAACGCGGTCGAGTACTTCGTCAGCTACTACGACTATTACCAGCCGGAGGCCTACGTCCCGCAGACCGACACCTACATCGAAAAGGACGCGTCCATCAACGACGACCTGGACCGCCTGCGCCTCTCCGCCACCAGCTCGCTCCTGACCCGGCGCGACACCATTATCGTCGCCACCGTCTCCTGCATCTACAGCCTCGGCGACCCGGAGGCGTACAAGGAGCAGATGGCCTGGATCGGGAAGGGCAAGCCCGCCCGGCGCGACGAGCTCCTCTCCTGGCTCATCGGCATCCACTACACGCGCAATGACGTGGACTTCCATCGCGGCACCTTCCGCGCCCGGGGCGAGGTCGTGGACATCTTCCCGGCCTACCGCCAGTACGCCTACCGCGTGGAGCTCGCAGGCCGCGCGATCGCGCGCATCCGGGAGCTCGACCCGGTCACCGGGGGAGCGGGCGCCGACCTCGAGCAGATCGCCATCTACCCGGCCAAGCACTTCGTGACCAACAAGGAACGTATCGAGCGTTCGCTCCAGGCCATTCGTGAGGAGATGGTCACTACCGTCCGCGCCTTCCAGGGGCAGGGCAAACTGCTCGAGGCCCAGCGCCTGGAGTCCCGCACCACGTACGACCTCGAGATGCTCAAGGAGCTGGGCTACTGCCACGGGGTCGAGAACTACGCGCGCCACCTCTCCGGCCGCGCCCCCGGCTCGCGGCCCAACTGCCTCATCGACTACTTCCCGAAGGACTACCTGATGCTCGTGGATGAGTCGCACGTCACCATCCCGCAGATCCGCGGCATGCACGAGGGCGACCGTGCGCGCAAGGACACGCTCGTCGAGTACGGCTTTCGCCTGCCCTCGGCGCTCGACAACCGGCCCCAGCGCTTCGAGGAGTTCGAGTCGCTCCTCAACCAGGGACTCTTCATCTCGGCGACCCCCGGGCCCTACGAGCTGAAGGTCTCCGGCGGCAGGGTCGTGGAGCAGATCATCCGGCCGACCGGCCTCGTGGACCCGACCATCACTATCAAGCCGACCACCGGCCAGATCGACGATCTCATCGCACAGGTGCGCGAGCGGGCGGCGCGGAAGGAGCGGGTCCTCGTCACCACGCTGACCAAGCGGATGGCCGAGGACCTCGCCCGCTACCTCGGCGAGGCCGGCCTGCGGGTGCAGTACCTCCACTCCGAGATCGACGCCATCGAGCGGGTCGAGATTCTGCGCGATCTGCGCAAGGGCGCGTTCGACTGCCTGGTGGGCATCAACCTTCTGCGGGAGGGGCTCGATTTGCCGGAGGTGTCGCTCGTCGCCGTGCTCGACGCCGATAAAGAGGGGTTCCTGCGCTCCGCCACCTCGCTCATCCAGGTGGCCGGGCGCGCCGCGCGCCACATCAACGGCGAGGTCATCCTCTATGCGAACCAGGTGACGGGCGCCATGCGGCAGATGATCGGCGAGACCACCCGCCGCCGTACGACACAGCTCGCGTACAACGAGCAGCACCACATCACGCCCACGTCCATCGTGAAGGCGATCCGCGAGGGCATCGAGGTCGCGCGGCAGGCGGAGGCATTCGTCATCCAGCAGGCCGGCGAGTCACCCGAGGAGCACGACGTCCGTCGGGTGATCGCGGAGCTGGAAAACGAGATGCTCATCTGCGCCAAGGCCCTGCGGTTCGAGCGGGCGGCCGAGCTGCGCGACGAGATCGCGGGCCTGCGCGAGAAATACCGGTTGGGCGACGAGCCGCCGGCCAGGCGCCGAATCGCGCGCTCCCCCCGATGACTCCGGTAACGTGTACCATGGTAACGTCTACCTGAGAGGGCACTGACGATGGGGGGCGTGCGGCTGCGGGGGGTCACTCGCTCTCCGCGCAACGAAGCGCTGGAGCAACAGCTGGCGGGTGCCTGGGGCCCGGTCTTCGCGTACGGGCGGCTCGGCTCCGCGATGGACATGGCGCACGAGCTGGCCGCGGAGGGAGCTCCGGAGGGCTCGCTCGTCTTCGCGGCACGGCAGGAGCAGGGGAGGGGCCGGCTGAGCCGGACCTGGGCCTCGCCCGAGGGCGGCGCCTACTTTGCGCTCATCCTGCGGCCCCTGCGCTCGCCCGGGGAAATCCCCCAGCTCTCCCTCATCGCGGGCCTTGCCGCCGCCGAGGCGGTCAACAAGCTCACCGGCCTCTACCCGTCCATCCGGTGGCCGAACGATTTGCTGCTGGGCGGCCTCAAGCTCGCGGGGATCCTCACTGAGTCGCGCAGCGGGGCCGTCGTGCTTGGCATCGGGATCAACGCCATGACCGAGCCGGAGGACCTCCCGGCGGGCGCTGCCTCGCTGGCCGGGGCGGGCAAGCCGTGCGAGCCAATCGCCCTGGCCGCCGAGGTGTGCCGGGCGATGGCCGCGCACTACGCCACCTGGCAGGGGGGCGGGTTCTCGTCCCTGCGGGAAGCGCTCCGGCCATGGATCGGCCTGTTCGGCCACCCGGTCCACGTCACCGCCGGCTCGGACTATTTCGAGGGGACGGCGCAGGACATGGATGAGCGCGGCCGCCTCGTCGTGCGGCTTGACTCCGGGCTGATGCGGGCCTTTGAGATGGGTGAAGTGGCCCTGTTGAGATGAACGATAGCCCGGCAGGCAAGGCACTCATGAATGCCGGGCACCGGCTTGCTGGCGTCGATCTATTCACGGCCAGCTTTCTCTCGCTGTTTTTCGAAATGCTCGTCATCCGCTGGATCCCCTCCGAATTGGGCCACATGGCCTACTTCTCCAATCTGATCCTGATCTTAGCGTGCTTGGGGCTTGGAACCGGGTGCCTGCTCGGACCGTCCCGCAAGCGGCTCCTGAGACTCTTTCCATTCGCGGCGCTGCTCCTGGTGACGCTGGTGCTGCAGTCCGCGCGATGGCGCATCAGCTTCTGGGACGCCTCGCGGATCTTCGTCAACGACGCCGTCAGGACGACACGGGCAGGGCAATCGCCCACCGCCCTGCCGATCCTGCTGGTCTTGCTACTGCTCGGTCCGCTCGTGATCTTGTGCTTTCTCTGCCTTGGCCAGGAAGTGGGCCGGCGGTTACGGGCGTTTCGCCCGCTCTGTGCCTACGCGATCAACATCCTGGGCAGCATCCTCGGCGTGCTGGCGTTCCTCTGGATCGGCTGGCAGCGGCTGCCGCCGGCGATCTGGTTTGCGATGGCCGCGGCGGCCGCGGCTTGGCTACTGCGGGACTCGCCGCACTCGTTGCTACTCGGCGGCCTGGCGCTGGCGACGATCCTGGTGCTGGTGGTTCCGCAGGCTCCGGGCATCTATTGGTCTCCGTATTACCGCATCCACCTCACGCCGATCTACGATCAGGAAGGTTCGCAGCGTCAGTGGTTCGCCAATGTCCTCGATGTGAATACGTCGTTCCACCAATACCAGCTGGATTTGAGCGGCCGCGTCTCGGATCCGCCAGGATGGGCATCCACCCCCTTCGTGCCGTTTTACCGGGAGATCTACGACCTGCCGTCCCGATTCCAGGCTCCCGGGCGGGCGCTGATCCTCGGGGCGGGGGGCGGCAATGACGTGGCGGCCGCGCTGCGTCACGGGGCCCAGGCGGTTGACGCGGTGGAGATCGACCCGGTGATCGCTGAACTCGGCCGCCGGCACCCCGAGCAGCCGTACGCGGACGCGCGCGTCCGGCTGATCATCGATGACGCCCGGTCCTTCCTGCGCAAGAGCCGCGACACGTACGACATGATCGTGCTCGGATTCCTGGATACGATCCGTCTGCTCAGCGAGTTCTCCAGCGTCCGGCTGGAGAGCTATGTCTATACGCGGGAAAGCCTGCGCGAGATACGATCCCACCTGAAGCCGGATGGCCTGGTCGTACTGGCGTTTTCCACCACGACCGAGTGGCTGCTCGCGCGCCAGGTCAAGCTGATCACGGAGGCCTTCGGCCAACCGCCTGAGGTGTACTCCTCCGGACGCGCGTCACTGCTGGTGCTGGCCCCGAACCGTCGGCTGCCAGTCATCGAGACCGCCTACGTGAAGCGGGTTGATCCGCGCATCGTCGGACGTCTGCTCAGCCTCCCGATCCCGGTTCCCACCGATGATTGGCCCTTCCTGTACCTGGAGCACCGGTCCATCCCGCAGCAGTACCTGATCGTACTGGCCGTCACGGTAGCCCTGGCGTTCGCGTTGAGGCTGGTCGTCCCGACCGCGGGAGGACCGTTCCTGTGGCGGTTCTTCTTCCTGGGCGCCGGGTTCATGCTGCTCGAAACGCTCACCATCACGCGGCTGGCGCGCTTCTTTGGGTCCACCTGGATCGTGTCTTCGCTGGTGGTGCTGGTGATGCTCGCCACCGCTCTGCTGGCGAACGGGATCGCGGCGCGCCGTGCGCCCCTTCCCCGGTGGCTGATGCAGGGTGCGCTTGGGACGACGCTGCTCGCGGGGTTTGCCATCGGGGAGCTTCCAGGCTGGGCGCTGTGCCTGTTGTTCGGCGGATCGGTCTTCTTCGCCGGACTGATCTTCTCAACATCACTGCGCGAGGTTGAGCGGACCGAGCACGCGCTCGGGGCCAACATCCTGGGCGCGGTCTGCGGGGGCCTGAGCGAGTACGCGTCATTGATGCTCGGCTTGCGCGCGCTCTACCTGATCGCCATCGCCTTCTACGCGCTCGCCTTCAGAAGCCGATGCGTACCGCGAGTGTAGCGGGTCTCATGTCCGGCTTGACTCCGGGCTGATGCGGGCGTTTGATAGGGGGAAAGTGGTGCTGGGCAAGTTTGGCGGGTGACGCGGAGCCGGGGCCCCCGCCGCCCGCCCGGAGTGCCGAGTTGGCGGTGTCCCGAAGGGCCGCCCCGGCGCGAGGACGGACGGCGGGGTGGCGCAGCGGCAGGACCCGCCACACGTGGCCACTACCGGGGACGTCGCCTTGTTGCGCTGAGAACGGGAGGATGACGCATGAAGAACGTGGAGATGAACGTGGCGCATGGGAAGCTCGTCATCACGGTGGACCTGACCAAGGAGCTGGGCCCCTCTTCCTCTGGGAAGAGCGTCATCATCGCGACCACTGAGGGCAACGTCGAGGTGCCCGGCGCCCCCGACGTCAAGATCGGCCTCAATGTCTACCACAAGAAGGAGCGGCTGAAGTAAGAGCCGCCTCCTCGTCCAGTTGGGTTTCGGCATCCAGCGGGCGTTTGAGGTGGGAGAGGCGACGCGACCTGGAATGCCTGGAACGCATTGCTGACCTCCTGAACGCTGGGCACTCGAGGCGGAACGCTGGCTGATGATGTCCAGGATTGACAGTCTGTACTCTATACTGTACACTTTACTGTACAGATAAGGAGGCGCGATGAAGGACCTACCGATTACGGAGGCGCGGGAGGCGTTGACCTCCCTTCCGGACAAGCTGCACGCCACGCATGAGACGATTACGGTCACCCGGCGGGGCAAGCCTGTGCTGGCCATTCTGCCGTGGGAAGAGTACGAGGCGCTCACCGAAACGCTCGACATCATGGCCGAGCCGTCTCTCATGGCCGAACTGCGGCAGAGCCTCAAGGAAGCCAAGCAGGGCAAGCTGATCCCCTGGGAACGGGTGAAGCGGAAACTGGCACTGTGACCTACCAGATTGCCTTCACCCCGACCGCCGTCAACATGCTCGATGCGGTCTCGGACCGACGGATCCGCCAGCAAATCCGGGACCGCATCGACGGCCTGGCACATGATCCCGAAGAGCAGGGCAAACCGATGCGGGGGGAACTGGCGGGCTTCCGAAGCTTGCGATCCGCCGGCCAGCGCTACCGGATCATCTACCGGGTGGAACGGCACAGGGTGTTGGTGATGAGTCTGGCGGTCGGCCTCCGCAAGGAAGGTGACCGCAGCGACGTGTACCGGCTGGCCCAGAAGCTCATCCGTCTTGGCCTCGTCTGACGCGACCTTCCTCGACACTCAATGCTCTCCGCTGAACGCTAGCCAATGATTCTTGCCATTGACATCGGCAACACCTCCATCCACCTCGGCGCGTTCCAAGGCGGGCGGCTGCGGCGGCAGATGAGCCTGCCGACGCGCCTCGCCAACATTCCCGGCCGGCTGCGCCGAACGATGGCCCGGCTCGGAATCGCGGAAGAAGCCATCATTTGCAGCGTGGTGCCACGGGTGACGCCGGTGGTAGCGCAAACACTCCGACAAGCCGGCTGCGGCCGCGTGCGGATGGTGGGACGGCACGTCAAGGTGCCGCTCACGAACAAGTACACCTATCCGGAGCAGGTAGGACAGGATCGGCTGGTGGGCGCCTACGCGGCCTGGAAGGAGTTCAGGCGAGACTGTATTGTCTGCGACTTCGGCACGGCAATTACGATCGACATCGTCAAGGCTCCTCCCAAGAGTCGAGGTGGTTCTCACTCCGCACTGTACTTAGGCGGGGTCATCGCGCCAGGGCTGGAGATCTCTCTGGAAGCGCTGGCCAACCGGACAGCACTCCTGCCCAAGGTGGAATTGAAGGAGCCGCCGGAGCTGCTCGGCCGGGACACCGCCGACTCCATCCGCTCCGGCCTCCTGTACGGCTGCGTGGCGCTATGCGACGGCCTGACGGCCCAACTGAAGCGCCAATACGCCCCCAAGGCGGTCGTGGTGGCTACCGGAGGGGCCAGCCCACTCATCGCCAAGCACGCCCGCACCATCGACCACCTGCGCCCGAACCTGGTCCTTGAGGGACTCTTCCAGCTAATCCATCACTAAGACGGAATTATATACTTTACAAATCATTAGCCCTCCGCTAGAATAGCCTCATTATGAATGGCGCAATCCCCGAATTGACCCCGACACCCAATGACATCTACGCGGTATTTTGCGGTCAAATTGACCATGGCGCTGTCCAGCGATTGTTCTCTGGTTTCGGAGCAGCGATGAACAGCCTGAATCCGCCTGCCACACATATTCACCTGCTTTTTCAATCCTTAGGAGGTTCGGTAGGTGATGGCATCTGTTTGTACAATTTCTTCCAAGCGTTGACGATTGATCTCACGCTGTACAACGTCGGGGCAGTCCAGTCCATTGCCACCATTGCTTATCTTGGTGCCAAGAAACGTAAGACTAGCGCATACGCAGTATTTGGTCTCCACCGCACCCACAGTAGCCCACAGTTTGCAACGGCCAGCCGTTTGCAGGCTGCGACAGAGTTGATGACCATTGACGATAAGAGAACCGAAGCTATCTTGAGAAAGCATCTGCGACTGACTGACAAACATTGGTCGCAACTGAACCTGATTGAACTTGCGCTTACGGGTGAAGAAGCGGTTAGTGTTGGCCTTGCTGATGAAGTCGCAGAGTTTAGCCCACCAAAGGGGGCAAAGATTTACGCCCTTTAACATAGGAGACCTCCATGCCTTTTGACCCCATGCGTCTGACCGACCGTCAAGCCCGCCAGTTCATTGAAAAACTGCGCTGGCCGAAGGGGGCGGTTTGTCCACGGTGCAAGAAACAAGAAGTGGTGTCGGTGGGTGGAGGCAGGGACGGCCTCTATAACTGCCGTCGGTGCCGCCGCCAGTTCACCGTCACAGTTGGGACGATCTTTGAGGGCTCTCACATTCCGCTGGCGAAGTGGGTGCAGGCCTTTCACCTCCTGTGCGCCTCCAAGAAGGGGATGAGCGCCCTTCAACTCAGCCGGATGCTCGGCATTACCTACAAATCGGCCTGGCACATGGCGCACCGCATCCGCTACGTCATGCAACCGCCGAAAGGGAGTCTGCCGCTTCGTGGGACAGTTGAAGTAGACGAAACCTACGTGGGTGGCAAGCCGAGCCATAAGGCCAAGACCACGACGAAGGAGCGCAAGACACCGGTGGTGGCGATTGTGGCGCGGGAGGGCGGCGCGCGGGCGAAGGCGATTCCCAACCTGTCGTCGAAGTCGCTGGCTGTTGCCATGAGGCATCACATCAACCCCGCCGCTATCCTGATGACGGATGAGCGCCCCGCCTATGAGCAGATCGGGAGGAAATACGGACGCCATCTGACCGTCAAGCCCAGCGCCCATGAGTACGTCCGAGGACAAGCGTACACGAACACCGTTGAGAGATACTGTCAAATGTTGTGGATGAGGGGGCGTTCCTTGGTGCCATGCCTTCACGCTCCGACTGGCTCTAG
>Ga0209515_10006687_pt1 | contig 14222 bp, 7 predicted proteins | sample Subgroupgradi54m_FD_187454 | JGI IMG/M metagenome (GOLD analysis project Ga0209515, IMG submission 187454) | Subsurface groundwater microbial communities from S. Glens Falls, New York, USA - GMW60B uncontaminated upgradient, 5.4 m (SPAdes)... ...
CAGATCGCCGACGCCATCGCGCCCGCCGTCGACAACGCGCTCGCCTACCACGAGATCGAGACGCTGCGCGACCGCCTGCTCAAGGAGAAGACCTACCTCGAGGACGAGATCAGCGCCGACTTCGGCGACATCGTCGGTGAGAGCGCGCCGCTGCGTGAGCTGCTCACCCTGGTCGAGTCGGTGGCCACGACCAGCTCGACCGTGCTCATCCATGGCGAGACCGGCACCGGCAAGGAGCTGATCGCCCGCGCCATCCACCGGCTCAGCAAACGCAGCGGGCGCACCTTCGTGAAGCTCAACTGCGCGGCCATCCCCACCGGCCTGCTCGAAAGCGAGCTCTTCGGTCACGAGCGTGGCGCCTTCACCGGCGCGGTCACGCAGCGCGCCGGACGCTTCGAGGTCGCGCACGGGGGCACCCTCTTCCTCGACGAGATCGGCGACATCCCGCTCGACCTGCAGCCCAAGCTGCTGCGCGTGCTGCAGGACCAGGAGTTCGAGCGCCTGGGTGGCACGCGCACCATGAAGGTGGACACGCGCCTGGTCGCCGCGACCAACCGCAACCTGCGCGAGATGGTCGCCCAGCGCACCTTCCGCAGCGATCTCTACTACCGGTTGAACGTCTTTCCCGTCGAGGTGCCGCCCCTGCGCGAGCGGCGCGAGGACATCCCGCGCCTGGTCCGCCACTTCGTCGAGCGCTCGGCGCGGCGACTGGGCAAGCTCATCGACGAGATCCCGTGTGACGCGATGGACGCGCTGGTGCGCTACGACTGGCCGGGCAACGTTCGCGAGCTCGAGAACCTGATCGAACGATCGGTGATCCTGTCGCGCGATCCGGTGCTGTACGTGCCGCGCGCCGAGCTGGCCATGCTGGCACCCCTGCGCACGCCGGTGGCCACGCCCGCGCCGGCGCCCGCGCCCCGAGCGACGCTCGCCGACGCCGAGCGCGGCTTCATCGTCAAGGCGCTCGAGGACAGCGCCTGGGTCGTGGGCGGACGCACCGGCGCGGCGGCGCGCCTGGGCCTCACCCGCACCACGTTGCAGGGGCGCATGCGCAAGCTGGGCATCGTGCGGCCGCCGCGCTGATCAGTTCGGTAGCTTCATCGCGCTCGCGAGCGCCTCGGGTCCGATGGGCATGAGGCCGTCGCCGTCGAGCGGCTCGCGCCCCTCCAGGGCCAGCTGTGCCGCGTCGATGCGGCGTGCGACGTTCGAGCGTGGCGCCGGGCTGGCCGCGCGCGGCACCGCACCCAGCAGCGCCGCCGTCACCCGTGCCTCGAGCGTGTGCCGGTAGGTCGACGACGCGGCGCGCACCGCCAGCGATGGCACGTGGGCCGCGACAGCGGGTGCGTGGCGCGGCTCCCTGGCCTGCGCCAGCGACGAGCCGAACAGGACAGCGAGAGCAATGAGACTTGTCGTCAGGGGCTTCATGATCTCCTCCGAGACGGGTCTCTGCATCGCGCGTGCCGACCGCCGCCTGGGGACGGTGTTGTGCAAATCCGACGGAACGAGCGGTCAAACGATTCAGGGGGCTCGCGGTCAAGGAACGTGCTTGGTGACGCATGCCTGAAGATCATCGAGCTGCATGCCGTATGGCCGGGTGCCGGCGACCAAACACCAGGCGCCGCGAGAGCGCATCGAGTCAGCGAATTTCAGCGCAGCAAGAGCGTCGGCGTGCCGGCGCCGTCGAAGATTCCGTTGAACGCTGGGTCGAACTCGACGGTGCCGTAGCGCGACACGCTGAAGGAGCCGTCGGCCCCGCCGGTGTGCTCCGCGACCACGTGGTAGAGACCGCCGGGCACGAGCACCAGGTGCTGCGCGTAGCGCGAGTCGAACCAGCCGGTCACGCCGTTGATGTAGAGGTTCTGCGGCGGCGCCGCGCTGCCGCCGCCGTTCACGTAGATGTCGTAGCCGCGCAGGAAGAGCGTGCTCCCGTTGTGGCCGAAGAACACGCTGTCCAGCTGGGGCTCGTAGTCGATCGTGCCGTCCGCCGCGACGCGGAAGCTGCCCACGGCGCTGCCGCCGGTGGCTTCCGCGATGACCGTGTAGGGCCCGCCCACGAGCAGCTTGAGCTCCTGCACCGTCTGCGTTTCGAACCAGCCGATCACGCCGTTGACGTACAGGTGCTGCGCTGTCAGGACGCGTGCATCGAGGTGCACGACCTTCGCGAGCAGCACCAGGGTGCTCGAGTCGCGCCCGGCGAAGACGATTTCGTTCGACGCGTCGTAGTTGACGGTGCTGGCGGCGCTCACGCTGAACCGGCCGATGCTGCTGCCCGTGGCCTCCGAGACGACCGTGTACGGCCCGCCGGCGATGACCTTCATGTTCTGCACCGTGGCCCCGTCGAACCAGCCGAGCACTCCGTTGACATAGAAGTGCTGGCCTGCCAGCGCGTGGCCGTCGAGATGCACGGTGTAGGCGCGCAGCTTGAGCGTGCCCAAGCCGCGGCCGGTGAAGACGGTCTCCTGCGCCGCGTCGTAGTCGACCTTGCTGTTGTTGTTGACCCGGAACGTGCCTACGGCGCTGCCGGTGGCCTCGGACACGACCATGTACGGCCCGCCCGTCGGCACCTTGATGTCTTGCACGGTGTCCGAGTTGAACCATCCGGTCACGCCATTGACGTAGAGGTGCTGCGCGGTCAGCGCACGCGCGTCGATGTGCACGGTGTACGGACGCAGCCCGAGCGTGCCCGTGCCGCTGCCGGTGAAGACGCTGGCCTGCGACGCGTCGTAGTCGACCTTGCTGGCGGCGGTCACCCGGAAGAAGCCAAGGGCGCTGCCGGTGGCCTCGGAGACCAGCATGTACGGCCCGGTCGGCAGCATCTTGACGTTCTGCACCGTGCCCGAGTCGAACCAGCCGATCACGCCGTTGATGTAGAAGTGCTGGCCCGGGACCGCGTGCGCGTCGATGTGCACCAGGTAGGAGCGCAGGGTCAGCGTGCCGCTGTTGCGACCCGCGAAGATGCCGTCCAGCGCGGGGGCGTAGTCGATGGTGCCGAGGCCTCTGACGTCGATGGTGTGGTCGGGCTTGACCGTGAAGCTACCGATGCTGTCGCCGGTGGCCTCCGAGATGATCGCGTAGGGGCCGCCGGGCGCGAGCTTCAGCTGCTGCACCTGACCCGAGCTGAACCAGCCGGTGGCATCCTTGACGTAGAAGTGCTGGCTGGTGACCGCGCGCGCGTCGATCTGCACCGTGTAGCCGCGCAGCTTCAGCGTGCTCGTGCCGCGGCCGATGAACACCTCGTCGAGTGCCGGGTCGAAGTCGACCATGCCGTCGGCCCTGACCTGGAAGCTGCCCACCGCCTCGCCCATGGCGTTCGAGATCAGCTGGTAGGTGCCCGTCGACATCTGCAGCTGGATCGCCGTCTTGCTGTTGAACCAGCCGCTCACGCCCGGCACGTAGAAGCCCTGCCGGGTCACGTCGCTGCCGTCGATGGTGACGGGAAACTTCTGCGTCACCCCGCTGGCGGTGGTGAAGACGTAGCCGATGGGATGCGGCAGGTCGCCGCTCCAGCCCGAAGGCCGCACGTCGACGTAGTCCTCGCCGTGCTTGGCGGCGCGCTCGGCGTCACCGACGGCGAAGTAGTGATCGTGGGTGTTGGGGCCGCCCGCGTTGGTGGTGGGCTTGCGCAGGTGGTAGAGCGGCTGCGTGCCGGACAAGGGCGTGGCCGACAGGTAGCCGAGCAGGCCGGCGTTCCTGCCCTGCGGGCCGGCGTCGTTCGGGCATGTGGCGCTGGTGTCGACCCAGTAGACGTGCAGGTCGCGCGACCAGTCGATGCAGCGGTAGAGCGGCAGCCAGCTGCCCGTGCCCGCGCTCTTGCGCAGGAGGAACTTGTTGAGCCGCTGGGCCAAGTGCAGACCGCTGGCGACCATCTCGAAGCGGTTGGGCGTGAGCAGCGTGCGCCACTGGCCGGCGTAGACCGCGCCCTCGGTCTCGTGGATGCCGACCAGCGCGTTGCCGTCGGCGTCGGTGAACTGGCTCTCCGCGGAGAGGCGCGGGCCGCGGCACGAGCCATCGTCGCAGTAGGTCAGATCGGTGACGATGCCGCCGGGGACGCCGTCGGAGAAGGTCGAGGAGGGCGTGAAGTCGGCGAAGCGCACCAGCGCGCCGTTCAGGCGCGTGCCGGTGAACACGCCGTCGTTCTCCTGCACCAGGCCGTGCACGCGCAGGTCGGAGGCGAACGTGATACCCCCGCCGGTGAGCGGCACCCAGTGCATGGTGCCGTCGGGGTTGACCTCGGAGGCGGTGAGCAGCGTGACCACCGTGCCGCTCGCGGCGTGGCGGTCGACCAGCACGCGCAGCGCGTCACCCTTCGACTCGTCCTGCACCAGGTAGTGATTCAGCGTGTAGCGCCTGGACTCGGTCAACGTGCCGGCGCGGTAGACGAACGTATCGATGCTGACCAGACGCTCCTTGTCGGTGCCGACCACGCGACACATGCGCACCAGGTCGCCGGAGAGATCAGCGGTCGTGCCCACGTCGATGCAGCTCTTGCCGAAGGGCGTGGTCTGGAGCACGGCGCTCGGGTGGCTCATCATCGAGGTGGCGGGGAAGACCTCCCAGTCCTCGAACGGCTCCTGCGCGCGCGCGGGCGCGGTGCGCACGATCTTGCCCTCGCCGCGCCTGCGCGGATCATTGGTACGGTCGGCGTGGGCCGGGTAGGGTCCGTCGCTCCAGTCGTACAGGTCGTGCTCGATGATGCGGTTGGCGGTGTCGAAGTAGATGCGGTTGCCCGGCTCGCGCAGGTCGTCGCGCGCGAAGCGGCGCGGGTGCTTGTTGCGATCGGGGTCGGCGGGGTCATCGGGCCGGTGGTCGGCAGCCGCAACGTCGGCGGCCTCGAAGAAGGGTCGGTCCACCTGCGAGGGCAGGGTGAGCGAGTAGGCGTCCGCGTCCTGGGGCTTGAAGACGTCGTTGATGAAGTTGCCCGGGACGTCGGTCATGATGATCTGCGAGCCACCGGTGGCGATCTTGAACCGGTCGCCGAAGATGACCGCCGCCTGGGTGGTGTCGCCGAAGTTGTCGCCCTCGTTGCGCGGCTTGTCGTGGTCGACGAGGAAGGAGGCGGCCGCACGCACCACGCCGTGGAACTGGCGGTAGAGCGGCACCTGGCCCGGGACCTCCTTGAAGTCGGGATTCGACGGGTCCTCGAGCTGGAAGAAGATGGTGTTGTCGAGCGCCTTCCGCCACATCGCCTTGAAGGCGTCGGTGTTGGTGTTGTAGCGATGCGCCTTGAAAGTGGGCAGGTCGAAGTCGCTGACCCCGGCGGCGTCGCCGCCGACCACGAACATGGGGAAGGCCGCGCGCGTGCGGATGTCGGCCGAGGCGTACTGCCACCACGAGCGCTCGTTGCACGCGCCCGGGGCAGCGGGCGTCTCGGTGCCGTGCACGGTCACGATGTAGCGGCCGCGCAGCTGGTCGACGGTGGGCCAGCCCACCTGCCTGGCGCAGTCGCGCAGGTTCAGGTTGGGATCGCAGCGGCTCATGAACTCGGCGGGCGTGTAGAGGCGCGAGCCCAGGTGCTCCCACAGCAATCGGTCGATCTCCTCGGGGCTGAAGTGGGGGTCGTCGAAGAGGCCTATATCATTGAAGGGGAGGTCGACCTGCTTGAGCTCGAGCACGATGTGCATGACCTCGTGATCGGGCAGCACGTAGTCGAGCCGCTGCAGGAGTTGCAGGCAGTCGGCCAGGGTGAAGCAGGTGGAGTTGTCGGGCTTGTCGGTGTGGTAGACACGGAACTCGCCCGGGTGCTTGCCGATATCCTTGAGCGGGCCGTACGGGTGGTCCATGTCGCGGTGCACATCGAGCTCGATCGAGCGCACGTGCTCATGCAGTAGCTGATCCCAGAGACGCATCTGGGTGCCGGCGCCGTAGAGATCGGAGGGTGTCGGGACGTTGTTGATCCAGTAGGCATTGTGCGTGCCCTTGCGGTAGACCTCGTCGAAGTGCGGCGAGCACGCCTTGGTGGAGTCGCTGGCGTCGCACTCGGGCGTGAGCTCGAGCGCCGCGGCGTTGCTGGCGACGTGGTCATCGGACGGCGCGTCGCTGGCCTCGCCGCTGCAAGCGGCCAGCAGCACGAAGGCGAGGGTGGCGATCCAGGAAGTACAGCGTTGTTTCATGTCAGGCACCTTGGCGTGGAGGATGCCCATCGCAAAGCACGGCCCGTGCCGACCCGTGACGACACGAGGCGCGAGCGATCTCGAGGCCTTCGCGCGCAGGCGGGCCGGTGGTGTCGACACGGTGTCGACACGCAGGTGCAGTCTCGATGGAACCGACTTCGAGCAGCCGGAGTACGCCGGTGCGAAGGCGACCTGTGCCAGCGATCGTGCCGACACGTGGCAAACGAACGAGTCGTCGTGAAGGCTGCGCGGGGGCGAAGACGCGCGCTAGCGATCACACCACGAGTGTCGGCTCGGTGGTCGAGGCGTCGAGGGTCGTCGCGCGATCAGCAGCTCGCACGGAGCCAGTGATTCCACGCCCTTCCTCTGCTTCTCGTTCGTGGTTTGCGACCAGGCCGCGGCTGGTGTCGAGACTTCCGTCACGACGTGCCGGGCTCAGCAACGCGCCGGGCACGGGTGTTGCTCAGGGCCTCGGCCAGTCAGTAGGAGGAGAAGACATGACCGAGAGAGACATGACCGAGAGAAATGCGGAGTGTGGCCGCGCGCATGCCATTCGCAGAGCCATGGCGATTCTGGGCCTGCCGGTGGTCCTCGCCATGGGCGCGGGCTGCGAGGGCGAGCCCGGCGACGAGGCGCCCGAGGTGCACGAAGGCCGCATCGCGACGCGCGCGGGCGCGATGGACATCCGCTACCAGGTGGTCGACGGCCAGGCCATGTTCCAGGGCGACATCGTGGTGCCGTGGAGCGAGTTCCTCGGCGGAGGCGCGCGCAGCGCGACCGTGAAGCAGGGCTCGACCTGGCCGAACGGCGTCGTGCCCTACGTCATCGACAGCGACCTTGCTGAACCGGGACGGGTGACGCAGGCCATCGAGCACTGGAACCTGAACACCGCGGTGCACTTCGTGCCGCGCAGCGGCGAGTCCGACTACGTTCGATTCACCAAGGGCACCGCCAACTGCGACTCGCACGTCGGCAAGAAGGGCGGCGAGCAGAAGATCCGTCTGTCGGATGGGTGCGGGCCCAGCGCCATCATTCACGAGATCGGCCACTCCGTCGGCCTGTACCACGAGCAGAGCCGCGCCGACCGCGACAGCTACATCAAGGTCCACTACGAGAACATCGTTCCGTCGCAGAAGTTCAACTTCGACAAGTACGACTCGGGCGTCGACGTGGGCCCCTACGACTACAACTCGGTCATGCAGTACGCCTACTGGGCGTTCTCGTCCAACGGGCAGCCGACCATCACCAAGCTCGACGACTCGATCTTCGTCGGCGGCGATGTCCTCAGCGACGGCGACAAGATCGGCGTGAGTTACCTCTACGGTCCGCCCAACCCTGTGGGCCACGCGGCCATGGCCGGCCGCGACGGCAACATCGACACCTTCGTGCTCGGCAGCGATCACGCCATCTGGCACGTGAAGGAGGGTAGACCCGGCGGATGGACCGGCTGGTCGTCGCTGGGCGGTAACGTGCGCTCGAATCCGGCCGTGGGCAAGATGCTCGATGGTCGCCTGTGGATGTTCGCGGTCGGCTGGGACAATCAGGTCTACCACCAGTGGCAGGATGGCAATGGCAACTGGAGTGGCTGGGCGAACCTGGGCGGCCAGATCGCCGGCACTCCGGTGGTCGGGCGCAACCTCGACGGTCGTCTCGAGCTCTTCGGCCGGGGCACCGACGGCGCCATCTGGCACGCCTGGCAGACCGTACCCAATGGCAGCTGGAGCGGCTGGGCCAGCTTCGGTGGCGGGTTCTACGGCAATCCTGCGGTGGCGCTCGACAAGAGCGGTCGCCTCGAGGTCTTCGCGCGCGGCGGCGACAATCACCTCTGGTACGTCGACCAGGTCGCACCCAACAGCGGCTGGAACGGATGGTTCTCGCTGGGTGGCTCGTGGGGGAGCTCGCCCGCCGTGGGTCGCGACCTCGACGGCGGCCTCGAGGTCTTTGTGGTCGGCTTCGACGACCATCAGCTGAATCGCCGCGTCCGGGACGCGAATCGCACCTGGGGCAACTATGAGGCCCTGGGCGTGACCATGATCGGCACGCCCACCGTCGGCACCAACCTCGACGGCCGACTCGAGGTCATCGGGGTCGATACGGGCACCTCGCTCGGGCACATCTGGCAGACCTCGCCGGGCAGCGGCTTCAGCGGCTGGGCCTCTTACGGCGGCACGACCAGCACGCGCTGGCCCGACGTCACCCTCAACAAGGACGGTCGACTCGAGGTCTTCACCGCTGGAGTGAACGATCGCGTCCTCTACCACGCCTGGCAGAATGTCCCGAATTCGGGATGGAGCGGCTGGGCGCCCTTCAACGGCATCTCGGTCATTCCCGAGTAGCCTTCGCGGCCCGACGCACCAGCAACTCCTGCCCGGGCTTGCAGCGACTCGACCGGAACCCGCTGGCCTTCAAGCTCGTTGCCGGCGCGCAGGATCTCCACGCTTTCCAAAGCGGTCGTCCCGCGCACGACAACCCAATTGGAGCCCGTCGAGGCTCCGGGTCCGCACCCGCACGCGAGCGCCGTCGACCAGACGACCGCGAAGGCCGTCGTGCGCATCGCGCCTACCAGTTGTTCCCGCTGAGCGTGGCTACGAAGCCGCTCGAGAGGTTGACGAACGCGTGCCTCTCCGGTGGCAGGCCGTTCACCATGTTGTCCCGGATGGTCGCGGAGCCGCTCGCCGCCAGGAAGTGGGGCGGGCCGATGACGATGCCGTCGAGCCCGGGCGACTCGATCGTGTTCGCCTGGAACAGTGTATTTCCGCCGGCGGAGAAGACGACTCCGTAATACAGCGCGTCGCGCACCGTGTTCTCGGTGACGATGACATTGGTGACGGTGCCCACGCTCTGCCCGTCGCCGCCGTTGCCGATGTGCACGGCCCCCTGTTGCTGCTCGTAGCCGTTGCCGCCGCAGCGAACCACCAGGTTTCCGGTCACCGTCGCCGAGCGCAGGTCCGACCCATTGACCCCGAACTTGCCGACGCCCAGGCCGATGTAGCGGGAGGTGTCGCTCATGTAGTTGTTCTGGACGAGGTGGCCGCTGCCGCCGTAGATCGCGACCCCCTTGCCGCCCCAGGCGCCGATCGACGTGTTGTGGAGGATCTTCGCGTTGGACATCGGCGTGTAGTGCTGGTCGCCGTTGTAGTCGACCGAGTTGATCGCGATGGCGTCGTCGCCGGTGCCGCGCACGAAGTTGTTGCGCACGGTGAGGTCATTGCCCACGCTCGCGCCGCGGCTGACGTTGTTGATGTTGCAGCCATCCGCCCAGATGCTCATGAGCCGGCAGTCCTGGACGGTCCCTCCGGTGCCGGACGCCCAGAAGCCGGACATGGTGTGCTGCGTCCAGATGCGCTCCGCCAGCCAGTTCGTCCCGGTCGTGTCCATCGCCCCGCCGTCCCCGTCGATGGGCGCGCGGCTGAGCGCGTTGGAATCGAGGGCGAAGTCGCGCACGGTGCACGAATCGAGGTTGAAGATCGCGCCGAGCGGCGTGGGGTTGGGCAGCGGGACCTTGCGGTACACCGTGCTGTACCACATGCCGGCGCCTTCGATCGTGAGCCCGGTCGCGTCGAGGCCTCCGGTCGTCTGCACGTAGAATGTGCCCGGCGGGATCCACAGGCTCTTGTGCTGCGACCGGGCGGCGTCGATGCAATGCTGAATGGCGGTCGTGTCGTCCACGCTGCTGTCGTCGGCGACGGCGCCGCAGTCCTCGACGATGGAGAGCGAGCTGGCGGGGCGCGCCACGGGCGGAGGGGGCGCCTCGACATCGATGACGTCGATGTAATAGAACGCGGCGCCATTGCCGGCGTCCTTCTGCAGGCGAATGGTACCGCCGGGCTCGAGGGGGGCGCCGACGAGGAACACGTGCGCGTCGTCGAAGAACGTGCGCGGATTGCCGTCGTTCGGATCCTGGCTCTCGTTGTTGTAGTGATCGTTCCCCTCGTAGCCCCAGGTCTGCTTCGAGCTGAGCTCGAGCGCCTGGCGGAAGGTCCCGTCCACGTACAGGTCGAGCGTCGCGGTCAGGCCGCGCCCGCTCGGCGCGTCCGGGATGCAGGCCCGCACGTTGATCGCCGTGACGCGTTTGCCCGTGCGATTGACCCATTCCACATACTGACCGGTGGCGTCCAGGCGCACGTAGGCGTGGCCCGAGGCTTCGAGCTCCGGGCTCGAGTACCGCGTCGTCGGCGGCGAGGTGAGGGCGGAGACGACCGCGCCGCCGCCGAGGGTCGCGCCTTCAGCTTCGTAGCTCGTGAACGGCGTGGTCGCGCCGATCTGCGGACCGGCGTGGTCGGGAGCGCCGGTGTCGAGAGCGCCCGCGTCGGCATCACCGCCGCCGCCGACGGCCGTGCCGTGCGCGTCGCACGCGCCGAACGCACACGAGCCCACGACCACGAACGCTGCACCGACCCAGAGAGGTGGCATGTCCGACTCCTCGGCAGTGGCCAGGCCGGCTATGGCATGCACCACGGAGAGGTGCAGGTGCCCGAGTGATAGTAGTCGGCGATCTTCTGCGCTTCCAGGGCGGGCCGTCCATTCGGCACGAAGTGGGGTCCTCGCCCCGCGCCGTTGGGCGTCCACCAGGAACAGTCCCCGACGTAGAACTTCGGTCCGGCGAACACGAGCCCCGGGTGCTTCGTGGCCTGGGCGGCGATCGCCTGATCGACATAGGGCGCTACGATGTCCTCCTCGAGCGCCGGATCGCAATTGTAGCCCCCAGGATAGGTCATCCCCCCTTGCATCAAGGGGCCACGCACCATCGTCAGGAGCTCGATGCGCTTGGTACTCGGGTACTGCGCTCGAATGGCGGCGATGTCTTGCTCGAGCGCCGTCTCCCATCCCATCTGGCTGTGGTACGTCGTGTTGTGGGGATCCGTGTAGGCAACCAGGAGCATCCGGTCTGGCGCGTTGGCATGTTCTGCGCACGCGTGGGGGGTGCCGCCAGGCTGGGGTGCCGGCCCGCCCGGGTTGAACGGCTGAGTCCACACCATCGTGTCGCTCGGCCATGCCTCGATGAATTCGTGCGCCTTCGTCCTCGCTTCGAAGCGCGTGCTGTCGACGAGGTCGAAGAACCCACCCGCATCGATCCACTCGCCCGTGGCCGAGACGCCGAGGATCAGCGTGCACGAGTAGCTCGCGGTGCTGCCGCCATCGTCACCGCCACCGCCGCTGTCGGTGCTGCTGCCGCCGCTGTCGATGCTCGTCCCACCGCTCGCGTCGACCGATGGCGAGGAGGAAGAAGTCGTGTCGTTCCCGCACGCGATAAGGCCCAAGGCGAGCGCGTAGCAGGCGCTCGCACACCCCATCCACACGGCGACGCTTCGTGACTTGCGCATCTTTTCCCTCGGGCGTGCCCGCAATGGGTGCGCTAGACGGTACGCGAAAGCCCGGACGCTCGTCGAGAGCTACCTCGCTGGGGGCTCAGCTGGGGCGGGAGCGCGGGATGCCGAGGCGGGCGCGACGTTCCCAGAGCGCCTTGCGGCTGATGCCCAGGCGGCGCGCCAGCTCGGTCTCCGACATGCGGTCCTGGTGCTCGAGGACGTAGCGGCGGAAGTAGCCCTCGAGCGACTCGGCGCCCGCGGCGAGAGGCACCGACGACTCGGCTTCGGGGTCGACGGTCACCGTGACGACGTCGACGTCGCCGGGATTCGAGGCGTCGGAGAGCGCGTTGGGCTCCTCGAGCGCGAGCAGCTCGGGGGTGATGCGGCCGGTGTCGCACAGGATGGCCGCGCGCTCGATGGCGTTGTCGAGCTCGCGCACGTTGCCGGGCCAGTGGTAGGAGACGATGGCGCCCAGGCCCGCGGGCGTGAAGCACAGGCCCGACTTGCCCAGGCGGCGCATCGACTGCTCGAGCAGGTGCTGCGACAGCTCCTCGAGATCCTCGCCGCGATCGCGCAGCGGCGGCAGGAAGATCTCGACCACGCGCAGGCGGAAGTAGAGATCCGAGCGGAAGCCGCCCTCACGCACCATCTGGGGCAGATCGCGGTGCGTGGCCGCGATGACGCGCACGTCGATGCGCCGCGTGCGCGTGGCGCCGACGCGGCGGACCTCGCCCTCCTGCAGCACGCGCAGCAGGCGCGCCTGCGCCGCCGCGGGCAGCTCGCCGATCTCGTCCAGGAACAGGGTGCCGCCCGCGGCCGCCTCGACCAGGCCGGTGTGGGTCGCGGCCGCGCCGGTGAAGGCGCCCTTCTCGTGCCCGAACAGCTCCGATTCGATGAGCCCGTCGGGGATGGCGGCACAGTTGACCGCCACCAGCGGCGCGTCGCGGCGCTTGGAGCGCTCGTGGATGGCGCGCGCGACCAGCTCCTTGCCCGTGCCCGATTCGCCGCGCACCAGCACGGTCGCGTCGGTGGGCGCGACCTTGGCCACGCGCGCGAACACCTCGAGCATGCCGGGCGAGCGTCCGACCATGCCCGAAACCGGGTAGTCGCGCTCGACGTCGCTGCGCAGCGCGGCCACCTGGCGGCGCAGACGCCCCTGCGCCAGCAGCCGGTCCACCGTGACCAGCAGCTCGTCGTGATCGAAGGGCTTGGCCACATAGTCGGCTGCGCCCAGCTTCATGGCCTCCACGGCACTCTTCACCGTCGCGTAGCTGGTCATGACCAGCACCGGCGTCTCGCCCGCGGGCCCGATGAGATCGGTGCCGGGCGCGCCCGGCAGGCGCAGATCCGTGATGACCAGATCGAAGGCATCGAGCTCGCGCTCCGCCGCCGCCTCGCTGACCGCGGCGGCCTCGCTCACATCGTGCCCATGGCGCGCCAGCAGGCGGCGCAGCTCGCCCCGGATGATGGGCTCGTCCTCGACCACCAGGATTCGACTCATACGACGGCTCCCCCTCCCCCGCCCGGTAAGATGGGCAACTGCACGGTCACCGTGGTGCCCTCGCCCGGCGCACTGGCCACATCGATGGTGCCACCCTGCTCGACGACGATACTGTAGACGAGCGTCAGCCCCAGTCCAGTGCCCTGCCCCGGCTGCTTGGTGGTGAAGAATGGCTCGAACACGCGCTTGCGCACCTCGGGCGACATGCCGGTGCCGCGATCGCTGACGCGCAGGCGCATGTGCTCGGCGTCGAGCTCGCCGTCGATGCGCACGCGCGCACCCGGTGGCGACGCGTCGCACGCGTTGGTCAGCAGGTTCACCACCACCTGCTCGAGGCGCTGGCGATCGCGCGGCACCACCATGTCGACGGGCACGTCGACGTCGAACAGGATGGTGCGCCCGCGCCCGCCCAGACGCGCCAGGGTGACCGCGTCGGCGACCACCTCGGCCACGCACACCGGCACCGGCGTCGCGGTGCGCGCGCGCCCGATCACGCCCGCGCGGGCGAAGCCGAGCAGCGACTGCACGATGCGGTCGATGCGCCGCGTCTGCTCCAGCACCAGGCCCAGGCGCTCGGCGGTGTCGGGGTTGTCGGCCTCGCTGTGGAGGTTCTGCGCCAGCGACGCGATGCCGGTCAGCGGGTTGCCGATCTCGTGCGCCACGCCCGCGGCCAGCCGGCCGATCGAGGCCAGACGATCCTGGTGGGCGACGCGCGCCTCCAGCTCACGCTGCTCGGTGCGGTCCTCGACCAGCAGCACCAGCGCGTCGGATTCGACGGTGGCGCGGTGCAGCGCCAGCGAGCGCACGCGCCCGCCGCCGTCGACCTCGACGTCGGCACGCGCCGCCCCGCCCGCGGCGAAGTCGGCCAGCGTGGGGCCCCACGGCTCGCCCAGCTGGGCCAGGCGGCGCTCGAGCACGTCCTCGGCGGCCACGCCGGAGATGTGCGCCATGGCCTGGTTCCACAGCGCCACGTCGCCGGCCGGGCCGAGCGCGCACACGCCCACGGGCAGGTCGGAGAGCACGTCGCGCAGGAAGCGACGCGCCTGCTCGAGCGCGCGCGCCGGACCCTCGAGGCGCGCCGCCGCCATGCGCTCCTCGACGTAGCGCAGCTGCGCCGACACCAGGGTGCGAAACGATTCGTCGAGCGCCAGTCGCTCGTCGACGATCATGCGCGCGGTCACCGGCCCGACCAGGCCGGACAGGTTCTGCTCCACGCGATCACGCAGCAGGCGCAGGCGATCGGGGCGGCGCTCGTCGGCGGCCAGGCCCAGGTCGGCGCGCGCCGCGTCCAGCTCGGCGGCC
>Ga0209515_10006688_pt1 | contig 14222 bp, 23 predicted proteins | sample Subgroupgradi54m_FD_187454 | JGI IMG/M metagenome (GOLD analysis project Ga0209515, IMG submission 187454) | Subsurface groundwater microbial communities from S. Glens Falls, New York, USA - GMW60B uncontaminated upgradient, 5.4 m (SPAdes)... ...
CTCACAAACCTTTGAAATTGATCTACCAAGAATCGCTTAGTACCCAATCCGAAGCTCTAAAAAGAGAATTAGAGATCAAAAGCTGGAGCAGGGAAAAGAAAATTAGCATTCTAAAACTGATAGTTTAATGGAAAAATACCCTTAGCCAGCCTAGCCAGTTTGGTAATCTGATCTGCTGGGCAGGCTGGCTGGCCCCCATCACCTCTTTTAATTTTTCATCAGGAATAATTACCATTGTCTCCCCTGGCCTGCCCAACCCCAACTTATCTCTGGCTTGCTGCTCTATAAATTCCGGTGACTGAACCTCTGATAGCTTCTTTTTCAGCTCTTTGTTTTTAGCCTCTAATTTATAGACATTGTCCGCAGCTTGAGACAACCTATCCCCGGATTTGACTGAGTCGATAATCTGGGTAATTAAATTATATGCCAGCACCAAACTCAGTAAGATAACTACACCAAAGGTTATTTTTTTTATCATAACTTAAGGTATTGACAAATCTAGCCTATAACATTATAATCAGTACTAATGACAACTTTGCGCGATGCTCACCAACAATTTATAGCTCATCTTCAGAGTAAATCCCGGGCTTCAGCTACTATCTTAGCTTATGGCAAAGACATTGATCAACTGGTCACTTATTTAGAAACTATTGGCAAAACCAACCCTGATAGCGTTGAAACTGCTGATTTACAAACCTTTATGGACCAATTAGCCAAAGACTCCTATACCCCCAAATCAATCTCCAGAAAAACCAACTCCACCAAAACCTTTTTCAAATTCCTGAAAGCTGGCAATTTAGCTTCCAATGATCCGGCAGGCGGCTTGTCCCACCCTAAATTTGAAAACAAACCTCCCAGAATTCTAACCAAGCTTGAATATAGGGCCCTCCGCGATGCTGCCAGAGCTGATATCCGAATGATTGCGGTGATTGAGCTGCTTTTGCAAACAGGGGTCAGGATTGGAGAGCTGGCCAAGCTTAGAGTTGAGGATGCTAACTTAACTGAAACCTCTTTGCATGTTCCCCCGTTTGAAGATACCAGAGAGAGAATGATCCCTTTAAATAAACCGGCTGTGGAAACAGTGGCCAAATACCTCCAGATTAGACCAAAGTCCCCCTCTCATTCTTTATTCATCACCAAAACCGGCCGGCCTCTACTAATTAGAAATATTAGGACTTCAATTGACAGATATTTTAGGCTGGCCGGAATTAAAGAGGCTAAGGTTAATGATCTGCGACACACCTGGGTGGCTCACCAGCTTCAATCAGGCGTACCTTTAACCATGGTTTCCAAATTAGCCGGCCACAAAAGAATCTCCACCACCGAAAGATATCTTCAATTCATCCAAAACCACTCTGGAGAAGGAAAAGTAAAATTAGAAGAACTATGATAGAAGGCAGAATAGAACTTTACCAAGTCATGGTAGGCGCGCTTGAAGAAACTCAATCAGTACCTGTTTCTGGAAGAGTTATTGCAGCTATTGACGAAGAAAAAGTCGGACGTGGTTTACCTGTAGCAATTGCCAGATACATACTGCATGAGGGACCTAGATTGGAGAGATCATTCCAACAAAGCCTTAATTTACCTAGCGGAACTTTTGAAGGAGGTTTGCAAATAACAAGTTTCAGTTATTTATATAGTTTAGCACCCGGGCAAATTTTAGAAGTTGCAGCATATACCGCAGGAGAAGAAGTTGTGGAAAAAAATATAGAAGCAGGCATAAGGGAGTTGGGAGTTAGTGCGCAAGCATATACCCCAGTTGAAGTTGCTGAAACACACGTAATTTTAACTAATTTAGAACAACTAATGAGAGAGGATCCCACTGGATTTAGGCTTGTTGATCGCATTGCTTATGAACCACCCATACCAAATTCCCCCTTGACCATATTACATCAATATCCTACATTAGTTAGAATTATTCAACTGGGAGCTGAAAGATATAAAACTCTCTATAGAGCAGTATCTGCAGAGACACCATCTCAAAATCCACAAGAGTAGAGGATTAAAATTGTGTGGTAGGCCCGGAAGGAGTCGAACCCTCCAGTGCGCAGACCAGGATTTTGAATCCGGGTATTGACAAAGCTTTTTATTTTTAGTATTCTAAAAACTCTATTTTTAGTATTCTAAAAGTTAGAATTTTAGAAAGTAGAAAATTTTATGCAACAGATAATCATCAAACCTTTGGATAAAGGCCAAATCACAATTCCTATAGCTTTTAGGAAGACTTTAGGGGTAGATAATACCACCCTTTATAAAGCACAGTTAAAAAAGGATGGGATTTTGCTTACTCCTCTGCAGATTAAGTGGCAGGATAAATATATTAGGGAGTTTTCTGATAATGACATCCAAGGTTGGTTAAAGGAAGATAAGCTGGATAAGAAAACACTTAAAAAGATTAAACGCTACCTTAAATGAAGGTTTTGCTGGATGCCTCAGTAATTATCACCGGAATACACTCCAAACTTTCAGCCTCACAGATTATTTTACAACTTTCACAAAAAGGAAAAATTAAAGCTTTTGTTTCTTCTATTATTCTCAGTGAGGTTGTAAGAAACTTAAATAAAAAATTTCCGGAAAAGATATTACGAGACTTCCTAAGTTATCTGCCCAAAAGCAACTTTAAAAAAATAGAATTTAGGGGTGAATCGGAAGTTTTAAAATTTCAGGATAAAACCGCCCAAAAAGATATTCATGTAATGGCTGCAGCCTACAAAGCAGGAGTTAATTACCTGGTCACTTTAGACAAAAAACATCTTTTATCTTTAAAAAACGATCACTTCCCGTTTACCATCATTACACCGGGAGAATTTATTAATCTAATCAGATTTGGAACACAAGATGAATAAAAGGTAGGCCCGGAAGGAATCGAACCCTCATCAAGTGTGTATAAGACACTCGCTTTACCACTAAGCTACGGGCCTGTGCAGGAATTATACTACAGCTTGGCCCGCTGACCAATTTCAGCCTCAACTTGAACATTATCCCGGCCAAATTTCAGCCTGGACAGTTCCCTTATGGCCTGACCTATTTGCGGGTTTAACATGGCCTTCCATTTGGCCAGATCCTTGGTTGTATCCAGGGAAAATGGTATCACCGGCTCACCGGAAACTATGGTTTTAATATAGGCATGAGGGGATTCAATATTGACCAAATCCTGTTCGGAAAAGGTGGGGGTAAATTCATGCTGCAGGTAATTGGCATCGGTCACTCCCACTCTGAATGCCACCACCGTACCAACATTGCCAAAAACAGCATTTTTTAAATCCTCCCCTATTTGACCAATAAACTGATTAGCTACAGTTAAATTCAGCCGGTATTTTCTGGCCTCAGATAAAATATCAGCAAAAGTTTCCGTAGCAAAATTTTGAAACTCATCAACATATAAATAAAAGTCTCTCCGCTGCTCCATCGGCACATCGGTTCGAGACATAGCTGCTGCCAGAATCTTGGGAACCAGGATTAGTCCTAAAAAGTTAGAATTCTCCTCCCCGATTTTTCCTTTTGATAAATTCATGATTAAAATTTTACCCTCATCCATCACTTTTCTTAAATCAAATGAAGACTGTGATTGACCAATAATATTTCTCATCATTTTATTGGTGACAAATCGACCAAATTTAGAAACGGTATAATCCAAAACTTCACTCTTATGAAAGTCAGTGGTTTGAGCAATCTGATCAGTCCAATAACGCCTGACCACCGGATCGGTCACTCCGGGCAAAAGCTCTCTGACAAAGTCAGCATCGGTCATAATTCTCATTACTTCTACAAAGGTGGCACCCTGCCTACTCATGGCCGTTAACATGGCATTTCTAACTCCGTGTTCAAATCTGGGTCCGATAATACCGGTTTTATTAGGATCAAACAGCTTATACATTAAGCCAATAATTGAGGCTACCACAAAATGCTTTTGCTGCTCAGAGTGTGCTTCCAGCATATTTAATCCAAACGGACGGACCATATCTGAGGGATCAAAATAGATGACATCCTCAGCTCTATGAGGCGGGATCAGCTCCAACATCTCCTCTGCCGCATCTCCGTGAGGATCAATAAAACAAAGCCCCTTACCGGCTAAAATATCCTGCAGCATCATTGATTTTAACAGCTCTGATTTACCAGTTCCGGTTCGCCCGATGATATACATATGCCTTCTTCTGTCATCCTCTGAGACATAAACCGGCCGGTCAACCCCCCGAAAAGTTGATCTCCCCAAATAGAGTCCTGAAGTGGGGATTTTTTCCGGAGCCGGGGCTCTTTTGGAAGATAGCCAGGTAATGTAAGGGGTTTCAATCGACTTATTGGGAAAATGAAAAATTGAGGCCAGTTCATCCGGGGTCAGAACCGATCCATTGGAAAACCTAGCCAGATAGCGGTAGATAAAATCAGTTAGAAAACCTTTTTCAGAAATGACTTTGGCACCGGTAAATTGATTATAAGGCCCGCTGAATTGCTCAAAAGCTGATTTGATATTGGTTAAGTGGGCTTTGGCAGCCTCTTCAGAACTGCTTGATGTCACAATTCTGATAACTGTATCAAATCCTGATCTGGCGATTTTTCCTTCAATTGCCTCTAAAGCCTTAGCATCAGGTGGAGGCTTAGGGTTTTTCTCATCCCCAGGCTCTTTTTCCTTCTTAAGATACTTTTTACCACGGTCTTTCCAGCTGCTGCCTGCAGGGGAAATCAAAAGTTGCACTGCCGCTCCCTCACCAGGCTGCATTTTGGCCAAAGCTGAGGTTAGGGAAGAAAGCGGATCGGTTGGCAAATCACGGAAAGTTTTGATCGGGAAAAAGTCAGCTTCTTTTAGCTTCAACTGGGCATAAGCAGTTTGGGCGGTTTCGGAAAAAATATTGTATTCCGGCACTTCTTTAATTTCGGCATCCGGATAGGCACCGTGAATTTGTTTTTCCAGCAGGTCCTGATGAGATTTATTAACTGATACAAAAAATTTGATTGATTCATGAGTAGCTACTATCTCAAATGATAAATGCGGCTGAACTTTAAAGATAGACAACATTCCCCCGGATTTTCTAAGGGAAGCAAAGGTGGCAAACAGTTGTTCAGCAGCATCGATTTTGATCTCATTGCCTCTGGGCACTTTGATTTGTAAAAGTACAAACTGCAAAGAGTTTTTTTCTCTGTTCCGGTGCTTTATAAAACCAACCAGGTATTTTTTTAAAAACAGTCCTATTCCCAGAATCACTAAAATAACTGCCAAGCCGGCCACCATTAAGACTATTAAACTGACAAAATCAAATCCAGTACTACCTGTTACTTCCATTTTTATGCTGCTTTCTTAAATCTATTCAAAATTTTTTCTCTTAAAAACTGTTTTCCTCTGGCAATCAGAAACGGCTTTTTAGATTCTGTGGTCCTCACATTAGTTACTCCCCCGCTGACTGCCTGCTCCAGAGTAGAACTGGCATTATAGCCCATATCCTCTACCATATCTCTTAGATCTTCTGCTAAAACTGGTCCTTCATTAGGTGGAACTGTCGAAACTTTATGATGCCCTAGTTGATTTAAAGATTGACCTACCTGCTTGTGTAAAACTTGGGTAGGCACTTCGGCAGATTCCATATCTCTATTATCTCACATAATTATAAGGACCATGCTCACTTTAAGTATATGATATTATACTTCGTGTTCGCAGAACCTTGCCTTTTTGCTCTGCAAAGGTAATCCATATATGGTTTTAAAAGTTTTAGATAAAAGAAAAGAAACTAAAAATACTTTTAGTTTAATCCTGGAAAAGCCGGCCGGTTTTGCCTTTTATCCAGGCCAATATTTGGATATAGGATTTAATACTGGCATTGGATTAGATACCAGAATCCTAAGCATTTCTTCATCCCCTTCAGAAGATTTTTTAATGGTTACCTATAAAATCGGGATCAGTCCATACAAAAACAGGCTCCACAGCCTTAAATCCGGTGACTCTATTCAAAGTTCGCATCCGGCCGGAACTGTGGTAATTGATGATAGCTCACCGGTTGTTTTAATGCCTGGAGGGATTGGGATAGCACCTCACCGGTCCATGATTAAATGGGCGGTGGACCGAAAATTAAACCTGCCAATAACTTTAATCTATTCCAATTCAGACCAAGATTTTATCTTTAAAAAAGAGCTGGATTCGTGGCTAAAACAATACCCAAAACTAACCATTCATTATGTGATAACTTCTGCAGAAGGCCGCCTGGATGCAGGAAGGCTGAAACGCTTCCTAGTTCCTAGCTCCACCGACCTAGTTCCAATTCATTACCTCGCCGGTCCCCCAGGTCTGGTTGATGACTTTGAAAATATCCTTTTAAAACTAGGTGTGGATTCTACTAATATCAGGACCGACAGGTTTGATGGATATTAGTAGGTTCTAAAAGCATGAACAGTATCTCCGTTATTTACAAGCGCTGTCTCCAGTTCTGTAAAGTCCATAATACAACCTAACCGTACTGATCCTTCCCAACCTAAATCATTAAGTTCTTGAAAATGAGCTGATAAGGTAGTTAGCTCTGCTGCCAATTGTTCGGAATTTTGTGCCCTGGGGCGATAATAAACTCCATAATCTTCTCCATCCTGTGACCTAGATATAACAACTTGATCAATTGATGAACCAAGAGTATTAGTAGCAAAATCTCTACAATCCCAAGAGGCTCTTTGCTGAAAAGTCATCCCTGAGTTGTAATAAACCTTTGGGTCTCTCCAATCAAGGATATCAATTCTTGCTTCAGGAGTCATTTAATTTATTCTAATACATCTTACGGCTCCCCGCAACAACTAAGTTTAAACCCACAATTTTGACAAATGGCATCTTTTCGGCCGTAGATTCCAATAACCGGGGACTCACACTGTGGACATGGAATCATGCCAGATCCTTCGACTCGCTTCGCTCGCTCAGGATGATTTTCTGAAGAGAAAATCACCTTCCCCACTATTTGATCTATCTTAACTGCCCCAAAATCCCTGGAATCTGTGCTTTCAGCTTTATTGTCTCCTTCAACCCATACCCGATCTCCCTCTACCCTTTTTACCCTTTTTACAATTTCACTTTTAACTTTTAATTTTGAACTTTTAACTATTACTATATCCCCAATCTTAGGTTTTTTTCCAAGGTAAGCCCAATTAAAGCTCAAAACATCCTGCCTGGGCTGTAAAGCAGGTGCCATTGAATTTCCGTTGACTGTGAATCTCTGAATTGGTATTATTTTTGTCATTCCGAGCCCCGAAGGGGCGTGGGAATCTTAATTAAGAAAGATTGCCACGTCGCTTCGCTCCTCGCAATGACGAATGTGGTTATTTGTGTGTCACTATTTCCCCTTCAGTTGGATAGCCTGAAGGAATTCTAACAGGCTCCATTCCTTTGGTTTTCCAGAAGATTTCGGCAATTTCCTGAACATTTTTTAAAAGTTCCTGTGCTGCTTCCAGATCAATATTTTGCCTGACTTTTCCGGTTAATTTTATAGCTTTCCAAACCTTATCATGCAGCTCCGGATAATCTTTTAAGTGTTCCTCCTTAAAATAATCCGCCCACAAAGTAACCAATTCATGTTCCACCATCTCCCCATGTTTCTCTTTAACCACTATCATTCTGGCCACAGTATTGTGATGTTTAGTATATTCAATATTCTCAATTTTTTCTCCTTCTGGAACTTCAACCTCAATTAATAGCTTGGTCATTCTCAAAATTGTATGCGCTGCCATCTGGGCGGCGTGCGGATCATAAATCCCACAGGGAATATCACAATGAGCATAAACCGGTTTTGAAGGAAGAAGTTTAATGAGTTTATCCAGCAACATCTCCCTTATATTAACCATAAATTTTTAAAAATTCAATCAGGAAAAAGTAAGTTAAATGGAAGGGATAGATGTATAATCAATTCAATGCCTGAGCGTCCTGAAGTTATTGGCATCATCGGATGTGACAATGTGGACTGTACTATGCGTGGCTGTGGGGACGCCTTAGACTATTTACAAAGGGGTCTAACAGCCGCTGAATCTGAAACAGAAATAAAAACTTATACTTGTTATGGTCTGTGCCAGCAAGGACCAAATATTCTGCTCTTCTATCATTCTGGTAACGGGGTAATGATATCTCTGGATCGTACCAAGAACCCGGATCCTGATCCGGATCTTGATGATATTCTTGAACATATTTTAAGAGGCAAAAATATTGACGAATTGCTTGAAAAGGCAAGACCTTTTCAAGGTCAGGTCGATCTCGCGGTGGAGTTTATAAATACCGGAATAATTCCAGGATTTCCACCAAAAGAGTAATTTTTAATTATTTTCTAAATATTCTTCTATATCCATGGCTGCTTAATTTTCGTTCATTCGAATAATTGATGGTAAGTTAAGTCGATTCTTCCCTACCCACTTTGTTTTATTATATCTCCCATTAGAGTTAAACCATTTTTCTTGTAGAACGAATCAAAAGAAAAAACGTATTTAATATTATTCTTTTTTGCTGACGCTAAAACATAATGGTCAAATGGACTGTTTTTTCTTGATGTTTTTGGATCATAGAGACTTGCAACGAGATCAGCTACATTTAAGTTTACATTGGGCTCTTCTTCAATTGAGGCGTAATCCTGCAACAGTTTTTTAGCTAAGTCAAGACGTCGAATTGTCTTATCTTTCGCTAATGTGGTTGCGGCCTCCAGAACGATTGGGTAAGGAACTATTGTTCCGCAACTGTTTAAAGATAAGTATTCCGAAACCTCTAAACATCTTTCGTGAAGTTCATCATCCTCATGGATTAAACCAATTAAGGCGTCCGAATCAACAATTACAAGAGTATTACTCCCAGGTGTATTTATCATGCTCTTTAGCCAGATTTTTAGGCTTATTCTTAAGTTTATAATCCGTTAATCTGCTCAAGAATTCATTAGTAGTCATTCTTTTGGAGTCAGTTTTTCTAATTCTACCTAAATAAAGACTCAGGGCTTCATTGAGAATATCTGCAAAAGCTACTCTCTCGTCTATTGCCTTTTTACGAGCATCCTTAAAAAGATCTTCTTCTAATCTAACGGTTGTACGAATCATATACAAAATATAGCATTAAAGCATATTTATGTCAAGACATCATTTTATTGGTGTTTTCTAAATATTCTTCTACATCAAAGGCTGATTTATTTTTCTTTAAAATCTCTGGTACTTATTAAAACTACTAATGGTTTCCCTGATCGGGTTACTAAAATTTTCTTTCTGCCGAAATGAACTTCATTTAATATTTCTGCAAAGTTTTGCCTGGCATATTTGGCTGTAACTGTTTTCATCCAATTTAATTGTACAAAATGTCAACTTTTTAAGCAATAAGTGTACATTTGATACGCTTTGTCTGTATTGACAATCCTTTCCGCGGAGTTTATCATGCATTTAATATGTTAAATATTAACATTTGTTTTGTGAATAACATGAGCGAGATGAATTCTAAATCTATTCGTTTCCTCAGATAATTTTTTCCAAAACAAACGGTTGTGGGTGTCTCTTATCGGCTGAAGGAGATTAAATCCAGTAATGGTAAGCGTCGGTAACGCGAGGTTGCGTAAAACATTATGGTATGTACCGAGAAACACAGACCATATAATAACCAGCCCACAACATAATTTCATAACAATTTTTCGTGGGTAGTGGCTGAATAATCCGCTACGCAGGGATAAGGCGGCTTGGTTTCGTCGATAAGACGGACTCCAACGGCAAGTGCTGAGGAGAAATTGCCAAGGGCTGGGAGCCAAAAAGTGGTTGTTTGAAAGCGGCCCTACAGCTTTGGACTGACTACTGCGGAGGCTCTGTAACTTGGGAGAGTAGGTTAAAAGGATCCTTTATGGGAATGTTTAATGATATACAACTTAAAAATGTTGAGATGTGCCCTAAATGCAGGGAAGAATTAACCGGATGGCAATCTAAAAATATTTGGTATTCCAAATATCCAATAGCCGATGTGCTGATGACCATCGAAGTTAACTCAAGAATGAGCGGAGAAGCACACACATTCTGTGATAACTGTGGCGAATGGGTAGATATAGAAATTGAAAAGGGTGAGATTATCAAAAGAACGCATCACCTAACCCCCCATTCTAAAACCAAAGCTCAAATGTAGCGATTTAAAAATTAAGCTAAACGCATTAAATTAGTATATAATTTCCCTATTATGGCTAAGCAAAGTCAATTCTTAAAAACTGATAGACAAATTTCTGAACTGGTAATGGCCCTTAAAGGAAGGGATGAAGTTCCTTTAAAGTTTGAATATTTAGAAGAGGGTGCTCAATTTTGGAACGACTTAATGGCTTCGGAGGAATATAAGCTCGGCAACGCTGAGATTAATTTAATTTCAGAACATATAAAAGAAATAGCTAGTTATATTAATCTGAATAAAATTTCTCTCATTGATATTGGTTGTGGTAGTGGAGTAAAAGGATCCATCATTTCTCAACAATTAATCAATTTAAAAATGCAGATAAATTATGCTGCTCTAGATATAAGTGAATCAATGCTATTGGGCGCTACAGAAAAGATAAAGGAGGTTAAGAATATCCGTAATGTTGAATTTCATAAAGTTGATTTTGAAGAGGGTAACTTTGCTTATATCACAAATACCCTTAGAAAACTGCACGATTGAAATAGCCTACTTCTACTCCTGGGGCATACACTGGGAAATCCATCAGATAAAAATAGATTACTGGCTAATTTGAGAGAAAGTATGACTTCTAAGGATTTTATTTTAATAGGAGTAGAATTACTAGAAAATCAAAATATAGAGGAAATTCTATCTCACTATAAGAATGAAAAACTGTATAAATTACCCTTTAATGTACTTCAAAAATTAGGAATCAAGCGAACAGATGGACATTTTGACATTGTGTTTAACGAAATCAAGAGTCAGGTAGAAATGAGGTTTGTTTTTGATAAAAAGGTGGTTGTTGAATATGCAGACGAAAACATTGAGCTTAAGAGAGATCAAGCAATTCTGCTTGCTATTTCATATAAATTTACCATCGAAGTCTTGAAGAACTTATTAGAAGAAACCGGCTTTAAAGTTAAATCTCTTATTCTTAATGGAGACAAAACCTATGTCTTAGTGTTAGGACAAACCAGAAAATTGTAATTTTATGGATTTTGATTTAGCTTTTCTCTAATCCACATTCTGGCCAGAGTAGTTGGACCAATACCCATTTTATCTGCTTTGTATCTTAATTCTTGAAGCATCTTAGGTTCGAAACGGATTGTTATAGTGTGGGTTTTATTTACTCTGTGGAAACCCACAGTGGTTCCTTCATTTATTTCATCAACTGCACTATGTGTATCCCAAAAAGTAGCCTCTTCCTCCAGTGTTTTAAATGGTGGAATTGGCTTAATAGTACCTATTTTAACATATTTTATTTTAACCATTTTATTTATTCACCTCCAGCAACTTTTTCAAACTCTTCATATAAACTTCTCTCTTTTTTATCAGCTGATCTTGCCGTAACTAAACCATAAACGCCCTGTTTTTCTCTTGGACCCACAACAATAGCTAAAGTTCTGCCCTTTTTAGTTTTACCAATCAAAATCCATCTTCCCAATTTTCCCTGAATATAGGTATATTTTCCATCTATAACTTCCCTGACCTCAGATTCCTTAACATCATGTTCTGCTATATGATCCGGCCGATCGCTTTCAATTATCAACTCTTCAATAACAATATCCATTGTAACACAATGTCTTACAAATGTCAAACTCCAATTTTGGCATTTTCCAAATATTCTTCTACATCCAGGGCTGCTTTGCAGCCGGCCCCGGCGGCGGTGACCGCCTGACGGTAATGATGATCTGCTACATCTCCGGCCACAAACACTCCATCAACCGAGGTTCCACTTTCATTAACCACTTTGATATAACCGCCATCTAATTCTACTTGTCCGTTTAAAAATTCCACATTGGGTTTGTGGCCAATAGCAACAAAGATTCCACCTATTTCCATCTCGCTAACCTTACCTGTTTGGGTATTTTTTAGCTTCACTCCGGTGACTTTGTCCTGTCCTAAGACCTCTTCTACTGTGCTATTGAACAGAAATTCAACATTTGGTTTACTTTTAACTAACTCCACTAAAGCTGCTTGGGCACGTAATTCCCCACGCCTGTGTACCACAGTTACTTTTTTGCCATATTTTGAGAGGTGTTGCGCTTCCCTCATGGCTGTATCCCCTCCTCCGACTACGATAATATTTTTATCCTTAAAGAAAAAGCCGTCACAAACAGCGCAGGCAGAAACACCATGTCCACGCAGTCTTTGCTCTGACTCCAAACCCAGCCACATAGCTGAGGCACCGGTGGCAATAATGATGGTTTGCGTTTCCAGAGTTTGAGTTTCAGTTTTGATAACAAATGGCTTCTTTTTTAAATTCACGGAGATAACATCTTCATTAATGAATCTGGTCTTAAACCTCTCAGCTTGCTTCCTCATATTAACCATCAAATCCGGCCCTTGAATTCCCTCCGGAAACCCCGGAAAATCATCTACATCTGTAGTTAACATTAGCTGTCCTCCAGTCTCCCTGCCGGATATCACCAAGGGATTTAAATTACCTCTGGCAGCATAAATGGCCGCAGTCAGTCCTGCTGGCCCTGAACCAATAATAATCAATTTTTCCATATTCAGCCTCTACTTTGCCATTGCCGGAGAAGTCGAGGTTTTCTGTTTCATCGAGCCTGTAGCTTCTTTGCCTCCCGGGGTAGCAGATGGCGTGGCTGTTATCACCGAAGAGCTGGTTGGACTTGGCACCACCGTCACCTCGGTTGTACTCTGAGGTGAAACAGGTGTTTCAAAACGGCTTCTAATCCAAATCAAATAACCGGCTATAACCACCAGCACTAGTAATATCACCACAATGGTTACATTTCTGTTCATAAATTTCACCTCCCCCGGGCATCTGCGGGTATATTATCCTGTCTTGTTTTCAAAATCAATATTGAAGCAAACAACCCGGCTGCGATACCAAGTAAAACTCCACCAATGACATCAGATAGCCAATGCTCACCCAAATAGATCCTGGTTAGGGCCATCATAAATCCAAAACTTAAGATTGCTCCAATTAGTACTAGCCTAACCATAGAATCCCTTTTGGAAAATAAGCTCAGGCAAAAAAATACTGTCAGCAAAAAAATAGTTCTGGTCATGTGCCCAGACGGATAGGAAAAATCGCTGTGAACATAAAAGCTGGGCAGGGCAGTTGGCAGCAAACTCCGGTGTAAAAAAACCGGCGGAGCTGGGTGGAACAGTACTAACTTCCCAAATACCTCCCCAAAAGATGCTGGCAAAATCACCAGCCACCCTAATATGGCCAAAATTTGACCCCTAATTAAAGCTAAAAAAGCCAAAATTAAACAAACTCCGATAGTTACCTCCGCGCTGCCAATTAAACTAAGATAGGAAAAAATCAGATCAAATTTTCTGGGGATGTGATCCTGAACCTTAACGGTGGTATCAAAATCTAGCTTTGTCCAGCGTTCTTTAGCCACTGTATAGGAAAAATAGGTAAATAAGACTAAAGAAATCACTGATAATAAGAATAATTTAGTCTTCACAAAGAATCATTGTAACATGATCAGGAAGCAAATTACTTCCACAAGGCTTCAAAGGTTTGCCTGAAAGAGTTGGCCACTTTGTCATTTTCGATGGTAATAATGGCAATATTGTCCGGATCCAATAAAGCTATGGCCACTTTATCTCCATAAATAGCGGTTGAGGCCGGCAGAACATAGGTTCTTTTAAGTCTTTTAACAGAAATATTAAGTTCACCGTAAGCTGTATCTTTTGGATATATGGCCCCTTCATACGCTATAATCCGGGCACGGATTCTCTTTTTTTCAAACTGTTTTCTGGTTAGCTCAATATATTTACTGGCAGCCTGCCACCAACTCCCGCCAACTCCTCCCAAAATTAAATATTCTCCGCCTTCAGGAATTGTAGCAATCATATCCTCATTCAGTAGTTTTATGGCTTCCGCCCCCTCTGTCACGGTAATAACCTGAGGCTTTTTACTGTGCAGCTCCCTTAAATATGGCTCCAAAGACTCAGCCACCGCCAGTTTAGCTTTGGTTTTATTTATTAAAACACTGGGGTCAACGGCCGAATAATAGCTCCTTTTTCTTTTCTCAAACTGAGTAATCAACCCGTCATCCACCAATCTTTTAAGGGCCCGGTAAACTTGTTCCCGGTGAAGTTTAACTTCATCCAAAATTACCCCGGCCGG
>Ga0209515_10006690_pt1 | contig 14221 bp, 12 predicted proteins | sample Subgroupgradi54m_FD_187454 | JGI IMG/M metagenome (GOLD analysis project Ga0209515, IMG submission 187454) | Subsurface groundwater microbial communities from S. Glens Falls, New York, USA - GMW60B uncontaminated upgradient, 5.4 m (SPAdes)... ...
CGGTAACCGTATTTATGCTGCTAATGGCCGGAGGCGCTGCGGATGCGGGAGAGGCCGCATACATTGATAGGAAAAGAGCGAACAAAAGACTAAAGAAAGAGATATAAATTTTTTTTTGCATAGAGATATTTTAGTAACCCCTCACACTCCTCCGATGTCATTGCGAGGAACAGCAGTGACGTGGCAATCTTTATCTCGTGATACTCTAGATTGCTTCGTCAGAAACTTCCTCGCAATGACAACAAGTGGCTTTATTTTACAGCAGTGTAAGAGGTTACATATTTTACATTTGACGCTAATACTATTTATTATAATACAGATAGAGATAACAGCAAAATTAGAACTTCCGCGTTTAGTTCCTCCCCTGCCATAGCGAGGAGGCGAGAAGCGGGAAACAAAACAGAAATTTCTAATATCTAATTTCTAAATAAATCCAAATGACCAATGCACAAATGCTTGAAACAGAAGAGAAGATTATGTGCTTATCTTTGTTTGGGATTTTGAACATTTGATATTGTTTAGAAATTAGATATTAGATATTAGAAATTTCTGTCTTGTTTCTTGTTCTAATCAATATAAATATCATCCATCTGCTGGTCGGAAATTTCGAGCAGGTGCTCGGGTATTTCTCCTAAGAAGCGCGAGGGAGGATTGACCTGCGTCATGCCGAAGGAAGTACGGCTTAGGGCAAATGTCATATATACTTTTTCTTTGGCGCGCGTGAGTCCGACATAGCAAAGTCGGCGCTCTTCTTCGAGTTCGCGCGGATTGCCAAGCGATCGGGAGTGAGGGAATACTCCTTCTTCTAAGCCGACGATAAATACAATGGGAAATTCGAGTCCTTTTGCCGCGTGTATGGTCATGAGGGAGAGAACATCTGCGGGAGTTTCTAGCTCCTCTTCTTCGGACATGAGGGTAACGTCTTCAAGGAGTTTTGCAATGCCTTCCGGCGGCGGGAGTTCGTTGTAGCGTGCAGCTAAGCTTACTAATTCTTGCACGTTTTCCCAGCGTTCATCAGCTTTGTCACTGGTGTCGTCCAGATATTCTTTATAACGGATGGTGGTGAGGAGGTGTTTGAGAAAGAATGTCGGGGTAAGATCGCCTGCCTGCATGGTGAGACCCTTCACCAATTCATCAAAATCGGCAAGCGCTGTTTCTGCTTTGGTTGTTTTACTAAACATGCGCGGCGCATCGGAATTGCGGGAAATAAGATAGGTGAGGAATGTTTTTTTGCCGATTCCGCGTGCGGGGACGTTGATAATGCGTTTCAGGCTTACGCTGTCTTTAGGATTTACGATAATGCGGGCGTAAGCGAGAATGTCTTTTACTTCTTTACGCTGATAGAACTTGGTGCCGCCGATTATTTTGTAGGGAAAATTGTGATGAAGCAGGGCTTCTTCAACGGCTCGTGATTGGGCGTTTGTCCGATAGAGTACCACCATATCTTGGGGTCTGGTACCTTGGCGCCTAAGCTCTTGCATGGTGGATACGACAAATTCTGATTCGGCCCGTTCGTTCTCAAGAGCGGTGACGGTGATGATCTCCCCTTCTTTGTTGTTGGTCCATAATTTCTTTTCTTTTTGTATGCGGTTTTTGCTGATAATTCCCTGTGCTGCATCAAGAATGATTTGAGTGGAGCGATAATTTTGATCAAGTACGATGAGTTTTGCCTGCGGCCAGTCTTTTTCAAAATTAAGGATATTTTGCATATCCGCCCCGCGGAATGAATAAATAGACTGCGCGTCGTCTCCTACCACCGCGATGTTGCCGTGTTTTTTTGCGAGCTGATTTACGATCGTGTATTGATTGCGGTCTGTGTCCTGATACTCGTCTACATGGATATAGTGAAATCGTTCTTGATAGGACGCGAGTACATCGGGGTGCTGTTTGAATACATAGCAGGTATTCATCAGAAGATCATCAAAGTCCATGGCATTAGAATCTTTGAGGCGTTTTTGGTAGAGCGTATAGACATCAAATATGATTTTGGGAAACATGTCTTGAGTACCCATGGTCTCGGCATAGGCATTGGGATCTACAAGATCGCTCTTAAGGCTTGAGATAGTATGCGCGATCATGCCGGGAGCGAATTGCTTGGTATTGATCTCGCGCTCTTTCATCACTTCTTTTATGAGCGAAAGGGCATCGTCTGAATCGAAAATGGTAAAGGTGTTCGTATAGCCGATTTTGCTGGCATGCACGCGCAAGATGCGTACACCCAAGCTGTGGAACGTTCCCATGAAAAGTGAGTTGGTTACTCCGGGCATACGGTGGCTCACAAGTGTGTTGATGCGGGTTTTCATTTCACCGGCCGCTTTGTTGGTAAAGGTAACGGCCATGATATTCTCCGGACTTACACCTTGGTCTAGGAGATACGCAATGCGGTGAGTGAGAGTTTTGGTTTTGCCGCTGCCGGGGCCTGCTAATATCAAAACCGCTCCTTGGATTTCAAGGACTGCTTCGCGTTGCTTGGGATTGAGACCTTCGAGAAGGGAATGTGTAGTGTTCATGAGAGGTGTTTATGAATAGTATTTTTGAGACTGTAGAAAAATACTTTCCATGGTGTCATTGCGAGGACTGCCAGCAGGTGTCCCGTGAGGGGACATTTCAGCAGAAACGCCTACTGGGGGTTTCCGATGCGGCAATCTCAACCTTAGAATTATAGATTGCTTCGGTTTGGCCTCGCAATGACAGGTTTCAGATATTTTTTCTATCATTTCATTTTTATATTCCTTCAGACTACCATACCACAGGTTTGTTATCGGTAGAAATTGGGCAGATTTTGTACCATGTAAGACTGTTCATAACAAGACTTGACTATAGTTTTGCGTGGAGTAACCTTAAAGAAGGGCGTGGAGCGCTCCTTTGTTATTTAAGGTTACGATAGCGTATATAAGCCATTTTTTGAGTCTTTCTATCCCTATTTCTTTTTGTATCTTATCTCGTTCGCTTGTTGTGACTAGCGAGAGATATAATGCAAACTTCTTAGTTTGCATTATATCCGAGCGATGTCGTATCAACGTAAACTTCATCCATAAATAAGTTACTATTAGTACGCGTTTTTTGAACAATTCATCTTCGGAAGATGGCAGTCCATCGGCCGCAAGATCGGTATATCACAAACTAAATGTACTGAATTCACGCATAGCTCTTATGCTTGGTGTTTTTATGTCTATCGCGGGCGCGGCCTATCCTTTCAACACCTATGCTCAAGGGTGTTTTTTGTTTATCTTTTGCAGTCCTGATACCAATGCGCAGATCGAGCCGTCGGCTTCGCGTCCTCCTTTGTTGGACAGCCAGCAAAATCCGGCGTCCATCGATGATGCTGCTAATCCGGATCAGACACCTGATGATGGTATTTTGTTGCAGGTAGCTGATGATGCTGCTCTTGTAGCGCCTCGCAATCCTATCGGGGTGTATGCTGATACGATCCATGATCAAATCGTTGTTTATACGGTGAAATCCGGTGATTCTCCAGTGGGCATTGCCAAGCGATTCGGGATTACGCTCAATACTCTTTTGTGGGCGAATGATTTGCGTAGCGCCTCGCAGATAAAAGTCGGAGATGATCTTGTGATTTTGCCGGTATCGGGAGTGAAGTATCAGGTAAAGCGCGGTGATACGATCGAATTGATCGCTAAGAAATTTAAATCAAAAGAAGACGATCTCTCTTCGGTGGTGACGGATATTTTGCAATTCAACGGACTTGCAGTGAATGAACATTTGGAGGAAGGCTCTACGATCATCATTCCTGATGGTGAAATGATCATTGCAGCTCCCGTGCCATCATCTAAATCCCCTGCCGCTCCGCGGCCTAATCTGGGACTTCCGGAATATATCGGTTATTTCTTGAGGCCGGTAATCGGAGGATATAATCCGCGCGCGCTTCAGCGTAATCACGGCATTCACGGATATAACGGTGTTGATATAGCTGTGGATTACGGAACTCAAATTATGGCATCCGCTGAAGGAACAATCATTCGTGCAAAGTCCACCGGCTGGAACGGAGGCTATGGCAAATATGTCGTTATTTCGCATCCTAACGGCACGCAGACATTGTATGCGCATATGAGTTCTGTTATCGCGGAAGTGGGCCAGCGTGTAGTGCAGGGCGCACTTGTCGGCTACGTAGGGTCAACGGGTAATTCAACCGGTCCTCACGTCCACTTCGAGATCCGCGGCGCAAAGAATCTATTCTGGAAATAATATATTGAGAGTTTAAAAAAACGGCCTTTGGGCCGTTTTTGTGTGAATCTTGACATTTCTTATATATGCATGTATTGTTATGTAGTTCTTGGGCTACATATGCAACAAAGAATCAAGGAGACAGAAGATGCGACATGCTCAAATGCAGTATCGGTTAGCAGCGCAGACGCCGGCAATGAAGACAAATGAGGATGTAGATGTTTATCGGTCTGCAAATCTCATCGTCCTTTACGGAACGCCAGCTTTCTTCGGCATCGTTCTTTTACTCTGCTATCTGCTTGGTGCGTGGCAGTAGTCAGGTTTTTAAGAGGCCTCCAGTAAGTCCCACATTGATGGGACTTTTTTATTTGCTTTACACTTCTTGCCCCGCTCGATATTGCAGTGCTTCAAGAAGATGAAGCTCTTTGATGACGTCGGAATTATCGAGATCCGCGATGGTGCGGGAGAGCTTGAGAAGACGATGGTATCCGCGTGCGGAAAGATGGTATTTGTCATGTGCGAGACGCAGGCGCGACGTGAGGGAATCATTGAGAGGAATAAATTCTTTGATCTCGCGCAGTCCCATTTCCGCGTTGGTGCGGATAGGAAGACCTGCAAAACGCGCAGATTGGCGCTCGCGTGCGGCGAGTACGCGGGTACGCATGTTTGCTGATGATTCTCCTTGGGCGGTACTGTGGAGCGAATCATAATCTAGGGCGGGTACGGTGATGTGGATATCAATGCGGTCAAGAATGGGGCCGGAGATTTTTTTCGTATAGTTCGATATTTGATTGGGCGTGCACGTGCAGTCAGTGCGCATGTTGCCTGCATTGCCGCATGGACAGGGATTGTGGGCTGCTAGCAAAATAAACTGCGCGGGGAAAACGTGAGATCCGTTGGCGCGCGATATGGTGACCGTACGGTCTTCCAACGGTTGGCGCAGCGCTTCAATGACGCGGCGTTCGAATTCCGGAAGCTCATCGAGAAAGAGTACGCCTCGATGAGCGAGTGTTATCTCTCCGGGTCGGGGCGTAGTCCCGCCGCCTAGTATTGATGCCGCTGATGCGGTGTGGTGCGGGCTGCGAAACGGACGCTGGGTGATATGCGACTGATCTTCTCCCAAGAGACCCGCGACGCTATAGATTTTAGTAGCTTCCAGCGCTTCTTCAAAAGAAAGCGGCGGGAGAATGCCCGAAATTGCTTTTGCGAGAATAGTCTTGCCGCTTCCCGGAGGGCCTACCATGAGCATATTATGGTTTCCGGCGGCCGCTATCATAAGCGCGCGTTTTGCTTTTTCTTGGCCTTTGATCTCGCTTAGATCGATTGCGGGTTGAGGGACGTAGGAGCTAAGGGGTTGGTGCGCGAGAGGAGCAATCTGTTTTCTTCCTGCGAGAAATTCTATGACGTCAAAGAGCGTGTCTGCTTCAATGATCTCGATCTGATCAAGAATTGCCGCCTCTTTGCCGTTATGCGTAGGCAGGATAATCCGTTTGAATCCGCTGTTGCGCGCGGCGATTGCAATGGGAAGTACGCCGCTTACCGGGCGGAGCGTGCCGTCGAGCGCCAGTTCTCCCAAGAAAAGAGTTTCTTTTGGGTTAAACAACATCTGCCCCGAGCAGAGCAGATAGCCGAGCGCAATTGCCAAATCAAACGCAGGGCCTTCTTTTTTAATATCCGCCGGAGCGAGATTGACGATAACTCTCTGGCTTTTTTTGTTTGGTGCCAGCGCTCCGATATTTTTAATGGCAGCGGAAATTCGCTCCCGGGATTCCTGCACTTCTTTGTCGGCGAGTCCCACGATAGTAAACACATGAAGCCCTGGCGTAATATCCACTTCAACGGAAATGGGACGGGCATCAATGCCAGTGATTTGTCCGGAATGAATCGTAATTGCCATGGGGAAAGAGTAGCAGGTTTGAGGGGAAAGATCTAATATCTGCGAAAAAATAAAAGGGTACACGTGAGATAATTCACGCATACCCTAGAAACGTATGTGAACTGATGAACTCGCAGTTCAGACAAAAAGCGCTTTTTGGTGTAGTTCTATGATCTTTCGATATATTTCAACGCTTGGTCGGGGCTTGCCGTCCAGATCGTGGAGGCCAAATTTCTTGGAGAGTCCCTCATGCAATTCAGAATTATCAATGAGCGACCAGTGGAAATATCCGCGAACGTCCGCGCCATCGGCTATTGCCTCGCCGAGATAACGAAGGGTGTCGTCTAAAAATTCTGGTCGAAGGGTGTCCGCGGCATCAGCAACGCCATTTTCCGTTATATATATCGGTTTTCGAAAACGGGACAATTCTTTCACAACCATCTTGATACCTTGAGGATACACCTCCCAATTAAGGTCGGAAACAACCCTATTTTCATTTTTTCGCTCACAAAAGTCTTGATCTGACCGCAAGACAAATTTGTAGCGATTGTGAAAATAGTAATTGAGACCAATGAAATCTAGATTCCTATAAACACGCTCCAAAAATTTGGAATCATTGAATTTAGATCTGCGAGCAGACCATGTGATCAACCTATCTCCCGGGTGCCATGGACGGTATGGCTCGTCAAATGCGATGTTCAAGGCCATACCAACTTGGATATGCGGGAAACGCTCTTTAATGAGCAGGTATGTGCGCTGATGCGCAATAACCAGATGCTTTTGCGCTCGCCTCAATCCGCGAAAATCTTTCTTCTTTTCCGGCGGCCACAAACCTTCGACAAAGCCCATGTGCACAATGCCACTCGGTTCGTTAAACGTCCCGAGATACTCAATCTTTGTACCGATTGCATCAATCACCCTTTCGGCATAGCGAGCAAACCTTTCAATAGTTTTGGGGTTTTCCCACCCATCATCGTCCGCTACCCATTGCGGTAATACAAAATGCCATAGCCAGGGAAACGGCGTTATGCCGGCAGCAAGACATGTGTCAACGGCATCCGCATAGTTTTGGAGCGCTTCCTCATCCCATTGATTTTGTTCCGGCTCAATATCTGCCCATTCAATACAAAATCTAAGGGTGTTGAGTTTAATGTTTTTTGCAAGAGAAATGCAACTAGGCACCTCTTGGTTTCGTCCGAAAAGATCGCAGATCGGTCGCGAGAGCGAGCCGTCTTTAATTCGTCCCGGCTTACGTTCCCACTGGTACCAGTCGCTCGCGAGTGGATAACCATGCGCTTGGGAGGAAAGTCCTGCTCCCCACAAAAACCCGGGCGGAAATCTCCATGTCGTTCTATTTTCCATAGATGGCATCCTTTCTTTTGTGATGTGATGTAATGTTCTGTTTTTATTATGGTATGACCACGTCAAAATATCAAAATAATGTGAAGAGAATTCACCTTCCTGATGCATTAGACTTGTTGCCTAATAATTTTCGCAAAGTCGCAGAACAGACGCGAGGCGTAGTTCGCGTACTGCGAAATCGCCCCGTCTCCGAAATCTGGAAATTGCAGTAGAAAAGTTATTAGGCAACAGGTCTATTTAACACGGTTCATGCGAAATAAAAACCACCCAAATTACTTAGGTGGTGTTTTCAATTTGTGTAGTGTTTTTGATACACAAAACTATTCTATCAATGCTTCCATCGGCATTGGCTTAAAGCTAGTGCGTAGGTTTTGGGTTTGCCCGGTTCGTGCGGCGGTGTATCCTGCTTCTATGATTTCAATCACATGCCGCGCGTGTTTTGCGTTAGCTACCGAGGGTTTGTCATCTCGCACCCAATCAACGAGTTGCATGATGTCTTCATAGACATGAGACTCCGCCATGCCGCGGTGTACATCAGTCGCATGCGGTTGAAAATCAAATGGCTGGGCGAGATTTTGGTTGCCAAACATAGTTCCAATAATAGACCCTTTGGTGCCATGAATGGTAGGCTCAAAACCTCCTGTTACGCTACCTTCTACGGTAGCGTATACATACGCGAACAAAGAGCCACCAAAGTTGAGCGTCATCAGAGTCGTGTCATCGGCTTCGCAGATAATGTTCTGTCCATGATAATCGCGTTCTGGGATCACCTTCCCAGACATTGCCGTTACGCATTGTACTGGTCCAAGAATCCCGGTGAGAGCGTGGAAGCAATACACCGTAAGATCGTATTGCGGCCCGCCGCCTGGTTTTTGGAAGTACCAGCTCGGATCCGCTTTGCGGTTTTTTTCCTGCAAGTGATAATCACCCGCGCCAGACACTCCCGCGATGACCCATGTTAATCTACCCAGTGCGCTGGTGAGTATCAACCGACGTGCTCGCTGGTTGTGAGGAAACAACATCATCCCCGGCGATGCCACTATCTTAATATCCTTTTTTGTGGCGCGGTCAATCAACTCATCCGCTTCCGCCGTAGTGGTGGCCATTGTTTTATTAAAGTGGATGTGTTTGCCAGCTTCAATCGCTTGCACGCCTTGTTTGAAGTGCATGCCAATCGGTGAACAAATCGTTATCATATCCACATTCGGATCAGCCAGCAATTCCTCATAGGTTAGATAATGCCTTGCCACGCCATATTTCACCGCAACGGCTTCTGCTCTTCCTACAACGGGATCACTTATTGCCACCAGACGAACGCGATCCTGCACATCTGCCTGATTTAAATGCATGCAAGCTCCGCGAGTACCGATCGCACCCGCTCCTACAACTCCCATACCCAATGCTTCTTTCATTATCTTTCACTCCTTTTAACCTTGGCAGTACTTCCGCCAAGAGGTTTTGTGCTCCCACCCAGTGATCTGGTGAAGACGCTTATTAGAAATGAACGAAGCGTGTCCCGATAAATTCTTAACCAAAGGGAGATACTCGGGTTTAAACTGCTTCAGAATTTCCATGGACGGTTCTAACGCTGTGGTGTCATCGCCATTGCAAAAATATACCCCAAGAGGCTCGATATCATAGGCACATTCCATGAGTAGGCGGTGTGCCGATGCCACATCCTCACTTCCCACCCAACAATACATCCATTCACTCCATGCGGTTACCGGCTGTGCATGCTCTGCTATCTGCATGCGCCGTTGTTCGTCACAGATCTCGGCTGCACGGACGGAATATGTACGCATGCCGTATGCGCGTGAAAAAGCCGCGAGCATTTCTTCCCCTGCATGTTTGGTATACGAATACGAATCCTCTATATTACTCGGATGATTCTCATCTATGGGTAGGTATTGCAATGGAAAAGGACTATCGCTGATACGGAAGCCATGTCCGAGAGCGCAATTACTGCCCGTCATCACAAAAATTTTGACCCTCTTTTCAACGGCAGCTATCAATAGGTAGTACAGTCCCATTATGTTTGAGCGCATGGTTGCGTCAAAGGGAATGCCGAGTTTTTTGGCTTCCCCATTCATTCTTGGATGATCCGTCGGCCATGGCTGTGCCGCTAAGTGATGAATGGCCTCAATCCCTCCCTTGACTGCCTTTTTGCAGTTCTCAAAGTTGTTAATATCACCTAGAACGATGGGCAAATGCGCAAATTCTTCAACCGGAGGTCGGCGTGAGAACAGTACCACCTCGTGCCCAGCATTCATAATATCTTTAATAACAAATGGCCCTAATCTTCCGCTAGCTCCGGTAACCAGTACCTTCACGGGAGTATCCTTCTTTTTAAGGAACTTTTCTAAGATAAGGGTAGCAAGTTCGAGGAGAAAATGGAATCGGTGTGAGGGATAACTTCATGCACGGCCTTATGTCTGTGGCATTACGGAGGTAGAATAAACAAAATCCCGTGAAAACGGGATTTTGTTTAACTCGTCGGCTCTACATATTAGGGAGTGCCAATCGCAGTCGCTGTGTTATCGAATTCATTCACTTCAGGAATGACATTATTCGGATCAGTGATCACTGTAGCTGAATAACTTGTATTTGGCGCATACGACATTCCGAAATTATCATACGTCCAAGTCACCGGTATGCATGTTCCTTTTTTGTATGCCGCAGTGATGTCAAAATCTTTGCTTGTCCCATTGATAGTTGCACGAACGGGGAATGAAGTAAGATCGGCGGAGCCAAGATTGCATAGCGTTGCCTGAATTCCGGTTGTCTTGATGAGAACGCTTCGTACGCTGAGGTGGGCGCCAGGGAGAGCAGGAACACTAAGAGTAGTGCTCGCATTCACCGCATACTGCGTGCCTGACGTTTTGTAATACCCGTTCGGATCTATAATGGAAACTGCAGTGAACGTGGAACCGACATTGTAAGTAAGACCCCACGTTCCATAAGGAATAGAATCCGTCTCGCATGATCCGGCTTTTCGTGCGTCCGTAACTTCAAAATCTCTATTAATGCCGTTTAATCGGATACGAAACGGCGCGGTAGAAAGATCGTTTGTTCCTTTGTTGCAGAACGTGGCTCCTACGCCCGTAGGATCTAGTGTGAGATTGGTCACCGCAAGGCGTGCGGGAGCGACTGGTGCCGGAGTTTGGGACGGCGCGGCATTGATTGTGTAGCTTTGGATAACTTGAGTGACAGGAATGACATCGCAGCTATAAAGGGAATTAAGTTTTGCGCGAGTTCCTTTGCCTACATAGCCATTTCCCTGCGTAAGACCTGCAGGCGTTAAGATAATTGAAGCATATTTCTCCTGAAATGCGCTTACCATACTTAAAGTGACATCTCCAAAAATGCCAAATTCTTGCTGTGGAATATCAAATCCTTCTTTGATAAGAAAATACTGGAGATGTCTGACCGCTACTCCCTTCATGCCGGCTTTGAGGTTGGCAGTAAAATCGTAGCAGCCAATAGGCCATGGCTTTGTAACTGGTGATGCAGTCGCAGGAACAGGAGGAGCAGGGGTGGGGGCTACGAGCTGTTGAATGTCTGCAAGGGCGATATTAACTGACAATATTACCGCAATACCTGCGGCTACCGAAAGATATTTTAACGAATGATGATGCATAATGTTATATAAGATTAATTTTTTTAGTAATTTTGAGATATATATCTTCGACCAGGCGATTGATGCGCAAGGATTTAGTCGCCAGAAGTCTCAAGGGTTGAATTTGCGCTGTCACTAGTTCCCGTAGGCGCTTTACATACAGCTGCGGCAGTTTTGTAGGTAGTCCATGCGCCGTTGCGTGCGCTTTGCCATGTTTTGCGAGCAGTTTTCACCGAAGAATTAAAGCTTGACCATGCTGCTTTCACGGACGACTTGACGGCGTTTAAGGTCGTTTGGGTGTAAGCCTGATTGAGGGAGGAAGCGCGTGCGCTGTAAGCCGAATTTATTGCCTGGGTATATGAGCTCATGGCGCTGCCGATGGCTTGTTCTCTGGCATTTACCGCTGATCCTACGCAGGCAATTTTGTCTGCAGCCGATGAGTTTGATGAAGCGGAGGAGGTCGTTAAAGCCAGCGCCGGCAATGCAGATGCAATGATTAATGCGGTCGTAATGCCGAGAGCAGCCAGTTCTTTTTTTGACATAAGGTATAGTGAATTAAGTTTATGTAATAATTATCCCAAAAAATCGGTAATCCATGGAGGTCCGCGGGGTTTAATAGTGGATATCAGATCATTATAATCGGCAGATTTTGATAACGGATTATAGACAGTATGTAAAAAAGTAATTGCATTTTTTATCCTGCGGGGGGTCTCAATGAGAACATCTCTCCATGCGTTGAGGCGTTGTGCATACTTTTGAGGATCTGAAATGAGGTTTAGTTGATGAATAAAGGAATCGGAGTCGTCATCATCATTGACGGTAAGCCACGATGTATTAAGCGGGATGTTTAAAATAATAAACAGCACAATAAGAAATAGAGAGAGTGCACTTTCTCTTGCTGGGCTTATTTTTTTGATATGTATTATGCTTTTTTTCACCATAAGAAGGCGGGTATGAGAATATTCGGCTTCGATTTTGACCGGGTACTCTTCTGCTTTTCTTGTTCGGTATCTTCTGGAATTCGTGGGGATCCGTGACTCTTCCCATTTCTTTTATACGACTTTTCCTGCTTCTTCAAGCGTGGTGATTCCGGCAAGCGCTTTTTGAAGCGCGTCTTGCTTGAGGGTTTTTATGCCGCTTGTTGCTACATATTCCTCCAGCGCTTTCATGGGCGCTTTTTCGATAATGAGGGCTTGCACCGTATCGTCAAAATACAGAACTTCAAAGAGTCCGGTACGGCCATTGAAGCCCGTGTGGCGGCAATTTTCGCATCCGCTGCCTTTCACGAATGTATGGTCTTCGGATTTGATATTAAAATAGGTTAAAAACTCTTGGTGAGGCACGTAATTGATGCGGCAATTAGGGCAGACTTTGCGCACTAGACGCTGGGCGACGACGCCGTTTAATGCATAAGCAATCAAACTGCGATCCACGTTCATGTCGATAAGGCGCGGGATCGTTCCGAGCGTGGTGTTGGCGTGAATAGTGGAAAGTACCACGCGGCCGGTGAGAGACGCGCGCACTGCATTTTCAGCCGTGTCGGCGTCGCGGATTTCGCCGATCATGATAATGTCGGGGTCTTGGCGCAGTATCGAGCGCATGCCCAAGGCAAAGGTAAGTCCGTGATCTGCATAAATCTGACTTTGGCGGATGTCATCAAGCCGCAATTCCACCGGATCTTCAAGAGTGACAATATTTTTTTCTTTGGTGCGGAGAGTTTGGAGCAGAGAATAGAGGGTAGTGGTTTTTCCGGATCCCGCAGGGCCGGTTATTAAGACCATGCCATAATCTTTGGCGATAAGTTTTTTGAATAAAACCATAGTTTGGTCATCCATGCCCAAGTCATTGATGGGAAGGAGCATGTTTTCGCGGTTGAGCAGGCGGAGCACGATTGCTTCGCCGTCAAGCGTGGGAAAGATGGAGACGCGCAAGGAAAGCTGCTGGGGTGCAGGCGGCGTTGGAGGCGGAGCTTGACCGGCAGACGGCGTTTGCGGAGCGCCGGCTTCGGGAGGAGAAGCGGCAGGATTTTTTTTGTCCGTCTCGTCAAAAAGCAAATGCGAGATGGTGTCGGATAGATTTTTTTTGGGTGCCGGTACTGGGGCGGACTCTGGCAGTGATGCAGCTGGCGGGGCGGTGGGCATTGGTGCCGCGGAAGGGAGCGTTATTGGCGTATATACAGTGATAAGAAAATGGCCGTCTTGAGGGGTGGTGAGCGCGGAGATATCAAAATTAGCCAGTGCTTTAATGCGGTTTGAGAGATGCCCAAGCTCAAAAATTGGCCGGCGCATCTTCTCGATCATGACTCCGTCAATGCGGAAGCGTATGCGCATTTCCTGGGTTAGCGGTTCGATATGAATATCCGAAGCCTGGTCGGCGATGGCTTGGGCAAGCATGGTATTCATAAAATCCTGGACAGGAACTGATTCTTTTTCTTTTGGCATGGGTTTTTAATTTAATAGACCATCATAGCAAGTTTAAATATTTAAACATTTCAATATTTAAACTTTGTGCGGAGCGCAGCGTTATATAACAGTTCTATGCTTATGACTGATGCTCGATATCAAATTCAGCAGCGGGATTTGCCTGCAGGCGTTCCATGGGAATCGAGTTTCCGCACGTGCCGCACATGCCGTATGTTCCCGCATCAATGCGATGAAGCGCTTTGATAACGGAAAGAAGGCGGGACTCAAGGGAGTGCTCGGCTTCTAACTTTACTTCATACTCCTCTACCTCATCTTGCTCGGTATCTTCCGAGCTGTGGGATCCGGTCTCCCCTGTTTCCATCTGGGGGTAGTCGGCAATCCAGTTGCCTTTCATATTCGGATCCGGTTTTGCAATTGATGATAATTCCGCGGTGAGTTTATTGCGTTCCTCTGTAAGTATTTTTTTAAATTTGTCGACGTGATGTGTGTCCATATATAAAATATAAACCCGCGGTACGAGGTGTGTCAACGTAATCGCGGAAATAATTATTGCGGAATTTTAGTGCTGATCGAAAAGTCGATTGATGATTGTCTCCATTTCTTCTTTGCTTGTCGTGATGATCATGATATTTCCCGCGGGAAAGACCGTATAGGCAATGCCAAGGTCGGTGTCCTGGGAGAGTTTGAGAAATCGCCAATCGATATTGCGGTATGAGCGGTCTTCAAAGACCGTGGTAAGCGGTGACAATTGCTGGCCAA
>Ga0209515_10006692_pt1 | contig 14213 bp, 16 predicted proteins | sample Subgroupgradi54m_FD_187454 | JGI IMG/M metagenome (GOLD analysis project Ga0209515, IMG submission 187454) | Subsurface groundwater microbial communities from S. Glens Falls, New York, USA - GMW60B uncontaminated upgradient, 5.4 m (SPAdes)... ...
CAGGATACTGCCAACTTTGGCTACTTGGCCGCCAAAGAGCTTAATGCCTAAACGTTTGGATTGTGAGTCGCGGCCTAAGGCTGTAGAGCCGCCGGCTTTCTTATGTGCCATGGAATTCTATGCTACGGATTCTGTCTCCAACGCGAGCGCGTCTTCTATTACAGTTTCCTGTTTAGTTTGTCCTAATTGTAAAACGAATATCTCGCGTGCTACTAACTGATCCTTACGATCGTAGATAATTGATTTGCGCGGTGTGACTCTGAGGAATCGATATTTTGCCGACAAATTAACTGGCAGGGGATCCAGAATAGTGTATCCATTTTTCGTGATAAAGTCAAGATCCGGAAGAAACTCGTATTCTGATATTTTGGTTTTATAAGCCGGCAAGCACAGGACAACTTTTGCGCCCTCAGTTAAGAATTTTTTAAATTCCTTAAACACTTGATCATAAAGTTTGGACAAATTTTTAAAGTTAGCCACCATCTCTGACTTCTTTGGTAGTTTGCCATAAATCGGACCCAATGTGCCTTCGGTGACAACTGATGAAACTTTAAAATTGGGTATCATCAAGGAGATTTCAGCCGCATGAGCCTTGAAAAGCTTATAGCGGCCAGCTGGAGTATGATATCGATTACGAAACCATTCCAAATTCTTTTCGCTGTTCTCAATCATCTTCTGATCAATGTCCGAGCCAATGGCGCGGTAGCCCATAAGCATAGCTTCTTGCAAAATCGTGCCACAACCGCAGAATGGGTCTAATATATAATCCATGGGCTTGAGCGGGGTGCTTAAATTGATCATGGTTTGGGCGACCTTAGGTGGGATCATGCCCACAATTTCGTCCCGCGCTGGGCGCTGATAATCCCGTCGGCCATAATCCTCATAATTTTGCACGACCAGTGTCTTGCCAATAAACATGCGCTGATCCCCAGACACCAAAACAATCTCAGCGCCCTTAGTGAGCAATTGGTTTTCATTGACCTGAACCGAAGTTAAGGACTGAGAGGGGAATTGAGGCAGGACGGCGCGGACACTTTGGGCTTGCTCTTGCAGAACTTTTTTAATCAAAAATGCCACGCGCTGAGCTTCTTCTTTGAAACGTATACTTGGATCCAAAGTGTAAATCGACACCCCAAACTGTTTCTTGCCGGTGTACTCGTGAAAGTATTCTTTGATCCGCTTGATCGTAAAATAATTGGGCAAGACTTGGGAGGGGAATTCTTTGCCCTTCTTTTGAAAAGTATCAAATAAGCGTATAATTTTAATAACGCCGCCGAGACGGGGTTGTAGAACTTCGGCATTGAGTGGTTTGTCGGTTTCGATCACAACCACTTCGGGTGAGCAGGCCTTAACTGTGTAAGTGACTTCCATAGAAGTTAACACCTGCAACAGCTCGGCCAATGATAATGTATAGACCCTCCCTAGGATAAATGCGTATTGCATATGATGGATAAACTCAAAAATTTAATCAAGGCACATCAACAAGTACTGGTGCTAACCGTCGGCTATTTTTTGGTAGCCATTTTGGGCTTTAGTCTGGGCCGTTTTACAGCGCCTCAATATTCAGTGCCTGAAATTAAAGTTGAACAAGCTTTAACAGCTCCTGATAATTATACCCCAAATATCGCCGGAATTCAATCAGATACCTCACAGCAAGCCGTGCAAACTTGCCAGGGAAAAATCAAAGGCTCATCGAGTATGGTTTATCACTTACCTGGCGGTTCTTTTTATAACAAGACCACGCATCCAATCCGTTGCTTTGATACAGAAGCAGAGGCCAAAGCCGCAGGATTCAGAAAGTCATCGAGATAAAAATGAAACGAATATATCTTGATTACGCTGCAACGACTCCGATTGATCCTCGCGTGGCCAAGGCCATGCGGGATTTTGAATTAGAATATTACGGCAATCCGAACTCGGTGCACCGAGAAGGACAAAACGCCCGAGCGAAAATTGACTATGCAAGGGGAGTGGTAGCAAAGTTTATTAATGCCAAGCCACAGGAGATTATTTTCACCTCAGGGGCTACAGAATCGAACAACCTAGCAATTCAGGGCGTCATTAGACACGCTACTGATATTTTGAAAATAAAAAAACCGCATGTCGTTACAACCAAACTCGAACATCAGTCAGTTTACAACACGGTGAAAGAACTAGAAAAAAGGGGAGTGGTTGAAGCGACTTTTGTCAGCCCTAGCAAGGATGGCTTGATAGAGCCTGAGCAAGTAATTCGGGCAATTAAAAAAAATACGGTTTTAGTTTCAACAATTTTTGTGTCAAACGAAATTGGATCAATTCTACCCGTAAGAGAAATAGGTGGTCTAATTCGCGCGAATAAGCGAATAGTTTACCACATTGATGCTGTGCAAGCCGCAAAATTTTTTAATTGCAATGTTGATAAACTTAATTGCGACTTATTGACCCTCTCTGCACACAAAATATATGGACCCAAGGGGATTGGGGCTTTATACATTAAAAGCGGCTCTAAGCTGCAAAATTTGGCTTATGGAGGGTCTCAGGAGTATGGTAAGCGCCCGGGGACCCAGAACACAGCTGGAATAATCGGCATGGCCCAGGCTGTTGAGCTTTTGGGTTCTTTGGAAGATCGTCATTCATCCGCAAAAAAACTGACAATATTGCGCGACATGCTCATTAGCGAATTATCAAAAATTGCTCAGGTTGAATTAAACGGTCCGACTGGTGAACTTCGAACTCCGGACAATGTTAATTTTCTGGTTTATGGAGTAGATCAAGATTCACTCATTACAGCCTTGGACTTAAGCGGTATTGCGGCCTCTACGGGTTCTGCGTGTGTGTCCGGGTCATCTGAGCCGTCCCATGTGATTCAGGCCTTGGGTAAGCTCGGATTTGACCTAGGAGCCACAGTGCGGTTCACCCTGGGCCGAGACACCACCCGAGCCGAAATAAATAATGTAATTAGAATTTTTAAAAAAGTTATCAGCGAACTCCGAGATAGAACGAAACAGTTTCACCCAAGAACAAAAAAGATTAAGGGGAGTACTAAATAAATTTATCTAGCAGGTATCAAGGCGCTCAACAGAGCAAGAAGGCTCACCATAGGGCAGTAGTAAAGGGGGCTGATTTAAAGACAAATACATCGTCGCACAATGTACCTTATGCGACATGACTTATTTAGCGCTTTATTATCATGTCGCATAAGGTCGCAAAATTGTTACGACGTATCCGGCGGGATTCTTCTAATCACGTCGCAAAATTTTGCGTAACCTAGATTAGAAATTAGATATTAGGAATTAGAAATTCCCAGCCCCAGTTTACTAAACTGGGGCTGGGCTCTCCCCTACTCTATAAGAAATCTAGGGGGTTGTACGTCGCGCCATAGGGCACTTGGTATGCGCCATAAATATTTCCAAATTTTCCTTCAGTGACGCCAAAGCCCTCAGCGTCAAAAACCGTAAAGTGGACATGGTATCCGCGATGTGGGCCATAAAGTATGCGCGTCGTATTACCGGTATTACCTTCAAAGCCAACTAAGTCTCCTTTTTTTACAGTCTGCCCGGTGGAAAGCCGGAAACTACTCATATGAGCATAAAGCGTGATCAAGGCGCGACCGCTGACTTGGCCAATAACATGCTTAATCGCAACCCAGTTGCCATACGCGCCATTACCGACACCAGTTGCCACGACTTCGCCATCACCCGCCGCGGTGATTGGTGTTCCTGGAGGTGCCGCAATGTCTATGCCATTATGAAAACTGTAGCCTAGAGCCGTGAAGCCCGTGTTGCCGTATCCTTGCGTCAAGGTTCCATCCATGGGCCAATCAATCAGCCCGTGAATTGAGCGGAGTCTTCTGTTGCCTAATTTAGCGCTAATCGCCGCGTCGAGATCAAAAATTTCTTTATTGAGCTGATCTTCTTCTTGCTTGGAGACAGTCAAAAGTTTTTGGTAAGCGCGCTCTTGGCCTTTGGTTTGATCCAAAATTTGTTGTTTCGAAGTTCGCTGGGTAGCAAGCGTTGCCTTGGTTTTGTTTAACTGCTCCAAAAGGTTATCTAGATTGGCCTTTTCTTTTTTTAAATCCGCTTGACGAATTTGAAGGTCAGCCTCGAGCTGTTTAATTTTCGTCAGAGTCTCTTGGCTACGCTGTTGAATGCTACTGATGTATTGGGCTTGGTCTAAAAATTCCTGAAAATTATCATTCTCCAAGGCAATTTCCAATGGGCTTCTTTGGTCCAAGTCATTGATCTCACCTACGAGACTTCTTAAAATATTTTTTTGCTTAGCAATATCTAGCTGAGTTTTGACAACTTTTGCTGTGACATCTGCAATTTCCAAATTGGCCGCGTCAATCTTGTTGTCCGTAGCGTCGATCTGAGCCGAGGTTTCAACTATCTGCAGGTCCAGAATTTTAAGAGTATTTTTTAGCGTATTAGCCTGAGACTGGCTTTGTTTGATTTGGACTTGATAATCAGCAATTTTTTTAAGTATCTGATCTAGCTGTGCTTGTTTAGCTTGTTTCTGCTGAGACAAGGTGTCTGCGGTGGCTTGGCCAAAAACTTGCGGGCTTGGAAAAGCCATAATTAAAATCGCTACCAATAACAAGGTTGATTTTGATTTCTGTAAATTACCCATATCGTAATCAAAACAAAGCTTCGGTGGCTTTACTGATTCGCTTAAGGATCAGCTCCTTACCATCCTTTAACGATCCAAACGCGTCCATAATTTCATACGGGCCGGGGGATGCCTGCAAGCCAGTCAAAGCCACGCGCAAAGGCCACAGCACTTCTCCGGTTTTTAATCCATTTGTTTCTATATGTTTCTTTATTTCTGTCTCTAATATTTCTTTCGTAAACTTTTCTATTGGCATTGCTTGCAAAAAAATCTGCAAAGCTTCTAAGTTTTTAAGTATTGTCTGCTTATCCGCAGTCTTCCAAATAAGAAGTTTTGGATCATACGAAGGCTCCTGAAAAAAGTACTTGACCCTCTCCCCTATCTCGGATAATTTCTTGAGTCGTTCTTGCTCAAGCAGAATAATTTTTTCTATAAATGGTTTTGGATAATCTTCTGTTTTTATTTCGGCATTGATTAAGTAAGGCAAAATGCGGGCGAACAGCTCTTCAATTTTCATACGACGAATGTACATGCTGTTTAACCAATCCAACTTGTCCAGGTCAAACACCGCCCCGGCTTTATTTAGTTTTTCAAGCGAAAACTGCTCGACCAGTTCCACGAGACTGAAAATTTCTTCTTCAGTCTTGGGATTCCAACCAAGCAGTGCCACGAAGTTCAAAAGAGCTTCAGGCAAATAGCCCTGATCCAAAAAATCTTTTACCGCCACATCCCCATCACGTTTAGAAAGTTTTTTCCGGTCTTTGGACAAGAGTAACGGCAAATGCACAAATACTGGAAGTTCCCATCCAAAAGCCTGATAAAGCAACACGTGCTTCGGTGTTGAAGGGAGCCATTCGTCTCCACGGATGACATGTGTAATTTCCATCAAATGGTCGTCCACGACATTGGCCAAATGATATGTGGGAAAGCCATCAGACTTCAAAAGCACTTGGTCATCCACTTCATTGCTGGAAAAAGAAATTTTACCATGAACGACGTCATTGACTTCGACGACTTGCCCAGCAGGCACGTTCAAACGAATCACATGTGGCATGCTGGCTGTTAGTTTTTCCCGCACTTCATCAGCTGTCAATTTTAAGCAATGCTTATCATATTTTGGCGGATGCTTATCAGCTTCTTGCTGTTGGCGCAACTCGGCTAAACGCTGTTCGGAGCAAAAACAATAATACGCGGCTTTTTTTTCGATTAGCTCTTCGGCGTATTTTTTATAAATATCCAAGCGCTTGGACTGAAAGTAAGGCTCTTCATCGGGCTTAAGCTTAAAGTCCTCGAGCGTTTGAATAATGTTTTCCAAAGCCCCAGGCACGGTTCGCTTGGCATCTGTGTCTTCGATGCGTAAAATAAATTTGCCGTTGTTTTTACGAGCCCAAAGAAACTCATAAAGCGCGGTTCTTAACCCGCCAATATGGAGCATGCCTGTGGGACTTGGCGCAAATCTAGTTCGTATTTCTTTCATGATTTATTTTATATTTATAAACAGTCCAAATAAACACGGGAACCGCATTCCACATACGCCCAATCCGCCAGGGTTGAGTCACCAGACGCCACAGCCACTCTAAGCCCATGTAATGCACCAAATTAGGTGGTGTGAAGCGTTTTCCTGCTAAATAGTCAAAGGTACCACCCAGGCCAATCCCCACTTTTACGCCTAATTTTGATATGTTCTGAGCCAGCCAAATTTCTTGCTTAGGCGGTGAATATCCTATTAACAGTATATCAGATTTGCTGTCGTTTATCTCTGCCAAAATTTTATCATCGAATGGCCGATCAGAGATTGCCAAATTAATTTTGAGATTTGGAAATTGTTTTTTTAAGGCAGCGGCGGCTAATTGGGCGACATTGTCATGTCCGCCGACCATGGCGATTGAATAACCCTTAGCTTCCGAAAGTTTTGCAATATCATAAATTAACTTCCGGCCTGTGACTCTTTCTCGAATTTCAGATCCTAAATATTTAGCCGCTCGAAGAATACCAATCCCATCGGGTAAACTCAAAGCCGCATGATTCAAAATGTCTCTATACCTCGGATCATTCTGGGCAAACACAATCATCTCAGAATATGGCGTGACAATATAGTGAGGTCTTCCCGACATGACAAATTCGTCAATTTTTTTGACTGATTCACTATTCGTAATATTATCAACCAACACTCCCGCAATATCGATTTTCATGCTAGAATTATAGCATAATGAAAGTCGAAAAGAATTATCTTAAAAAACGGACCGAACAACACATCCACTCCCCTGCTCATGCTCTGGCCGACGAGCTGGCACAAAAATTTTCCGATAAAAAACATTTTGGATTTTATCTTAAGCTCGCGCTGACTCATGACCATGGGTTACTTCGCCGGATTGCAGGTGAGGTTCTGGAAAGTAAGGCCACAAAAAACCCGGGCGCATTATTCGCGTATTTAGTTAAGAAAAGTAAAGAAGCAGTGCCACCCCAGACCTGATCTGGTTATACCGCCTATGCTTAAAATAATTACTATCCCCAACCCAATACTCACAAAAAAAACCGCGATAGTCAAAGTGGTTGATTCATCCATTAAAAAACTGGCCGCTGACATGATCGAAACGTGCCGCAAAGTTGGCGGGATCGGACTAGCCGCGCCGCAAGTAGGCTTTTCAATCCGACTTTGCATTATTAATCTGGAGCACATGGGTGTTCCGCCATTTGTATTAATCAATCCAAAAATTACTAAGAAGTCTTGGAAAAAAATCGAAATGGAAGAAGGCTGTCTTTCTATCCCGGGAGTTTTTGGAATTGTGAAGCGGCCGTTAAAAATCCGTCTAGCCGCCCAAAATTTGCAAGGTGAAAAACATGCGTTTGATGCTGATGGCATGATTGCCCGCGTAATTCAGCATGAGATTGACCATCTCGACGGAATTTTATTTACAAGTAAAATATCAAGGCGTACCAATGCAGAAAATCATATTCGCCGGGACAAGTGAGTTCGGCGTTCCAACTTTAGAAAAATTAAAAAGCTCATACGAGCTTGTTTTGATTATTACCCAACCGGATAAGCCCTTGGGCCGCAAACAAATTTTGACCGCTTCGCCAATTAAGTTATGGGCTCAGAAGAATAATATTCCTGTTGAGCAAGCCGAAAGAATCAAGAATCTGGAATCAAGAATCAAGGAACTAGCGCCTGATCTTTTGCTGGTAATAGCTTACGGCCAAATAATCCCCAAAGAAATTCTCAAGATTCCAAAATTTGACTCAATCAACGTACACGGCTCGCTTCTCCCAAAATATCGTGGCGCTTCACCCATTCAATCGGCCATCCTAAATGGCGACGGTGAAACTGGGATCACGCTCATCAAAATGGACGAGCAGATGGATCATGGCCAAATTATTGCCAAGGAAGTTGTTCGACTTACAGGCACAGAAACATTTTCAGAGCTATATTTACAATTGAGTAAAGTTGCGGCTGACTTAGTTGTCCGCATTTTGCCCGCTTGGTTCGCTGGCAAGATTAAATCTGCGGAACAAATTCACTCTCAAGCCACATTTTGTAAACTACTCAATCGAGCCGATGGTAAAATCGATTGGTCAAGTTTGGCCAAACTAATTGACCAAAAAATCCGGGCGCTCAATCCTGAACCTGGGACCTGGACCATGCTGGATGGTAAGATTGTTAAAATTTTATCAGCCCGAGTTTTGAACGAATCCAAAATTGAACTACCCGGAAAAATTTACAGCCAGCTTGGTGAGCTAGCCGTGAAGTGTTTAGACGCTAGTTTGATTATTACCCAAATCCAACCAGAGGGAAAAAATCCCATGAGCGGCAAGGATTTTCTCAACGGCCTCAAAAACCTGAACCATAAACTTTTTATCTAGTAGACACGACTTGGCCGATCGGCGAAGCTTTGTCTAGTGCTCAAGCAATTGATCGTCCACCGTCAACGTATAGCACTTGGCCAGTCACAAAATCTGCTTCGAGCAGATAAACCACTGCTTGAGCGATCTCTTCTCCCCCACCCCAGCGCCCCAGTGGCGTATTTTTTAATACTTCGGCATTGTCTTCGTCAGAAAGATCAGCAGGCTTAAGGATCGGCCCGGGCGCGATACAATTGACCAAAATATTCGGGGCTAACTCTTTGGCCAGAGATTTGGTCAAGCCAACCACCGCGCTTTTAGCCACATTATAAGGCAAATAATCTTTGTACGGCTGATCCAGTACTGACCAATCAGAGATAAAAATCATCCGGCCGGCCTTATTTTGCAAGAGTTCATCCCCTACTGCCTTGGCCATCAAAAAAGCCGAACGAAGTATAGGCCGCATGGATTTATTCCAGGTTTCATCATTGAGTTCGGCCCAAGGAGTTCGATAATAAGTTGCGGCCATATGCACCAGGGCGTCAATGTGGCCGTAATGCTTTTTAATCTCAGCCACAATTCTTTTCACTTCTGATTCGGAAGTTAAATCCCCTTTGATGTATAAAATATCCGTTTCCGATGCAATCAAATCCGGCTGTTTGGTCATATAAGTCACAGCAAGCTTCACGCCCTTTTCTGACAACGCTTTAGCCACGTCCAAACCAATCCGCGACACGCCTGTGAGAATTATGACTTTATCTTTGAGTTGCATATTAAAATTGGTACTCCTTTAGTTTTTCAAAAGCTTGAAAATCAATACCGGCCTTGGGCAAAAACATTTGAGGAACAGCATGATGCCCGCTAAACATAGCTGTGTTAATCATTTCATCATGAACTGGAAAAGCTATTCTTGGCTTGAGTTCTATGGCATAATCCACTGCCTCAGAAATTTTTAACCACGGCCCTGCAACAGGGAGAGCCAAAATTTCTACAGATTTTTCAGGATTAAAAAACGCATCGCCGGGATAGAAAAGCCTGCCAGCAACTAAATAACCAGTGTTTTGAACCTGCCCGAAATCTTCATAAATAGTTGCATGTTTTTCTCCGTGCGCTTCGAGTCCTATATTTTTCACCGTATTATTGCCGCCGTTTTCTAGGATTTCATGCTGAATATTCTCACTGGCTAAAATTTTGCCAACTGCGGAGTTAGTGATCAGTGTCGCGCTCGGATTGTTTTCCAACACTTTTTTGACTGACTCCACATGCAAATGATCCGGATGCTCATGCGTGATCAAAATTATGTCAATATTTTTGACTTCGTTTTGAGCTGTGGTCCAAGCCCCCGGATCTGTCATTATTCGGACGCCGTTTTCCTCGATGACCAAACAGCAATGTCCTAATTTTGTTATTTTCATATTTTTATGGTCCACCCCGGACTTGATCCAGGGCCCACTTCACTAATTAAACCAGACTGGTTAATTATTTGTAGTGGATCCCCGCTTTCGCGGGGATGGTATCTTTAATATTTCGCTAAATCTAATCTTACTTTCTTCCCAAACCACTGTCGTGCGAGAATTTCATATCGTGGGTTTAATTTAGTAACGAGTAGTCCCATCTTACCATTTTTACCCAACCTGTGCGAAATTTCCTTATGGTGCTTCAAATAACTGTTTAATTTACTCGGCAAGAGTTCATCCGGAGAGATAACTTTGATTTTTTTGCCCACTATTTTCCTAATTTCTTTTTTGATCATCGGGTAATGCGTGCAAGCGAGGATTAAAGCATCAATTTTTTTAGCTACCAAAGGCTTAAGGTAATTTTGGAGGACTGTATGATCGAAATGACCTTTTTCTATCATTGGAACTAATTTTAGCGTAGCTTTTTGAATAACTTTCAGTCTTGGATTTATTTTTGTGAGTTCTCGCAAATACGCCTTGGAGTCAATTGTTCTTTGAGTTCCAATAATCCCCACTGTCATTCTGTCTTGAATAACAGAAGATTCAATTGTCGGCCGGATGATTCCCAGAATTTTTCGATGAGGATATTTCTGCTGGAGTTTTCGCAAGGCTTGTGAGGATGCCGTGTTACACGCGACCAAGACCATAGCACAGTCATGATCAAACAAATAGTTTATAGCTCTTTCTGCTAAAGTAAAAATTTGCTTCTGGGTTTTATCGCCATAAGGCAAGTTCTTCGTATCACCTAAATATACGAAATCATGTCGCGGAAATTTCTTTACCAGCGATTTAAGAATCAACAATCCACCCAGTCCTGAATCAAAGATACCTATCTTCATAATTGGTCTATCTTAGCCGCTAAAATAAAATCATTTTCCGACAGACCGCCGACGGCATGAGTCCAGAGCTCAATGATAACTTTCGAATAAGACACATGCATATCAGGATGGTGATCTTCGGCCTGAGCAATCAACGCCACTTGATTAGCAAATCCCATTGAGCCCACAAAATTTTTAAACTTAAATTCTTTGCGAAGCATCTTGTCATCAACAACCTGCCAGCCATGTGAGAGTTGGGATTTGTATTTTGTAATTTGTAATTTGCCAAAAGGCGGCATTCCGCCTTCACAAGGTATACATTTTTTCTCGGATAGCTTCATGAAGGTATTCTATTACAATAATAAAACGGCAGCAACGGGCTGCCGTTCAAATTTCTTACTAGCGAGGATACTGCATAAAAATGAATTCAGAGGCCGAAATTGCTTTGCCGCAATGAGGCCGACCCGCCTGCCACGCCTGGCATGGCGGGCAGGTGACTTAGGTATAAATTACTGCGTCTAGCATAATTTATACCGTCATTTTTTGCAGTATCCGAGCGAATTATTTCCAGAGAGATAAAATTACTCCAAAAATTAACAGCTGGACTAAATGATACCCATTGACCAATGTCCACAGCTTCCAAGATTTACCTTCCCACAAAACCATGCCCAGAGTTACAGGAGCGACGAACCCGAGCCAATTCCAGAATCCAGCCATCAGGCCTCCTGATACCCCAGAGGCTTTTAAGTAGGCCGCGGCAAACACAAGTGCGTGCGCCAACACGAATGCCATGATCAAAGCGCCAACAAAGGCAATTAGGTAACTCTTGGTCATGCTTTTCTTCTCACCTCCCATTGAAACGCCGCTGAGGCTCATCCACATTTTGCCGAACAACGGCCCATACCACAAAGAACCCAAAACCATGCTGACAACCCCGCAGAGCAAGATTGCCAAATAATTCACTGTAACTGCTTGCATAAATTATCCTTGTTTAATTTTAATTATTATATCATTCTGCTTTTGCAAAAGTAAAATAACGCAGTTTATTCACTGGAATTTTGTAGACTTCTTCAATCACCTCACTGGCCGTCCCAAAGACGCCTTTAGTATAGTCAAAACCGAGTTTAGACGCGGCATCTTTGATTGATTCTTCGCTCGGTCCTTCCAGCTCAACATAAGTCGGGACCTTGGGCCAAGTATCAATATCGACAATCACCTCTCCGAGTTTAAATTTATGTCGTCTCTTTTCTTGCTCGCGATCCATGACTAAACCAATAGCTTCCAGGAAGGCTTTCATTTTTTCCGGTTCTTCAATTTTGAATTCAATTTCGAGAACGCCAGTCGCGGTACGCTGCTCACTATGCTTGAAAGTAAAAAATATTCCCTTGCCAGTCCGTCTAATTCGAGCAAATTTGTTCTGTTTGAGCCACTGCCCATCAGGATCATGAAAAATTTGTTCCGTGATCAATTCATCCACAACATCTTCTGCGTCGAGAGATTTAAGTTTGCTCACAAACTGGTCTTTATCAATCTCCAAAAACTTAACTTCAATTTCGCGGTTGTCCATTTATTTCAAGCTTAATAATTAAACTATAGCAAAAAAGATCTAAAATGAATAGTTATTTGTCCTCCTTCGCTAAAGCTACGGAGGATTATTTCGCTTCGCCAGCCTCGACTAGACGTCGAGTCTAGGCGGGCGAAATAAAAAAGAGCACCGATTGCTCGTGTGCTCAGAGAACATAGAAAGTAGGCGGCGGCCCGCGACTGCTTACCCGAAAAATCAGGCAACCGCCTTGAAGGGCAATGCCTCGCGCCTAGTTGTTTGCTAGGCCACGCCCTAACGCTTGTGGGCTACTAGGCCTTGAAGCGGACGGCGCTCGGACCTGCTCGAATCATGGAGCCTCCAGTGAATCCTCAAGTTGCATTGCGGCACATACCATTATCGGGTGTTGCGCGCAACCAGCCTGCCGGCTCTTGTGCAAATGGGTTGATAGCCCCAATGCCCGATTTGTCCTCCTTTTTGGATCACACTACGACGAGCGTATCGGCGCTATTCGACGCCGACTTCGCCGTCACCGACGCGAGACGACCTGTCGCCCGGAAGCGTCATGGCGCGCTCCTCCATCGCAGTCGCGTCCTTGTCAATCTCGCGATCCACGCGTCGCTCGGACGCGCTACGGCCCTGCGGCTCAACCTGAGTGCGCTGCTGACGACCTCGTGCTCTCGCGGTTCTGGTACTGGCTGCCGTTCGCTTCGATCCATTCATGGTGCTGGGTCCTCCATGCAAAAATTCTACCGACTAGGGTAAATTCTGTCAACATCTGCTAAAATATGTACATGCAAAAGACTATTGAATACTTGAAACAAAATATCAACTTGGTCCTGATTGTATTGCTGATCCTTGCCGGTTTCAGTCTGTATATCAACACATTTCACAATCAAATGTTTTGGGATGACAATGATTTTATTCTCAATAACCAGTTTGTAAAAAATTTCGATCTGCCCAAAATCATTTCTCAAAATGTAATTGCGGGCGCGGGGATTGTGAGTAATTATTGGCGGCCCGTGCTGTCTACTATGTTTGCATTTGAATGGCAACTCTGGCATGGCCACGTCTTTGGCTGGCATTTGGTCAACACGCTTTTCCATATTGCCAACGCAATATTGCTTTTTTTCATCCTGCTCAAGCTTTTCGACAAGCGCCTGTTGGCCTTTTTGACTAGTCTAATTTTTCTAATCCACCCTCTGCAAACCGAAGCTGTGAGCTATGTGAACAGTCTGGGCGATTCCCTGTCAGTATTTTTTATGTTCAGTGGGATGTTCATGTACGTAAAATTTCTTAAAAAACAAAATCCCAAACACGACAGTAATCCCTATATCTTCTCACTCATCTGTTACGCTTTGGCCTTGATGTCAAAAGAAACGGCATTTATTTTGCCTGGATTATTTATTCTCATTGATCTAGTTCGTGTTCCAATTCAAAGCCTGAAAAAACTGGCCAAAAATATCTGGCCGCATCTAGTCCTTGCTGGACTTTATCTCTTACTACGTGCCACGACGCTAAATTTCAAAAATACTTTTAACCTTTACGACCAACAGAATATTTTCACCACTCAAATCTGGGTCAGAGTTTTAACATTTTTCAAAACACTAACGACTTATTTCGAGTTGCTACTTTGGCCTAATAACTTGCATATGGAGCGAACCCTCGATTTGGCCACGAGTGTTGTTTCTTGGTCTGTTATTATTGGCGGACTCATCTTTATTGTATTTCTAAGCTTTGCCTTTTTGAAATTCAAAAAATATCCAATCATTTCATTTGGCATTCTTTGGTTTTTCATTTGTCTATCACCGACCTCCAATATTTTAATCCCCATCAATGGCCTGCTTTATGAGCATTGGCTGTACCTGCCCATGGTGGGATTCTGGGTGGCGTTATTTAGTGTTGTGGAGCGCGTAGCGGAGGTCTTTAGACCTCCATGGAAACCTGAAGGTTTCCGCTACGTGGGCC